>OGGQ01001769.1_pt1 | contig 26674 bp, 33 predicted proteins | sample 1571191 | NCBI WGS metagenome assembly OGGQ01 (sample SAMEA2582061, study PRJEB24529) | metagenome | biome: Human gut stool | place: China | collected 2011
GGTCGGGAGATTCCCCAAACGGCCCCTAACTTTCCATCTGACACCGATTTGCTGATCGTCATGCTTGGGACCAACGACCTGCTCCAAGGCAGAAGTCCGGAACAGGCCGCTGAGAGGCTGGAGCAGTTCCTCTCTGGCATCTCCCTGGATCGAAGCAAGATTTTCCTGATTGCTCCGCCGCCGATGAAACAGGGCACGTGGGTGCTGGATCAGCAGTTCATTGACGATTCCCGCACCTTTGCCCGGCTCTGTCAGACCCTGGCGGAGCAGTTGGGCATCCGCTTCGCCGACGCCGGAAAGTGGGACTTCCCCTTGGCCTATGACGGCGTCCACTTTACGGAGCAGGGGCACAAAGCCTTTGCCGCCGGACTTCTGGAGGAACTCAAATGAAACGAATCCTGCCTGTACTCTTATCTCTTCTGCTGTTGACTGGGTGCGGCGGAAACTCTTCGGATGGCTACCAGCAGATCACCCAGGAGGAGGCCAAAGAGATGATGGACACCCAGGAGGTCATCATCCTGGATGTGCGGGAGCAGGACGAGTACGACAGCGGCCATATCCCCGACGCAGTATTGTTGCCAGTGGGGACCATCGACGAAGACACCGCCGCCGAGGTGATCCCCGAAAAGGATTCCACCGTTCTGGTCTACTGCCGCAGCGGGAACCGCAGCAAGACGGCATCCTCTGCTTTGGCAGAACTGGGCTACACCAACATCTACGAATTCGGCGGCATCAATACCTGGCCCTATGAGACAGAGCCATAAGTGTAACGGAAGCCCATAAGCAGTAACCGTCAAACCCGGTGCAGCAGAAGAGCCACGGCATCGGCCGTGGCTCAGGTAAAATCAGGTTATCTGTTTGCTTTGCATTCTGCCAGCGTCTGGGCTGGGATCAGTTTCTCAGCCCAGGCTTCATCGGCTGTTTGCGCCAATTTAGGGGCACGCTCCAGAACCCACAGCAAGTAGCGGTAAGGATCCAGACCGGTTTCCTTGGCGGTTTCAATCAAACTGTAAAGGACTGCGCTGCTCTGTGCACCGCCCGGTGTATTGCAGAACAAAAAATTCTTCCGCCCCATCACAAAAGGCTTTATACTGCGCTCAGCGCGGTTGTTGGAGAACTCCAGTCTACCGTCCTCCAGATAGCGTACCAGATAGGGCCACTGCTCCAGAAGATAGTGCAGTGCCTTGCCCAGGGCAGACTTCGGTGCGGTTTGGGGCTTCAACGCATTTGCCCATGCCAACAGAGCCTCCAGAACCGGTTTTTCCTGCTCCAGACGCTTGGCAAATCGTTCTTCCACTGTCAATGCAGCAAAGTCCTGCTCCATCTGGAACAGCTTTGCAAAATAGCACAGGGCTTCTGCCGGTTTGGAAGCAGACTGCTGTTCCTTGGGAACGGCAGTCCGTGCCTCGTCAAACTTACGCCGTGCATGGGCCCAGCAGCCCACCACCCGGATGTTCTCCGGCAGTCTGTGGTAACCCTGGTAGCCGTCTGCATGGAGCCAACCAGTGAATCCCTCCAGAAACTTCTCTGCGTTCTCCGCTTTCCGGTTGGGTTGGTAATCATACAGCACAATCGGTGTCTCAGCGTTTCCACTGGTCCGGTACAGCCACATATAGGACTTGCTGGTGGCGGATTTGCCCTTCTCGTGCAGTACTTGCAGCGTAGTTTCGTCTCCATGCAGCACCTTTTCCCGGCACAGCTTCTGGTGCAGCACGTCATACACCGGCTGCAGCCAGTCCTCCGTTGCCTTCAGCAGCCAGTTGGACATAGTCTGCCGGGACAGCTTCAGCCCCTGGCGGTCAAACTCCTGCTCCAAACGGTACAAAGGAGAGTACATCACATATTTCTGCACGGCAAGATGCGCAATGGCAGAAGGAGATGCAAAGCTGCCGGGAATGACTGTGGGCTCCATAGGAGTTGGCGCCACATTCGCTTCTCCGGTCTCTTTCTCGCAATGTTTGCAGGCGTAGGTGGGGTAGCGGTCCTCCCGTACCCAAAACACAGCAGGCTTCATCTGGAGGCTGCGGTGGATCTCCATGCCAATCTCAACCAGCTCACTGCCGCAGACATTGCAGACTCTCTCGTTTTCGGGCAGAGGATGCTCTATGATTTCCACGGGAATCCCTTCTGGGATCGCGTCGTCAATGCTGCCCGAGCGGCGCTTGCGGGGGTTCTTCTTTTCGGCCTTTTTCGCGGGCTCCACGCTGTCTGCATCCCAAGCCTCTGCCTCATTAAACAAATAGGCAAACTTGTCCATGACCAGCTGGTCCAGTTGTTCAGAGGAGCTTCCAAACAGTTTCCGCTTATTCAGCTTCAACTGCTCCATCAGCCAGCGGTTCTGCAAAAGGGCCTGGGCCAGCTCGGCGCTCTTGGCATCTAATTTCTGCTTTTGCTCAGCCAATTGTGCCTGCATTGCTTCATATTCCGCACGGGAAATTGTAATCGTTTCCCGGTTACTTGTTTCATTCATTTCTGCGCATTTCATGAGAATATTATACCATAAATTGCAGTAAATGTACAGAATTCGTTGAGAATCCTCAGATATTTTCCAACCCGTGGACCGGCCTGTGCGCCTTTGGCTGTTCTACATTCAGGCCTTCCATGAGCCAGCGGTATTGCTGCGGCGTCAGCAGTTTGGCTTCCGCTTCACTGCGCGGCCATTGAAAACTGCCGGACTCCAGGCGCTTGTACAGCAGCAGAAATCCATCGCCCTCCCAGTACAGCACTTTGATTCTGTCCCGGCGTCGGCCGCAAAACAGAAACAGCGTGTTGGTGAATGGATCCAGCTGAAACTGCTGCTGAACGATGCCGGCAAGACCATCGATTCCCCGTCTGAGATCGGTGTAGCCGCAGGCGATGTAGACCTTGTCGGCTCCGGTAAAATCATTCAGCATGACTGCAGGATCCGCAGCAGCATGGCTGTTGTCTCAGCATCCGCACCTGAATGGATGTCTACGGAAACATTCCTGAGATGGACAGTAGCGGAAATTCTGGCTGACGGTGCAACACACACCTCAGCAAACTGCGGTGCGCTTTGTGCCGCAAGAGAAAACAGCTTCTTTTGCCATTTGTAGTAGCTGGAGGGACTGATACCATTCCCTTCGCACCAAGCTTTGACACTGATACCGCTGCTGCGGCAGTCCGCAATCCGTTCACTCCAAACCGCAGTTTTCTCCTGGCGGTTCAGTGCCTGTAGATTTTTCTCCATAACTCTCTCCAGTCTCGTATAGTATCTTCCAGTCTCCGAGACTCTACGATACTATTCGCTTTCATGGAGATATTTTCTCACACTGCTCCCATTCCGACAACCCGCCGCCAGCTTTGACGGTTACGTTATTAAAGATAGACGAGTGAATTGGGCAGTTTTCTTATGCTCATCAATAGAGGTGAAATGCAGAAATGATAATTGAAAAATTTATAACCTATGATTACTCTAAAATAGCAGACTGGCTGATCAAGACTGGGGTGGTATTATTGGCTGCAGCCTTGATAGTCATTCTGGGGCTCATATGGCTTAAAGTTACCGCAAAAAAACCAGGTTGCCGATTTGGTTACAGGTTATCCATGGTCAAAGAGAATAAAGATGCCTGGGTATATGTTAATCGAAAAATAGGTGTGCTGTGGCTTAGAAGCGGTATCGTTTTGGGATGTGTTGGAGCCTTTGTTATGTTGCGCTGCATACATGGTTATTTTGAAGAGTACACAGCAAAATGTTTTGGGCTCCTGTTATTAGATGTATTGGTGCTTACGGCCTGCCATATTTATGTCCGTATTACTGCAAAGAAGAAATATGGGCCGTCAAAATCCGCAAATTTAGGAGGTAATTGATATGTATAACCTTCTCGTATCTGGCGGAGTAGCTGCCTCTTTTCTACAAGTTGTACCGATTACCTGCTTGGTGGGGTTGATCTATATACTATGCAGAGGAATCCAAATAAAGCGACAAGGTTCTGGTATCAACTGGAAGATTGAAGTTATAAGGTTACTTTTTGTATGCTACCTAACTGGATTACTTAGCCTCACGATTGTCCCCAGCAATTTCTGGTCTAATTTCTGGGCGATTGTCTTTGTTGGCTACAGTGGATCTGAACTTACTTTTTTTGACGGCGGATTCAATTTCGTGCCCTCCCTGGTAAAGTGGCTCCAGGGAGATCTGCTTCTTGGCAGTTGGGTGAAGACAATGCTCGTTGGAAATGTTTTGATGTTTGTTCCGATGGGAGTCTTTTTGCCACTCACCTTTCCACGATTGAGCAGGCAAAAACTATGGCTGTCTGCGCTCATTATCCCAATTATCATCGAAATTATCCAACCCATGGTTGGCCGCAGTTTTGATACTGATGATTTGATTTGTAATTTTGTTGGAATACTGATTGGATATTTGGCAGCACGCTTTATTAAGAAGGTAATCTATTGAGGAGAAAAAACGCCGGACACATTCCTGTGTTCGGCGTTTTCCTTTATTACTTCTCAGAGAAAGTGGTGTCAGAGAAATTTCTGAGTTACCTTGTACTATCCTTGCTGTTTTAATAGTGTATCTCTTCGGATAGTATCTTTTGCTGCTTTTAGAAGATCTGTAAGTATGCGAATCTCATAGTCATCACAATCTTCTATAAGCATTTGGATTTCTTGGGAGAAAACTTCTTTGGAGTGAATGACGTTGTCGCAAAGCAAGGCATCTACGGAAACTGACAGTGCATTAGCCAGGGCGACGGCCATCGGCAAACTTAATTTTGAGTTTCCGGTTTCGATATTGCTCATGTGAGTTGTGGATAGGCCTGCTTTCTCCGCTAAACCTTCCTGGGTGAAATCAGCCCGTATTCTTGCTATTTTAACACGCTTGCCAATCGCCTTATAATCTAATTCCATCTATCATGCCCTCACAGTATGGTAGCCTAACATCAATCCTTTCCTATTGTAATTTACCCATATCAGATATATAATAAACTGTGTAAATGTTAAATTTACACAGTTTATTTTCTTGCAATTTATTGACTGTAATTAACCTTCAGGACGATAAACGACTAAATGAATTTGCCCCAATAGGCACAAAAACAGGGACAAGACGGGAAATCTCCGAATTGCCCCTGAACTTATAAACTGAATTTGGGTTATTTGCTGCTCACCATTTCCTTTACAATCGCCGCTATATGTTCCAACGAAGCGGCATCCAGTCTTTTCATATCTTCAACCAGATCAGCAAGTTGGGCCGGGTAGGCGCTGCCATCATCGAAAAACTGTTGCGGAGTAATGCCAAAATATTCGCAGATGTAAAACAGGCCTTGTAAGGATGGCAAGGCTTTCCGATTCTCAATTTGGTTGATATAACTATTATTCTGCCCAAGTGACAATGACATATCCCGGGCAGATACATTCTTTTGCATCCGTAACTGTGCTATGCGGTTTTGCGTGAATTCCTCGTACATGGGAACAAACCTCCCTTCACGCATTATTCTATATCGTAGTTTTCATAAAAATACGATATTTTGTCCTGTGTATTCCTTGACATACGATATTTAATCCTTTATTTTTTAATTAACCACAGGCTCAAATATTGCAAAAGGAGAGGTTTGTTATGGCAGAGAAGACGTGTTGTGTCACAGGACATCGGGATATTCCGCCGGAGCGCATTGCCTATGTGGAGCAGGCACTCCGGCAGGAAGTTCTGGCAGCAATCGATGAGGGGTATACACGCTTTATTTCAGGATTTGCTGAAGGTGCTGATCTTATGTTTGCAGCTATTGTTGCTGAACAAATGAAATATCACCCTGAATTGTTTTTGGAGGCTGCAATTCCTTATGCGGGCCGTCTGAAAACCAAAAACCGACAATTCCATGAATTGCTAAAGGTCTGCAGTGGAGTCCATGTAGTATGTAAGGAATATGCTCCTTCGTGCTTCATGCAGCGAAACCGATACATGGTCGGCGAGTCCCAACGCGTGATTGCAGTGTATGATGGGCGGGAACATGGCGGAACGCTTTTTACTATGCGATGTGCTCACACACTGGGGAGAGAAGTCCGTTTGATAAAAGTGTAAAAGGCGCCGGACATGGGATGAACGGATCCCGTGTCCGGCGTCTTTGATATGCTATTTCTCGATTTTATATCCCACTCGAAAAACAGTCTTGATATATGTGGGGCGTTTAGGATTAGGCTCTAACTTCTGACGCAAGCGGAAGATAGTGTTCTCAACAGTATTGGAGCCATATGGGTATATCTCATCCCAGGCCGCAGCATAAAGCTGCTCCCTGGTAAAGACTTGGCCTGGGGCCTTTGCCATGCAGTAAAGCATTGCAAATTCTCCATGATTGAGAGGGAATTCTTTGCCAGCCACAATGACCTTATGATAGGCAGGATGGATTTCAATTTCTCCAATAACAAGTACAGGTGGAGTGACAACAGCAACATCTACGATTTCAGCACTTTTACCTTGCAGTGCATCAATAATGGCTTTGAATACACTGCCATCAGAATCGCTGGTTCGGATGATGATGAGATCTCCCATGCTGTGTCACTTCCTCACATAGTATTATGGTATCTTATGCAGATTGAAGAACCGCAGTAGCATCCTTTATTCCGCCGCTACATCGTGCCGCCGGAGATGCCGGATAGACAGGAATGTAAACAACGAAGTATAGATTGCGGTGGAGATAAGGATAGGTGCATAATCCAGTTCCATCAATGGGTTATTAGCCCGCATTCCAATGCACAGGAGCGAGTACGGAAAATAGTATCCGAACCCCTGGGAGGTAAACATTAAGCCCAGAATACCCCCTGCTAAGGCAAACGCTACCGGTGGTGCAAAGGCCCGGATCACTAGACTGAAAAACAGTTGAACCGCGCACACCGATACTCCGCCAACCGCTCCGCACAAGAGCCACCCAGGCAGCTCTGGTGGGATAGGACTGGTCAAGCCAATGATCTTGCCGCTGAGAACAAAAAGCACCCCAATCCAGGCTTGGGAGAGCACAGAAATGACTGCGGCCCAGATGACCTTGGCAATGCACAAGTCCCTCACAGGTACCGGTGCGGTAAGAAAACTGTTCCAGTTGTGGTCTGTGTGCTCCAGTCGCCACTGCCAAGCGCAGAATACGCCTAAGAGGGCAGGCAGGAAGAACATAGATGAGAACAGAGTGTGCTGGCTCCAAAGACTGTACCAAGCGTCATCCAGTACCTCAATATTCCCCAGATAGTTCCCGGTTCCCAGAATAGCGGGAAAAATCGGCAACAGTACAAAAGCCAGCCACACCGGGGAGTGACGCCCCTTTTGCAGTTCCGCCTTCAGACAACGAAGCAGCATTTCTCACACCTCCTTCCGGACGAATAGAGTTCGCCCTACCATCAGGAATACCACCGTCCACAGGCACAGCAGTACCAGATCCATGGGCTGAGGCCACTGCCAGAAGAACTGGGTGAATCGGGTATCCGGGTCCCATTCCATACGGGTCAGGGACAATAAACCGTAATATCCCCAGGGTACGCAACGGGTGAGTGCCGGCGGAAACAGCATGGATAGGATGCCGAGGAAACTCCCGGCTATCCCGCACACCAGTGCAGCAGCCTGATTTGTAAAGCGGAGGGATAGCCCCTGCTGCAGGGCGTAGACCATCATAGATACTGCCCAGGAGATTAAAGTAAAAAGTCCAAATCGCCCCCATGGAATATCTCCCTGAAACCCCTCCACGATTCCAACCACAATAAAGATTCCAGAACGGACGATCAGCAAGGAAGCCAGCACCAGAGCCCCCCATGCCAGTTTCGCTGCGTAGAGCTGAGATGGTCTTGCCATTGTTTCGAGCAGTTTCCATGTATTACCTTTGTGCTCCAACTCGCAGTTCCGGCTGGCTAGGGTAGCCACGCTGATGGGGAGAATAATGGCATCTACCATGGCAAGATTGTAGAGCAAGAGCATCCAGCCCCATTTCAAATCCTCGGCATCCTGACGGGTAAAGAATACCGCCATCCAGATGAGTTCCACAGCCAGTACGGCGGCACATACTAAAACGATCTTACGGCGGCGGCATTTATAGAATTCCAGTTGCAGCAGTTTCACAGGCTCGCCGCCTTTCCTGTCAGCTCTAAGAAGATGTCCTCCAGGCTCTTCTGCCGCTCCTCCAGCCGGATAACTCCAAGGCGCCGCTCGGCCAGCAGTCGGGTGAGCTGGGCCGCCAGTTCGTCAGAGAGTATGGGGAGAATCAGGTATCCGTCCTCCTCTTGACAGGACACAGATTTTTCCTGAAGAACGGCCCTGGCTACAGCATTATTTGTGGTCCGCAAAGCCAGGTGATGACGGCTGCGTCCGTGGAGTGCCTCCAAGGTGTCCTGAAATACCAGTTCGCCCTCCCGGATGATGGCCACATGGTCAGCCATCTGGTCAATTTCACTGAGCAAGTGGCTGGACACCACCACCGTCATGCCGAACCGCTCCGGCAGGGAACAAATCAATTCTCGCATCTCTTGAATACCTGCCGGGTCCAGACCGTTGGTAGGCTCATCCAAGATCAGCAATTTGGGGTAGCCCAGCAAAGCCGCTGCCAACCCCAGCCGCTGTTTCATGCCCAGGGAGTAATGGGCCACCTTTTTGCCCCGCTGACCGTCCAACCGGACAATCTGCAGCACCTCCCGGATGTTGCGTTCCGGCACGCCTCGGAGGGTCTGGACGATTCGAAGGTTTTCCTCTCCGGTGAGATGGCCGTAGTAACTGGGGCTCTCAATAAGGCTCCCTACCTGCTGGAGTACAGAAAGACGACTTCCACTGTCCATTTTCTTTCCCAGCACCTTGATGTTTCCCGCCGTGGGGCGAACCAACCCCAAAATCATTTTCAGAGTGGTGGACTTCCCCGCCCCGTTGGGACCGAGGAACCCATAGATACTGCCCTCGGGCACATCTAAGTCCAAGTGGGCCACCCGCAGGGCGTTTCCATACTGTTTGCACAGGTCGTGTGTCTCGATGATGTTCATGGCAAGACCTCCTTACGCACCTAAAGATAGCATTCCTGCCTTACATCTCGATGAAGCCTACCTTACGTTTACCTTACTTCTTCTTCGGGGTCTGGACGGCTGGGCAGGATTTGCTATAATGGGGAAGAGAATGACAAAGGAGGCCGTGGTATGGCCTATCGTATTTTGATCGTGGACGACGAGAATGCTCTTCAAAACATGGTAACGGAGATGTTAACCCGTGGGGGCTATGAAACGGATTCCGCACTATCATGTGCCCAGGCAATGGAGCGGTTTCGAACCGGAAGCCCGGACGCGGTGCTGCTGGATGTGAACCTGCCGGACGGAGATGGATTCTCCCTGTTTGGACAGCTGCGTGAGATCCGGGATGTACCTGTGCTTTTCCTCTCTGCCCGGGATGAGGATGCTGACCGGCTCCGGGGATTAGGCCTGGGAGCGGACGACTATATCACCAAGCCCTTTCTGCCCCAGGAACTGCTGCTGCGACTGCGCTCAGTGCTCCGGAGAGTCTACCGGGAGGAGCCGGATACCTCACGCCTGGGGGATGTGGAAATCAACTGGGGAAAGAGCACCGTCCGGCGAAACGGGGTGGAAACCTCCCTCACAGCCAAGGAATTTACTCTGCTGAAAAAATTCTGGGATGCACGAGGGAACATCGTCACCATTGACGCTCTGTGTGCCGCCTTATGGGACGGCCCCATGGTTGGATATGAAAATACCCTGATGGTCCATATCCGCCGTCTGCGGGAGAAAATAGAAATAGACCCATCCCACCCCAAGTTCCTGCTGACGGTGCGAGGCCTGGGATACCGGCTGAACCGGGAGGGAACGAAATGAGTCTGCGAGGCTTTTTCAAGGGTGCCATCCTGGTGACCGCCGCGGCCGCCCTGGTCACCTTTATCACCCTCATTGGGATTCTGGCCTTTATCTTTTACAACTCCGATGGCGGCCGGGATTGGGGCGTTCCGCTGAACGAGGTATCCCAGGCACTCGATTGGGATGGGACACAATATACCTTCACCGGGGAGGAACTGCTGGGGGACGATCACTGGGCCATGCTTCTTAATGAAAGCGGGCAGGTTATTTGGTCCGTTCGTAAACCTACCGATTTGCCGGAGCAATACACCCTTACGGATGTAGCTTCCTTTACCCGGTGGTATTTGAACGACTATCCAGTGCAGTGCCGCATCCGTGAGGATGGCCTGTTGGTAATTGGCGCCCCCAAGGGAAGTGTGTGGAAACACGACATCGTCATGGGCATTTCCACTTTGCAGCAGATGCCACTATGGTTTGGCGGCATTTTTCTATTGGCACTTGGGTGCGTACTGCTCCTGGCCTACTGGGTGGTGCGCCTCTGGTTCCGACAGGCTCAACGGGTGCGGGACGCCGCCCGTTCCGACTGGATCAACGGGGTATCCCATGATATCCGAACCCCTCTTTCCATGGTCATGGGTTACTCTGCCCAGATGGAGGAAGCAGAGGATCTGACTCTGGAGCGCCGGCAACAGGCGGCTATCATTCGAGCTCAAAGCCAGGTGATTCGGGATCTGGTCAACGACCTCAATTTGACTATGCGGCTGGACTGTGCTATGCAGCCTCTTCGGAAAGAGTCACTCCAGATTGAGGGGTTCCTGCGGCAGACCGCCGCCGATTTCATCAACGGCGGAATGGCAGAGGGATTTGATTTTGAGATAGATTTACCGGAGAAGCCATTGCCCATAATCGAAGGTGATCCCTTCTTGCTGCGGCGAGCGGTGAACAACCTGCTAACCAATTGCGTGCGCCATAACGCCCGCGGCAGTACTATCTGTCTGGGTGCCCGGGTAGAAAACAATTTGCTGATTCTCTGGGTGGAGGGCGGCACCGCAACCGGAGGGCTTCGGCCAGAATTTCACCAACCGTTGGAGCCGGACGGTGGAGCTGCCCACGGCACTGGCCTCAAGTTGGTGGAACAGATCGCCGCTGCCCACGGTGGCATGGCGAAATTTTTCGCCGGTGCGACCGTCCGTTGTGAGATATGTTTGCCTGCTACAAATGCAGGGAAGCGGGTGCACCTATCATAGCTCCAGAAAGTATTCTTACATGCCGCTACTCATGCCCGCGCCTATGTACCTCGCATGATTCTAAATACACAACGAAGGGAGATCGGATTATTGATCTCCCTTTTGTTGTGTTTGAAACTCGATTTTGTCAAATACTCATACCTAATAGTTTCCCAGGTATAAACCGGTTGTTTAGTAGCAGCGGTCAGTCTATAGCGAAAAGGCACTTTTCAGTGCTTTCCCTAAAAGTTCAATCTTCCCGATTTTCTCCAAATCTTTTCTAAGTTTTTCTTCGTTACTCTTCTTTCCGGCTACAACTTTGACAATTTTTGTCCCGGGGATTGTGCTTTTATTCATTCACAGCACCTCCTTTCTTCTTCATTATAAACACCACATTTGTGTACGCAAAAAAAGTCCGAATATTCAGACCATTTTGATTTGACATGCTATAATAGGTACAGGTAGAGCAGGTGGTGAAGATTATGGAATCATACGGTATCACGATTCGCCGGATCAGGTTAAGCAAAGGATTTTCGCACAAAGAAATATATACTGGAATCTTGAGCAAGTCCTTTGCCATTGATTTTGAAAAAGGGATGTACGATATTAAGTTTAGTCTCATGTTGAAAATTCTTGATAGACTAATGATTTCTGTGGACGAACTTCTACTTATACATAGTCAATACAAAGCAACCCCTTGCCATGAGCCTTTACTGAATGTTAACCTTGAACGTATTAAAAACGATCCTATATATTCTGCCAATATTGAGAAAAAACTGCTTGATGAAATGAAGACTGATAAAACCTCTTCCAGCAGATTACAGTATGCGGAAATAGTAGTGCTAAGATGTGCGTATGGAAATCCAGATTATCAAAATTCACCCGAGTATCAAAGAGCCAAAAGTTATATTCAGAAGTACTTATTTGATGTGGAAACCTGGACCTTATCTGAATTTCGTATTTTCTCAGATATGAGTTTTATTTTTGAAAGTGGCGATGTAAAAACATCACTATTTCTTACAGCCTGGGATACATTAGAAAAATATAAAACCCACCCTGATTATCAAATATATTTATCTCATTTATTGGTCAATAATCTGTATCAACTGATTTGCAGCAAACAGTATTCTCTTGCGAAAAAGGCCATTTATAAACTTGAGGAGTTAACGGCTGACCCTAACATGCTATCGTGGAAAGTCCCAATGCTCTATTACGAAGGCCTATTAAACTATGTAACTGGAGATCAGCCAACTGGAATGGCTAAAATTCAAAGAGCAAAGCACATTTACCACCTTTGCGGCAATGATTTTATGGTTGAACAGATGAAGATTGGCTTTGAAGCTTTGCAAGATGTGTAAGATAAAAGTGCCGGACGCAGAGGCATACAGCCACTGCGCCCGGCGCTTTTTGTACCTATCTCTCGATTTCTATATCACATCTCCAAAACGGTCTTGATATGACCCTCGTACAATACGATTACTTAAAAACAAAAATTTCTTCAATAGGTGCATTTACGGCCCTTGAAATATCAATCGCTAACTTTAACGATGGATTATACTGTGCCTTTTCCAGTCGCATAATTGTTTCACGGCGCACCCCAACTTTCTGCGCCAACTGTTCTTGAGTCATATCGCTCAACTGTCGGTACTTTTTTAATCTGCACTCAAACTCCGGCATATTAGTCCTCACTTCCATCTACCAGATCATCATGGTCATAGCGGTAAAGCAAGAACTCGCTGAGAAACAAGTCAAGTGCAATAGCAAGAGAAATAACAATAATATATGCGATAAAGGTATATTCCATATTCCCTACAAGTTTGCCTTGACCCAAAATGAGTGTTGTAATAAAAATAATTGTTAGTGCAATTCTATTCGCAATGGAATAGGCTTGCATTTTGTTTTCTTTATATCGCTCGTCCATAAATGTGTTGGAGATTTTTCCCTCAAAGAAAAAGCCGAAGAACCCAAAAAAGATGAAGAAAACAAAGGGGAAAATTGTTTTATCTTTGCTATAAGTCAAAAAGCCCAGAAATCCCAAAAACCCCAAAAGGCCGAGAAACCCTAATCTGGGGTTAACTTTCCGCGAGGTGTTTTTGGTGGTGGCTGTCCTTCTTTGGATAATGGATGCTCGTACAAGCAGTACAGCAAGGCAGAGAATATAAATCGTTAGGAAAACGCCAGAGACAATCATGGGTAAGTCCTGCAAGCGAAAAGAATAGGTTGATAAATCCATTGGGACGATGAATCTGGCCTCATTGAACTTGATTGTGTACCATGAAGATGCTGCGGTAAAAATTAGGACTATTATTCCCCAAACAATTACAAGTTTTCTCTTGTTGCTTTTCATTAGGATTGCCTCCAAATAAAGAGATATATTTGTCGCTTGACGAGATAAATATATCACTTCTGATTTTCGTTGTCAATAAGAATGATACAAATACATCACTACACAAAAGATTGCCAGATGGTAGAGATACATAGACCCTACATTCAGCGCTTTCGATGTGTTATTTTTCAATTTTATATCCCACCCGAAAAACGGTCTTGATGTACGTAGGATGCTTAGGGTCAGGCTCCAATTTGTTCCGTAGTCGCCAGATCGTATTGTCCACCGTGTTGGTGCCTAATTCATAGTCCTCGCCCCAAGCCGCATTGTAGAGTTGTTCCCGGCTGAATACACGCCCAGGACAGCGGGCCATGCAGTAAAGGATAGAGAACTCCCCATAGTTCAGACAGATCTCCGTACCGGCCTTCGTAAATCGCCGCTGCTCTGGGGATATCTTAATCTCTCCCAGCGTCAGGGCTGAAGGTTCAAGGTCAGTAGCGTGGAGAATTTGAACATCTTTTCCCTGTAAGGCTCCCAGGATGGAGCGAAAGACACTTCCATCTGGGGCAGAAGTACGGATGACTATAATCTCTTTCATACGATTTCCTCCCTGGGCCTCCGGTCCTGCGCCGGGTAATGAGAAGCGGCGGCCTTGATTTCTCAAAGCCGCCACTGATCGTATAGGCGTATCAAAGGTGCTGCGGCACGACGGCTTTTTCTTTTGCAGTCGTCCGGCAGAATTTATAGATATTTTCTTTTAAGTTCATCAATTTTACCAGTCTGAATTTCTGGAATATGTGCTTTAATTTGATCTAACGGCCAATCCCACCATTTCATTTTCTGCAAAGCTGCTATATCATCATCTGAAAAGCGTTTTCGTATAGTTTTGGCGGGTATTCCCCCGACGATTGTATAGGGCGGTACATCCTTTGTGACAACAGCGCGAGAAGCGATTATCGCACCGTCACCAATGGTTACACCAGACATAATTACAGTTTCATATCCAATCCAAACATCATTACCAATAACGATGTCACCCTTGTTATCCCACGCGTTCGTAATATTCTGAATATCCAATCCCCATTCCTCAAAAAAGATTGGGAACGGATAAGTGGACAAAGACCTTTGTGTATGATTGGCACTTGTAAACAAAAACTTTGCTCCGCAGGCAATAGAACAAAACTTGCCGATAACCAGTTTGTCGTGGTTGATTGGATAGTGATACAACACATTGTTTTTCTCGAATTGGCGCGGATCATTGACAAAGTCGTTATACATAGTAAATTCACCGACAAGAATAGAGGGATTTGTGATGACATTTTTTAAGTAAACAGTTTGCTGATCGCTGCTGCGAGGGTAAATTTTATCTGGTTTCATGGTATCCTGTTCCTCTCATTTGATGTGATAATGATATATTCTTTTTATAATATAGCTGCCATTTTATTTTTTCTATACACTAAATGATACCGAACCAATGCGTATAAAAAAGGCAGAGGCCGCGTCCGGTGCTTTGTTGCGCTATCTCTCGATTTTATAGCCCACCCGAAAAACGGTCTTAATGTAGGTGGGGTGCCTGGGGTCAGGCTCCAGTTTTTTCCGTAGGCGCCAAATTACATTATCCACGGTATTGGTGCCTAATTCATAGTCCTCGCCCCAGGCTGCGTTGTAGAGTTGCTCCCGGGTGAATACGCGCCCAGGGTAGCAGGCCATGCAATAAAGGAGGGAGAATTCTCCGTAGTTCAGCTGAATCTCCACACCAGCCTTAGTGACTCTCCGCTGTTCTGGAAATATTTCAATCTCTCCCAGCGTCAGGGCTGAAGGTTCAAGGTCAGCAGCGTGGAGAATCTGAACCTCCTTTCCTTGTAGAACTTTCAAAATGGAGTGGAAAACACTTCCGTCAGAATCAGATGTCCGAATAACTATGATTTCTTCCACTCGGCTCACCTCCCAACGGGCAATCAAACAATCTTGTTATAATTAGTCTTTTCATTCTAAAACTGACCAGTTTCTCCAGTTTTGAGAAGCGTCTTTCCTTCCCATTTTCCACCTACGAAATAGAGTAAACCTACAATAGCAGGCAAGACCGGCGAAAGAGCCTGACCATAATAGATGCCGGAAAATCCCATATTAAGTGTATAAGACAGGAGCCAGCTCGCAGGTAAACGCACAATAACTGCGTCCAGCAAAGCGTTAATCATAGCAACATTTGCCGCGCCGACGCCAATAGCAAAGGAATCCAAAGAATACATAACGGCGTAAATTAAACTGTTTATGCTACAACAGATACGCAGATAGTAAACTCCATCATTTATTACTTCCTGGCTGGTGCTGCCAAAAAGTAAGACCAGTGGTTCTGCAAAAATCTGTACTCCAATTATGACAATGAGCGTCACAGCAACATTCATTACCAGACTAATTTTTACCACCTTTCGAGCGCGCTCGATTTGTCCAGCACCTATACATTGACCGACCATCGCCGTTACTGCCTGTCCAATAGCCCAGCAGGGCATACCGGCAAAAGTATTGATTTGCAGACCAACATTCGATGCAGCAGACACAGCAGTTCCATACTGATTGAGCATTCCAGCAACAAGCAGATAGGCTGTGTTGACTACGACCATTTGGATCGCTGTTGGCAGGCCGACTTTTACGATGGCAGCCAGCTTATCCCATTGAAGCGTAAACTTTCTGTGATTTTCCATGGAGAAAAACAATTTGTGTCGCTTCAAATAGATCAGAGAAATCAGAAAGGAAATTCCTTGTGCGGTAATCGTTGCGTAAGCGGCTCCTGCTGTTCCCAATCCTAAAGGGCCCACTAAAATAATGTCTAAAATGATATTGATGACGGTAGCAACTCCTACAAAGTAGAGGGGCGACTTAGAATCCCCCAGCCCCTTGAGAACAGAACAGACCGCATTATAGCCAAAGATAAATACAGTCCCACAGCAAAAGATTTTCATATAGTTGCAGGCATCTTGATATGCGTCTGCTGGAACATTTAACATTTTGAATAGCGGCTGGTAGGTTGCCAGACCCACGATAGTCACAAGCAAAGAAGATACCATTGAGAGCAAAGCCAACATTTGAAAGGATTCGGCCTGTCCTTTTTTATCACCCGCCCCTTTATACTGAGCAATTAACACGGCTCCGCCCATTGTCATACCAATACAAATTGAATTGATGATATAGCACAATTTGGATGCGTTACCAATAGCCGCAAGTCCTGTGTCACCTACGATTTGACCAACTACAAGCATATCTACTACATTGTAAAATGATTGCAGTATATTTGCTAAAAACAACGGGAATGCGAAAATGGCCAGTTTTTGAGGCACACTCCCAGTTAACAAACTATGTTTTTCAGTCATATCTATTTCCTCCAAAAAGCAAAAGGGCACACTACCTCGTGTGCCCTTTGTATACTCACTTGTAAATAAGCATAACAAAAGGCCACAAACAAAACATTGTCTGTGGCCTACCAGTCAATTATCTATCGTTAATCTTATAAAAGGGTACAAAAACCAAAGACAGTCTTAGCTCTGCCTTGGCCTTTCCATTCTATAGATCAACTTTCCGAAAAGGCTCCGCACAATGTTTCGTGGTATAAACTTGTGTGGAGCCGAAGACAATACAAAATTTCCCGAACAACATCGTACTCACCTCTTATTACAAAAAGTCATCCTTAGTATAGTCGAGTTGCTGTTAAATGTCAATCAAACTGCTCGAAGAATTGATTCAAAACCATCCATAACAAAAGTTTTTGATTATACTGTACCTGGGAGATTTTCGCAATCGACCGAACAAGGAGACCACACTATAAATTTAGGAGGGACAAAGTAATGACTTACACAAAAACTGAGAAAAAGAAACTTGACGAAGTCCAGAAGGTGTTTGCGGAACATCTTCGAAAGTGCCCGGATTATGAACTGTTATGGTCAGATAAAGTAGGCTATGTGTGGCTGGCCATCGGGCTGGAGCCACTCTATGTGGATACCGGCCGCCGGATTGAGTCAGCAGAAGATCTCTGTCGTGAGTGCCTGGAGAGTGTAGGGACCGATGTCCTTTACCTTACTGACAATGACCACGGGTTTGAGAATGCCGATCCTCTGGAACGCGCTGAAATCCGTCGGCGTTGGAAGCCCTATATTGATCAGTTGCCTCAATATACCTATCTCTGTAATGAGATTCTATCTACTCCCGATTAACCCCCTCCACAACTAACTGGCTACCGCTTTTTGAGCCGGTCACTGCAAAAAGTGACCGGCAATCTTTATGCCAATAGAACACTAAGTTCCACTCGCGCTCCGGATTCTGTATTAGAAAGGCGCAGTGTGCCTCCATGCATTCTGGCAGCCTGTTCTGCTAAATAGAGCCCCAGCCCCATGTGTCCATCTTGAGAACGGCCGGCATTACTTGTGTAGAAAGCTTGCTCCCCCTTGACTAATGCCTCGGCAGAGAAGCCCGTTCCGGTGTCCTCAACCGTAACGGTCAAATACTTTTCGCTGAGAGAAATCGTGAGGACTATGTTGCCATCAGCAGGTGTGTAGCGCACTGCATTATCCAGCAGATTGCTCACTGCTCGATCAAGACTCGCGCGATAAACCCAAAGATCAGTGGCTGGTATTGCAGAGCACGAGAAGTGGATCTGCTGTGAAACACAGAGGCTTTGCCCTACGCTCTTCCAGCCGTTCACAAGTTCTATTAGAGATATCTTTTCTTTCTCCTGCTTTGATATTATTTCTGCATCTGCCATAGAACGCAGCTGTGCCACGTATGACTGAAGACGGATTGCGCTGCGGAGGATAGCGTCTACTATTACTTTGTGTTCCGCATCCAGTGCTTCTTCCTGCAGGAGTTCTGCATTACCGCTAATGACCGTCAGCGGTGTCTTGAGGTCATGTGTCAGAGCTGCAATTTCCATTTTACGTTGTTGCTCCAGGGCCCATTGACGCTCCAATGATTGTGCCAGACTGACACGAAGTTGTTCCATGGCTGCCAGAGTTTCTCCAAATTCTTTTACTCGGGCCTTTCCGGTAAGAGGGGTATCAAGGCGCTGTTGGCCAATCGTTTTTGTAGCGTTAGTCAGTAGCGCAGCATCCCGTCGCAGAATCCCGGCAAAATGGTGCGTACATACCGCTCCAGTGGTTAACCATGCCAACAATAGTACAATCGTGGCACAGGTCTGAAACTCTGGTAGGCGCTCCTGAAGTACCTCTGAGCCATATGGCATAGAGTAATCGTATTGAATCACACAAGCCATACCATTGGCGAGGTTGGCTATACGGTGGTACTGCGAGTAAAATATACCTTGTGGTGCTGAATTCCCTTCTAAGGCAGACTTTGCATACTCCAACTGGCTGTTATCCATATTGCCTTCATCCAATGTCTGTCCGTCGTCGGAAAAAATCGCCCAGCGGTAGTAATATGGAATCTCGGTAGTATCCATCTCTCCAGATTCCAGAGAGTGGATCACAGTGCTCACCTCGTCGGCAGCAGTGTTGGCGGGAAAAACAATCCCACTTCGCATCATAGTAGTCAATCCGATCCACCACAGAACTGTCAGGAGCAGAATAATGGCACCGGTGGTAAGAAGGTACCGCCAGAATAGAAATGTCAGACCCGCTCGACGCCTCAGCTGCTTTTCCACTTATAGCCGACCCCCCATACCGTTTCAATTGGAGTTTCTCCACTCAGCCGTAACTTGGCTCGGATATTTTTGATATGTTCGGTGATAGCGGAGGGATCCGACGTACCCTCATACCCAAAAGCAGCTTCATAGAGTTGTTCCTTGGAAAAGGTCTGCCCTGGGTGCATGGCAAGTTGCTCACAGATGCCATACTCACTTCTGGTAAGTTTGATGGGCACATTCTGGTAGTATACAACACGTTCCCCTAAGTCGAAATCCAATGATCCTCGACGTAGGCGGGTGTGTGGAGTCCGTTGCTCTCGACGCAAATGTGCGGCTACTCTGGCACGCAGCTCCGCAATACGGAAGGGTTTTGTCAGATAGTCGTCACCTCCCAGGCCCAATCCTGTGAGAATGTCTGCTTCATCTGTTTTCGCAGTGAGAAATAAAATCGGGCAATCGGCCAGACTACGGATACGGTGACAGAGCGCAAAACCATCTTCTCCTGGCATCATCACATCCAATAAAATACAGTCCGCCCATCGGCAAGCCGAATCATCAATTTCTCTTCCTGCTGTATGGGTCGAAACTTGATGTCCATCGCGTTCCAATGTGGTTTTGAGCAAGGCACACAAATCACTGTCATCATCTACCACCAAGATATGAGCCACTACGCATTCACCTCAATTCAGGAAAACATACAGCGCCCAAGAGAGCGCATAGAGAATATAGATGTGTGCGGGGTAAAAGAGATAGAACAGCAGTTTGTGTCCTCCTCCCCGCTTGCCATTATAGCATAGCATTAGTGGGGCTGCCAGGATGCCATAGATTTCATAATAACGAGTAAAGAGATGTGCCCATTCAAAGTCAGGCATTTGGGAAGAGGCCATGATGCTCATGTAAACTACACCATAGAGGATATAGTAGACCGAGAAAGCGAGGACTTGTGCGCCGCGGCGTTTCCGGAACAGGTAGAGTACAAGGCCCATAACCAGGACAGGCCAACTGCTATCCCCAGTAATCCCCCATGCAGGCAGGATAGAGTAGGCGAGAATTCCCATCGGCGTCGCAAGAGCAGGAAAAGCTAAAGACAGGCATGAAGCCAGTATGGGCCAAGCCAGAGGAAGAATTATTGCAAGCAGTCCCGGCAGAAACTTTTTCTGCCCCAGCCAGTCGATTCCCTGCCAGATGATCATAAGGATTGCAAAGGTCGTCATGATACCATTCATAGGATAAAATCCATCTGGGCGTACGAGGAATCCTAAATATGCCATTAGAAACAGGAGAATGGACATTGCGGCAGAGAGAATATAAACCTTGGCAAAGTATTTTTTCCGGTTGTGAGTGTGTGTAAATCCTTCGACTAAACAGAAAAGGAACAGGGGTGCGCCCAAGCGCCCCACCATGCTGAACCACTCCGGGATTGCTCCAGTAAATCCAAAGAAGTAATGGATGTGGTCCAGCACCATTGTTACAAGGGCAATCCACTTCAGTCCAGTTTCGGATAGTCCAGGACGTTTTGTTAATGTGCAGGTTGATTCCATAGCAGTTGACTCCTTTTTTATTTATACCGCTATGGTACCAATCGATTCTAAGGAAAGTATAAGGACTACAAAGAATCTTGAGCACTTTTTTATAAAATGCGCTGGGCATCAGAGTCTGTACCCTGTGCCCAGCGCGTTTTATGTATTACTGTTCTATTTTGTATCCCACCCGAAAAACAGTCTTGATGTATGTGGGGTGTTTAGGGTCAGGCTCCAGTTTGTTCCGTAGGCGCCAAATTACATTGTCCACGGTGTTGGTGCCTAATTCATAGTCCTCACCCCAGGCCGCATTATAGAGCTGCTCGCGGCTGAACACACGCCCAGGACAGCGGGCCATACAGTAAAGGATAGAGAACTCTCCGTAGTTCAGGCAAATCTCCACACCAGCCTTTGTTACCCGTCGTTGCTCTGGAAATATCTCTATATCACCCAGAGTCAGTACCGAAGGCTTATGTTCAGCAACATGAAGAATCCGAACATCTTTTCCCTGTAATGCTTCCAAGATGGATCGAAAAATACTTCCGTCAGGGTCAGATACCCGAATAACTATGATTTCTTCCATGCTACTCACCTCCCGACAGACAACAAAACAAATGAACTATTGGTTTATCTTTTATTAGTGGATATTCTTTTTGTTCATAGACTTTGAGAAAGCACAATATTCGATGGCGTGAGTAGGGCAAATATTCTTGCATTTTCCACAGCGAATACACTCCAGACTGTTGGCGTTCTTCACTGGGTCACATCCCATTTTGCAGACATTTGCACAAGCACCGCAGTTGACACATTTTTCCGAATCCACGCGGTAGCGCAGAATGGAAACCGGGTTGAATAAGGAATATATTGCGCCTAAAGGGCAGATGTATTTACAAAATGGCCGATAAATCATAATAGACAGCAAAATGGTCACAACCAGGATGATGTTTTTCCATGCATATAACCATCCTACCGTAGCTCGCATGGCCTCATTCAACAGCACCAACGGGATTCCGCCCTCCAGAGTTCCCACTGGGCAGATCAGTTTGCAGAACCAAGGATAGCCCTGTCCAATTATGTCGGTGAGGTAGAGCGGCAAAAGGATGACAAAGACCAAAAGAATCACATATTTCAACCATCGCAGTTGTTTGTCGCCCTTGAATGTATGGACCTTCAGTTTGGATGGCAAGGGAATCTTATTCAGCAGATCTTGGATCAGACCAAACGGACAGAGCCAGCCACACACAAAACGTCCCATGATTGTGCCGACCAGAATCATAAATCCGGCCACATAAAACGCAAACTTATATTCATAGCTGCCGATGGTAGCTTGTAACGCACCAATGGGACAGGCAGCAACCGCGCCAGGGCAGGAATAGCAATTCATCCCTGGCACACATATATTCTTGATCTTTCCCTGATAAATCTTTCCCCGGACAAAACCGATAAGATAACTATTTGTAATAACCGCCCATAAAACTTGAAAAAAGTGGCGGAAACGTTCTGACTTTTTTGCTTTCTTATCCAATTCCGATGCACTCCAAACAAATGTTGATTGCCTTTCCCATGACAATAGCGTACTCTTCTCTCCAAATGCCAAGGATCAGAAATGCCATACCAATCAGCAAGAGCAATATTGTGATTCCATTCGATAAAATATCAACTTTTTTACCCATACGGATTCCTCCTTGCAATCGTTTACTGCCGTAGTACTTTGGCAGGATCTGTTTTCAATAGTTTCACATTCGACACAGCCGTTGTGATCCACACAAGAAGGACTGTACCGCACATGCTCAGTACAAACTGGATGGGGGCAATGTGAATCGGCAAAATCTCCGACAAAGCAGTAAGCAAGAGCGAAACCAGCACGGTGGTCATAGCGGAAAGTGCTGATAGGAATAAACTTTCACAAAGGAGCATTTGCTGAATCTGTCCTCGCTGATACCCAAGCGCCATCAAAAGCCCCATTTCAGCGGCACGCATCCGGGTTGTTTTCAACAGCAACATCACACAAATACTCAGTGCGATGACAACAATAAAGCCGGAGACGATCATAAATAAAGTTTGGAGCTGCGTAAAGGTTTCTTCCAAGCTTGCCACTTGTTCAGAGGCCGTAACAGGTGTCAACCCCTGTTCCTTTAGCTGCGTTTCAACTTCTAATACTTCGTGAAACCCTATGACCTGATAGGCTACTGAGATGGGGGATTCCTCGTTTTGCAATGTGCGGTACAACAATTGCTCGGTTTCGGAATCTAAATAATAGTCATCAAAGCTGCCGTTATAAATTCCGCTGATCCTCAGATTCTTTGAAAATGGCCCACAGATGAATGTGACCTCTTTTCCAATCAGGGTGCGTATATCCGTGGCAAACTGTTTGGCAAGGGATGGTGTGATTGCGATCTCGCCCTCTTGTGGCATTGTACCGATATTCATGGACTCTGCCGCAATGCTTCCAAACTGTTTGGTGGGAATGGATACTGTTTGCTGCTCAAATGTAATGTCACACTCTGGAACCTGATGTTGGGAATAATACTGCTGTACCTGTTCGGATTGAGCGAGCAGAGATAGCACATCTTCTGCTGATGTTCCTTCTTCCAATGGGACTTGTCCCCATGCAAAGGCAGTATTCTTTTCCTCGAAACTGCGGATCTTTTCTTCAATGATATTTTGAGAGGAAAATGACATCAGCACTGCACACACAGCAGTCGTGACCGCAAGGGAAATACCCAGAAAGCGCTTAAAATGCACCCGGAAATTGTGCCAAGCTCTTTTCGGCATAGATACCGAAGCAGGATACGGGCCGCACTTTTGTATATGGGCTGCACCGGAATTATTTTCCGATGATTTCGATATCTTACATTTTCCGTCTTCTATGGAGATGATTTCGTCCGCATAATCGCATATTTTGCGGTCATGCGTGATAATCACAACAGGCCGTTCCTTCGCAATCTCAGACAAAATCAACATGATTTCATTTGCTGTCTTGCGATCCAGCGCGCCAGTAGGCTCATCTGCCAAAATGAGCTTCGGGTCACCGGCTAACGCTCTGGCAATGGCGACCCGCTGCTTTTGACCACCGGACAGGTTTTCCGTTTTTTCGTTTGCCTTATCTTCAATACCAAGACGGCGAAGGAGCGTCAATGCCCATTCTTTGTTTTTTTCTTCCTCCTGACAGACAAGATCGGCGGCGAGCAGGATGTTTTCCAACACGGTATAACCGGTCAGCAAATGATATTCCTGGAAAACAAATCCAATGGTATGCTTTCGGTAATCTGTCAAGGCTTCTGCTGATAGCGCAGAGAGTTTCTGCCCAGCGATGATAATATCGCCGCTGTACTCCCGGTCAAATCCTGCAAGGAGATTGAGCAGCGTACTTTTGCCCGAACCGGAAGCTCCCAGTAGGCAGGTGATCCCGCAACTGCCAAATTCGTGGGAAAACTCATCCAGCACGACCTGCTCTCCGTATTTTTTGGAAAGGTTTTTAATCGTTATCATCCGCGACCTCCTGTTTTCAATGCAGTCATAGGATCGACATGAGCAGAGATCAGGCCAGTCTCGGCAAAACAAACGACCGACACACCAAAACTAAGTGCAAGCCCCAGCCACACCGGGATGCTCAGCATCCATGCCGCAACGACGCTTACAAGCCCGCTCAGCAGGAACACCCCCGTGTATTCCACTGCGGAAAGCACAGCAATATCGGATTTGGTGTAGCCGCTGAGCTGGTAGACCGCATATTCCTTTTTTCGCATCAGCCCGCAAAGTAAGCAGACTGAAAGCGCAGCCAGCACGGAAAGAACGGCAATCAGAGTATAGGAAATACCTGCCTGCGCCAGTGCAGCGCCCTTGAGGCCTACAATATCTCGAATCAGTTCAACTTGTCCCAGAGGCACAACGCCAGCTCCCATCAATTCTTCATAAATTTCCAGATAGTGTTCCGGAGAATCCGGACGAATGACGAAGTTGAAGCTGGGATCTTCTTTTCCGGCCTGTTCATAGATGTCACGCATAATGGCAAGAGAAGGGAATAGAGAATCCTCGTGTTCAAAGGTCATTACCTCGCCTTCAAATTCCATGCCATAGGAGGTGTCGGCAACGCCGGAAACAACCGCAGTAAAGGAAACCGGCATTGCCACGGGTTTACCGCTGTCCCAGTTGAATACGCTTCCCATAAAATCCAATTTTTGACCAATGATCTCCTCATTCGTACATCCCATTTTTTTAACCAAAATCTGCGGAAGCACGATTTCATGCTTGCTATTGTCAGCGATTTTTCCAGCAATCATTTTGTTGTATACTGGCGCCTGACCCGTGGACTCAATAATAAAATCTTTTCCATCCAAAGTGACGACCATATCGTCCATAGGAGCATCCATGATAATCGCTTCCACACGGCTATCATCCTGGTATTTCTCCAGCAAGCCGCTGATATCCTGCGAGACTTGCTGTACTGCATCTGGCGTTTCCTGACCAGTACCGGAGGCATTCATAAAAGAGGAAACAATCGTCAGATTCATTACAGAATTCCCCTGCTTTTCCAGAAGCTCCTGAAATGCCTGGTTACTGCTTCCACTAAGCATACCACTAAAGTTTACTGCGAGACAGGAGGTGGCAATAGTGGTTGCGACAACAAGGGATAGAAGTTTTCCGGCCTGTCGCTTACAAGTCACACCAGTCATACGCAGTGCAGAGCGCAGGGAGAGACGCTTCTTTTGTTTAGAAGGATTGATCGCTTTAGAAGGGGTATCTGTCACATTACATTTGCACAGAACGCCTTTATCCAGTTCGAAAACACAACACTTGCCCCGGATCAGGGAGGTGTCATGGGTCACGACCACAACAGTCCGCTCTTTGGCAATTGTGGCCAACAGCTCACCGATTTCCCGTGCGGTCTTGGCATCCAGAGCAGCTGTAGGTTCGTCAGCAATCAGCACCTGTGGATCTTTCATCAGTTCTCTGGCAATGGCCACCCGCTGCTTTTGGCCGCCGGACAAGGTGCTGACTTTCTGATTGGCCAGCTTTTCAATTTTAAGCTTTTTGAGCAGAGTATTCAGACGTCTTTCTTGATCCTCGGATTTCAAGTAAGCAGGAACCAAAATGTTCTCCCGAACTGTCAGTTCATCAATCAGATGAAAGCCCTGAGCAATAAAGCCGAGTTCCGTTGCATAGAGCTGTGCGCGCTCCTGATCGGTCAATTTTTTAAGATTTCTGCCATGATAAAACGTCTCGCCTTCATACTGCGTATCCATGGCAGAAAGGATACGGAGTAGCGTAGTCTTTCCGCTGCCCGAAGCGCCAATGATGTAGTTCATGCCGCCGCTAATAGAAAGTGATACATCTCGCAGAGCGGCTTCATTCCCAAAGGTTTTGGTGATATTCTTTAATTCAAACATGGCTTATTCCTCGTTTCGGCTTTGCACGTTCTTTTCTATCTCGTTGTTCATTGTCACACGCCAGTGATTTTTGGGCCTAGCGCCCACATAAGGCTCGCTGACTACATTTCCTTCGCTGTCTACAAAGAAACTTTCCGGGAAGGCCTGAATGCCGTTCAAACGGCCTTCCAGAAGCACGCTGTCTGGAATCAGATTGGGATATTCCACTCCGGCTTTTTCAATGATCTCCTTTGCCTTTTTCAAGTTGGCATCGTTAATCTCCTCAGTGTTACCAATATCCATACAGACACTGATGATATTGAAGCTTACGCCGTCATCCTGAAATTCTTTACGCAGTTCATTCAAGACAGGCATTTCCTCAATACAGTAACCACAGGTTGTGGTCCATAGGTTGACCATTGTCAAATCGTAATCCGCAAAAATATCTTTCGTGACGGCGTTTCCATCAAAATCCTGAGCAGAAAAGTCACCCAAGGGAACAGGTTCAAATTCAGTTTTATCCGTTGCAGGAGGCTGAGATTGAGATATTTCGTCAGAAGATGATACGCCATCGTTCATAGCCTTGTTCCCACAAGCAACTAGGCTAATCGCCATCGTTAGCGCTAAAAATAATGTAATTACTCTTTTCATAGTAAAACACTCCTTTTTGTTTTCTAATTGCATCATTGCACCCTATTTATGAGACTTGTTTTTTCTGACAGTAGGATTATCAAGCCGTTGAATGCTTTATCACACATAAGAAAATGTCCTCTTGTATCCCATATCAACCGGGAGAAGATCGACGCAATCCGCGAAGCGGTAAAGGAACT
>OGGQ01001770.1_pt1 | contig 26615 bp, 18 predicted proteins | sample 1571191 | NCBI WGS metagenome assembly OGGQ01 (sample SAMEA2582061, study PRJEB24529) | metagenome | biome: Human gut stool | place: China | collected 2011
TCAAACAGGTTGATGCCGCTGTGTTCCGGATCCAGAACTTCCATGTTGGCTTCCCAGAGGGAAGAGATGGTTCCCACGTCCTTCCAGTATCCGTTGAAATGGTATGCATACATCTTCCGGCCGTCTTTCAGAAGGTTGGGAATGATGTTGTTGCCGAAGTCATTTTCAGAGCTGGGATCCTGTTCATCCTCAATCAGATATTTTTTCAGAATATCCCAGTTGAAAATATAAATTCCCATGGATGCCAGATTGGATTTGGGATTCTTGGGTTTTTCCTGAAATTCCGTGATTCTGTCATCCGCATCCGCCACCATCAGACCGAAACGGGATGCCTCCTCCCACGGAACCTCCATGACCGCCACACTGAACTCGGCTCCCTTTTCCTTGTGAAACTTCAGGAAATCACTGTAATCCTGCTTGCAGATCTGATCACCGGACAGGATGATCACATACTGAGGATTGTAACGCTCAATAAACGAGATATTCTGATAGATGGCATTGGCTGTCCCCTTATACCAGTCAGAACCGCTGGCCTGCTGGTAAGGCGGCAGAATATGTACTCCCCCGTAAAGACGGTCCAGATCCCAGGGCTGTCCGTTTCCGATATACTCATTCAGTACCATGGGCTGATACTGAGTCAGAATTCCCACCGTATCTATGCCGGAATTTACGCAGTTGGACAGCGGAAAGTCAATGATTCTGTACTTTCCTCCAAAAGGGACTGCGGGTTTGGCCAGCTTCTGAGTCAATGCATACAGCCTGGACCCCTGGCCTCCGGCAAGAAGCATTGCTACCATTTCTTTTGCCATAGTTTTCCCCCCTGAATTTTAAAAAATATTACAGGGAAATTGTACCATAAAATAAGGAAAACCGGTAGGGTCTCTTACAAAAAAATTAAAGATTCTGTAAGATTCTGCCGGTTTTCCCCGCTGCCCTTCAGAGGGCCGTGTCATTGTTCCGATCCGGTTCTTTTTTCCGTTTCTGCGGATGCGGACAGACCGGAGGACGGACACTTTTCATACGATTTTCAGCTAAGGCGCGCCGCCAGTTCCTGATCACTGACATGGTCCTCCAGCGCCCTGACCGCAGCTGCCATGTCTGACAGATCTCCAAGAAGAATCACTCCGCAGAGACGGTTGTTCAGGAAGAAATATTTACGGTATCTTCCCTTTCCCATATCCCGGTATTCCACAGTCTTGTAAAAAAGATCCGGATTCTTTCCGTTATCGCCGGCGGAAAACAGCGCCGTATTCATTCCGTGGAACGTCAGAGCAGGAGAAACCGGCACATATTCCAGGGAATCCCCCGCCGCATTGGCGCCCGCAACTTTTCCTTCCTCCACAGCCTGAGGCCAGATTCCGAAGTTCATGCCCTGATATTCTGCACAGTCTCCGCAGGCATACACGCCTTCCAGTCCCGTTTCCATCCTGGAATTTACGATTACGCCTTTTCCTGTTTTCAGTCCCATGGACGCAGCCAGACCCAGGTTTGCTCTGACTCCGGCGGAAATAATCACCAGCTCCGCCGGATACCGCTCTCCTGACTCCAGGCGTACGGCACACACGCGGGAAGCTGCACCGCTGTTTTCTCCGGAGTTCTCGATCTCTGCAATGGCGGCACCGGTAATAATCCGGATTCCCTGTTTCAGAGCCAGTTCTTTCAGAAGATCCGCGGCTCCCTGGTCCAGCTGCCGTCCCATAAGAACCGGCGCTGCTTCCAGCACCGTCACCTGAAGACCGGCCTTTTTCAGTTCCCAGGCGGCTTCCAGTCCCAGAACTCCGCCGCCGATGACTACGGCATGCTTTGCCTGTTTCATCAGAACTTCCACTTTCCTGGTGTCATCCAGCCGCCGGATCGCCGTCACACCGGGCAGATCCGCACCTTTGATGGGCGGAATAAAGCACTCACTTCCGAGGGCATAGATCAGACGCGTATAGGGGATCCCGGCTCCGTCTTCCAGAAGAACTGTTCTGGCTTCCGTATCCACAGACTGAATCCTTTTTCCCAGCATCTGGACAATATGGTTTTCGTCATACCAGGATGGTTCTGCCATGGCAATCTGCTCCGGTTCCAGTCCCGCCACAATGGACTTTGTAAGCATGGGACGGTTATAGGAAGCATACGGTTCTTCCGATATCATCACGATCTTTCCTGTCCTGTCCCTTTCCCGGATGGCTTTAGCCGCCTGGAATCCGGCTGCTCCGTTGCCAAGGATCACATAGTTTTCCTGTGTATCACGGATCACTCCGCTTTCTTCCTCATCCACCGGCACGAAATTCTCTTTTCCCACTCCGCATACCGGGCATATCTCAAGGGAGCTGTCAAAGATTTCTCCGCACACCAGGCACTTCACAAGGCTTTTTCCGCCTTTTTTATGGGGAATCACGGCTTCTTTCTCCAGCACTCTGCATCCAAAACGATAGCCGTATTCATAGGCTTCTGTCAGATCCGTTTCTGACGGACGGAACCTGACGCGGAAACCTTCTTCCGTCTTCATCTTCAGCTGCTTCAGCCGTTCCGTCAGATTCGGTACGCCCTCTCCGCTCCATCCGTAGCTTCCGAACACGCCGGCATGTTTTCCTCCGTGGGTTGCCGGAAACATGTCCAGAGTCAGTTCCCACATGGGACGCAGGGCATCCCCCACGATGGTGGGAGTACCCAGCAGAAATCCGTCTGCCTTCAGAATCTCCGCATTTACTTCCGCTCTGTCTGCCGTTACCATATCATACACGCGGACATCCACATCTCCGCTGTCCCGGACGCCTTCAGCAATCTTTTCAGCCAGCATTCCCGTATAGCCGTAAGCGCTCACATAGGGGATCACCACGGTTTTCCGCTCCCCGCGGGCCTGCGGCTCCGACCATTCCCTGTACAGCCCCATCACCTGCCGGATTCTGTCGCCCACAAGTACGGGGCCATGTCCGGTACAGATCATCGTGATATCCAGATCTTCAATGCGGTTCAGGGCTTTCAGCATAAACGGTCTGAACGGGCCTATGATACAGTCAAAATAATATTTCAGGGCTTTCCTGTAATCCTCTTCACTGCGGATTGCCGTGGAGACCACTTCCGGCAGGCAGTAATGGGACCCGAAGGAATCGCAGGTTACCAGCACCTGTTCTTCCTGAATAAAGGTATACATGGTATCCGGCCAGTGAAGGTTGGGCACCAGGAAAAACTGAAGTGTGTGATTTCCGATCTTCATTTCCTGGCCGTCCTTTACCGCAAGGCTCACAAAATCCCCGTTTACAATCTCCTTCAGGAAGCTGACGGCGCAGGCTGTGGCCACAATCTTCATCTGGGGGCTGTATTTCAGGAGCCGCTCCACACTGCCGGCATGGTCCGGTTCCGTATGGCTCACCACCAGATAATCAATGGCCGTCACATCAATGATCTGCTTCAGTTCCTCCAGATATTCGTCAAAGAATTTTTCCTTTGCCGTCTCAAACAGAATGGTTCTTCCTCCGGTTTTCAGGACATAGGAATTATAGGTGGTACCGAATTCTGTATACATGATAATGTCAAATACCCGCAGTTCTGTATCCTGGATACCGGTCCAGTAAAAATTTTCTCTCAGTCTGATTGGATCCATATCGTTCCTCCTGATTTCAAATCTGTCTTACCGGCCGCCGCGCAGCCGCACCAGACGGTTTCTCACAGAAATTATACCGGATCTGCCTGGCCCGGGCAACCGGAAAATACAGAAAGCCTCTGTCTGCAGAAGGAAAGCCGGAAATGCCCCTGCTTCTGCAGGACATTTCCGGCTTCTTCTGTTCTTTGCCGCAGAGAGCTCATGTTCTCCCGGCATGTCCGTATTCTGATTTTATATCATTTCTGTCTTTTCTTATTATATTATAACAGTTTTTCTCTGTCTTATAACGGAACTCTCTTTTTTGTTTTCCACCTATGCTCTGGCCGGGCGTGAATCTTCCCGGGATGCGTTCTTCTTATGAAACAGTTCCTTTCCGGAATTTACCACGATGATCACGCCGAGGATCATAAGGAGAACCGCAATGATCAGCTGAAGTCCTTCCACCATGAAAACAGCAGTTCCTGCGCCGAAAGCCTGAACCAGTCCGATGGTTCTTTCCACCAGAGCGGTGAATGTAACACAGAGCATGATGATTAACGGCGGGAATAAGGTTCTGTTCTCTCTTCCTGTGACCTTCAGGAATACGCAGAGTGTAATCAGTACCAGTGCACTCAGAAGCTGGTTTGCACTGCCGAACAGCGGCCAGATATTGGAGTAACCGATTCTGGTAAGAATATATCCGAATGCCAGCGTGATGATTGTGGAGAAATATTTATTGCAGAGAACCTTTCTCCAGCCTTCCGCATGCTCCATGTCATCCACACTGAACAGTTCCTGGAAAGACATCCTTCCGATTCTTGCCACTGCATCCAGACTGGTAAGAGCCAGCGCGGATACACACATGGTCATAAAGCACTGAGCCACATAGACCGGAATTCCGAACATTTCCAGAAGGCCGGCGACACCGCCTGAGAAGATCTGGAACGGAGTTCCCACTGCTGCGGTTCCGTCTGCTGCCGCTGCCGCTCCTGCAATGCACAGGGCCAGTACGGCCAGAAGACTTTCGAGAACCATGGCTCCGTATCCGACTTTCAGCATATCTTTTTCATTGGCAACCGTCTTGGAAGAGGTACCGGAGGAAACCAGGCTGTGGAAACCGGATACGGCACCGCAGGCCACAGTCACAAACAGAATGGGGAACAGATCACCCAGTCCCTGATTGTGGAAACCGGTAAATGCCGGAAGGTTCATGGACGGATGTGCCACCAGAATTCCTGCCACTGCTCCGATGATCATTCCTGCAAACATAAATGTGGTCATATAGTCACGGGGCTGTTTCAGAAGCCACATGGGAAGCACGGATGCCAGGAAGATATAGGCAAAGGTAAATCCGATCCATGCATCCTTTCCTCCGATCAGCGGGTATGCCATACCGGCTGCCAGAGCTGCCAGCGTGCAGACCAGGCCGACTGCAGCTTCTTTCCAGCCTTTCAGACCGAACTTCTTCTGAATCAGGCCGAACACCATGGCCAGTACAATAAACAGAATGGAAATGGAACCTGCCGCGCCGTTGACTCTGGCAGCTTCTGCCAGCACAGTCTCGCCGTCCACTGCCGTGTAGGCGTTGAACGTGCCTGCCACCATGTCGGCAAACGCTGCGATTACAAGAAGCGTAAACAGCCAGCAGAACAGCAGGAACAGTTTTCTGCCTGTTTTCCCTATGTACTTCTCAATCAGCAGACCCATGGATTTTCCTTCGTTCTTTACGCTGGCGTAAAGTGCACCGAAGTCTGTGACAGCACCGAAGAAAATACCGCCCACAATAATCCAGAGGAAAACCGGAAGCCAGCCGAACGCTGCGGCCTGAATGGCTCCTGTCACAGGGCCGGCACCCGCAATGGAAGAGAACTGATGGGAAAAAACAATCCATCCTTCTGTGGGGACATAATCCTGTCCGTCTTCATGTGTACAGGCCGGCGTCTTTGCCGCCGGATCGATTCCCCATGTATTGGCCAGCCAGCGGCCGTACAGACTGTATCCCGCAAACAGGCATACAGCTGCAATCAGAACGATTACCAGTGTATTCATAACATCTGCTCCTTTATATGTTTTTTCAAACAAATCTGAAGAACATCCGCAGGCCTTTTCCAAAGTGATTCAGCGCTTTGATATCCTGACAAAGCGTGGACGCTGCCAGAATCCTGTGGTGCTCCCCTTTCCGGGAACACTTTTTCGATTCAATGCAGCAAAGCCCATGCCGCAATTAAAAAGGTCTCCGTCCCCCCGCAGATCCTTCTGCAAGAAGACGAAGACCCGATTGTCTCCGCGTTACCACTTCTTTTGCCGGCGCAGCCCGGCCCCTCTGCTGCATCCCCCGGCCTCTGCGCTTATTCCGAATCCGGCGCCGGGTAAAATGCATGCCCCTTTAACGGTGGGCTTCCGGTCCGGACTACTGCTGTGGGTTTCACCCGGACTGCTGGCAGGTGATGGCTTTCCTCCGCGCTGCTCCCTCGCACCAGCCGGGAGCTCTCTGAAAACGGCTTCTGTCGGAAAGTCCTGTCCTGTTCATCACATTTGAATGTTGAATTAATTCTGTATTTTAATCAAAATTCTGAATTTGTCAACTGCTTTTTTGTTTTTTTTTAAATGCATCCGTCAAAAACAGGCCGGATTACAGAGAAAGTTCCTCTTTTGCACGGGCTCTTCTGTCCATGACAGACTGAATCACCGGAACCATGAAAATCGCCACAATACCGCCGGCAAATCCGTTGTTGTAAAGATTCATGCCTCCGTACAGGATTCCCACGTTAAGTGCCACGGAAGAATGCAGATAGCCTGCCAGGAGTCCCATCAGAATTCCGAACCGGCCTGCCACCGGCGCCAGTGTGGTGGAAAACAGAAGGGCCAGCATGGGCGACGGATCATTGATGTTCCAGTCTTTGGTAAGGCTGCCGATGCAGACTCCCAGCATAATGGGAGCAATGTTGCGCAGGTGTTTTCCCGTGGAACTGAATCCCACGATGGTGAAAATTCCACCGATGGTGGGACCGTTCAGGTCGCCGCCCACCATGATCACGAAAAAGGTGGCAAACAGGCCGTTGATGGCCATGTTGAAAATAGTGGCGGCTCCTCCTCCATCCCGGAGATAATCCGTACCTCCGATTCCATCCGTTGCAAGAATCCGCTGATAGGCATCCAGGACTTCCTTTCCGCCCCACCAGAGTGCAGCCAGGGCCATGGCCGTAAAAAGGCCCCCAAGAATCATAAAAAACAGCTGGTTGTTCCCCGTGGACCAGATCAGCCGGGATTCTGTTGTCACGCCGAAGGATTTCAGCAGGGAAACAATCACCGTGGCAATGATCCCTGACGCAAATCCCACATTGTAAAGAGAATATCCTTTATGAGCGTAATGCACATGGGTAGACAGGGGCGGAAGCACAAAGCCGATGGCCAGACCGGTAAAGCAGCACAGAAGCAGCCTCCCGGGCAGAGCCAGATCCGCAATGTACATGATCTGGGTGATGATGGGGGAAAGGCTGGTTCCGTACAGGCCGATATACACATATTTTGATAACGGCATTTTGTGATATCTGGCGTACAGATAGATACCCAGAAGAATTGTCCAGATATTCATCAGGTTCTTTCCGAACAGCGAGAAGCCGAACATCAGACAGCAGGACGTGATGGTATGTCCGTCCATTTCCATATCCAGAAAATAGGGAATTCCCAGTGCCACAAGCCCCAGAAGCCCGGCATTTACCAGTGCCGCCCCTCTGCCGCCTATGATCATGTAGTCCGTGATCAGGAAATCCGGCTCCCGGATAATGGATATAAGTCCGGGAATGATCTCACCGACAGGCTGCAGCAGCAGTCCCATAATGATAAAATAAACCGGTATCAGGGACAGAATCCCGAATTTCTGTTTTCTGGTCAATGTTCGCCCTCTGGCCATACAGCTTTGATTCCTTTCCTCCAAAAAATATCTGTTTTGTTTTATGTCCACCTTTCATTATACATGAAAATCCCCGAGAGAAAAAGCGGAAATTTTTCCTTCTCACCGAATCATTTCCAGCGCTTTCAGATAGGTGGCCAGTTCCATCTCCAGCGCAACTCTGAGTCCGCGCTCATCCAGCTGGAAGCAGCCGTTGTGATGGGGAGAAAATGTCACCGGATTTTCCGGATCCGCCATTCCCACATGGAAATATGCTCCCGGCTTTTTCAGCAGATAGTAGCTGAAATCTTCGCCGCCGAAAGATACCGGCTTGTCTTCATGAACATATCCCAGTTCTTTCACCGCTTCCTTGATGACATCCACATATTTTTCCACGTTGATGGTGGCCTGATATCCGATGCTGGTGGACACTTCACAGCAGCATCCCATTCCTTCACAGATGCCTTTGCTGATGTTCCGCACCTGATCAAAAATCTGAAGAATCAGATCGTTGTCCAGCGTTCTGATGTTGCCGCCCAGAGTCACTTCATCCGTTATGATGTTGGGGTAGCGGCCTCCGTTCATATAAGCCACCGTAAAGACGCCGCAGGATGCCGGGTCCTTCTTTTCCGCCAGAATCTGGTTAAGGGCAGAACCCACCATGCATGCCACGGGCACCGGGTTCTTTGCCTTATGGGGAGCACTTCCGTGTCCGCCGTATCCTTTTACCTTGACCTCGTAAATTCCGATGGCCGCAGAATCCGCTCCCGGGGATACCGTGATGGTTCCCACCGGATAGGCGGACGTGCAGTGAAATCCGAAGATCATGTCCACATCATCCATAACGCCTGCCTCGCAGAGTCCCAGGGCTCCTCCGGGCAGTTTTTCTTCAGCGGCCTGGAAAATAAACTTGATTTTTCCTTTTACCAGTTCTCTGTGGCTGGAGAAAATATCCGCCAGACAGAGCAGGCATGCCGTATGGGTATCATGGCCGCAGGCATGCATAACTCCGGGTTTTCTGGATTTGTAGGGCAGATCATTCTCCTCCTGAACCGGCAGAGCGTCAATATCCGCCCGGAATGCCACACAGGGTCCCGGCTCATTCCCTTCCAGAACAGCCACCGTACTTGTTCCTTCAAATCCATCCAGAATACGGAGTCCCATATCCTTTAACTGTTTCCGTATATATTCCGCGGTCTCATACTCTTCAAACGAAAGCTCCGGATTTTCATGGAGGTAGTGCCGGATATCCTTAAGTTTCTCTTCCCACTCACTTACTATTGAACGAATCATCTGTGTTTCCATTTTGTTCCTTCCTTTCCTCTCAGCCGGCAGCCGTTCGCCGGCTCTGACATATAAAATTATTTTACTATATTGATTTAAATAGTCAAAGCATTTTTTGAATATTTTGCACGATTTTATCCGTCTGTTTGCCTTTCCTGACGGCATATTTTCCCAGAATAAAAATTCATTATATACCAAACCTGAAATATATAGTAAAATAAGACCAGTTTCTGCATGCTCCGGCATGCAGCCTTTTTCAGGAGGAAAAGCCATAATGTCACAAAAGAAAAAGAATTTCCAGTCTGATTTTCTGATGCAGGGTACCATACTGGCGGCTGCGGGACTTATTGTCCGCCTGATCGGACTCCTCTACAAGATTCCCATGACCCGGATTCTGGGAGACGAAGGCATCGGCTATTACAATACCGCTTATGAGATCTACAACATCGGTCTGATTCTGTCATCCTACAGCCTTCCTCTGGCTGTTTCCAAACTCATTGCCCAGAAGGAAGAGGAGCACCGTCCCGGAGATTCCCGGAAAGTCTTCCGCTGCGGAATTGCCCTTGGCGTTTTCACCGGCGGCCTCATGACTGTCCTGCTGCTTGCCGGTGCCGATCTCATTGCTTCTTCCGTATTCAAGAGCCCCGGCAGCGCCCTTCCTCTGAGAGTCATGGCTCCCACCATTCTGGTTTTTGCCGTAATGGGCGTATTCCGCGGCTTCTTCCAGGGACACGGAAACATGATTCCCACCTCCATCTCCCAGATTGTGGAGCAGGCGGTGCATGCCCTCATCAGCATCTGGGCCTCCTATGATTTCCTTCAGCGGTTCGCAGACCGTGAAAATCCTGTTTCCTACGGGGCCGCAGGCGGCACTCTGGGCACCCTGGCAGGCGCTCTGGCTGCCTTTCTTGTGCTGGCCTTTTTCATGATACGCAGCAGAAAAGGCCATGAAGGATCCCCGGAAACAGAAAGCGGAGACCCCGTCTCTTCCGGAGGCGAAATCATGAAACTCCTCCTTCTGACGTTTACGCCCATTATCCTCAGCCAGTTTGTATATCAGCTGAGCGGTTCCGTGGATAACTCTCTGTTCGGCCTCATTATGGACGGCAAGGGCTTTACAGAAAAAGAACGCCTTTCCCTGCTGGGCATCTACGGCGGCAAGTACCGTCTTCTCACCAATGTGCCCGTTGCCATTGCTTCATCCCTTGGCGCGTCCATGATCCCCAGCATTGTGATTTCCCGGGTTGCAGGACGTCCCCGGGAAGTGGCGCATAAAATCTATATCACCATCAAGTTCAACATGCTTCTGGCCATCCCCTGCGCCCTGGGCATGTTTGCTCTGGCATCTCCCCTTATGAAGCTGGTTTTCGGCGACAGCAGAGAGCTGACAAGAGACCTTCTGATGCTGGGTTCTTCCTCCGTGATTTTCTTCTCTCTGTCCACGGTGACCAATGCTGTGCTTCAGGGCATTGACCTGATGCGGAAATCCGTGACGCATTCCGCCATTTCCCTGGCCATTCATGCAGTCCTGGTCTGGTTCATGCTGGAAAAGCTCAACTGGGGCGTTTACGGACTGGTCATCGGCAATGTGACCTTTGCCCTTGTGGTCTGTATCCTCAACTGGATCTCCATCGGAAAAGCCCTCAGTTACCGCCAGGAAGTCAGGACCACATTCCTGCTTCCCCTTTTCTGCTCCGTACTGATGGCCGCCGCAGCGGCTGCCATGTACCGCGGACTCCACTCGGTTCTGCCGTCCAATGCGCTCTGTCTCTGCGCGGCGGTACCTGCTGCCGCCTGCATTTACGGAATTCTGATTCTGAAACTCCATGCCGTCGGAGAAGACGAGCTCGGGGAAATGCCCCTGGGACGCAGCATCCTCCGGATCGGCCGTAAAACAGGCCTTTTATAGGACTCCGTACCCTGCCACTTTCGTTTATTTTCTAACATAAATCTTTCTACCCGGCCAGGATTGTGCTATAATCGGATGTGGAAAAAACATTCATGAAAGGGGTTACATGGAATGACAAGAGCAGAACAGTTAATGGCCATGACGGCAAAACACGAGGCACTGATCTATGAGACCGCTGACTATATCTGGAAGCATCCGGAAACAGGTTACCGGGAATGGAATACCTCCGCCTATATGGAACAGCAGTTTGAAAAACTGGGTTACACTCTGGTGAAGGCAGGCAACATCCCCGGATTTTATGCGGATCTCGATACCGGAAGACCCGGTCCCAAAGTGGCAATCCTGGGAGAACTGGATTCCCTGATTGTCGGCAACCATCCTGATGCAGATCCGGAAACCTCCGCGGTTCATGCCTGCGGCCACAACGCCCAGTGTGCGACTCTCCTCGGCGTAGCTGCTGCCATGAAGGAGCCGGGCGCCCTGGACGGCATGTGCGGATCCATCCGATTCATATCCGTTCCGGCTGAAGAGCTGATCGAACTCGGTTACCGCAAGGAACTCCGCAAAAAAGGAATCATCCGTTACTTCGGAGGAAAGACCGAATTTATTGCCAGAGGATTCTTTGACGGAGTTGACATTGCCATGATGATCCATTCCGGCAACCTGCCTGAAGGCAAGGCCCTTTCCATAGGAAAAGGCAGCAACGGCTGCATCACCAAGAACATTACCTTCAAGGGTGTTTCCGCTCACGCCGGCGGTTCTCCGGAAAACGGAAAGAATGCCCTGTACGCGGCTTCCTGCGGTCTCAATGCGGTGAACGCCCTCAGGGAAACCTTTATCGACAATGAACATATCCGCTTCCATCCCATCATTACCCAGGCCGGCATGGCTGTCAATGCCATTCCGGAAACGGCAAAAATGGAAAGCTATGTCCGCGGTGCTTCTTTTGACAGCATCTATGCATATAACAAAAAGGTCAACCAGGCTCTGGCCGGCGCAGCCGCATCCATGGGCTGCAACGTGGAACTGGATGACTATCCGGGATACTTCCCGTTAAACAACGACAGAAACCTGGCCGCCATCGTGACGGAAGCCATGGAGGCAGTGGCAGGACCTGATACGGTCATTGACAACGGCAGCTGGGGAACAGGCAGCACCGATATGGGTGATGTTTCCGCAATCATGCCCGCAATTCATCCCCATGCCAGCGGCGCCATCGGAACCGGTCACGGCTGCGACTACTATATTGCAGACAAGAAACTGGCATGCCTGATGCCCGCTCAGTGCCTTGCCGTCACCGCAGATCTTCTGCTCTGTGATGATGCCGCTGCTGCGAAGAAAGTCATTGCCGAAGCCCATCCGCAGTTCAGCTCCAAGGAAGAATACCTGGCTGCCATCGATAAGCTTGCCATGGATCATGACGCTGTTATCTACAACGAAGACGGCACCATTACTCTGGATTACTGCAAATAATGTTTTTACAGGATCCCGGATCCGTATGGGATACATAAAAAAGGCTCTGATGCTGAAAAGCGTCAGGGCCTTTTTATCCTCCATGCAGACAGTCCGCGTCCCACAGCCGCGTTTTCTGTCTTCCGTATTGCTGCTGTTTCCCGTAATTTCCTATCTTCCTTCAAAGTATGCGCGCAGCTTATCCACCACATCTCCGGATTCCATGCCGGTTTCGTCCAGAGTCACGTCCGCATACCGTTCATAATAGGGAATCCGTTCTTCCAGCAGATCTTTTAAGGTCATTCCCTCTCTCAGGACCACACCCCGGTCCTTCAGGTTTCCCAGGCGTCTGGTCAGTTCCTCACAGTTTATCTTCAGATATACCACGGTTCCGATGGATTTCAGGTGTTCCATGGCCTTCCGGCCGTAAATAACGCTGCCGCCCGGAGCTATGACCGTACGGGTCACTTCCAGTTCCGCGTTGACTCTTTCCTCCACCTCCAGGAACCCGTCTTCTCCCTGTTCCTCGATGATTTCCTTCAGAAGTTTTCCTTCCTTCTCCTGAATCACCAGATCCACATCCACAAAAGAGTAGCCCAGTCTCTTGGCCAGAAGGACTCCCACTGTACTCTTTCCTGATCCCGGCATGCCGATCAGGACAATATTGCTCTTTTCTTTTCCCATACTGCTGTCCTTTACTGTTTTTTCTGCCTGCCGGCTGTCTTTTTTCCTCCGGTTCCGGCCTTTGCTTTTTTCACGCTGTATCCGAACGTTCCAAGACAGGCCCCCAGGCCGTAATAACGCCCGTGGGAATACGCCAGCGGTCCGGCGGCAGAAAGGTGGAAGGTGCCCTTTTCGTCCATATAGGCCTCATCCACATCTACAGCCACAATCTCGGCCAGAAACATGTCATGGGTTCCCAGGTGTTCCGTTTTCACCACCCGGCATTCCAGGTTCACCGGACTTTCGGCAATCAGGGGTACCGCAACCTTCCGGGCCTTTTCCGGCGTCAGCCCCGCCGCTTTCCACTTATCCGTGTCCCGTCCGGACCGGACCCCGCAGAAATCCGTGGCCCATGCCAGTTTTTCCGTGGTCAGGTTGATTACAAATTCCCCGGTTTCCGTTATCATGTGATGGGAATACCGCTCCGGTCTCACACTGATGGAGACCATGGGCGGGTCCGAGCAGACCGTACCGGCCCAGGCAATGGTCAGGATATTGGAATTTCCCTCTTTGTCTGCCGCGGAGACCATCACTGCCGGCACAGGGTACAGCATATTTCCCGGCCTGAATTCCGTTTTTCTGTGAATCTTTTTCTTTTCCTGCCGGTTGTTGTTCTTCTTTCTGATGCCTTCCATTTCTGTATCTCCTTCGCCGGATTTTTACTGCTGCAGCGCCATCATGATCATGGGTGCCAGCTGCTTCTTTCTGGAAACCACCCCCGGCAGGTTCACAATACCGTCCGGTTTTTCAGGCTCGGTGTCTTCTTCGTCTTCGCTTACATGGAAGGCGCTGGATACCAGCTGTTCCGCGCCCTGCCCCACACAGATCAGATCCGTGGATTCCGTCAGAATATTGGTCAGCATGAAAAACATCATATCCACATCATGATGTTCCCGCGCTTTTTCGGCGTACGCCATCATTCTTGGCTTCAGTTCCTCCAGTTCCTCCGCGTTCAGAGATGTGATCTGACCGATGCCGAATACGGCATTTCCCACAGTAAAACGCTTGAAGTCCTGATAGAAAATATCCTGATCCGACTTGCCTTTCAGATTGCTTCCTGCGGCAAACATCTTTTTGGCGTACTCCTCCGCGTCGATTCCGGCCAGTTCTGCCAGTTCCAGCGCCGCTCTTTTGTCCACGGACGTGCAGGTGGGCGAACGGAACAGCAGAGTATCGGAGATAATGGCACTGCAGAGGAGGCCAGCTGTCTGCCGGTCAATTTTCATTCCGTTTTCCTGATAAATCTGATAAATGATGGTGGCTGTGCAGCCCAACGGCTGATTGCGGAAGAAAACGGGAGACATAGTCTCCACGGTGCCCAGACGGTGATGGTCGATGATTTCCTGAATATCCGCACTCTCCATGCCGTCCACAGCCTGTGTCTTTTCGTTGTGATCCACCAGAATAATCCTTTTTCCCTTGGCACCAAGAAGATTCCGTCTGGAGATCATGCCCAGATATTTCCCGTCGCTGTCCAGAATCGGGAAATCCCTGTGCCGCTTGCTGGCCATGATGTCTCTGATGTCATCCAGATAATCTTCCTCGGAAAAAGCAATGATATTTTCCGTGGTCATGAAGTAGCTGACCGGCATGGACTGGTTGATGAGCCTGGCCGTGGTATATGTGTCATAGGGTGTGGTGATGACGGTACAGCCCCGTTCCTGGGCCAGTTTCCGTATGGTCAGGGAAACGCCTGCCCCTTCGCAGACGATGATGCATCCGGCTTCCATTTCAATGGCGCACAGCTGGGACTCATAGCGGTTTCCCAGAATTACCAGGTCATTCTTTTCAATATAGTTCTCCATAAGGTCCGGATTGGCGGCTGCAATCAGCACCTTTCCCCTGTCAAAATACGCATCCGGATCTCCGATCACAATGGTGCCTTCCAGCGTATCCAGAATGTTTGAATATCTGGTATGTGCCTTGGAAATAATGCTGCTGTCATAAAGATTCATGTAGGATTTGGTGATATCACCGATGGTGATCACTCCCTCCAGCACTCCCTCCTCTGTCACACAGGGCAGAGTCACCACATTGGCATCCTGCATCTGGCTCCACGCGCGTTTCAGGGATATGCCACGGTCCACGCCTTTGGTATGGCGGAATTCAATATCCTTCACCTGGGTCTTTACGGATTCGATCAGCCGGGGCGCCGGAACATCAAAATAATCCAGAACAAACTGGGTTTCCGAGTTTACGTTTCCGGCGCGGCATGGTTCATATTCCCGCCCGGTCAGCTGATGCTTCAGCCTTGAATAACAGATGGCAGAACAGATGGAGTCCGTATCCGGATTCCGGTGGCCGATGACCAGCGTATTCTGCTTCTCCTGATTCGTCATAACATTCTCCTTCCTCAATATGCACACTGCAATGGTTCACAATCTGTTTACAATATATTCATATTTTGTTCATAAGTGTTTTTTATACTGTTTGTATAGAAAAGAAGAGATTTCTTTTCATGAATTAGACAAATTGCACATAGATTTTCATAATTACCCCGGTTGTCATGACCGGGGTCTCCTCATGTCAGGGGCCGGATTTCCGTATGTGTGTTCCGGCTTCGCCCCGTATCCTTCCATCTGTCTTATATTCTTTTTATGCCACGAAGGACTGTGCCGGAGATCTCTGCGTCTCCGGCACAGTCCTTTCCTGTTTATTCCAGGATCATTCGGGCCGCTCCGTAGATCCCGGCATCATTTCCCAGTTCCGCAAGTACGACCCTGGCCTTTTTCCTGGCCAGCGGTGTCAGCTGGTCATGATATCTCTGGATCCTGTCTGTCAGAAATGTTCCGGCTCTGGAAACTCCGCCGCCGATTACATAAATCTGCGGGTCCAGTACCATGGAAATCTGGGCAAGCACCAGTCCCAGATACCGGCATGCCGTATCCACGGTCTCCAGTGCAAGCTCATCTCCGGCCTTGGCTGCGTCCAGTACATCCTTGGCTGTCAGGGTTTCCTCTCTGCCCCTCAGCGCCGACGGCCTGCTGCTTCTTTTCAGGATCCGGCGTGCCTCTCTGGCAATACCCGTGGCAGAAGCCACCTGCTCCAGACACCCGGTGCCGCCGCAGTTGCAGTGTTCCGTTTCCTCATCTCTTACATGGATATGTCCGATTTCTCCGCCCACGCCCTGATTTCCTGTGAGAATCTTCTGATTCAGGATGATGCCGCCGCCGACTCCGGTACCCAGGGTCACCATCACAAGGTCATGGTAACCGCGGCCGCCGCCCTGCCACATTTCTCCCAGCGCAGCCACATTGGCATCATTGCCGCTCTTTACAGGGATTCCGTCCAGAAGCCCGCTGAGAATCTCCTGGGGATTCATGGCCTTCCATCCGAGATTGACGCAGACCTCCACATAGCCGTCAGGAAGAACCGGCCCCGGAAGGCCCATTCCGGCCCCGGCAACGTCCTTCAGAGACAGCCCCCGTCCGGCAAGCCGGCTTTTTATGGAAGCTGCAACATCCTCCAGAATGTATTTTCCTCCTTCTTCCTTTCGCGTGGGCACTTCCCATTTTTCCAGGAGAGTTCCGTCCGCCTCAAAAAGCCCTGTCTTCACAGACGTTCCGCCAATATCGATTCCGACGTATTTCCGGTTCATGTTCCTGTCCTGTCCTTTCTTTTCCTTACAGTTCTTTTACGGTCTTCACCACGTTCTCCACGGTGAATCCGAACTTTTCAAACAGTTTTGCGGCCGGTCCGCTGGCGCCGAATCCTTTCATTGCCACGCAGGCGCCGTCCAGTCCCACATATCTGCCCCAGCCGAAGTCTGACAGTGCTTCAATAGCAACTCTCTTTCTCACAGCTTTCGGGAGCACAGACTCTTTATACTCTTCTGTCTGCTCTTCAAAAATATCCATACAGGGCATGGAGACCACTCTTACTTTGCGTCCCTCTTCCGCCAGCACGGCCTTGGCCTTCACCGCCAGTTCCACTTCGGAACCGCTGGCCATGAGGATCACTTCCGGCATGCCCTCGCAGTCATCAATAATATATCCGCCCTTCAGGGCTCCTTTTCCGCTTCCTTCCACAGGCGCAAGATTCTGTCTGGACAGAACCAGTGCCGTAGGTGTCTTTTCGGATGTCACCGCACTGAGCCATGCAGCAGATGTCTCAGCCGCATCACATGGCCGGAATACATGGAAATTGGGCATGGCCCGCAGCATGGCCAGCTGTTCGATGGGCTCATGGGTCGGTCCGTCTTCACCGACGCCGATGCTGTCATGAGTCAGTACATACACAAGAGGTGTTCCCATCAGTGCCGACAGTCTTGCCATGGGTTTTACATAATCGCTGAACACAAAGAACGTGGCCACGTATGCCCTCAGTCCGCCGTGCAGCATGATACCGTTGCCGATGGCGGCCATGGCCAGTTCACGGACTCCGAAATGAAGATTCCTTCCGGAGGGATTTTCTGCCGAAAAGTCGCCGGCTCCCTTCATCTCCGTCTTGTTGGAAGGTGCCAGATCCGCGGAACCGCCGATCATATTGGGAAGGCGGTCTTTCAGGAGGTTGATCATCTTTCCTGACAGGGATCTGGTGGCTTCTGCCTTTTCCTTGGGCAGCCAGAGGCTCTCATCCGCCAGCAGGGCTTCTCCGTCCGGTTTTCTGTGGTAAGTATCCCAGAGTGCCTCCATCTCCGGATATTCTTCGCAGTATGCGGCAAACATCACATTCCATGCTGCTTCCGTCTCTGCTTTCTCCTCCGCAAGCGCAGAGAAATGTCTATATACATCCTCGGGAACAAAGAACGGCTCTTCGTAGGGCCATCCCAGATTCTCCCTCATTGCCTTTACATTTTCTTCTCCCAGCGGTTCCCCATGGGCACTGGCTTTTCCCTGTTTTGCGGGACAGCCGTAGCCGATCTCTGTTCTGATGGTAATGAAGGAAGGCCGGGATGTATCTGCTTTCGCTGCCTCAATGGCCATGCCGATGGCGTCGATATTGGTTCCGTCCTCTACCGTAATGGTCTGGAAGCCGAATGCACGCATTCTTTCTTCCACGTTTTCGCGGAATGCAATATCCGTACTTCCCTCAATGGAAATCCGGTTGGAATCATACAGTACGATCAGTTTTCCCAGTCCCAGAGTACCGGCAAGAGAGAATGCCTCTGAAGAGATTCCTTCCATCATACAGCCGTCGCCGCCCAGAACATAGGTAAAATGATCCACCACCGGATAATTTTCCTTGTTGAACACAGCTGCCAGGTGCTTTTCTGCCAGAGCCATTCCCACGGCCATTCCCATGCCGGCTCCCAGCGGACCCGTGGTGGCCTCCACGCCTGTTGTATGTCCATACTCCGGATGACCGGGAGTCAGGGATCCCACCTGTCTGAAATTCATCAGGTCTTCTTTTGTCAGTCCGTATCCGAACAGATGCAGGAGTGAATACAGCAGCATGGAACCATGTCCGCCTGACAGGATGAACCGGTCACGGTTTTCCCAGCCGGGATTGGCCGGATTATGGTTCATGTGATGACTCCAGAGTTCGTATGCCGCCGGCGCGCAGCCCAGCGGCAGTCCCGGATGACCGGAATTGGCCTTCTGGATCGCATCTGCAGACAGAATTCTGATGGAATTAATGGATCGTGTGTCGATGTCTTTCATACTTGCGCCTCCCATTTATAACGCATTTTCATTAGTCAGCAGGTTCTTATTTTAATTTTATTTCCTTCATGACTTCACTTCCGGCCACAATCAGGGAATTCATATGATTCTTCCCTTTCCTTACGCAGGAAACCGGAAAATCGAACTGTCCCTCAAATTTTTCATTCCCGGAAACGCTGTAGACTCTGCATGATTCATCATTATACAGGATAACAAGATTTCCGTCAATTTCAACGCCGCTGTACGGATAATCGAACTCCGTACTGCTGACCAGAGTACCGTCTGTTTTATAGACGTCCAGACGATACGGGTTCCCCGAAGGGCTGTCCACAATGACCGCGGCATATTCGGAAGAATAGCAGATGCTCTCAATTTCTTCTTCCACGGTCACGGTCGTCACCTGGGGATCCGGAATCACATCCTTTACGGAAATGAATGTCATCCCCTTATCCGAAAAAGCGCAGACTGTATTTTCATTCAGATAGCGGATTCTTCCCACCATCTTGTCCTCAAATTCGTCCTCAAATCCTCCGATAAAACGGTTATCCAGATTCTTTCCGATCTCGGAGAAATCATAAAACACCACTTTATTTTTCAGTGCCCCGTTTTTCAGATACATGACGGACATTGCAATCTGCTTTCCGTCCGGAGACAGGGCCAGATCAATGGGATACCCGTCACCCTGAAGCAGCATTTTTATGCTGATCTGAAGGTCGCTGCCGTCTTTTTTATAATACATGACATATGCGGCTGTGCTGTCTTCCACGATGGCTGCCGCAACACCGCGTCCGGAAACCGCCGCCTTGGTAATGGGAAGCTGTGTCTTGGCGATTCCCGTAGTCCCTTCTTTATTGAAGATATAGAGATCATTTCCCTGCTGGTCGGCAATGACCGCGTAATCGCCGTTGGTGCTGATCACAGGAGTCTTCATCTCATATCCCTGAGTCCAGACCGTCTTTCCGCTGGCATCTATGTAGGACGCACCGTCTTTGGTGTACTTTATCATATTGTCGCCGAAAATCTCGTAGCTGACAAAACTGCTTTCCGCCACTCTGGCAGTGCTGTCTCCCTCAGCGGATTCTTCTGTTCCTTCCTCCCCGCCGCTTTCCTGGCTGTCCGCTGTCTCTGTATACCGCATGGCTTTTTCCCATGATACTTCATAATCTGTATACTGGTATTCGCTCTGATAACGGTACCAGCAGTATCCCAGGGCCGCCAGAAACGCCGCCGTAAGAAAAATAATAAGCAGGCGGCGGTTTCTTCTTTTGACATGGACCTTCCGCACCACTTCTTCGCTGTCTTCCTCGTCATCCTCCGGCTGTCCTCGATAGGAATTCGGGAGCTGAACGATGTTATTCCGCAGCTGTCTTTTTTTATTTTCCCTGTTCATAAAACGCATATCACCCATAATAAAATCTCCCGGAAAATGCCGATATATGTTTAGTATACACCATTTCCGGGAGATTCGCATTATATTATTTTTCTTTTCCTCGGCTTTTTACGGCAGAATCAGCTTCTGTCCGGCCAGGATTCTGTTTTCATCGGACAGACCATTGAGGCTGCAGATTTCGGAAAGATGGCTGAGATTTCCGTAGACACTCCAGCAGATTCCGTAAAGCGTCTCTCCTTCTCCCACCTCATAGACCGTGTATCCGTTGGCTTCTGCCGCCTCATAATCCATGGCCGGAACCGGTTCGGCGGCGCTTTCCCCGTCTCCTTCATCTCCCTGGCCCATGGTCTTTCCCATTCCCACCAGATTCGAAGATTCCTGTTCTCCGGTCATATGGTTCCCTGAAACTCCGCTGTCCCCTTCTCCTGAAGACGGTCCTGCCGTGCTGTCCCAGGCACTGCTTCCGGGGACCGCTTCCTCTACTTCGTCTTCCGCTGCCGCCTGCACCTGCTCACCTCCGGCTCCGGATTCTCCTGCTGCCGTTTCTCCCTCAGCGGGCTCTCCGGAAGCTGTTTCCGGGACAGCTGTCTCTCCGTTTTCTCCTGTCATGGTTTCCGTGGGGTACACCTCCCCCGGCATTTCCTCAATGACAAAGTCCGGCTCCTGGGCTTTCTGTTTCTGATACTCGTCCCAGTCCGACACACCGGCCGGAAGAACCGATGCAATCACGCTTTCCATTTTCTGCATCTTGTTATAATTGTTGAACAGCACCACTCCGCCTGCCAGCACTGCCACGGAAAGAACCCCGCACAGCATCCCCAGCGCATTGGCCGTACTCTGATGCATGTCCGCCTGCTCTCTGCGGCTCACCATTCTCTGCCGGAAATCCTTTATCACATGTTCATGAGATCCGGACTCAATCCTGCGCACGTCTTTTCTGGTGATCATGTAGTCCTGCATCATCTGGTTTCTTTCATAATATATGTAATGGCCCCTGAGCCGGTAAAACCCGTCTTCGGATGTTATGTAAATGGATTCTTCTCCGTCCAGTCCCTGGTTCAGATACATGATCTGATTCTTTCCGGCAAAAAACTGATTATGCTGCTTCCAGTAATTCAGCGGACTCAGCTGACTGCCCGGACCTGCGCAGAGAAACCATCCCTGTATGGTTCTCTTGGGAAAGGATTCTTCGATTCCCTGATATGCCTTTTTCCAGGAACTTTCTGAAAAAATCAGTTTTTCTCCGTCGGTCTCCAGATCCTCCATTTCCAGAGCTCCATCCACAAAAATATATGGTGTCCCGTCATGCTGCTCCATGCTTCCCAGCAGCACTCCTGCACGCAGAGTCTGTTTCCCTGTTGGATAGAGCCGCTTCAGATAGGTATTTACATAATCCTCCACATACAGCCTGACTACGGTATCTCCTTCTCCGATCTGACGGATATTCTTTGGCAGTTTTGGAAACGGGTTATATAATTCTCCCATGCTTTCACCTCGCTATATTTCTTCGCTTTCCATTCAGCAAGCAGTATAGCATGGCGCTGCCGCAAAACCTGTCAAAACAGAGGCAGGTTTCAGGAGAAGTTTTCGACATGGTCCGGCCAGGATTCCATTCAGGTCAGGAAAAACTTCCGGTCCGGCTGCCGATCAGATTCATGCCCAGACAGATGCTGCGGCTGATGCAGTCAGCCAGGCGCATGACCACGGAAAGACGTATGCTCTGAAGCATCAGCGGATCTCCGTTTCTGCAGCTTCCCACAATTCCGGTAATAAAAAGATCCCCTACCGCTTCCAGTTCCTTTCTGACTCCAAGTCCCGGCTTCAGCGGTCCTCTTCCCAGAGTCACATAGCCCACATGCTCCGCATTGCCCACGGAGGCGTCCACCGCCACCACCAGGGCATCCGGAAACCGGTCCTTCAGCGCCATGATGCAGGCATCCAGATTCATGGCATGGACAGGATCATCCAGTGTTCCCAGAACATGGGCATTTTTCAGTTTCCGCTCCTTCAGTTTATATCCGATCAAAGGTCCCAGGCTGTCCCCGGTGGAACGGTCTGTCCCGATACACAGAAAGATCACTTCCGATTTTTTTCTGGCTTTCATTTCCTCAAGAATCAGAAGAAGGAGACGGCCCGCAAACTTCTCGGTTTCAAAATCCGGTTTCGTGTCATAATAATAAATTTCCTTCTTATATAAGCCGGATGTTCTTTCCCAGAATTTCATCCTCCGCCTCCGTTTATCTGTAATTTCTATACGCTATTATAGGCATACAGAGCAGTTTTTATGCAGAAACAGGACCGGAAGCCGGGAAATGCGGAAGGTGGTTCCTTCCTTTTCCTATGGCTCCGATCCTGTTTTTCTCCGTCACATGGGATTCTTCTGCATATCCTGTTTCCGGGTATCCGGCAAGGTCAGGCTTTTTTCCCGGATTCTCCCTGATTCCCGGCGGTTTCCGCCTGGATATATCCTCCGGCTTCCTGTCCGGCTCCTCCGTTTTTCCGGTAAACTGCAATGGCTTCGCTGAGATTGGCCGCCTTTCTGTTCCGGATGATCTGCTCCAGTGAGGCCAGACGTTCCTCTGTCATGAATTCCTTTCCCAGATATACTTCATACCGGTCCGTAATCTCCAGTGCATTCTCCTTCATTCTGTCCCGGGTCTCTTTCAGTTCTCTGACAACATTCTCCAGATCCTGCCCCATTTTTTCCAGTTCCGCCTTGTTGTTCGCCATGATCTCATCGGAGATGATGGACCTTGTTACGGTTTCAAATGTATTCAGTGCTTCTTTTTTCTTGCTGGCAATCTGGGATATATCCTGTTCCAGCTGGGCAATTTCATCATCAAATTTTTCCAGATTATATCCGGCTTCATTTTTGTCCTTCCGGATGGTCCGGGCAATGATCCGGATTTTCTTTTCGTTGGCTCGGATCCGGTTCCGGATCTCCCGTCCTTCTTTCAGCACATCTCCATGCCTCATTTTGGTCCGGTTCCCCACTGCCACATACAGCCCCCCGAATACCAGAACCACTGCCAGGCAGATCAGCGCAAGAAGCACAGGTTTTCCATCCGGAATCAGGAAAAAGATTCCGCATGGAACCGCCAGAAAGCAGATCAGCACCGTAAGCAGAAAGACTCCGGCTTCCCGGATTCCTTTTGTAAAATACATGGCGTAGTAAAATCTGCTTCTGCAGTATGCCGGTACATGGCCGGCACGAAGCAGTGTTTTCAGCTGTTCTTCCATTTCCCGGTTTTCCCGTACCAGGCTGGCAGTGTCTTCTTCAATCCGTTCCCGGATTCCCTGGTTTTTGGCTTTTTCCCGTTTCACGCGGACTTTTCTCAGCCTGTCTCTGGCCTTTTCCGTCTCCGCATCATAACTTTCCGAAATTTCCTTTGTCCTCTGCTTCGCCGTTTCCGATATGGCGTCCGCCACTGCCCTCTGTCTGGCCTGAAGAACGCGTTCCTGCTTTTTTTCCTGCTCTTCCAGTTCTTCTGTATGTTTTGCAAGTTCAGCCTGCTCCCTGACTGCCTTCTTTGCACCGGCAAAAAAGGAAGCATAATCTGTAATCGACTGTGCCATCTTTTGTCCTCCCCGGTAATTGTTGCCCGTTCTCCATAAGATCTCTAACATAAGATTACTACAGTTTTCCTGCTCACACAAGGGCCGATTTTTAAAAACAGTCCTGCTTTTCTGCAGTCTCTGTTTATGATATAATGTATGGCATCCGCACGGATATTCCGCGGCGGTTTCACAGGCGCATCCGCCTGTAGGCATTATTTCCGGAAAGGAGGATTCCTATGTTTCGCATGTGGGGAAAGATCTGGCAGGACAATCACCTGCTCCGGGACACCGTAGCCTGCTGCAGCGATTACTCCATGTCCCGGACATCCATGGTATTTCAGACACTGGATGAAATCTGCCATGAATTTGATCTCAGCCGTCCCATATGGCTGGATCCCAATATCCGCGACTTTCAGCTCCGCAGCAAAACCCGTTTTACCAGGGACAATTTTATTGAATCCATTGACTTTGATTTTCTGGAGATCCAGGTGCTGGAGGAGTAATCCTCTGTCTTCCTGCCCTGCTCTCCGTGCCGGCCATACCGTCCTGCTTCACCTGCATTTTCGTTTTTTCGCCTGCGGGGTCTTTATGTCTGAAATTTTCTTTTCCGCCGCAGTGCAATCCGCATGGGGCATTTTATTATACAGGAAGCAAAGTTTCCTGTATAATAAAAAACAGGCACGGTCTGTAAACCGTACCTGTTCCGATCTCAATTACAGTCTCTTTAAAAGCGCTTCTCTTGCTTCTTCATATCCCGGTTTTCCCAGCAGCGCAAACATGTTTTTCTTATAGCTCTCTACACCCGGCTGGTTAAAGGGATTGACTCCCAGAAGGTATCCGCTGATTCCGCAGGCAAATTCAAAGAAGTAGAACAGCTGTCCCAGGCTGAATGCATCCTGTGCCGGAATCTTCACCATCAGATTGGGCACATTTCCGTCCGTATGAGCCAGAACCGTTCCGTTCATGGCGCTCTTGTTGACAAAGTCCACGGTCTTTCCTGCCAGGTAATTCATGCCGTCCGTATCCACTTCCTCCTCCTGCAGAATGATTTCCGCCGGAGACTCTTCTACATTGAGAACTGTCTCAAACATGATACGCGCACCGTCCTGAATGAACTGTCCCATGGAATGCAGATCTGTCGTCAGATCCACTGCAGCCGGGAAAATTCCCTTCTGATCTTTTCCTTCACTTTCTCCGTACAGCTGTTTCCACCACTCAGCCACATAGTGAAGGCCCGGCTCATAATTTGCCACAATTTCAACCTGTTTTCCCTTTCTCAGCAGGATGTTGCGGACTGCGGCATACAGAAGTGCCGGATTTTTTTCATACTCTGTTTCCAGAGCAGTTTTTCTGCCGTATGCGGCCCCCTCCATCAGCTGGTCGATGTCCGCACCGCTTACTGCAATGGGAAGAAGACCCACGGCTGTCAGTACGGAAAAACGGCCGCCCACATCATCCGGCACCACAAAGGATTCGTATCCTTCCTCATTGGCCAGGTTTTTCAGAGCTCCTCTGGCCTTGTCTGTGGTGGCATAGATTCTCTTATTGGCTTCTTCTCTTCCATATTTGCTGATCAGCATTTCCTTGAAGACACGGAACGCAATGGCCGGCTCTGTGGTCGTACCGGACTTGGAAATAATGTTAATGGAAAAATCCTTTCCTTCCAGAACGTCTTTCAGATCATTCATGTACTTGCTGCTGATGCTGTTTCCCACAAAATAAATTTCCGGAGTTTTTCTCCTGGTTTTTGGAAGCATGTTATAAAAGCTGTGAGACAAAAACTCAATGGCAGCCCGTGCTCCCAGGTAGGAACCGCCGATTCCGATCACAAGAAGCACATCCGAATCCGCCTGGATTTTCGCTGCTGCTTTTTTGATCCGCGCAAATTCCTCCTTATCATAATCGACCGGAAGATCAATCCAGCCGAGGAAATCGTTTCCCGCACCTGTTTTTCCTGTCAGAACTTCTTTGGCACCCAATACGGTGTTCTTCATATTTTCAATTTCTTCCGGACGGATAAAACCGGCGGCCTTGGAATAATCAAATACCAATTCTTTATTCATCGTATTTTCTCCTTTTCATCTATGGCTTTCCATCGAAAACATTATAGCATCCGCAGACGGACTTTACAATGCCGGGGAAAATTTTTTCTATCCTGCAGGATCAGGAGAAATACTCCTGCAGGATTTCACCAAGCAGCTTCAGTTCCTCCGGATGCAGCGTCTTTTTGGGATGCTCCTGTGCTGCCCTGTTCTGTGTCTTCAGAAGTTCTTCCCGGTCAGAGGAACGGCTGGCAGCAATCTGTTCCAGGCTTTCCTGCAGATACCGGATGCTCTGTTCCAGCTCATCGCTCTTTTCGGAAACCGTTTCCGGTTCCGGCTCCGGAGTTCCCGACCGGCTTTCTTTTTTTCTGGAAATCACGGAAAACCTGTGATTCTGCCTGTCCTGCTGGTTTTTCCCGTTTCTGCCGCCGTCATCTCCGGTGTTTTCCTTTTCATTCTGAATGCGTCCGGTCCGGTCCTCTTTCCCGTTTTTCACGCTGCTGCCGGAAAGTTCTTCTTTTGCGGCGGCAGCCTCTTCCACATCTTTTTCACCGCGCTTGTCCCCTCTGAGGATTTCCCGGACTCTGGGTTTTGACACTCCCAGTGGAGAAATCTTTTCCCGCTTCTCTCCCGTCTCATTTTCTCCTGCCTTATCCACATTTTTATAAAAATGCGGAGAGTTTTCCACATAATCGACCAGACAATCCGCAAGCTGCTGACGTTTGGATGCCACATTGGCTCCGTTATCCACAAATACCATGAATAATCCTGTCAGTATCCCCATTGCTCCGTAAAGTGCAATATAATAAGAATCACACCGATACCAGTAGGAGGCAAACGCCGCCGCTCCGCCGGTCAGAAAACAGAGAATCATGGCCTGCATGGAAAGGTTGTCCCATCCGTCCAGAGACATTTTCATAAAGCGGAATCCGTAGATCTGTTTTTCTATGTACGCTGCCGTGTTCCGGATCCCATGATTGATAAGGAACACATTTTCCGTTTTCTGCTTCAGCGTTTTCAGATTTTTGTTTTTTGTCAGCGCCATGTTTCCGGTTTCTTTAATCAATCTTTTGTAGAGGCTGCTTGTCACCAGTTTGCTGAATACTCCCAGTGCGCAGATTGCTGCAAGTACATACAGCACCTTTCCTGTCTGTAAAAATTGTAGCATACTAAGCTCCCCTTTCTTCTCCA
>OGGQ01001773.1_pt1 | contig 26596 bp, 42 predicted proteins | sample 1571191 | NCBI WGS metagenome assembly OGGQ01 (sample SAMEA2582061, study PRJEB24529) | metagenome | biome: Human gut stool | place: China | collected 2011
GAGATCTTCTCTCTTTCCCTACACGACGCTCTTCCGATCTGTGTCTTTTCGATATTTCTGACCTTGGATACATAGGCCACCGGGTCAACAATGATGTTGATTCTGCCTTCTGAAAACCCGTTTCCGACCTCACCGGTCTGCTGGCAGGTAATCCCCACCCGGCCGCTGGTGTTTGGGGAACGGATGATCAGATCCTCGTCTGTCTGGAAAAACAGCTTGTCACCCGGTGAAATCCGGGTTCCCTTCGGAATGAAAATATCCTCTTCCCGCACTGCAGACAGTGTAAACTCTGCTTCTCCGATTGCCGGTGTCGCTGCCCTGCGTGTCAGACCCCAGAAAGACGCCAGCACATCCAAAAAGCTGCCGGCGCTGTACTTTGGCAGATTCATCTTTGCCCGATTTCCAAAATCCTGATACAATTTAGAAATCAGATAGGCCATTGTGTTCAGTATGATTTTTTCCCGGCTGGCTGCCGGCAGCTTCTCCATTCGGCCAGTCTGCTCAAAGATACTCTGCTCATAGGTATCAACCATATCCGATAAAATCTGTTCGGTGCTTTCCGGAGCAAAATCAATCTCCGGCACCGCATCGTAAGGATTATTGCTCGACATTTTTGACAATCACCTCCATCTCCACTGTCCCATCCTTCGACTGATCATAGTCCGCCTGAACCCGGATGAGCTGCAGCGCCGGGATGTATTTTTCCAGCTTTACCGAAATTTCTGCTGCGGCCATATTGACCGCTACGCTGACCGGTTCATCGATAAAGCTCATGTCCAGTCCAAAATCACGATCCAATACCACGCTGCCGACCGGTGTTGCACAAAGCAGCTCCACCTGTTGGCGGAGATCGGGCGTCAGGTTTTCTCCTGTAATCTTCATTACTGATACTCCTTTAAGCTCACATCGATGCTCGCCTGCACCACTTCGCCGCGGTTGGTCACCGTATGATAGGTTTCGCTGACACTCTCGATAAGGTACTTGCCAAAATTCCGGCCGCCCACAATCAGATTGTCATACTCCCCTTTGCTGCAAAACTGCCGCAGCCGTTCTGCCAGCTGCAGAGGGCTGACACCCCGCCAGGCAGACAGCTGCATGGTAAACGTCATGCTGTCTAGATCCGGCCCCAGAAATTCCTGCTTTGGCTTTGCGCCGATGACCTCATGCGTGTTCCATCGAGCAGCAGTTTCCCGGCTCATTTCCTGAAAGGTCTGCACTTTCTGTTCTGATACTGTAAAAACGATTCCTGCAAAACTGCCGATCAAACTCCCGCCTCCCTTAAATATTTGCTGCCGAAACCGTTCCGGAAACAGTCAGATTTCCGTTGATGGCCGTTTCTCCGTTGATGGTTGTCTGGCCAGTCAGGGAAATGGCTGCCGCATCGACCTGAAGTTCCTGTGCTTCTACTTTTACCTGTTGTGCCTTCACGATCAGTTCTTTTGTTTGAATTTCCAGCTTCTCTGCTGCTGTAATCAGAATCTCCTTGTCGGTCTGAATAGTCAGCTTTTTCTTTTCGCGGTCATAGATGAGAGTCACATCCCCCTTCATTTCCTTGTAAAAGAGGTCCTTCCCCTGCAGCTTCGGCAGCGTATCCTTGTTAAAACATTTTTTATAGCAGATGCCGCTGGTATACGGATTCCCGTATTTGTCCGGCTCAAACTCTACCTTGACCAGGTCACCGACCTCCGGCATCTCGTACTCATTACTTGGGAAGGTGATCCAGTTGGAAACGATGTTGTCCTTGGCCGGAAGCTCCACCTTGATGAGTCCTTTTGCATAGTCCACTTCGGACACCCTGACAATCTCCATCTTATCCCTCCTCTACCCTGTGCATCGTCAGATCTGTGGTATATCCACCGCTGACCGTATGCGTGCTGCTGTCGATGAGATACTTTCCGCTAAACTTTCCAAAGTCCTCTGCGTCTACTTCCACACAGACACCGGAAACAAGCGCCGTATCGCCTGGCAGCGAGCAGGAAAAGGTGGTTTCTCCACGGTTAAGCTCCCTGTACTTTGCCGCCGCCACCTTCTGTGCCATCCCCAGGCTGTCCAACTGGTCATCCAACTTGTAAATTTTCGGAGCCTTGTTTCCTCCGCCATTGTGGGTGTAGGTCATAGTTTCTCCGTCGGTGTTGATATACTGGACCGATACACCAGAATAGGAAGTGTCCAGCAGCGTCGTTTTTGCCTCCCAGGAAAGCAGATCGGACTCCCGCAGCGTCTTGACGGGTCCTGCCTTCTCCAGCTCCTCCATCTCATACAACACCAACTTCTTGTTGTAGAGCTTCATGGTGATGCCATGTTTTGCGGCAAGCTCCTGAAGGAAATCCTGGTCGGTTTTTCCCTCCTGCGTCTGGAACTGGATGGTCGGATTCTCTTTTGCATCGTATTCGAGCGCAACACCTGCGCGCCCTGCGATGGTGGCGGCGATGTCCTGCAGGGTTGCCTGCTCCCAAGTCTGGTTGTGCTCCACCTCGGAAAAGTCCTGGTCGGATGGTTTTGCCACTCCTTTGATGCTCACCGTCAGCGGCCGGCCGGACATTCCCACATCGTCCAGCAGAAAGGTACCGCAGTCAAGTGTTCCATCTTCCGCGATAATTTGAGCAAAGAAGGTATCCATCTTGTTTGGAAACCAACCTTTGAGCCACTTCTTTTCGCGGTTTTGAATCTGAAAATCGACGTTGTCCGCGTTTTCCTCGGCGCTGTCATTAAAGGTCAGGGAAAGCGTGTCTCCTGTCAGATCGGAAGTGATGTCCACGCCGTTGAGCGATACTTTCACTTTTGTTTGTCTGCCCTGCAAGTCCTCACCTCCTTGTTATTTTCGCCAGGGCGGCATAGCATTGCTAGCTGCTTCCTGCGCAGTAAATTGGGGCAGGAGGATCTCCACCCCTGCCCCAAACACCGCTACGCTTAAATGTTCCGGATTAGCCTTCATCAGTATATCCATGGCCCTTTCCGTTCCATAGACTTTCTTTGCGATACTGTCCCACATATCTCCCTGTATGGTTGTATAGGTGTTCATTTATGCCCCCTTATTTTTTGGGTTTCAGGCGGGTGCGGCGGTCGTATTCTTCCCGCTCTTTTGCCCAGCGGTCAAAGCGTTTTTTATCGCTTTCCAGCACTTCCTCGTGTTCCTGCTTGTCTCCACCATTAAAAACAATCTGTGGACTGTACTGGTAGGTTGTGCCACCACCTGCAACAGCAGCCGGCCGTCGGATCAGGCTCTTCATCATGGAAGCAAGGTTGCCACCGTTTAGCAGTCCCTGCAGTTTGGAAAGCGGCAAGATTGCTTCATGCTCCTTGCCTTCGCCCACCATCGCCAGGGTTGGCTTGGTTGCGATACCGCCCTTTGCCAGCATCGGAATAGTTGGCAGCTGGATGCCGACTGTTTTGCCTCCGCCCGGAATCCAATCCGGAATTTTAACCGACAGCAGCTTGTTCGCTCCTCCAATCAGAGTGTTAATGCCGCTGATAAAGAAGTTGATTACTCCTTTGAATCCACTCACCAATCCGTCCCAAACACCGGAAAAGACAGAAGCAATATTACTTCCTAATGTTTGAAATCCTGATACAATAGAACTTCCTAAATTTTTTATGTCCGTCCACATCAATTGAAAGGCTCCAACTACTGCCGAACCTAACATTTTAAAGAAGTTCCCTAGCGCACCCAGTTTCTCACCAATCCAATTTCTTAATGCTGCAGCACCTGCCTTGATTTTATCAAAGTTTTTAAGGACTAAAATAACTGCTGCTGCAAATGCACCGATCACAAGGGCAATCTGCCCGATCGGCGAAGTGAGCAGGGTCGCTATCCCACTGAATCCTTTAAATGCAGCACCCAAAGCCTTGATCTTTCCGGCAACCCCTGCGATGCTCTTGATCGTTTTGAAAATATCGATCAGGTTCTTTGCTTTTCCAACCAGGCTGGTAAGCCCATTCATGGCTTTGAATGCCACAAAAGAGGCCGCTATTCCTTTGACAATCGGACTAATCATCGACCAGTTGTCCATTACAAATTGAGCGACATTCAAAGCAGCATCGGCAAGTTTCCCCACCATCTCAATGGCCGGTGGAATGTATGTTTCTGCCAGCGTTTTAATCTGAGGGCCGGCGCGAGTGAAGCCGTCGGTGATTTTGCGTCCCAGGCTCATCGCTTTTTCTATAATTCCCTCAAACAGCGGCCGCATCGGCTCCAGTCTGGCTGCAATCGTTTTCGCGGTGTCGGCCACACTATCCTTGATTTTCTTTGCGACGCTGATAACCTTTGTACCGTACTTCACACCGGTCTGCACCACGCCGCCGATCTTCCTGCCGATCTGCTCGAAGGTTCCTGCGTTGGCCATATTCTGCATCTTGGTTGCAACCCAGCTCAGTCCCTCTTTGGCTGCATCAAAGGCGCTGCCCTCAATGATCTCACCGGTGCCGCTGATGCCGGCCATGTTGGCAAGACCAGTTTTCCATACGCCGGTAATCGTTGACATGATACCCTTGTAACTCTTTGCCTGAATCTCCATGCCGCCTTTGAAGCGTTCCTCCATCAATGCAAAAAGGGCATCGTTGAACTTCTGTTGGTCAACGATCTGCCCTTTGTTGTTTACGATGGTCTGGTTTTTATAAAGCTCAGCACCCTTGGCCTCGATCATGGCTTTCGTAATGCCGAATTCTTTCAGCCTCTCAAGTTCCCCGGTCTGGGCATCGGCTACCGCTTCTACTGCCTGCATTATGTCCTTATTCATGACGCCGGCCATATCACCGATCCGGGTCATTGTCTTTTGTGCATCGATGCCATAGGACTGCAGCCGCACCGTTGCTTCCACGATGGAATCGGTTTCAAATGGAGTTTTATTCGCAAAATCCACCGCCCATGCCATCATCTGAGCCGCCTTTTTCTGGTCCTTCATGACAACGTTTAAGGTGCTGCGGTATCCCTCCAGACTGGATGCACTTTCCAGAGCGGACATCGATACATTTTTCAGTGCCTGGGCACTTACATAGGTTGCGGCGACTCCCGCCACCGTTTTGGTCAGGCTTTTGACGCTGTTTGATACCGCCGAAAAGGTTTTGTCAAAGCTCCCCTGCTTCTTTGCACCAAACAGGAAGTCGACAATAAATCTATTCTTCGCCAATTTCGGAAAACACCTCCTCTGTCTGCACCATCAGCTCCAGAAAATCACCGAGCGGCATCGTCCACAGCCGAAAAAAATCAGCGTGCAGAATGATAGAAAGACTGATGGCAGATTTTTTGAGCAACAAGGCGGCGGTATGGTCTAATCCTCTGAGAGAAAAAAATTACCGATCGTATAGCGCAGCTGTGCTGCATCCTTCGCACCCAGCATCTTAAACAGGTCAAACGGCAGGCCGGTCACCTTTGCCGCTGTAAGATACGCAAAGGTCAGGCTCTTTTCCGGAACCATGTCCATTCCGTCGATATTCTCTGTCTGTTTGAGCAGGCTTGCATATTCTTCACCGGACAGATCTTCCAGACCGGAAAGGTCAAATGCCTCATGTTTTTTCGTTTCATAGGTTACCGGCTTTTTCAAAATGAACTTTTCCATGCTATCATATCCTTTCTTTGGGGTCTCTAAATCAAATCTCTGATTTCCTTCATGTAGTCGATGCCCTCTACCACAAAGATGTGATTGAACTTGTCCAGCTCCAGCACAACAACGCTGCCGCGGGTAATCTTGATATAAGACAACTCCAGCTTGGTTGTGGTTTCGGTCGGCTCACCCTGTTTGAAGGTTCCCACCGAATAGCTCTTCGGCACGCCGCGGCAGACCACCTTTAAACCTTCCTGGCTGTTTGTTCCGGTCGCTGGGTCATGTTTTGTCTGCGCTGCCCGCAGGGTCAGCGTGTGCGCCTTTGGGATCATCAGGCGGCTGGATTCTTCGGATACCGTGCGGAATTTCAGTTCGATTTCCAGTGAGCCAAAATAGCCTGGTGTCGGGTCCTCCATTGTACCGGCAATTCCTGCGCCGCTGATTTCCGAAGTAACCGCTTCCAGATCCGGCAGCGTCACCTCTCCGTTGGTGCCGATCAGCATCTCTCCTTCGTTGTAGATGTTGTAGTCGGTCAACTTGGTTGGAATCGTTCCCTTGTTCATGTTCTCACTCCTTTTCGAGTTATTTTAAAGCTTCCTGAAGCGCACCGGTGTCATATTCCACTGTGGTCAGGATCTGCTCGGCTGGTGGATAAGGAGAAAACAGCATCCCGATGCGAATAATTCCGTTGATCAGGTCGGTGGTCGGGTTGTCCTCCTGGTCAAAAACCATACGGGCTTCCGCTACCATGTATCGCTGTTTCCATGCGTTGCCTTTGATATTTTCACTGTCCACGATGCTCTCGATCAGGCGTCGGTTTGCCGGATCATCCACCTTCTGGAAGTAGGACAGGATAAACTGATTGGCCCACCAGTTGTACATCCTGCGACAAGGAATGAAACAATCCTTAATATCGGTGTTGCCAGGATAACAGGCGGTGCGGTTGCCCCATGCTTTCCAGCCGTTCATGTTGATTGCGGTTACAATACCCTGGGAGTTGAGCAGATTTGCCTGCTCCAGATCCAGGATCACCTCGGTGCCATCTGCCAGGCAAAGTCCGCTGATTTTGAGCGACTTATTCGAGAAGGAAACATAAGGAATCCCGTCGTTGTTGTAGTCGGTATCTGCAATCAGCGCCGCTGCTGCTGCAGAGTAGTGATAAATTTCTTCCCCAATCTGTACCATCGGCCAGAGCAGGGTGCTGTTTTCCTGCACAAAATTGTTCTTGTTCTTTTCCGCATATGCTGCGTCGTAGGTTGTGACCGTTTCGGTGTCCAAGTCCACCAAGCAGTGGTAACGGAACACGCTGTTCAGACTGTTCGTTTTGGCCGTCATGGCGTTATAAATCTCTGGCTTGCCGCTGAAGCCTGGAACCAGTAAAGTTCCCGGCACCATTCCAAAACGCGGATAAATTTCCCGGATTTTTGCTATTCCGGCCAGAATGTCCTCATCCTCCACTGCAGATGGATCGAGTACATCATAGGTCGCTGTCAAAGTTGCTGTATCTTCCAGAATCTTTCCGCCCTCGATGCGCTCGATGACCGCTTTGCCGTCTTCAAAGGAAAGCAGATAATCTTCCCCGACGGTCAGTGCTTCCTCGGTCTGGGTCAGCTGCACCGATGGCAGCAGCACACCCTCTTCCGGAAGCTGTGCCTTGCCTTCCAGCAGCTGCACGCTGACGGTTGTTTTCTGCTGCTTGTGCTTGGTCGGGTCGAGCACGTTAATCATGATCAGCGGCGACACGTTGTAGGTCGCAAACGAAAGCTTGATGCTTTCGCAGATGGTATAGGTCAAGTGGTCTGCGCTCATGCCCATCTTCTCGACCGCTTCCTCGTAGTTATACGCAATCTGCGGTGCCAGCGGGTCGCTTAAGTTCCCCATGTTGACCGGTGCCAGACCGACTACCACCTGCACGGCCGAATCGACCTGCACCGGCGCCACGATCTGTGTCTGTTTTTCCGACACCTGAATTCCGTGAAAAAATGCCATTTTCTTCACCCTTTCTTTTTATATTAAATCGCTGTAATCTCTCTGCGGGGATGGTATCTGCACATCAAACCAAACTGCTCCGAAGAAATGCGGATAGGTGTCTCCCTCCCCTTCCGCCGGGGTAAAGTTGACCGGCAACTTCACTTCAAAGCATCCGTCCAACACCGGGTTCTCGGCAAAGGAAAGCCGCAGAATCTCAACTAGGTGACAGATCTCCTCATAGCCGCGCAGCTCTGGCACCGTGTCAATCGTTCCCAGCACCAGAACTGCGGTCATACTGCTTTCCTCCTGTGCATCTGCCCCATCTCCGACGGTAATTACACAGTGAGGAAAGTATTTTTCTGCATCTCCTTCATATTTGAGCGGCGGCAGATTGCGGATATAGACCTGCAGTCCCTGAAATCCGGCCTCTGACACCGCCTGTTCCACCCGTTCTTTGATTGCCTGGTGCAGTCTATAAATCGTCATTTCAGTCCCATCACCCTTCGAATTTCCTTTTGCACCTGTGTTTCCAGAAAAGTTTGACCTTTCTGCTGGATTTCAAAAGCGACATCTCTGCTTTTGATCATGCTCGGAATGCTCATACCGTACAATTCGGCAAGTTTTTCTTTGCCGCCTTTGGTTTTTGTCCCTTCCATTCTTTCAAAAACACCGATATGTCCGCTCTTCATCCTCGCAACAAAGGCTTTTGACCTTTTTGAGTTACCGGTCAAATTCTTTTCCTTGACCCTTTTTTTGATTCTTGCTGCATAAAATTCTGGTTTTGCATCCTGCTTGGTGATGACCTGCTTCGGCGTTACCTTAAAACCATATAGTTTCGGCTTTTTGTCATCTCTGGAAGAAACCACACCGGTCAGATCCTTTTTGGTTGCCTTTTTCAGATGCAGGGTTCTTCTGACTTCCGGCTGGCTGATGATATACTTTTGCTTTGCTTCCTTGCCTACATCGCGGCTCACCTGCTTGATGGTGCTGTTGATGGCACGCTGGATAGCCAGCGGCGCCTTGTTCTTTGCTGTCACCATCTGCGCCTGTACTTCCTTGGTGTCCGGAACCGAAATATTCAGCTGCAATCCCAGTTCGTTGCTCATCGGTTTGCCTCCAGTGCAATTCTCCAGATCAGTCTCCCGGTGACGCTCTTGACAAGATAGGTCTTTCCATCCAGTGTCAGGTGCGCCCCTTCCGCCGGTTTTCCGGGCAGATCGGTAGGACGGACCAATATCAGCCGGGTGGCTGTATTATAACCATCGGCATACTTTGGCTGCGACTTCATCTTCTCCAGCGTCACCTCATCAAAGATAACCGGAATCTGCCGGCCGTCCAGCTCGTGGATGTCGGCCAGCTCTTCCAGATTGAAAATCACTGTGTCGGTGTCATGCTGGACCATCGTTTTAAAGATGCTCATTATGCACCCACTACCAGACAATCCTGCAATCTCACCTGCACAGTCGCTGTGGTGCTTTCTTTTTTCTTTACGCAGATTCCGGCCGGAATTTCAGACGCGCTCTTTGCTGCCTTCATGGTCTTGCTGGAATCATCCCAGTAAGCAATCGCACCAAACTCAATGGCTGCCGAAGTGTCGGCCGGAAACTCCCAGACACCGGTCAGGGCCAGTGCTCCCACTGCCCCCACCTCGATCTGACAATCCGCTACCGCAATGCGATTGGTTCCCATTACCACTACATCACCGGACTTGATGACCGCTTCGGTGTCGTTTTTATAGTCGATTCTATCGCCTTTCTGAATGTAAACTGCCATAAAGAATACCTCCCTTATTTGCCTGGATTGTAGCTCATACCACGGTAATCGATGACATTGATGCCAATATCATGGAACATGCGGTACTCGATGCCCAGCGTATTCCAGGACACCATGCTTTCCAGTGTCGGTGTACGCTTGCCGTTTAAGTAGGTCACCTCGATGCCGTCTGCCTCATTCGGGTCGGCCACCGCATAGTAACCCTTTGGATTTGCAATATCCAGCTGTGCATCGGTGATCAGCTGGAAGGCTGCTTTCATTGGATTTATTACACCACTGTTTGTTGCGTCCGGGTCGGCAGTGGATTCCAGGATCTGACGGATTGTCATACCCAGAGTTACCGGCGCCAGCACAAAGCGTGGCTTGATGTTGAGAACATCCTCGTTGTTGATATCCTTCTGCTGAGACATTGCAACAATCATCTCGTTAAAGGATGCAATCGAAGGAGCAGCTCCGGTAAAAAGGTTGTGGTGACTTGCGTCAAACAGATTCTTTCCATCAGACATCTTGGCGTTTTTGGTAAGCGCCTCATAGCATTTTTTATTGATGAAGCGCTGGCTGGAGCGCACGTGCGCGGTAATCATGCGGGCAATGGTACCCAGATCGTCGTTGATGATGGTCTGTCGGCTGAATCCAAACTTCTTTCCGTAGGTTTTCAGGCCGGTTTCTACGCCCTCATCTTTGCCACCGACTGTCTTGAACTCACCGTTTTCCGCAACCTCCTGCATCTCACCGCTTGCCGCCATGCGGTAACGGGTCATCTTCTTAAAATCCGGATTGGAGCCGACGCTGGTCCAGTACTGATAGGTAGTCGGTGCGGTCGCGTAAGCTTTGGCGATGACGGCGTTCATGGTGGAGTTAATGATGGACACAAAGCTGTTGGTATCGGCAAACTGGCCGCGAGAATGTCCAGCCATCTCTCTCCAAAGTTCATCCGGAGACATGCGATGTGCATCCCTGACACCACAGCGCATTGCACAATCTGCCATCAGCTGATGCAGGCTCATGCCACGAAAACTCTCTGCACCAGGGGCTGGTTTTTCAATCGTTTCCCCCATACGCAGAAGCAGGCCGTCGCGTGCCGCATCACGGTATTTATCCTCTTCATCCGCTACCACCTGTACGCGTGAGGTCAGAGGGGTTCGACTTCTTTTCAAGTCATTCAGGATGATGGTTCTGACCTCATCAATCGTTTTTCCCTGCTGAATAAATTCCTGCGCATCAATATCAAATTCTCTGCAAAGGGTATAAATTTCTGCGCATCTCTGTCGCTCTGCTTCTGTGTTGTCGGTGGCCGGAACTGCCGCTGGAGCCGGTGCTGCCGGCTGTGGTGTTCCTCTTTCGCCGCCATGTTCCGGTGCTGCCACCGGATTGCCTGGATTGTTTTTGTCTGTTACTGCACTCATTCCATTTTCCTCTCTTTCTGGATTTTGATTTCTTCCGGCTCCGACATCGTCATCGGCCGGAACCGGTTCAAAGGAGATCTCCATCGGTTCCCACTTGGTCGCCACATAGCAAGGACCGGTAAAGCGTCCATTACTGGATGTTTTTCCGGCCCTGACCTCTTCATATGCGTTTACAATGTATCCAACAGAGATTCCTTTCAAACTTCCTGACTTCACCTTCTGATAGATGAGGTCGCTTTTTTCATCTGTGTCAAACGACACAACGGCTTCTCCTCGTTTTTTCTCCCCGTCGATGCTCAAAGACACAATCTTTGCGATCGGCAGACTGCCATATACCGGATCACGTCCATGATGAAACAGCACCGATCCCACGTTCTGCAGACGGTTCAGATCGACACAGCCTTCATCGTGGCACAGAATTTCCGACCCAAACCAGCGGTCCACCGGCTTTTCTGAAGAAAAGGACAGTTTGACCGTTCTTTCCTGCTCCGATACTTCCCGCACCTGCATCGGTATGGTGCGAAAATTACTCTTCATCGTCGGGTTCTCCTGCGGATTTTCCCTTGTTTGCATTGCTTTCCTCCAATCCCAGCTCCTTCATGAGCTGTTTTTCTTTTGCTCGCTGTTCCAGAATTGCTCTCCAATCCTTACCCTGTTCTGCCGCTACTTCCTGTAAGGTTGTCTGGTTGGTTTCCATCGCGATTCGGTTTGCGTTGACCTCCTTCACCGGGTCAATCCAGCTCATTCCCTTGGCAATCCACTTACATTCGGTGTACTTTTCCGGATTGGTAAAATAGTCCGGAATATCCAAGCTCCTCGCCATGACGCAGCTTTCCATCCACCAGGCATAAACTTTGCGACAGAGATGCTCGGAAAGATAATGCTGCCACTCCTTGTAAGTTTCTCTATCCTCTATCAGATTCTGTCTTGCGGAAGAATAGGTCGATTGACTCATATCGCGGGAAACAGCCTCATAACTTAGTCCCAATGCCGATGAAACACCTCGGAGCAGGATTGAAACCATATCCTTTGCATTGGATGCCTGACCGGATGGGTTTACCACCTGAATCTCATCCCCTGCATCCAGCTCCATGATCATGCCTGGAGCTAGTTTCTGCTTCTTGGCTCCGGTTGCCTTATCGGGTTTCTGGTTTCGTCCCAATCCTAAAGCTGCATTTACTTTCTTGATAAATACTGCTAAACACGCCAACATTCTTTCTTTTACTGATACTGCATTTAAAAATTGATTTAAATCTCGTAATCTGGAAAGGACGTTGGAAAAACCTGAAATTTCCCGCACCTGGCTGGTTCTCTTGATTTTATTGAGATAGATGACCCGATCCGCCGGGATACGCACTGTCCGGCCGGTTTCCCCGAAGGTGTCGTACACGGTAAAGTGATAGGCTACCGGTTTATTGAAGGAATTGACCTCAATCCCGCCAACCACCTGATTCTTCCCGTGGAACAGCACCCCGCTGTCCAGCTCGTCCACCTCTTTGATCTGCAGCTGAAGGGGAAACCGTTTGTTCCCGCTGTAAGAAGCGACAATCAGCAGACCGCCGTCCACCATCATTCGTCGCACTGCTATTTTGAGGATCTCACAAAAGCAAAGCCGTCCGGTCACATCGCAGTTTTCTGCATGACACCAGCTTTCCCACAACCGTTCGATCTTCTTTTCCAGCTCTGGATGATCGATTTTGCAGTCCAGACGGATGCCGGAGCCGACCACATTTCGCTCCATAGCAAGGATACTTGCCTCCACATAGTCGGCATTGCGTTCCAGATCCCGGGCGCGGTGGCGGATGGTGTCGCGGGACATGGCATTGATATCCTCCGCCCGCCCGTCGACCGGTGTCCAGTTGTCCGAATCCCGCCCTCCGCCCGCGTCATACCCGTTTCTTTTCCCTAAAAAACGCATTTTCAGGGTTTCCCACACACTCACCTGCATTCCTCCTTTTTCTCCTTCAGAAATCTTCGGGCAAAAACTTTAAGCATCCTCCGCTACCCCCTGTCGGCAAACTCTACGATGCACAGATTTTCGCCCTGTGCCTGCCGGATCTGGCTTTCCAGAGCTTTCTGACGGTTGTACAGGGTCGCCAGATTTGCCTTGGTGACACTCTGGCCGTCCACATTGTAGCTCTGCGCACCGTTTTCAATCGCCGCGATCGCACTGCAGAGGCTTTCATACTGTTTTTCCAGACTGATCATATCCAATCACCTCCCCAGTCGTAGTCATCATCGTTTCCAAACCAGTTTTCTTCCTCATCCTGCTCCCGCTGATAGGTTGGTTCTTCCTCTTCTGCTTCCGGCTGCTCCTCAAGCAAAGCAAAAGCCCCCATCAGATCTGCCGCGCAGGCAGCATATACCTCGCAGTCCAGATAATGGTTGTCGGCGTTGCTGGTCTTTTTTTTCCACACCCAGCTGTCCACCCCGTTTTTGCGCTCAAATACCTTGTGCTCGCTGGTAACCTGGTTGCAGTATTCCTGATCCACCCCGTCAAACACCTGCCAGCTGCCGTCCTGTGCATTGATTTTGGCATAAATCATGCTTTTGTAGTAGCTGCCGTCGCAGATGACAAGTTTGAGTCCCCGCGCCATGCTGTCCTCTTTTTGGATGGTCGAGACTCGATACCGGGACGGCATCGGATGGGATGCACCCTTTACCGGTATGGTAAGAGGGTTGTGGATATAGCAGAAATCGTACACAAGGTCTGTCTGGTCACCAGAATCGACCAGAGTCAGATCGATGTACCAATCTTTCCCCTTCTTGTCGTAGTAGGACTGGTTGATGACATCCCACAGGGTATTAAAGTCCGTCCCTGGGATGCAACCGTGATCGATGTTGTAGATTTTCTTGCCCTGCCCCCAGGTATCCACCGTGTAATACAGGCAGGTTTGCTGCACATCCACCCCACAGGTGATAATCTGTGCCCAGTCCGGAACAATTCCTCTGGTATAGATTCCCCTGTTGTCCAGGATCTTCTGGGCACCGGCGGTACTGCCGACATCTTCCCACGGCTCTCCCAGCCATGAGTTGACAAAGTTCTGCATCTTCTCCTGATCTCCCTGCGCATCCAGCCACTTATAGGCTACATCCCGAAAGGAAAGCCAGGGCGAATAGATGGCATTGAGCGAAAATCCGGTCTTTTTGGGGCTTTGCTTTTTGCCCTCGATCTCTTCCTCGTTCATCCAACGGCCCTGTTTGAGCATCTTGTGCTTGTCCGCATCAAAGAGCTGCGACTGACAATAGGGACATTCATAATAAGCCGACTCGGCACGTTCAGTCTTGGTGCCCTCTTTGATAAACTTGATTTGCTGAAAGCGCAGGCGCTGGAACTTTCCGCAATGAGGACAGGGAACATAAAAATAGAGCTGCCGGGTACAGCTCTCCCATTCTTTCCAGATAGCGCCAGTCTTTAAAGTGGGCGTGGAGGTGATAAAGATCTTCTTGTTGTATGCAAAGGTGTTGGTTCGCTCCCTTGCCAGAGAGATCGGATCGGCCTCCTTGCCGCCTCCGGAGCGAGGAGGATATTTGTCCACCTCATCGAGCAGCACAAATCGGATCGGCTTCGATGAAAGCGACGCTGCCGAATTGGCACCGGTAAGCGGGATATACATATTCTCAAACTGCAGTGCCAGCAGCTTGCTGTCCTCCTCCCGAAACTTTTCTGCCAACGGCCTTGTTGCCCTTAGCATGGGTTGAATGCGGTTTTTGGAAATATCCTCGGCCAGTGTATCGGAGGGATAGACCACCAGCGTCGATGCTGGGTCCTGATCCACGATATAGCCCAGGATATTGAGGATAGATTCAGTGCCGCCGACCTGTGTCGGCTTGATAAAGACAATTTCCTCGATCCGGTCATCCGAAAAGGCGTCCATGATTTCCCGAAGATAGGGGGTTTTCTCTGTTTTCCAGCGTCCGGGCTGGTTGGAAGTTCCGGCCGGAATGATGCGGTTTTTATCCGCCCACTCACTGACTGTCATTCTTTCCGGCGGTTTTAGTGTTTTCATGCTGTCCAGAATCCAGCTCGGATAATTTACCTTGACTCCATTCCGCGAGTACATCATATACCACCTCATTTACTTCGCGTTCCAGTTCTTTTGCGGCATCCAGCTCCACAGACTTGGATGCCAGGATTCCGATTTTGCGGGGAAGGAGCAAAAGTGCCTGTTTTAAGGCAACAAAAAAGGCGGCCAGCTCATCCGCTACCACCTGTTTTTCGATATAATCTCCCCGCTTGATCCCGTTCTCAAGCTCCCTGTTTTCGGTCTGCGCCTTTTTGAGCAGCGCTTCCCAGTAGAGCTTGCGGTCTTTGAGACTCATTTTCTCCAGATTCTCCCCGGTCCCGCTGCCATCCATCCGCCAGGCGATGACCTCCCGAATCGGCCACCAGCCGCGGTCAGCCTTCGGGCATCCGTCCTTCGCCCAGCTGGCCAAGGTCTTTGGCGTGACACCAAAAATTTCGGTCAGAAAGGAGGTGGGAACGCAGGTTTTTCCGTCGATTATTTTTGTCTTGATGTTGTTACCCAAAATCCCACCTCAATGTAACAAATTTCTAATCCATTTTTTCACTTCCAAACGCTTCTATCTACATCTCATGCACCCGCAAAATTCTAATTCTCTGGTTTGTTACCTTGTTACCCTGTTTTTTTGCACTTGCAGCGGGGAAATTTCCGCGCTTCTGAACGACCCGCACTCCCGGTGGGGTCAGGAAGTACCTAAACCCGGTCGGCAAGCTCATTCTCGATCCGCTTGCAGGCAGTCTCATAGTGTTTTGTATCCAGCTCAAAGCCAATGTAATTGCGGCCACTCCGGATGCAAGCCACTGCTGTGGTGCCGCTGCCCATACAATTATCAAGCACAAGCGCACTCTCATCGGTGTAGGTGTGGATGAGATACTCGAACAGCGCCACCGGTTTCTGTGTCGGATGCAGACCGCGCTCACAGGGAACTTCCAGCAGATTGCGGGGATAGTTGATATACTCTGTTACATAATCGGATGCCAGTCCGTGGCTGTAAACTTCCCCATTTCTCTTGCTGCTTCCCTTGTGATACTTCGGCTTGTCCAAGCGGATCAGCCCCTGCGGATGATAGACCGGCGGCTTTTTGTAGAATACTACCACATCCTCAATGCAGCGCATAGGCTGCTTCTTTGCAAGGGCAAAACCGGTCGGACAATTTTTGTGCCAGTACCAGCAGTATCGGAACAATTTGCGATTGCTTTGAATAAGCGCTGTTGTGAATGGCTGGATCGCCGTCAGCACGATGGCACCGTTGTCCTTGATGATGCGCTCGTATTGTTTCCATAGTTGGTCGAATGGCAACACACTGTCCCATCGGCAACTTGTGACACCATACGGCAGATCGCACAAAATCATGTCGATTGACTTATCTTCAATTGCCTGCATTCCGGCAAGACAATCTGTGTTGTAAATTCGGTTTGTTTCTAGCATTTATCGTTTCACCTTTCTCGGGGCAAGGTGGAAAACGGCATGAAAAAAGCCGGTCTTTCCAAAAGAAATCCGGCTTAAAAATATAAAAAAACGCATAATTAAGCGATTTTTTACTAAAAACATATTGACATACTGCTATCAGTATGCTATAATATAATCAATGAAGGGAGGTGAACAAAATGGAAAGCAAAATAAAAGAGCTCATCAAGCTGGTAGCACAACTCGAAGAGCTCACGATAAGAATTATCAGCTTGGCCGGCTGGATTTTAATTCTTATCAAACTTTTCCGTTAAGGGTTGGGGCGCAAGCCCCTCCCCTTACCTTAAGTATACCAAACCGCTTTCCAAAATGCAATCATGAAAAAAGATGTTTTTAAACTTGTAATTGAATTGCTGACTCTTGCAGGACTTTTATTCTTCCTGTATTTCATGATCTGTTCCATCTTTTAGGAGGTGCTCTATGGGAAAAACATCTACTCAGGTCAAACAGCGATACTTGGACAAAGCCTATTCTCAAATCGCTGTGCGCCTACAAAAAGACCTTGTTGCTCAATGGGAGGAGGCTATCAAGACTGACGGTATCAGCAAGGCGGAGTTTATTCGTCGGGCGATCACGCAATATCTTGAAGGCAGATCCTCTTCTGCAAAATAAGGCACACAAAAGCCGCTTGTCCTTTCGGGCAGGCGGCTTTTTGCGTTTTAAGGAGAGTTCAAAAACTCAAAACCAAGGAGGCGTTCCTTTGATCTTCCCATTTTCTTCAGTTTACAGTATATCACAGGTTCAATATGAAGTTCTATGAAGTCTATAAAATTTTTATTGCTTCTACTGCTTCTCTGTGCAGTTCTTGAATCCACCTCCAAGAACGATTCATTCGTTCTGCTGTAAGTGCAAGACTTATGCCTTCTATGTATCGATACCAGAGTAAATCGCGATACCTTTTATCACTCACTGTGCAGATCGCCGTCTCGATCTCCTGTTTGCGTTTCCGGAGCTTGTCCATCTCCTGGGCGATTTCTGTCTGAAGCTCACAGATCTGGTCGATGCACCGCTGCAGCTGGTCACCGCTACCGGCAGCCTTTGGTTCTTGTGAGATGGTAGAGGTGATTTTGGTCGCCCGCGCATTCCACACCTGCAGCTGTTCGGTCATGCTTTCGATTTTGCCATCCAGTTCCCGATAGCTTTTCAGCCACTCGATTTTCTGTTCGTAGGTCAACGGCATCACGTCCTTTCATCGCTATCATATGCTCTCGCGTTAATTTATCTACTACACGCCCAATCTCTCGATACCCCGCCATTCGTGCCAGATTATCAAGATGATAAGCTGTTTGAGCAGAAACCAAGATAGATAAACGGCGGAGGTTTTTGTCTTTCATGGCTATTCCTCCAATAAACCGGAAGCTGACTTTTCATCTGTCGCTCCCCTCCAATTAAAATTGCTGTACGTTTCATCGCAGGATGTGCAATACTTCAAATAATCATTGCTCTGCTGATAGATTGGTTTTCCTCCTGCACAGCAATGACTACAAAAGATACACATTTCTCCTGTCTCTTCCAGTTTTTTCAAATCCGCTATTAAAGTCATTTTTTCTTTTTGTAACTGCTCGAGTCGGTCTGCCGCTTCATCCAGCAGTGCCCTTTTGCTCCGACTGGATGTTGTGCGCAAATCTTTTATGATTTCTTGAGTTTTCATCGTGATTTCTCCTTCCCGCTACTAAATGTATAACTTAGACAGTATCCACACTTATCTGGATGGTTCTGACAGGCATTGCGGCACTTTTTCCTGTATCCACAGTCTACACAGCAATACTTATCTCGACGTCGATCACAGTAAAAGGTTTTACATTCTCTTTTTAGCTTCCTTTCTGCCACCTTACTTTCCCTCCATCTGTTTCAGCAGTATTTCCATATGTTTTTTGCTCAGATCGGTAAATTCGTCCCCTGCTACCCCGACAAAAAGGACTGTCCCAACAAAGGATATCCCGCAAAATGTCAGGTTATATGGCAACCCCTGTAACCTTCCCTCCTCATTGCAGATGATGCAGCAATCTTCGGCAAGGGTAACCGTTTCGATATACCCTCCCACCGTCTGCTGTAATTCGGACAGTTTGTTTTTAATTTCTGTAATTCTTGGCTTTTTTCCTGGCTCTTTGATAACTACTTTCATGATGAACACTCCTTTATTTCAAAATGGGATATTCCTGCAGCACATCGCAGGAAAGATGCTGTCCGGAAGATAACCGCATATATTCTGATATGACCTGTATGGCCGGTTCTGCTTCATAGCAGACAACCGCACATCTGCCCATCTTTCGCAAGGCTTTCAGGAATCTGTCCTGATCTGCCGTGACCTTGTTGTTTCCATGCTTCAGCTCAATGTGCAATCCTGTGTACCTGCCCCGCGCGGCCGGAAGCTCCAGATCCGGAACACCTGCCTTCACGCCCTCTTCTTTGAGGTTTGCCGCTTCGATCCTGTTTCGGCTACCGCCATTCGGGATATGATAAAGATACTCCAGCTCTGGCCAGCGCTTTTCCATCAGGATGCACCACTGAATCACTGCTTTCTGCTCATCGGCTTCGGTTCTTCCGATTCTCATGTTCTCACCTTCCTCCTTCGCCCTGAAACGTTACATATTTACAAGGCTTGTCAGAGCTGATTTTATCTCAGCTTCTCATTTTTTCTTGTTCGGCTTTCTTTCTGGTTCTTTTTGGCGGTATCCTTACATATTTAAAGTAGAGATAGCCGTATCGGGTCGCCTTGCTTTCGACCAGGACATATCCTTTTGGTGCCCGTGGCGGCTTCTGCTCGGAATACTGGCGCTTAATCTCCTTCGGATTTTCCCGCTCCGGCTGACTCAGATTTTTGGTTCCCTTCCAACGGTGTCCACCCTGCTCCGGCGTCCAGTGGTCAAATAGGTAATTGGCCAGGCCGGTGTAGTCCTGCCCGTGATCGACACCATCATAGTAACAATGCTCCTTCAGATGTTCGATTCGGACCACGCTGCCCAGATACCACTTCTGGCGGATCAGTTCTTCCGGAACACCTTCGGACAACATATGCATATGGATACGGTTGGTAGATTTTCCTCTTCCGAGATATACCATGATACGAGCTTCCGGATAGGCATACTTTAATCTGCGGACAAAATTGTCCCGAATCCGTTTTGCCTCCTCAAAGGTATGTACCTCGTATTCATTGGAAAAGGTCAGGGTGCTGTAAAGGGACGTCGGAGAAAAGTTTGCATTGACCAGTCTTGCGTGCCGGCGACGGGAAATTCCCAGCTTGTGCTGCTCTCGCTCCTCTTCATTCTGAAACCGTGGTTTCGGAATTCTGGCCGCTTTTATGTTCCTAGTCAGCTCCGAAATATCGTAAACCTCACGCTCACAAACTGAACCAGAATAGGTGTTTCGAATCACCCGACGCATCTTTTCCCCTCCTTCCCTTTCATGCTGCGAAAAAGCGGCTGCTGCAGTATATTCTGCTTTTGCAACCGCTTATCTGAAGATTTCCTCTGGTCGATGCTTTCCTTTTAAAAGCAATCTGTCCATTCCTCTTTCAAATTCCCATCGCTGTTTATCACTCAGAGGAAAGCAGCGATGCAGATGGTGTTTTTCTTTGTAACGCTGATAATATACCGCTACTACAGGATGATTGATATTATACCTATACCCATATTGATTCGGGATACCAATGTAAATCAGGTCACTCTCCGGGTAAGTGTACATGGTATGCTTCCACTGTTCGCCCTGCCACTGTATGGAACAGCCAGCATAGGAAATGCGATCCACAACGCCCAGAATTCCAAAGGGTGGATAAATTCTGGGAAGAAGCTGTGCCTTTTCCCTGTTTACCTGCATCACATAGCATCCAACCGCAAACATGAAACCATTTCTCCTTGCTTTTTGACCGAAAAGGTGATATCCTTACTTTAAAATCATTATTCTTTCGGTGCTCCTGCATCGACTGCGCTGGTATCAGTTGCCGCTGATATCAGCGCTTTTTTTATCTGCAGCAGAAACATCCGATTTTTGGGTGGACGGCATGGAATATAGAATGGAAATAAGCTCTGCATCTTTTCTGTCCTCCGGCTCCATCCTTTTGTGATGGCTGCACTAATTCGCTCCGCTACTGCATAACAGCCTATACCGCGTGTCCGTCCCATCATCTGATACAGCCGCATCATTGACATTCCTTCTTTGTGAAGCTCAACGGCATCCGCTACAATATCCAGACCTTTTCCGGAAATCCCAAGCTCAGATAGCAGCTTTTCGATTTCTTTTCTGCTGATTTCCTCACCAGTCTTGTTGTTTTCCGGTGGTTGATAAATCTCATGACGCTTCCTTATCATGGTCTGCACGCTTGCGCACCTCCTGTTCAAAGGTTCTCGGCTTTTTGATGCAACGTCGGTGATGTATCCATAAGCTCACCTCATAAATAATCGGTAGAAAAATCATTCCACTAAACAGAACGAGTGTAAGAATCATCAACTCAAACATGCTACTCCTCCTCTTCGACTTCCCCCGTTTCCGGGTCAATGTGCAGCTGCATTCTGTCACATTCATTTTCCCTGTGCTGGTTTATCCATCGGCTGCACTCACGCTGCAGATCCCGAAGGTTGTCCAGAAAATTCTGATCGAAAAGATTGAGATTGCTTGCTGTGATTACTGCCTGCAGCATCAAACCAGTTTTGACTGCGATATATTCCCGTCCCTCCACGTTCCTGCGGATATAATAGCTCAGCTCAATCTCGTTATCAGTAAGCGGTGCAAGATACTTGGTATTGATGGCAGCGATTCCTTCCTGGTCCTTGATGATACGGTATGTATTCTCATAGCAGCAGACATCAAACGGATAAATCCGTGCCTGTTCTTCTCCTTCTAACACATCTGCCATACTGATATTTTCCGGAAGAGAGGTTTCCTCGACCATCCAGCAGCTTTGCTTGTCCTTTGGAATGTCGAAGATAATGAGGACATTGTCCTGGTCCAATTCCAACTTCTCCGGCACCAGGTAAAAAGCAGTTTCATTTCCGATATACTGACCACTTTTTCCAAAGTAGAGAGAAACCATCTTTCGTTCCTTACAGAGGGTTGCTACACTTTTGAGTTTCATTGGTTTTCACCTCTCTCGTAGGCATCCAGCGCACCGCTGCTGCCGCGAATCTCACGTTTGCAGCTGTTACACTTGGCAATCGTTGTTTGATGGCCATTGTATTCGCTGCGAATTGCCATAATCTTCCCGCCACACGGGCAGTCAATCATGACGATACTTTCTTCTGGATATTTTTTTAATTCATCTACTACGGCGGCAATAAAATCGGTATCAAGTTGCAGTTCTTCTTTTGGTGTATCTTCCAGTTTCATAGTTCCCACTCCTAATGCTCACTTTGAATCACATCTGCCAGAATTGGTGTTTACGTATCAAAGATAGAACAGTATTGTAGCTATCTTATAGCCTTTGCTCAAAGCATTCTCTTTTCGCTAGGAATATCCCAGTTTAAAGGAACTACAATCAATGGCAGCACACAGGCTATCAGGGTTCATTCCCATCAGCTTCACCATTTCCGCCAGCGGAATGCTAACAGGATATTCTTCCACTAAAGCATTGAGCTTTTCCATGTTCTTGACAATTGGTTGTAGAATCTTCAATAACTGTTCCTAACATCTTTCTCCCTCCTTCGGAAAATATTTCGGGATATCTTCAAACGGGATCTCCAACACCTCACAGATGACATAAATCTCGCTCAGCAGCAGACTATCCGGCTTTTTCAGGTGATTATACATATAGCTTGGTGTCCTTCCAATCAGCTGCGACATACGAATGCCATCTATCCCCCGCTCCGCCATTTTCCCTTTTAACAGATTGATTTTCATAAACTATGCCTCCTTTAAAAACAGCGTGACAAAATATGCTTGTCCTTTTACCTTTGTCATCGGGAATCTTGGTGATTATATTCCTTAATCAATTAGTTTCCAAAAATTTACAAATAGTGTATACTGATTTCCCTCTTATTCTCTTCCGTTCGTGCTATAACGAAGCAGCAAGGAAGATGAATACAGTGATTGATGTAAACAGTGAAGAATTTATTGAGTTTCGTGATAAGGTCCTCAATCTTGTTTTAAAAGATTTTGCTTGCGAAATTATCCTTCACAAGTTAGGGCTTTAGTAGTTTGGCTTGTGTTTTTTCTACTTTATCATGTAAATCAATAATGTAACCCAACTCATGAATCTCTCTTGATACTTCCGCAAAATCACTACTTGAAAAAAATCTTTTTTCTAAAATAAGTCCCATTTTTCTTTCCAGAATCCTAGCATACAACACCGTCAAATGAGCTAGATACTTATGAATTGTCGGCTGATGTTGCACTTCCATCTCCTGCGTCTCCATCCTCATCACCTCCTCCCTTCTTTTATGTCCAACCCTTTTCTTCCACCTTCTCCTGTGCTATAATTTCTTCAACCTATACCCACATGTGAGTTGAATCAATATAAGAAAGGAAATTTCCATGAATATTATCGAGATAATCATCAATTTGATAAGAGATTTCATCAAATATCTCTTCACCGATGGTAACCAGGATATAGTAATCTGTTGTATCACCGTTCTGTTTTCTCTGATAGCCACACTAAAAACCATTCAAAACAACAAACGAATTCGATTTTTTGAAGCCTATTTTGAAAACAAAACGAAAGCCTATAACGATTTCTTTAGATTACTTTCTTACTTTCAGATAAATACCCCTGATGATTACAACTCCGAAAAAGCAGCAGAATTATTAGACGCTTTATACAGGATCAATCTGTATTCGTCAGATATTTGTTCTGAACAAGCAGCAATACTCCAAGCTATTGTTTCTCAAATCGACTGGACATCTGGAAAATATCAACAACAAATTGAACCCTTACAAAAAGAATTACAAAAATCAATGAGGTATTTCCGCAAAGATATTGATCGGTGCACCAAATTTAAATTCCGTTCATGGACAACCCGGTTTATTCTAAAATTAAAATTTTTCTTTCTTTTCCTCCGTTCTACTTTTTTGCATTCTTGACTTTTCTACCTTTTCTCTTAACGTTTTCACAAGAACATAGTGGATAAATTCTGCATCATCGAGGTTACTTGTTTCAGATTTAATATCTGGATGTTCTTTCTCAAAACGCTTTCTAAAACGTTTATTGTCTATGCTAGCTTGAAGTTGATCAATAATATAAAACAATGCATCTAAAAAACTTCCTATAAACCAACATGGAAGTGCCAAGCATATGATTAAAGCATTGAGTCCCAGAATAAAATCCGCTATTTCTTTTGCGGTTATTTGTTCCATCACCCCACCCTTTCTTCCATCTCCAGCACCTTTTTGATGCTGGAGATTATTTTTTCAGATTTTCTTCTGCCAGATAGGATATTCGACAAATACGCATCGTCGACTTTTAGCCCAGTATCTTTACTTACCATTTGAGCCAGCCACGTTTGCGATTGTTCAATATCCACAAGACGCCTTTTAACTTCTTTGCTAAAACAACAAAAATTATTTTCAGTCAAGTAATCGCACCCCTTTTCTTATATTTATATATTGACAAGTACAACTTCTTGTATTACTATTAAATTGCGAAGAACAATAACACAAAGTTTTGTATTGTCTGGTTATATGTTAATACAAAACTTTGTATTAGTCAACCCCTAAAATACATTATTTTGTATTTTGTCTAGTTGCACAATACAAAGGAGTACAAAATGGCAAGTATGATCGAAATTATCGACCAGTTGTGCGAACAAAATGGTATCAAAGGCAGCAAATTATGTGATGACCTTGGTATTAGTCGCAGCACATTGACTGAATTAAGAAAAGGTAGGGCTAAAACATTAAGCCTAAAAAAGACACAAATGATTGCTGACTACTTTGGGGTCAGCATTGAATATTTAACTGGTGATCAAGAAACCTCTCAAAAGACGAGTGAATTATACGATAAAATAGCTAAGCTATGTGCTGATCATGGAATATCCATTGGCAAAATGTGCTCTGATTTGGAAATCAGCCGCGGTAATCTGACTGATTTAAAAATGGGCCGCATACGCAGCATTTCTTCTGCTAAACTCCAAAAAATTGCTGACTACTTTTCAGTCAGTTTAGACTTTTTTTCTGAAAATGAAAAAGGCAACACAAAAAAAGCGCCCGCCCTCACAAGGAAGGACGAACGCGATATTGCTAAAACTTTAGCTGAATTAAAGGAAACTCTTGAAAATCAGGACGGTCTTATGTTTGATGGTGACCCCATGTCCGATGAAGCCAAAGAATCCATACTCGCAGCCATGGAACTAGGTCTACAGGCTGCTAAGCTAAAAAATAAGGAAAAATATACACCGAAAAAATATAAAAAGGACTGATGGCATGATAGAAGCCAAGCAAATGGCTCAAAAATTGATTGCTCGGTTCCAGACCAACGATCCATTCAAAATCGCTGAAAATCTGGATTATATTGTTATATTTGTTCCGCTACATAAAATTCGTGGATTTCATCAATATATTAAAAGGAACCACATTATCTATATTGATGATTCTCTGGATACCGAAAAGCAACGTTGGGTCTGTGCACACGAACTAGGCCATATCTTTCTGCATCCAAGCTTAAATAAAATGTTTATGGCAAATCATACATACTCTGTTCAATCAAAATATGAAGTAGAGGCAGATCGGTTTGCTGCTTGTTTATGTTATCCACTCGAATATCTGAATGCTGAATTTGAAGGCTGCTCGCTCTGCCAAATATCCGAGGCGTTGTGTTTGCCGATGAGTTTGATTGAATACGCTATGAGGTGAAACTATGGATGATTTAAAAGTAAAAATCAATAAAGAAGTCCCACCGGAAGAGCAAAAAAGGATAGTACAAAACTTCGAGAGCACAATTGATACTTACATGGAACAGATTGGACAAAAACCATACCTTTCCAAATGGGAAAAAATTCGACTTATCCTTTGTTTAATTGCCCTCGCTGCAGATATAGGAACTCTCATTTTGTTCTTTAATGACTTTCTCCTTCTAGCTTGTATGTCTTTTATGTCATCTATCTCCTTATTCGCTGCATCACTCATCATTAAAATAAAAACATTATAAAATGAAAAAAGCCGCCCCCTGTGTTGGTAGCACAGAGAGCGGCCTGGTTGTTCCCACGAAAGGAACCGTTATAAAATGTCCAATGTTATTATAACACTTCTTTTGTGGGCTGGCAACCGCATACCCAAAAAAGGAGTGTATTTTTATGCCAAAAAAGAAACTCGCCCCACCTATATGGGATGAAAAAAATCATCGATGGAAGAAAACAGCTTACTGTAACAAGATGAGCAAAACCTTCTACTCTACCAAGAAAGGTACTACCAGCGCCGAGCGGGAGATCACCGTTGCGATCAATGCCTGGAAAGAGAAAATGGAAGGACTGACTGGTAGTGGGCACCTCACGCCTATGTCAAAAGTAAAAGATGTTTATGAGGATTTTAAGCTCGATATTGAATCCCGAACCAGTAAGGCAAACTGGCACACCGTGGAATGGCGCTTCGAACGATGGATTTTGCCGGTCATCGGGAAAAGATCCATCCTTGATCTTAACGATGGTCTGATCCAAAAGGTTATCAACAATGCATATACTCAGGGGAACCTTTCACACAAAACGCTGCTCAATATGAGAGCTGATATTGCTGCTTTTTTGAAATTCTGCCGCAAAAATCAGCTTACTTCCTACCGCAGCGAAGATGTGGATATTCCTAAAAGTGCTGCCCGAAAAGAAAAACGTATTTTACAGCCGGAACAGCTCAAAGTACTATTCTCTGTCGATACATCCATAATAAACAACAAGCGAGTACAGGAACCGTACATCTATGCATTTCGCCTTCAGGTATTACACTGCCTGCGCCCTGGAGAGGTAGGTGGATTAAAAAAATCGGATCGAATCGGTGATATTGTACATATCCAACGTTCTATTAATAGTGAAAAAGAAATCACCAAAGGAAAAAACGATAATGCTATCCGTGCGTTTCAACTTTCAAATCTTGGAAAAGAGTGCTGGGACAAGCAAGCTGCTTTATCCGATTCTGAATGGATGTTTCCGGGATTTATTACTGACAGCTATCGCAAACGTTTACGTACCTACTGTCTGTCAAATAACATTCCTGTTATTTCTCCCTATGAATTACGGCACACTTCTTTTTCCATCATGCAGGCGTTACCAGAAGGTTTGGTAAAAGCTGCCGGAGGGCATTCCAAAAATATGGACACCTTTGGAATATACGGTCATGAAGTACAAGGAGATATGGAACTGACAGCGCAACTTTTGGAAGAAAGATTTGATAGCTTGTTGAGTGATTCCGAAAACCAAAGTCAAAACAAGGTCAATCTTCAAAATGAGCAAAAAGAAAACCCCAACAAACCGCATGATTAAGCGATTTATTGAGGTTTCACATT
>OGGQ01001778.1_pt1 | contig 26548 bp, 30 predicted proteins | sample 1571191 | NCBI WGS metagenome assembly OGGQ01 (sample SAMEA2582061, study PRJEB24529) | metagenome | biome: Human gut stool | place: China | collected 2011
AGCTGAAGGATAAGCTGGCCAAGGGTCAGACCATCTCCGCCAAAAGGGAGGTCTATGGCGGCAGCGGCGTGACCGTCATCCCGGAAAACAAGCTGTCTGAGGCGTCTGCCGCCCTGGCGGTGCTGGGTTATTCCCAGGGAGAGATCAACGTGGCCCTCAAGGGGATCGACCTGGACAGCCTGACCCTGGAGCAGATCATCAAGGCGGCGCTGAAGAAGATGATGAAGCAGTAAGGAGGGGCACGATGGCCAAGTATGAGACCCGCCTCCGGGGCGATTTTGACGAGACCCTGCGCTATCTTCACGACGGGATCCTCGACAAGAGTGCTTCCGCCAGCTATGAGGATGAGAGCTGTGTACAGTGCGCCGGGGTGCGCTGCTGCGTCCGTGTGTATGAGCGGTACAGCTGGTCGGGAGGCAACCGCCTGTCCATGACCCTCACCCTGGTGGGAGATGGGGAGGACCTGTTCCTGTCGGCCATCACCTCCGGTGGCAGCCAGGGGATGTTCTTTAAGTTCAATACCTGGGGGGAGGAATTTTTCCTGGATACCCTCCGGGAACTGGCGGAGGGCAGGATATGATTTCGCTGCTGCTGGTCGTGGTAGGAATGATTCTCTGGATCGTTTCGATTGCTTTTTTCTACTCTTTTTTCAATTCTGATGGAAAAGCGGCTGGAGGGCTGGCTCTTTCAGGAGGATGAGGCAAAGATGAGGCTCCACGGCATCTGGGCGGGAGCATTGTTTTTAGGCGGCTTTTTCTGTATGCTGTTGGTGCTGATCGGACTGTTCTGAAAGGCTGTCCCGGCTCTTCTGGGTTTTCCACAGAGCAGATGAACGGGAAGCGACCTGAGAACGGGCGATATTGTGACGGAAACTGATTTGGAAGGAGAAGTGAAGCGTTGTCTATCGACTTTTCCGGAACGGAATATGAGAATGAGGACCTGGAGCCTCTGGTGACCACCTCCCTCACCCGGGAGGACGAGGGAGAATACTCCCTGCGGCCCAAGACCCTCCGGGAGTACATCGGCCAGGAGAAGGCCAAGGGCAATCTGGAGGTGTTCATCCAGGCGGCCAAGATGCGGAACGAGCCGCTGGACCACGTCCTGCTCCACGGCCCCCCCGGGCTGGGCAAGACCACTCTGTCCGGCATCATTGCCAATGAAATGGGGGTCAACGTGCGCATCACCTCCGGCCCCGCCATTGAAAAGGCGGGGGACCTGGCGGCCCTGCTCACCAACCTCAATGAGAACGACATCCTGTTCGTGGACGAGATCCACCGCCTCAACCGCTCGGTGGAGGAGGTGCTGTACCCGGCCATGGAGGATTATGCCATCGACATCATCATCGGCAAGGGCCCTTCGGCCAACTCCATCCGGCTGGATCTGCCCAGGTTCACCCTGATCGGGGCCACCACCCGGGCGGGCCAGCTGTCTGCCCCCCTGCGGGACCGGTTCGGCGTCACCCTCCGGCTGGAGCTGTACACGCCGGAGGAGCTGGCACTCATCGTCACCCGGTCCGCCGGGATCCTGGAGGTGCCCATCGAGGCGGACGGCGCCATGGAGATCGCCCGGCGCAGCCGGGGCACGCCCCGCATCGCCAACCGGATGCTCCGGCGGGTGCGGGACTTCGCCCAAGTGCGGGCCGGAGGCGTGATCACCAAAAAGGTGGCGGATGAGGCCCTCACCGCCCTGGAAATCGACTCCCTGGGGTTGGACTCCATCGACCACCGGATGCTCCGAAGCATCATCGAAAATTACCGGGGCGGCCCTGTGGGGCTGGAGACCCTGGCGGCCACCATCAACGAGGAGTCCGTCACCCTGGAGGACGTATACGAGCCCTATCTGATGCAGCTGGGCTTTCTCACCCGGACCCCCAGGGGGCGCTGTGTCACGCCGAAGGCGTATCAGCATCTGGGACTGCCTGTCCCCGGAGGGGAGTGCGGGAGCGGCCTGGACCAGCTGACGCTGTGAGACGTTCGGCCCTGTGAGGTTTTGAGGATACAGAGCAAAACAAAGTTTTGCGTCAAGGTTCTTTTTGGTTCTTTTTCTTTCAAGAAAAAGAACAGAGAAAAAATGAGGTGTTGCAATTATGGGAAAACTGTTTGGAACGGACGGCATCCGCGGCGTGGTCAACGCCGGCCTGGATGCGGATCTGGCCTATAAGGTGGGACTGGCTGCGGCTGAGGTGCTGGCCAGCGGCAAAAAGGCGGGGGAGAAGCCCCTGGTCACCATCGGCAAGGACACCCGGATCTCCGGCGACCTGCTGAAGGGCTCCTTGATCGCGGGACTGTGCACCGCCGGGGCCGATGTGCTGGATCTGGGCACCCTGCCCACCCCGGGGGTGGCCTGGGTGACGGTGGACGAGAAGGCGGACGCCGGCATCGTCATCTCCGCCAGCCACAACCCCTTTGAGCACAACGGCATCAAGATCTTCAACGGCCAGGGCTTCAAGCTGTCCGACGAGCTGGAGGAGAAGATCGAGGACATCGTCCTCTTTGCCCACAACAACGTGCCCCGCAAGACGGGAGCGGAGATCGGCAAGGTGAGCTATGTGGCGGAGAAGGCCGCCCTGGACTACATCGACCATCTGGAGTCCACCATCACCAGCGACCTGGCCGGACTGCGCATCCTGGTGGACTGCGCCAACGGCGCTTCCTACACCACCGCCGCCCGCCTGTTCGACCGCTTCCCCAAGCTCCGCACCGACGTGATCAACGCCGACCCCGACGGGGTGAACATCAACGACAAGTGCGGTTCCACCCACATCGACAGCCTGGCCGCCATGGTCAAGGCGGGTGGCTATGACATCGGCATTGCCTTCGACGGAGACGCCGACCGCTGTCTGGCGGTGGACGAGCAGGGGAACCTGATCGACGGGGACCAGATCATGGCCGCCTGCGGTCTGGACCGGAAGGAGAAGGGTCAGCTGCCCGGGGACACAGTGGTGGCCACGGTGATGTCCAACCTGGGGCTGCACGTCTTTGCCGGGGAGCACGGCCTGAAGCTGGAGTGTACCTCCGTGGGCGACCGGAATGTGTTGGAGCGGATGCAGGAAAAGGGCTATGTTCTGGGCGGCGAGCAGTCGGGCCACATGATCTTCCTGGACTATGCCACCACCGGAGACGGACAGCTCACGGCCCTCCAGGTGCTGGCCCTCCTGAAGGAGAGCGGAAAGAAGGCGTCTGAGGTGTTCAGCAGCTGCGCCCGCTATCCCCAGGTGCTGATCAATGTGCCGGTGGCCAGCAACGACGTGAAAAAGGCTGTCATGGCCAGTGACGCTCTCTGGGCCGCGGTGCGCGGGGAGGAGGAGCAGCTGGCCGGCAGCGGACGGGTGCTGGTGCGCCCCTCCGGGACAGAGGCTCTAATGCGCGTGATGGTGGAGGCCAAGACGGAGGAGACTGCCCAGGCCGCTGCGGACCGCCTGGCCGCCCTGATCCCCGGCCTTGTGGAGTGCTGATTTAGAAAAAATTTACAGAGATATGGAAAAATGAACAAATTTTTTCCGGATAGCCCTTGACAAAACCAGTCAATTTGTTTATGATGTATAAGAACAAAAATACAAGTTCAGGAAACCCGGATTTCCAGTCCATGACGGACGAGGAAATATGCCTTCTGGCCGGGGCGGGAAACGCTGCCGCGGAGGAAGCCTTGGTCCAGCGCTATGGCCGCATGGTGCGCGCCTGTGCCCGTCCGCTGTTTCTGGCGGGAGGGGACAGCGAGGACCTCTTCCAGGAGGGTATGATGGGCCTGCTCAGCGCCATTCGCAGCTTTGAAAGTGGAAGGGACGCATCCTTCCGCACCTATGCAGAGGTCTGCATCCGCAGGCGGCTGTACAGCGCCATTCGGGCGGCGCAGGGCAACAAACATTTCCCTTTGAATCACAGCGTTTCATTCGAACCCCCTCTTTTTGACGGAACCAATGCGTATCTGTTTTCCAGCGAAGAGAGCCCAGAAGATGTCATTATTGGCAGGGAGGAACTGAGAGAGCGGCTTGCCGCTCTGAAGGGCCAGTTATCTGAGTTCGAAGCCAAGATCCTGCCGCCCTATTTGAGCGGACTGTCCTGTGGAGAGATCGCTCAGCGGGTGGGACGGCCTCAAAAGTCGGTGGACAACGCGATCCAGCGTGTCCGCCGGAAGGTGGCCCGGCAATTTTCTTCCAGCGGATCCAGCGAGAGCTGATCGCAATATTACACCGCCCAAGCCATGACTATGGGCAACGAGTCAAAGAGAGGGAAAACCATTATGTACGAAGACAAGATCCTGGTATGCAAAGAGTGCGGCAACGAGTTCACCTTTACCGCCGGTGAGCAGGAGTTCTACGCGGAGCGCGGCTTCCAGAATGAGCCTCAGCGCTGCAAGGCCTGCCGTGACGCCCGCAAGAACGCGGCCCGCGGCCCCCGTGAGTACTTCACCGCTACCTGCGCTGCCTGCGGCGGCGAGGCTCGCGTCCCCTTCGAGCCTAAGTCCGACCGTCCTGTCTACTGCAGCGAGTGCTTCGCCAAGATGCGCGAGCAGCAGGGCTGAGCGTAAACAGTCTGTGAAAAAGGACGCCCACTGGGCGTCCTTTTTTGTTGCCTTTCGGGAGAATGGGATCACTTCAGGTATCGATCTCTACTCCGTCCGACGATATAATCAATGGAGGTGCGGTAAAAATCCGCCAGAAGGATCAGGTGCCGGACGGGGATCTCACGTTTTCCGGTCTCGTAGCTGCTGTATACCCGCTGGTCGATGCCCAGAAGGGCGCCGACCTCCTTCTGCGTCATGTCCGCGTCCTGCCTCAGGTCCAAAAGCCGTGGGAAGTACATCAAAATTCACCTCGCTGCTATTATTTTGCTTACTATCGTTTGATTGTGTTTATTTTACTATCAAATAGTAGTAAAATATTAAAAATGAAATGGATCGTGGGGTATATGAAGTGGATCATGCTATGAATTGGGATGAAGAGATACAGAACTTAGTGAGGGACATTCAAATGGAGGCAGTGATCATCGAGCTCTGCCGTTTGGCAGTAGACAAACAATCTCCGACACTTGCTGAGTTTTCGTCACAATTTTTCAGAGGTTCTGGCACGTTCCAGTTCCTGCTTGGAACAGCGGAGCCGTGATCTTTTCGTATGGAGCCAGGAGTTTGTAAGCAGAATGGAGACAGATACCGTCACTGGAAAGAAAAGAGCGAAAAATTGGTTGCAAAATAGCGGAGGTTAGGGTATACTATCCTCATCCTAATGACTAACTGGAGGAATCCTGACATGACCATTACTAAGGACACCATCATTGGTGATATTCTGAACATTGCCCCCGAGACCGCCCCTCTGTTTATGAACATCGGGATGCACTGCCTGGGCTGCCCTGCGTCCCGGGGCGAGACGGTGGAGCAGGCCTGCATGGTCCATGGCGTTGACGTGGACGAGCTGCTGGCCGCTGTCAACCAGATGATCGCCGACGGCGAGTAAAGCACGACAGAGCGGAATCGAACAGGCCGGGACGGATCTCTCCGCCCCGGCCTGTTGTTCCGTGGGGCGGCGTCCCCGGGGAGGAGAACAGAATGATGACAAGACGGATCGAGCTGAGTCCCCGCCTGCGTCTGGCGGCGGACCTGGTCCCGGAGGGGGCCCGGCTGGCGGATGTGGGGACAGACCACGCCTATCTGCCCGCCTGTCTGCTGATGGAGGGAAAGATCCCCTCCGCCATCGCGGCGGACCTGCGGGAAGGCCCCCTGAGCCGGGCGCGGGAGACGGCGGCGGAGTACGGCTGTGGAGACCGCATGGCCTTCCGCCTGTGCGACGGGCTCTCCGGGATCCGGCCGGAGAAGACGGACGCGGTGGTGATCGCCGGGATGGGCGGGGAGACCATCGCCCAGATCCTGGAGGCGGCCCCCTGGGTACGGACCCGAAAGATCCCGCTGGTGCTCCAGCCTATGAGCTCGATTCCGGAGCTGCGGCAGCGGCTGGGGGAGGATGGCTTCCACATCCTGGAAGAACGACTGGCCCGGGAGGGGGACACCCTCTATGTGGTGATGCGGGCGGAGGCGGGGGAGGAGCCCGCCATGACGCCCGCCCAGCTGTGGGCCGGCCGGCAGAGCCGGGACCCCCTGCGGGGGGACTATCTCCGTGGACTCCTGGAGAAGCTGGACCGGGCGCTGGACGGCCTTTCCCGGGCGAGAGACGGGCGGGCGGAGGACCGCCGGCGGGAATTGGCGGCCCTCCGGCAGGAGCTGTTGGAGATGCGAGAGGAGTGGGAAGCATGGCAGCGGTGACAGAGATCTTTGAGGCGATGGACCGGTGGGCCCCCTTTGAGACCCAGATGGACTTTGACAATGCGGGGTTCCTGGTGGGCCGGGGCGGCCGGGAGGTCGGAAAAATCTTGGTGGCGCTGGACATCACAGAGGAGGTGGCGGAGGAGGCGGAGCGCTGGGGCACTCAGCTGATCGTCGCCCACCACCCGGTGATCTTCCACCCGGCTCGCCAGATCACCGACGGGACCCCCACCGGGCGGATCCTGCTGCGGCTGATCGAGGGCGGCGTGGCGGCGATCTGCGCCCACACCAATCTGGACGCGGCGCAGGACGGCGTCAACGAGTGTCTGGCCCGGGCCCTGGGGCTGACAGAGCTGGAGCAGCTCCACCAGGACGGGGTGGACCGGAACGGGCGGCCCTACGGAGTGGGCCGTGTGGGCCGCTGTCCCCAGGCAGGGTGCTCCGGGACCGAGTATGCCCGGCTGGTGAAGGAGGCCCTGGGCGCGGCGGGGGTGCGCTTGACTGACGGAGGCCGTCCGGTGTCCCGGGTAGCGGTGGGAGGCGGCTCCTGCGGCTCTATGCTGGGGGACGCCGCCGCCCTGGGGTGCGATACCTTTGTCACCGCCGACGTGAAATATGACCAGTTCCTGGAGGCGAAGGCCCTGGGGATCACCCTGATGGACGCGGGACACTACGCCACTGAGCAGGTGGTGTGCCCGAAAATCGTGGAGTATCTGGCCAGGTGTTTCCCGGCACTGGAGGTCCGTATGTCCCGGACGCACCGGGAGGTCTATGGCTGGGTCTGAGGCTGCCTGCGTGGTTTCTGGGGATGGACGCGGTATCGGAGAGAAAATGAGAGAAAAATGCTTGCATTTTGATCCGGAATGTGATAAAATCCCTTAGTCTGAAATAACGGGCGGTCCTCTGCGGCCGCCGCGCACAGGGGTGCGCGGCACGATGGCGCGCAAGAACGCCTCTACAACAGGAGGAAAATGTTATGGATTTGATGCAGTCTTTTACTCAGAAGCACCTGAAGGCCGAGCCCCCCGTGGTCACCGTGGGTGACACCGTCCGGGTCCACCTGAAGGTCAAGGAAGGCAACCGCGAGCGCATCCAGATCTTCGAGGGCACCGTCATCGCCAAGAAGCACGGCGGCATCGAGGAGACCTTCACCGTCCGCCGTATCTCCTACGGCATCGGTGTGGAGAAGGTGTTCCCCCTCCACGCTCCCTCCATCGAGAAGGTCGAAGTGGTGCGTCACGGCAAGGTCCGCCGCGCCAAGCTGTACTACCTGCGCGACCGCGTGGGCAAGGCGGCCAAGGTCAAGGAGGCCCTGTAATCCAACACGAGAAAGGAGCGGTTTTGCCGCTCCTTTTTTCGTACAGTCCCCGCGAAGCGGGGGAGAGGAATGGAGGAGAACCCATGAATATCCAGTGGTATCCGGGGCACATGACCAAGACCCGGCGGCAGATCGAGGCGGATCTGAAACATGTAGACATCGTGGTGGAGATCATTGACGCCCGGATCCCGGTGTCCAGCCGGAACCCGGACATTGACGCCATCACGGCGGGCAAGCCCCGGCTGGTGGTGCTCAACCGGGCGGACCAGGCTGACCCGGCCGGAAACCGGGCCTGGGGGGCGTGGTTCCGGAAGAAGGGCTGGTCTGTCCTGGAGACCGACGCGAAAACAGGCGCCGGGGTGAGTCAGTTCTCCCGCGTGGTGCAGGAGGTGCTGAAGGATCAGATCGCCCGCTGGCAGGAGAAGGGCCTGGTGGGCCGTCCGGTGCGGGCCATGGTGGTGGGGGTGCCCAATGTGGGCAAGTCCACCTTTATCAACAAGGTGGCCCGGAAGAAGTCGGCCAAGGCCAGCGACCGCCCCGGCGTCACCCGGGGAAAGCAGTGGGTGACGGTAGACCGGGGGCTGGAACTGCTGGACACGCCGGGGATCCTGTGGCCCAAGTTTGAGGACGTGGAGACCGGGATGCGCCTGGCCTTCACCGGCGCAGTGAAGGACGACATCATGGATGTGGAGACCCTGGGGTGCCACCTGATGGCATTTTTGGGGACGCAGTATCCCAATGTGCTGGCGGAGAGCTACCGCCTGAAGGAGGTCCTTGCCCGGGAGGCGGAGGAGAACGAGGTGGCTTACGGCTACCGCCTGCTGGAGGCCTGCGCCCAGAAGCGGGGGATGCGGATCTCCGGGGGAGAGTTTGACACTGAGCGGATGGCCCGGGTGCTGCTGGATGAGTACCGGGGTGGCAAGCTAGGACGCTTTACCCTGGAACTCCCGGAAGAGGTTTAAGGAAATAGTATGAGACAGGAGGGCGGGAAGGCGATGGACGAGCTTTGGCAATATGAGCGGGAGGCCCTGGCGGTCGGTCACACCGCGGTCTGCGGCTGTGACGAGGCGGGGGCGGGGCCCCTGGCTGGCCCGGTGTACGCGGCGGCGGTGATCCTCGCCCCGGGGACCGAGCTGCCGGGGCTGAACGACTCCAAGAAGCTGACGGAAAAAAAGCGGGAGGCGCTGTTCCCACTGATCCAGGAGAAGGCCCTCTCCTGGGCGGTGGCCTGGGTGGACGCGGAGGAGATCGACCGCACCGACATCCTCAGCGCCCGGATGAAGGCCATGCAGCTGGCCATCGACCGCCTGAACCCTACAGCGGATTTCGCCCTCATCGACGGCAACCGGGACCGGGGGCGCAGTGCCGCCATTACTACTGAGCACAGAACTATTGTAAAGGGAGACAGCCTGTCGGCATCTATTGCGGCAGCCTCCATCTTGGCCAAGGTAAGCCGGGATCACTGGATGGTCCGGGCGGCGGAGGAGTATCCCCAGTACCAATTTGACCGGCACAAGGGCTATGGCACCAAGCTCCACTATGAGCTGTTGCGGCAGTACGGGCCCAGCCCCATCCACCGCCGGTCCTTCCTGAAAAACCTGTGAGCGGGGAGGACAGCCGCCTCCGGGGCCGCTGGGGGGAGGCGCTGGCGGCGGAATTTCTGCGGCGGAAGGGCTATCGGATCATAGCCTCCGGCTGGCGGTGCCGCTTCGGAGAGCTGGACCTGGTTGCGGAGGGGGGGGAGTTCCTCTGCTTTATTGAGGTGAAGCTGCGGGGGAGCGAGCGCTTCGGCACCGGGGCGGAGCAAGTGGACCGCCGCAAGCAGGAGCGGCTGCGGACCACGGCGGAGCTCTACCTCCAGCAGCACCCTTCGCCGCTCCAGCCCCGCTTCGACGTAGTGGAGATTCTGGCCCCCCAGGGAATGGCGACGAAAAGGCCCGGGATCCGACAGATCGAGAACGCCTTTTAAGGAACGGCGCGAAAGATCTGTGCGGATTTGCGGCGTCGGGGTTGACCTCAAAATCAAAAGATGGCATAATAGTCCATCAGAGGGTCCGCGCGTGAGCCGGACCGTACCAACCCGTCAACAGGGGAAACTAAAGATTGGAAGAGATCGAGATGCAATACATCAGTACAAGGGACAGGGAGCAGCAGTTCTCCGCCTCCCAGGCCATCGCCAAGGGCCTGGCGGAGGATGGCGGCCTGCTGACCCCGGTATATCTGCCCAAGCTGCCCCGCCGCGCCCTGGAGGAGCTGAAGAATATGTCCTATCAGCAGCGGGCGGTCTATGTGATGAAGCTGTTTCTGGATGAATTTTCCGTGAAGGAGCTGACAGACTTCGCCAACGCGGCCTACGGCCCGGAGAAGTTTGACACGCCGGCGGTGGCCCCGGTGCGGGCCCTGGACGGCAATACCTACTGTCTGGAGCTGTGGCACGGCCCCACCTGTGCCTTCAAGGACATGGCCCTTCAGATGCTGCCCCATCTGCTCACCGCCTCCCTGCGCAAGCAGGAGGAGGAAAAGACGGTGTGCATCCTGGTGGCCACCTCCGGCGACACCGGAAAAGGCGCCCTGGAGGGCTTCCGGGATGTGGACCACACCAAGATCCTGGTGTTCTATCCCAAGGACGGCGTCTCCGCCATTCAGGAGCTCCAGATGGTCACCCAGGAGGGGGCCAATGTGGGGGTCTGCTCTGTGGTGGGCAACTTTGACGACGCCCAGACCGGCGTGAAGCGCCTCTTCTCCGATGAGAAGCTGCGGGAGCAGCTGGCCCGGCGGGGGTACTTCCTGTCCTCGGCCAACTCCATCAACTGGGGCCGGGTGTTGCCCCAGATCGTCTACTATATCTCCGCCTACTGCGACCTGCTGCGGGACGGCAGGCTGGAGCTGGGCGACCCGGTGAACGTGTGTGTGCCCACGGGCAATTTCGGCAACATCCTGGCGGCCTACTACGCCCGGGACATGGGGGTGCCCATCCAAAAGCTGATCTGCGCCTCCAACAGCAACAATGTGCTCACCGATTTCCTGTCCACCGGGACCTATGACCGCAACCGCACCTTCTTCAATACCATCTCCCCCTCCATGGATATCCTGATCTCCAGCAACCTGGAGCGCCTGCTGCTGGCCATCACTCAGGAGGACAGCGAGGTGCGGGGCTATATGGAACAGCTGAATGCCACCGGCCGCTATCAGGTGAGCGACAGGGTGCGGGAGAAGATCCAGAAGCTGTTCAAGGGCTACTGCTGCGGCGATGAGGAGACCAAGCGGGTGATCGCCGCCATCCATGAGAAGTTCGGCTACCTCATCGATCCCCACACCGCCGTGGGCTTCTCCGCGCTGAGCCAGTACCGGGCGGAGACAGGGGATGAGACGGCGGCTATTGTGGCCTCCACCGCCAGCCCCTTCAAGTTCTGCACCGACGTGCTGGACGCCCTGGGGGTGTCTGACCGGGCCCAGGGCCTGGACGTGCTGGACCAGCTCAGCCAGGTCACCGGCGAGCCGGTCCCCGCCCCTCTGGCCGCGCTGCGGAGCAAGGAGTCCCGCTTCCGCCAGACGGTGGAGAAGGAGCACATGGTGGACGCCGTGCTGGGGATGCTGGAGTAAGGAGGCGCTATGGCCCTGTACGCCATTGGGGACACCCATCTCTCGCTGGGTGCGGACAAGCCCATGGATGTGTTCGGCGGTGGCTGGAGCGGCTATGTGGATAAGCTCCGGGCAGGCTTTGCAGAGATCGGTCCGGAGGATACGGTAGTCCTGTGCGGCGACCTGTCCTGGGGCATGAGCCTGGAGCAGGCCCGGGAGGACTTTGCCTTCCTGGACGCATTGCCCGGACGGAAGATTCTGCTGAAGGGGAACCACGACTACTGGTGGACCACCGCCGCCAAAATGGAACGCTTTTTTGCGGAAAACGGCTTCTCTACGCTTGAGATCCTCCATAACAACTGCCGCCTGTACGGCAGCCTGGCCCTGTGCGGGACCCGGGGCTGGTTCTATGAGGAGGACCGGGAGGGGCACGGAGCAAAAATCTTCAACCGGGAACTGATCCGCCTGGAGGCGTCTCTGAAGGCGGCGGGAGAGCGGGAGAAATACTGCTTTCTCCACTATCCGCCTCTCTATCAGGGCTACCGCTGTCAGGAGATCATCGACCTGCTGGAGCGCTATCAGGTCAGCCGGTGTTTTTACGGTCATCTCCACGGCGGAAGCCACCGTCTGGCCATCTCCGGACGTCAGGGCGGAGTGGACTATGACCTGGTTTCTGCGGACTATTTGAGCTTCCGACCAAAAAAAATTCTGGATTAGCAAAAAAATCACGAAAAATTCCGAAAATTGCTCTGGTCAAACAGACATATATCTGGTAAAATATCGTGGCGAAAGTATACGGCGCGGCAGAGGACGCCCCGGAGCGGTGCTCTGGACCCCGGCCCCGCGCCCACAGGAGGAAAAGTTACATGAAGGTCACCAACGTCGAAAAGAAAGAAAACAGCACAGTCGAGCTGACGATCCACGTGGAAGCCGACGAGTTTGAGGCCGCGGTCCAGAAGGCCTATCTGAAGAGCCGCTCCCGCATCGCCGTCCCCGGCTTCCGGAAGGGCAAGGCCCCCCGCAAGATCATCGAGGGGATGTACGGCTCCGGCGTGTTTTATGAAGATGCCATCAACGATGTCTACCCCGGCGCCTATGAGGCCGCTGTGAAGGAGCAGGGCCTGGAGGATATGGGCCACCCCGTCATGGACATCGTGGAGGTCAACAAGGAGCAGGGCCTGATCTTTACAGCCCTGGTCTCCGTCCGCCCCGAGGCCAAGGTGAAGGCGTACAAGGGCCTCACCGCCCCCAAGGCCGAGGTCAGCGTCACCGATGAGGATGTGGAGAATGAGCTGCAGCCCTATGTCCGCCGCGCCACCCGTCTGATCTCCGTGGACCGCGAGGTCAAGCTGGGTGACACCGCCGTCATCGACTTCGAGGGCTTCGAGGACGGCAAGCCCTTCGAGGGCGGCAAGGGCGAGAATTACAGCCTGGAGATCGGCTCCGGCTCCTTCGTCCCCGGCTTCGAGGATCAGATCATCGGTCTGAAGGCCGGCGATGAGAAGGATCTGGATATCACCTTCCCCGAGGATTATGTGGCCGATCTGGCTGGCAAGGCTGTGGTGTTCAAGGTCAAGGTCAAGGAGGTCAAGGAGTCCCAGCTCCCCACGGTGGACGATGAGTTCGCTAAGGATGTGTCTGAGTTTGAGACTCTGGCTGACTTTAAGAAGGACCTGGGCGAGAAGCTGACCCAGCGCCGCACCGCCGAGGCCCAGAACGACTTCGAGCAGGCCATTCTGGAGCAGCTGGTGGACAACCTGGAGGCTGATATCCCCAACGGCATGGTGGAGACCCAGCTTGACAAGATCATGGACGAGTACGCCATGCGGATGTCCAGCCAGGGGATGTCCATGGACGACTATCTGAAGATGATGGGCATGACCCCCGAGATGATGCGCGCCTCCTCCAAGCCCGCCGCCCTGAACCAGGTCAAGACCGAGCTGGCTCTGGAGGCCGTGGCCGCTGCGGAGAATCTGGAGATCACCGATGAGGAGTGCGAGGCCGAGGTGAACAAGCTGGCCGAGCAGTACAAGCTCACCGCCGAGCAGGTGAAGGCCGCCGTCTCTCTGGACGCCCTGAAGCACGACCTGCGGCTGCAGAAGGCCTCTGAGCTGGTGGTGGCCGAGGCCAAGGTGGGCGAGGCCCCCAAGAAGGAAGAGGAGGCCGCCGAGAAGCCCAAGAAGGCGACCCGCAAGAAGAAGACCGAGGAGGCCGCTGAGGAGAGCGAGTCTGCGGAGAAGCCCAAGCGCACCCGCAAGAAGAAGGCGGAGGAGTCCGCCGAGGAGCCCAAGGCGGAGTGATCTGATCCGGTCCCGGGGCGGCCTTGGGCCGCCCCGGGCGTATCCGTCTGTGCCCTCTGCCTGTTCCAGGCAGACAGGCAGAAAAGTGGAATCATTTTCCGGCCCGGCGGGCATACTTTGGTATCACCGTCTGAAAAGGAGTATATCGTATGAGTTTAGTTCCCTATGTAGTGGAGCAGACCACCCGTGGCGAGCGGTCCTATGACATTTTTTCCCGTCTGCTCAACGACCGCATCATTTTCCTGTCTGAGGAGGTCAACGACACCACCGCCTCCCTGGTGGTGGCCCAGTTGCTGTATCTGGAGAGCCAGGATCCGGACAAGGAGATCCAGTTCTACATCAACAGCCCCGGCGGCTCTGTGACCGCGGGCATGGCCATCTATGACACCATGCAGTATGTCAAGTGTGACGTGTCCACCATCTGCATTGGGCTGGCGGCCAGCATGGGCGCTTTCCTGCTGTCTGCGGGGACGAAGGGCAAGCGTCTGGCCCTGCCCAACGCGGAGATCATGATCCATCAGCCCTCTGCCGGCACCCAGGGCCAGATCACCGACATGGCGCTGCACCTGAAGCGCCTGGAGGTAGTGAAGCGGCGGATGAACCGCATCCTGGCCGCCAACACCGGCCGGAGCGTGGAGGAGGTCACCGCTGACTGTGAGCGGGACAACTTTATGACTGCGGAAGAGGCGCTTCAGTACGGACTGATCGACAAGGTCATCGAGAAGCGGTGATCTGCACCGCGGAGTGGGGGCCTGCGTCCCCACTCTGTTTGTATTGTTACGAGGATGAGGTAGAAATTCATGGCAAAAAATGACGATAAGCAGCGCGCAGTGCGCTGTTCCTTCTGCGGCAAGCACCAGGATCAGGTCCGCCGGCTCATCGCTGGGCCGGGCGCCTATATCTGCAACGAGTGCGTTCAGCTGTGTATGAGCATCCTGGAGGATGAGCGCGACACGGCCCAGACTGCCGCCGCTGAGGTGCCCGACGCCATCCCCACCCCCCGGGAGATCCATAAGGTGCTGGACCAGTATATCATTGGGCAGGAGCAGGCCAAGGTGGCCCTGTCCGTGGCGGTGTACAACCACTATAAGCGGATCTACTTCGGCGGCGGGGACGATGTGGAGCTTCAAAAGAGCAATATCCTGCTTATGGGGCCCACTGGCTGCGGCAAGACCCTCTTTGCCCAGACTCTGGCCCGGGTGCTGAAGGTCCCCTTCGCCATCGCCGATGCCACCACCCTCACCGAGGCGGGCTATGTGGGTGATGACGTAGAGAATATCCTGCTGCGTCTGGTCCAGGCCGCCGACTATGATGTGGAGCTGGCCGAGCGGGGCATCATCTATATCGACGAGATGGATAAGATCGCCCGGAAGAGCGAGAACACCTCCATCACCCGGGACGTGTCCGGCGAGGGCGTGCAGCAGGCTCTGCTGAAGATCCTGGAGGGCACTGTGGCCAACGTTCCCCCCCAGGGCGGGCGGAAGCACCCCCACCAGGAATTCATCCAGATCGACACGAAGAACATCCTGTTCATCTGCGGCGGTGCCTTCGAGGGCATCGACAAGATCATCGAGAGCCGCCTGGATAAGCGCTCCATGGGCTTCGGCGCAGAGATCCAGAGCAAGAAGGAGCGGGACGTGGGCCAGCTGCTTAAGGAGATCCAGCCCCAGGATCTGCTGAAATTCGGCATCATTCCCGAGCTGGTGGGCCGCCTGCCGGTGATCACCACGCTCCGGTCCCTGGGACGGGAGCAGATGGTGCAGATCCTAACCGAACCCAAAAACTCCCTGGTGAAGCAGTACCGGAAGTTGATGGAGTACGATGACGTGGACCTGGAGTTCACACCCGAGGCCCTGGAGGCTGTGGCCGGCCGGGCAGTGGAGCGGGGCATCGGCGCCCGCGGCCTGCGGGCCATCCTGGAGGAGGTCATGACCCGGATTATGTACGATGTGCCCTCCGACCCCGAGGTGGTCAAGGTGACCATCACTGAGGACTGCATCCGCAGCGGGGCAGCGCCGGAGATCCTTCGGGACCCGGAGCACAGCCAGCGCCCGGCTCTGGGCCAGGCGGACCTGCGGGCTGAACGCGGCGGTCTGCCCGGTACCAACGCGGGCTGAGCGGATCGCTCCGGCCGGCGCAGTAAGCATTGATCCAGCCCCGCGCCCCCCCAAGCGGCGGGCCCGGGGCTGTTGTTTTATCAGCGTTCCGCCCTTCCCACATCCTCCGCACCCAGCGCTGGGGAGGAGAAGGCGGTATGAAATCCCCTGAGAGGAAGTGAGTACCATGAAAAAAGAGTGGACGATGGAGAGTGCCTCTGTGATGCCTGTGATCGCCCTGCGGGGACTGACTGTGTTCCCCAATGTGCTGATCCACTTCGATGTAGCCCGGGAGATCTCCATCAAGGCCCTGGAGGAGGCCATGTCCTCCGGCAGCCCGGTGTTCCTGGTGGGACAGAAGGACATCTCCGAGGAGCGCCCGGAGGAGAAGGACCTGTACACCGTTGGAACGATTTCCAATGTGCGGCAGATCCTGCGCACCCCCGGCGACAACGTGCGGGTGATGGTGGAGGGCGTGAGCCGGGGCAGCCTGGAGCGGCTGACCCGCACCGGCCCCTATCTGGAGGCGGAGGTCCAGCCCATCCCCAGCGAGCAGCATGAGCGGAATTCCGCCAAGGCGGAGGCCTTGATCCGTTCCACCTATGAGTTGTTCCAGCAGTACACCGAGCTGGCCCCCAAGACGGCCCCCGACCTGCTCATCAATGTGCTGGCCAGCGAGGATCCGGGCTATATTGCCGACTTTATCGCCCAAAACATCGCCATGCGCAACAGCGATAAGCAGGCGGTCCTGGAGGAGCTGCGCCCGGTGCGCCGCCTGGAGCGGCTGCACCGCCTGCTGGGCCGGGAGGTGGAGATCCTGGGGCTGGATATGGAGATCCAGAACCGGGCCCGGGAGCAGATGGCGGACAACCAGCGGGACTACTATCTGCGGGAGCAGATGAAAGCCATCCAGAACGAACTGGGCGAGGGTGAGGGCGGAGACTCGGAGATTGGGGACTACCGCCGGAAGATCGCTGAGGCCAAGCTGCCCGACGAGGTGCGGGAGAAGCTGGAGAAAGAGGTGGGCCGTCTGGCCAAGCAGCCCTTCGGCTCCTCGGAGGCCACCGTGCTGCGCAGCTATCTGGACGTCTGCCTGGAGCTCCCCTGGGGGAAAAAGACCCGGGAGCGGGTGAGCGTGGAGGCGGCCCGCCGGACCTTGGACAAGGACCACTTCGGCCTGGAAAAGGTGAAGGAGCGCATTTTGGAGTTCCTGGCGGTGAAGCAGCTGGCCCCCGACCTGAAGGGGCAGGTGATCTGCCTGGTGGGCCCGCCCGGCGTGGGTAAGACGTCGCTGGCCATGTCGGTGGCCCGGGCGCTGAACCGGAAGCTGGCCCGGCTCTCCCTGGGCGGCGTCAGTGATGAGGCGGAGATCCGGGGTCACCGCAAGACCTATGTGGGCGCCATGCCCGGCCGCATCATCTCCGCCATCAATCAGGCGGGAAGCTGCAATCCCCTGTTGCTGCTGGACGAGATCGACAAGCTGGGCCACGACCACCGGGGGGATCCGGCGTCCGCCCTTCTGGAGGTGCTGGATGCGGAGCAGAACAGCACCTTCCGGGACAATTTTTTAGAACTGCCCTTCGATTTGTCTGATGTAATGTTCATCACCACAGCCAATACCACCGACACCATCCCCCGGCCCCTGCTGGACCGGATGGAGGTCATTGAACTGCCCAGCTACACCGACGAGGAGAAGCTCCAGATCGCCAAGCGCTACCTCCTGCCCAAGGAGATGAAGCGCCACGGCCTGGAGAAAGCCCAGCTGAAGGTGTCCGACGGGGCCATCCGGGAGATGGTCGCCTCCTACACCCGGGAGTCCGGCGTCCGCGTTCTGGAACGCAAGCTGGCCGGGATCTGCCGGAAGGCGGCTATGCACCTGGTGTCAGAGGATGTAAAGCAGATCCGCATCACGGAAAAAGAGCTGAAGGACTATCTGGGTGCGCCCCGGTACTACCCAGAGCGCCAAGCTTTGGAGGAGCGCGTGGGCGTGGTGAACGGCCTGGCTTGGACCTCTGTGGGCGGCGAGCTGCTGGAGGTGGAGGTCAATGTGGTCCCCGGCACCGGCAAGGTGGAGCTGACCGGTAACCTGGGGGATGTGATGAAGGAGAGCGCCCACGCGGCCCTCAGCTTCATCCGCAGCCAGGCGGACCGGCTGGGCATCCAGGGGGACTTCTACCAGTCGAAGGACATCCATGTCCACTTCCCGGAGGGGGCTGTGCCCAAGGACGGGCCCTCCGCCGGCATCGCCATCACCACCGCTATGGTGTCCGCCCTCACCGGAGCGCCGGTGAAGCGGGGGATCGCCATGACCGGGGAGGTGACCCTCCGCGGCAGGGTGCTGCCCATCGGCGGCCTGCGGGAAAAGACGATGGCCGCCCTGCGCAACGGGATCAAGACGGTGATCATCCCGGCGGAAAACGGCAGGGATCTGGATGAGATCGACCAGACAGTCCGGAAGGCGCTGCGCTTTGTGCTGGTGGACCAGGCGGAGCAGGTGCTGGCCGAGGCACTGTGCTGCCTGAGCGGCGGTGCGGAGGCCGAGCGGGCGATGGACCGGAAGCTGCCCGGAGAGAAGTCCCGGGGCACGGCCCGGCTGCGCCAGTGAGGAGGGGAGCGTATGTCCATCAATGTGCAGAAGGCGGAGTTTATCCTCTCCGCCGCCTCCCCGAAGGACTTCCGGCGGGACGCGCTGCCCCAGGTGGCCTTTGCGGGCCGCTCCAATGTGGGAAAGTCGTCGGTGATCAACCGCCTGCTGAACCGGAAAAATTTCGCCCGGGTGGGGGCCGCGCCCGGCAAGACCACCCAGATCAACTATTTTAAGATCGACAACGCCTTCTACCTGGTGGATCTGCCCGGCTACGGCTATGCCCGGGTGTCCAAGGGGGAGCGGGACCGCTGGGGCAGGCTGATGGAGGGCTATTTTGCCGATCCGGAGCTGATGACCCTGGGTGTGATGATCGTGGACGCCAGACACAAGCCCACGGCGGACGACTGCACCATGGCCCAGTGGTACCGGGGGGCGGGCTGCCCCTTCCTGGTGGTGGCCAACAAGCTGGATAAGCTGAAAAAGAGCGAGGTCGAGGGGAACCTCCAGCGCATCCGGGAGACTCTGGAGCTGGGGGAGGAGGACATGGTCATCCCTTTTTCCGCGGAAAAGGGGACCGGCCGGGACGAGCTCCTGCGGGCCATTTTGTCCAGTGTGGAAGCGTCATCCTGACAGAAAACCCGGCTGCGCATGATGCGCTGCCGGGTTTTCCGCTCAAACCAGTCTCGTCCCCTGTTTCAGGACGGCGGCGGAGGGGCAGAATGGAGTGTGGGATGAATTCCGTTTCGGCGGCGGATGGATCCGGTTACAACTTCGGCGGATGGTCCATCGGCACCGCTATTTATAACTCCGCCTTGTCAATCCCGCTCGAAATTGTTATAATGAAGTGATTTTGGTTCCAATGGAGGGGGGAGCGGCAATGGGCGCGCTGACCGGATTGATCGAACACATGGACTGGATGAGTATGCTTCTCTTCCTGATGAGCGGCGCGGCCTGCCTGATCTGCCTGACGGTCCACGAGCTGGCCCACGGCCTGGCCGCCTACCGGCTGGGGGATCCGACAGCCAAGCTCAACGGGCGGCTGACGCTGAACCCCCTGTCCCACATCGACTGGATCGGGCTGTTCCTGCTGATGGCGGCGGGGGTGGGCTGGGCCAAGCCCGTGCCGGTGGATCTGCGGAATTTCCGCCGTCCCCGGCAGGACATGGCGCTCACTGCGCTGGCCGGGCCTGGCTCCAACTTTCTGCTGGCGCTGGCGGCCCTGGGTACGGGCTCGCTGGTGCTGCGCTTCTGGAGCGGGAGCCGCGCCGGGGCCTACCTGCTGCTGTTTCTGTGCCAGCTGGCGGTGCTGAGCGTGGGCCTTGGGCTGTTCAACCTGATCCCCCTGCCGCCGCTGGACGGCTCCAAGGTGTTGGACGTCCTGCTGCCGGAGCGGTGGTATCACCTGGTCCTCCGGTATGAGCGCTATCTGATGCTGGCGGTGGTGCTGCTGGCCTGGTCCGGCGCCTTCGGAGGCCCGCTGACAGCGGCCATGGAGCTGGTGCTGCGGGGGCTGTGCCGCGTGGTCCAGTTCCCCTTCGCCCTGGTGGAGTACTACTTTTTCTGATGATTTTCCGGTGATGCGGGAGGGAGGTGCGCCCATGGACGGCCCCATCTATCATCTGGAGCGGGTGGTCAAGGTGAAAACCGAGGATCTGGAGGACTTCGTGGGCCCCCTGGACCTGATCCTCCACCTGCTGAACAAAAATAAAATGGAGATCAAGGACATCCAGATCTCCCTGATCCTGGACCAGTACCTCCAATGGATGTCCCAGCGGAAGGAGCTGGACCTGGAGGTGGCCAGCGAGTTTGTCACCATGGCCTCCCACCTGGTCTATATCAAGACCCGGATGCTGCTGTCCATCCACGACGAGGAGGCTCTGAGCGAGATGGAGCAGCTCATCGCCACCCTGGAGGCCCACCAGAGAAATGAGAATTATCTGAAGATCCGAGAGGTGGTCCCCCAGCTGGACCGGCGGTACAGCGTGGGCCGCGACTGCCTCACCAAGGCTCCGGAGGCGGTCCGCCCGGACCGGACCTACCGCTATGTCCACCCCAAGGAGGACCTGCAGCGGGCGATGCAGGCGGTGCTGAGCCGTACAGACCACAAGCTGCCCCCGCCGATGTCCGCCTTTCAGGGCATCGTGGGGCGGGAGCCCTATCCCGTGGCGGAAAAGGCGGCGGAGCTGATCCAGCGGCTGCTCCACCTGGGAGTGGCCCGGTTCCGGGCCCTGTTCCGGGGCAGCCGGAGCCGTTCGGAGGTGGTGGCCACCTTTCTGGCGGTGCTGGAGCTGTGCAAGGACCGGCGGCTGCGTCTGGCGGGGACGGCGGAGGACTGCACCGTGACCTGTACCGGGCCGGGGGAGGAGACAGGATCTGAAGCAACAGAACGGACAGAGAACTGAAGCAGAGAGAGGGGGGCGCGTTTTGGAACTGGAGGAGCTGGAGGCCGCTCTGGAGGGCGTACTGTTTGCCGCCGGGGAGCCGGTGGGCGTGGAGCGGCTGTGCCTGGGGCTGGAGACTGACCGGCCCACTCTGGATGCCGCAGCCCAGCGGCTGATGGACCGGTACCGCTATGAGCGGCGGGGCATCCGGCTGCTGCGGCTGGACGCCAGCTATCAGCTGTGCTCCGCGCCGGAGCAGGCGGACTGCATCCGCAGGACGCTGGAGGGGCGCAAGCCCGCCCGGCTGTCCCAGCCCGCCCTGGAGGTGCTGGCCATCATCGCCTACTACCAGCCGGTGACCCGGGCCTATGTGGACCAGGTCCGGGGGGTGGACAGCGCCTATACGGTGGGGCTGCTGCTGGAGCGGGAGCTGATCGAGGAGAGCGGCCGCCTGGCGGTGCCCGGCCGGCCCATCCTCTACCGCACCACCCGGAATTTCCTGCGCTCCTTCGGGCTGAGCAGCCTGGAGGAGCTTCCGGAGCTGCCTGCCGCCAGCCGGGAGGGGGAGCAGATGGCGTTGGAGCTGGAGGCACGGGTGGCCCGGCTGAAGGCGGAGGAGGCCGGACCGGAGGGGCCGGAGCCCGCCGGGGAGCGTGAACCATGATGTGGGCGGTGCTGGCTGCTGCCCTGGCGGCGGTGTTCCTGCTGGGAGGGCTCTGTGTGGGGCTCCGGGGGGAGTACACCCCGGAGACGGCGGGGGCCTGGCTCCGGATCGGACCTGCGGAGGTCCGAATCTTTCCCAGACCGGCAGGAAAAAGGCCGGATCGTCCAAAAGAGACGGGGCAGGACAGGCCCTCCGGCAAGAAGAAGCCCCGCCCGACCTTTTTGTCCAGACGGGGCCTGCTGGAGCTGGGACGCCGGCTGTTCCCCCTGCTGCTGGAGGCGGCGGGGCAGTTCCGCAGAAAGCTCCAGATCGACGAACTGCGCCTGCGCCTGGTGGCCGGGGCCCCCGACCCGGCGGACGCCGCCCTGCGGTACGGCCAGGCCAATGCCCTGCTGGGGGCGATCTGGCAGCCGGTGACCCGCGTCTTTCACGTCAAGGACGGTTGGGCCCGGGTGGAGGTGGACTTTGACCGGACGGAGCCCGCGCTGTACGGGCGGGTCTCCCTGTCCCTGACGGTGGGAGAGCTGGCGGCCCTGGGCCTGAGCTTCGGTGTGAAGGCCCTGAGCGTGCTGCTGGCGGTGCGCCGGGAGGACCGGCAGCGGACCGGACAGAAACAGAACGCCGCTGTGTGATCCGGGACGGCGGAGCCATAGAAAAGCAGGACGGAGCACGGCGGGGGAAAAGAAAACCTCGTAGCTCACAGCATGAAGCAAAACGCGAAGAAAGGCGGCATGAACAATGGAAAAGCAGCATCCTCTTACCGACCTGATGGGAACGGCTATGGAGAAGATCCGTACCATGGTGGACGCCAATACCATCATCGGAACTCCCATTCAGACAGGTGACGTGACCCTGATCCCGGTGTCCCGGCTGTCCTTCGGCATCGCCAGCGGCGGCAGCGACTTCACCACAAAAAATCAGAAGCCGGAGGCGGACAACAGTTTCGGCGGCGGCAGCGGGGCCAGCGCCAAGCTGGAGCCGGTGGCCTTCCTCATCATCCGGGGGGAGAGCGTCAAGCTGCTGCCGGTGGCGCCTCCTCCGGCAACCACGGTGGACCGGGTCATCGAGGCGGTCCCCGAGGTGGTGGACAAGGTGACGGAGTTTTGGGAGAAGCAGCAGGAGAAGAAGGGACAGCCCGATCCGGACGTGGTGGAATAAGACTGCGGGGCAGGAGTGCCGGGGATAAGCAAGAGAGCGGCGGGGCATACTGGACCCATCCAAACGACGAGGTGATGGGGATTGAAACGCCTTCTGGCCGCGGCGGCGGCCCTTCTGCTGTGTCTGAATATCCTGCCCACGGCCCATGGGATGGGCACCTCCGCAGGCTCCGCCATCCTGATGGAGGCAGAGAGCGGGCGGGTCCTCTATGAGCAGGACGCCGACCGTCCCAGGCTGATCGCCAGCGTCACAAAGCTGATGACCGCCCTGGTGGCGCTGGAGTCGGGCCACCCTCTGGAGGAGAAGGTGGTCATCCGGGAGGAGGACACCAGGACGGAGGGCTCCTCCCTCTATCTGAGGCCCGGGGAGGAGCTGCGGCTGGAGACCCTGCTGTACGGGCTGCTGCTCCAGTCGGGCAACGACGCCGCTCTGGCGGTGGCCCGGCACTGCGGCGGGACCGTGGAGAACTTTGTGGCGCAGATGAACCTCCGGGCGGCCCGGCTGGGCATGGAGCACAGCCGCTTTGCTAACCCCAGCGGCCTGAATGCGGAGGGGCACTGCTCCACCGCCCGGGACCTGGCCCTTCTGGCCCGGGCCTGTCTGAAGAACGAGACTCTGGCGGCCATCGCCGCCACCCGGTCCGTTACTTTGGAGGGGCGGAGCTTCGTCAACCACAACAAACTGTTGTGGCGGTACGAGGGCTGTGTGGGTCTGAAAACGGGGTATACAGAGAAGGCGGGGCGCACCCTGGTGTCGGCGGCAGAGCGGGAGGGCATGACCCTGATCGCTGTCACGCTGGACGACCCGGACGACTGGCGGGACCATGCCGCCCTGTTCGACTGGGGCTTCTCCAACTGGAAGATGGAGACGGCGGTCCGGGTGGGGGAGGAGGTCTGCTCCCTGCCGGTGGGGGGCAGCCTGGTCCCCTTCTGTCCGGTCCGGGCGGGAGCAGATCTGCGCTGGCCCCTGCGGGAGGGGGAGCGGCTGGAGCTTCGGCCGGATCTGCCCCTGGAGCAGCTCACCGCTCCGGTGCAGGAGGGAGTGCGGATCGGCACCCTCCGCGGAGCGGTGGGGGACGAGGCAGCCGGGGAGGTCCCGCTGGTGTGTGGAGCGTCAGTCCCCAGGGATCTGGCAGAGCCCCGAAGGGGACTGCTCCGGCGGCTGCTAAGCTGGCTGGAAGAGCGTTGAACGAGAAGGAGGCGGCCTGATATGGAAGAGCGGCTGCAAAAATTGATCTCATCCTGTGGGCTGGCCTCCCGCCGGACGGCGGAGGCATGGATCTCACAGGGGCGGGTGACGGTAAACGGAAGCCGGGCCGCCCTGGGAGACCGGGCGGATCTGGAGCGGGACCGGGTGGAGGTGGACGGCGTTCCCCTCCGGCCCCGGACGGAGCGTACATATCTTATGCTGAACAAGCCCAGAGGGTATGTGACCACTCTGTCTGACGAGAAGGGACGGCGGACGGCGGCCTCTCTGGTGTCCGGCTGCGGCCGGAGGGTGTGGCCGGTGGGGCGGCTGGATCTGGACTCAGAGGGGCTTCTGCTGTTTACCGATGACGGGGAGCTGACCCATGGGCTCCTCCATCCCAGCGGCGAGGTGGAGAAGGAGTACCTGGTGTGGGTGGCCGGCGATGTGGACCGGGCGTTGCCCATCCTGACCGCCCCTATGGAGCTGGACGGGGAGCCCATCGCCCCGGCCCAGGTGCGGGCGGGGCGCAGGAGCGAGGGCGTGACCCAGCTCTCTGTGGTCATCCACCAGGGGAAGAACCGGCAGGTGCGCCGGATGTGCGCCCAGGCGGGCCTGGAGGTCCGCCGCCTCAAGCGGGTGCGGGAGGGGCGGGTCTGGCTGGACCGGGCGCTGAGGCCGGGCCAGTGGCGGCCTCTGACCGGGGAGGAGCTGCGCCTTCTGCGGGAGGAGGCGGGGATAGATCCCACCGGAGCAAACTAAAATTTGCAAGAGAAAAATGAAATCCTGCAGAATTAACTTGCATTTTTCCCCCGGAACCGTTATCATGGAGAACAAGGAAACTGATCTCCCGGAGGGGCGGAGCAGTCCGGACGCCGGCAAAGCCGTGCGCCCGGGCGTTTTGCGCGTCCGGGGGCCTGCGGGAGGATGAGACGGAATGAATCGTGATATTCTGGCTGTGATCCAGGAAAATATGGACAGCTTCTCCAAGGGGCAGAAGCGGATCGCCAACTACATTCTGGAGTCCTATGACAAGGCGGCCTTTATGACGGCCAGCAAGCTGGGCAAGCGGGTCAGCGTCAGCGAGTCCACTGTGGTGCGCTTCGCGGCGGAGCTGGGCTATGACGGATACCCCAGTATGCAGAAGTCCCTGCAAAAAATGATCCGGAACCGCCTGACTTCGGTGCAGCGCATCGAGGTGGCCAACGACCGGATCGGCGACCAGGATGTGCTGGATATGGTGCTCCAGTCGGATATCGACAAGATCCGCCAGACCCTGGATGAGATCGACCGAGACAGCTTTGAAAATGCCACCGACGCCATTGTGGCGGCCCGCCGGATCTATGTGATCGGCGTGCGCTCCGCGGCGGCCATCGCCACGTTCCTGGGCTTCTACTTCAATCTGATCTTTGACAATGTGGTCATGATCACCGCAAATACCCCCAGCGAGGTGTTTGAAAGCCTGCTGCGGGTGGGGGAGGAGGACGTCATCATCGGCGTCAGCTTTCCCCGCTACTCCAGCCGGGCGGTCCAGGCGGTGAGCTTTGCCCGGGACCGGGGGGCCACTACCATCGCTATCACGGACAGCGAGGCGTCCCCCCTGGCTCAGATCTCCCAGTATACGCTGAAGGCCCGCAGCGACATGGCCTCCTTTGTGGATTCCCTGGTGGCCCCGCTGAGCCTGGTGAACGCCCTGCTGGTAGAGGTGAGCCGAAAGAAGAACGAGGACCTGTCCAAGACCTTCCAGACGCTGGAGAAGATCTGGGAGGAGTATGGGGTCTATGAGAAGGTGCAGGAGTGAGTCAGATCGGCCATGAACTTGTTGTGGTGGGGGGCGGAGCCGCGGGTATGATGGCGGCCATCACCGCCGCCCGCCTGGGCGCGGACGTCTGCCTGGTGGAGCGCAACCCCAAGCTGGGACGGAAGCTGTACATTACGGGGAAGGGGCGGTGCAACGTCACCAACCACTGTACGCCGGAGGAAGTGCTGGCTGCAACACCCCGAAATGGAAAATTCCTTTACAGCGCCATGAATCAAACGCCGCCGGCGGAGGTGGAGCGCTTCTTTACAGAGCTGGGCGTGGAATTGAAGGTGGAGCGGGGCAACCGGGTGTTCCCCGTCTCCGACCGGTCCGCCGACATCATTGACGCCCTGTTTTTTGAACTGCGCCGCCTGTCGGTGCCCGTCATCCAGGGCCGGGTCTCCGCACTGGACGTACAGGACGGGGCGGTGTGTGCCGTGGAGCTGAGGCAGGACGGGGAAGGACAAAAGAAGATCCCCTGCCGCGGGGTGGTGCTGGCCACCGGCGGGGCGTCCTATCCCGCCACCGGCTCGACGGGGGACGGCTATGAGCTGGCCCGGTCCGCGGGCCACAGCGTGGTACCGCCCAGACCCTCCCTGGTGCCGCTGGAGGCGGAGGAGGGATTCTGCGGAGAGATGCAGGGCCTGGCCCTGAAAAATGTGGCGCTGCGGATGAAGGACCGGAAGGGAAAGGTGCTGTTCCAGGAGCAGGGCGAGCTGCTGTTCACCCACTTCGGACTGTCCGGCCCCCTGATCCTCAGTGCCAGCGCCCATCTGCGGGATTTTGAGAAAAACAGCTATCGGGTGGTCATCGACCTGAAGCCCGCCCTGGACGAGGAGAAGCTGGACGCCCGGCTGCTCCGGGAGCTGGGGGACAACGCCAACAAGGATATGCAGAATGTGATGGGCAGCCTGGTGCCCCGGCTGATGGTGCCGGTGGCCCTCCGGCTGGCGGACATCCCGCTGGACCGGAAGGCCCACGACGTGACCCGGGGGGAGCGGCGGCGTCTGCTGGAGACCCTGAAGGGCCTGACCATCCACATCAAGGGGCCCCGGCCTATCGCTGAGGCCATCGTCACCTCCGGCGGGATCAAGGTGGGGGAGATCGACCCCAGGACCATGCAGTCCAAAAAACTCCCGGGCCTGTTCTTTGCCGGGGAACTGATCGACGTGGACGCCTACACCGGCGGCTTCAACCTCCAGATCGCCTGGGCCACCGGCCGGG
>OGGQ01001784.1_pt1 | contig 26519 bp, 26 predicted proteins | sample 1571191 | NCBI WGS metagenome assembly OGGQ01 (sample SAMEA2582061, study PRJEB24529) | metagenome | biome: Human gut stool | place: China | collected 2011
GCTCGGGCGTTACAACGGGTTCTTCTTCCTCGTCGTCACGCTCTGTTTTACCTTCCTTGAGGGAGTAGCTGTGACGGCCGGAGTCTCTTTCATCCTCATAATCTTCCTCGGTTATAAAGTCATACTCGTCTCCACGGCCTGTATTCACATATCCGTCTCCGGCAACAATTTCATAGTCATATCCGTTGTCCTCAACCGTGAATCGTACTTCTCTCTCGACCTCTACCTTGCCGGCGCAGTCTTTAAGAAGCTCTATTGTCTGTCCGTTCTGAACAGTCTTTACCGCTGAGTCAAAGGAAGCAAAATATTTTGTGCCTTTTTCTGATGTAATCTTAGCAACAATATTTTCATCATTATCAGCTGTTTCCTTATTAACCACCTTATATACGGTGTTGCCGTTTTCATCCTTTTCGGCAACTACAACCTTATTGCCGCCTGCTGATATGTCCGCTTTAAGCTCTGTGTCAGGAGCGACAACAAGCTTTACATTATCGCCTAACTTAACATCCGTATCAAGCACGGAATCTCCGTAAACAGCTACTTCTTTTTTCTCTGTTCCAGTCGCTTCATTAGCCGCTTTTATAGCATCGTTTACATCGCTGTAGAATACAGTATCTCCGCCTTCATTTATAGCCGCAGGAGCCGCATTGCTAGATACAGTGAGAGTTGTTTGAGATTTTTTAGTTGTATATGAATTATCATCAACAGAAGTACTTACATCTCCAGTTTTCTTCTCGTCAGATATGTATTTTATATCCGCTTTGTATCCGCTGATTTCTCCACCTTTAATATCTATAGTTGCTGTTTGTTCAGTTATTTTTTCAGTATTATATACTGTTATTGCGTTTCCTTGTTCACTTTCTATCTTACCGCCTTCTATGGTAACAGTAAGTTCGTTGCTTAAATCAAATTGTTTGTCTGCATCGTTACCATACATCTGCGCAGAGATAAGTATCGCAGAACCTTCCGGAGATGATCCTCCATTCACGGGTGCTGTTTCACTGTGTGTGCCTGTTCCAATTATCTCAGCATCTCTGGAAATGGTTATTGTGCCCATTTTAGCTTCTATTCCGGTACCACCTTTTATAGTACCTCCCGTTATATTAAGTTCTCCTTCCATAGGCCAGTAAATTCCTATGAAACCTTCTATTGTTCCACCTTGTATTGTGGCTTTTGTTTTTGCTGATTCTGTATTATTTCCTGTTAATGCAATACCATATCCAACTTCTATTTTTCCTTTTTCATTAAAAGACTTGCACTATCATTTTCATTCTTCATTCCAATATTAAACAGAGTAACCGTATATCCAGGAAAATCATTCTTATCAGAGTCGTCCTCTATATATACACCTTCTGCATATAAATCTGCTCCATCGATGGTAATTTTTCCCCCTTGACTCTCAACTGCTCTATATGTTGAAATAACTTCTAAGCCTTTGCCTAAAACTATACTTCCACCATAATTAATAATAGCATATTTACTTTCAATTTTTCCATTTATTATTTCTAATTCCCCACTATTTCCCTCAGTGTTACTATTTCCAAACTGGATTGCATATCCGCTTTCTGATCCAGTCGTCAATGTACAACCTCCCAGATCAAGCGTGATATTCTTGTCATTAGGTATCACAAGAGTATCTTCAAGCTTAATATTGCCTGTAAGTTCAATCACAACTTCTTCATTACCTGCGTTTTCTATAGCGTTTTTAAGCTCTTCCCCCTTGCTTACCTTTGTTGTCGCCGCCAGCGCCGTAAAACTGCACACGCTTAAGGCCATCACAACGCCCAGGAATCCGGCCGTTAATTTCTTAAACCCTTTCATATAATATCCTCCTTTGTCTATTTGCTTAACGCTAAAAGTCATGTTCCATTTTACCCCCCCCCTTGAAAAAATCAAGCATAATTGGCATTTTTTAGACGCAGACAGTAATATTCAGCCTTTTAGACAAATAGGAGCTAATAGATTGTCGCTGTTTTGTTATAATTTTGTTGTGCTAATTTTAATCTAATCCAAATATTTAATAAATAGGACATAAAAAGACGTCCCGCTTACACGAAACGTCTTTGACAGCTATTTTAAATTACTCGAACAAATCCAAATCGCTGAGATCCGGCAGTGGCTCCTCGGGCTTTTTCTTCGGTTTCATGCTCTCCGAAGGCTCGGAATATTCCTTGGGCTTAAAGAATTCCGAAAGCATGGAGTGCATAACTATGGACACAAGGCCGCCGCAAAAGCCGTTGTTGTAAAGGTTTACTCCCGAATAACCGGCGCCGGCGTAAAGCACTACGCAGGAATGTATGAATCCCGCCGCTACTCCGGCCAAAGCCCCGTACGTTCCAGAAACGGGCGCGAGCGTTGTTCCGAAAAGAAGGGCAAGCTGAGCCGACGGCGTGGATACCGCTCCGTCTCCTCTCATAAGTCCGCTTAGTATTATTCCTATCATAACGGGGAGAATATTTCTAACATGCTTTCCTTTTACGCTGAATCCTGCTATGGTAAGTATTCCGCCTATGGTGGGGCCGTTGATGTCGCCGCCGATGAGCAGAACCACAATAGTGGAGACGATTATATTCACTCCGGTATTTATAAACACCGCGCCCTTGCCGTCAAGTATTAGAAAGTCGTCGGACGGGTTTCCCGGGCGTTTGAGCAGATTTTTGTAATTGGTAACGGCGTACTCATCGTTGGCGATTCCCATAACTATAAGCACAAGTCCGGCGGTAATAAGCACCGCGGTGAACGGTGTGTCGTATTCCGTCGCCCATATGGATACTGTCTCAAATTCATATCCAAATGCCTTAAGTATGGGGGTCAGCATCATGGCCATAAGGCCGGTCGCGAAACCTCCGTTATAAAGATTCAGGCCATGCTGTATTCTCTGCGTATATCCCGTGAGCACCGGCGTTACAAATCCTATAATAAGTCCCGTACATACTGAGATTAATACGCTTTTAACCGTAATATCGCCCTGGTGGAAAAAGGTGGAGCTGATAAGCGGGCCGAGGGAGGATGCCCAGAAGCTCTGCAAAAGATATTTTGAAAGCGCTTCCCTTCTGAGGGCGCAGAAAAGATAGGTTCCCAAAAGGATGAACCACATATTGAAAATATTTTTTCCGAAAAAAGCGAATCCGGACATAAGCCCGATGGTAACAATGTTACCGCTTTTAATTGGCATTTTGTTAACGTACATCAAAAGATTTGTTATGGCCACAACAAGGCCCACGTTAACAAGAGTCGGCCCAACGCCGGCCAATTCTATATAGTCCGTTATAAGAATGTCACTTGAGAGTATGATTTTCTCAAGTCCGTAAACGGTTCCCATGGGCCCGGCAAAAAGCAGCCCCACGGCTGTCAAAACAAAGGCATATAAAAAAAGCCATTGATACGGCTTTTTCCAATTTGCGTCATCCACTGAAATTCTCCCCCAAAGTCTGCGTCAATAAAATTTCGCCGCCATATTCCCTGATAAAATTATAACATTGTAAATTTAATAATTCAACAATTTTTTGGCGTTATACAGGCATTTTTCGGTAAAAATAATGGAAACGGCCGTATTTTTTTATAAACAACTTAAAAAAACAGCCGTTTTTCAACGGCCGTTTAAGTTTTATTTATTAATTTTTTCTCACATACTATTTATTTTTTCTTTAATTTTTCTTTCACAAGCTGGGCGATTATTTCCACCGCTCCGTCTATTCCGGAAACGGAACTGTTGATCGTAAGATCATAGTTTTCCATAAGGCCCCACTTGCGTCCGGTATAGAAATTGTAGTAGCTTTCACGCTTTTTATCCGTTTTTTTGATTACGTCCTCAACCTTGTCGGGATCAACGCCGTATTCCTCCACGGCTCTCCTTATCCTGCTGTCTATATCCGCATGGATGAACACCTTAACGCAGTTGGGATCGTATTCAAGGGCATAATCGGCGCATCTTCCGATGATAACGCATGATTTTTCCGACGCCAGTTTTTTTATTGTGTCAAACTGGGCAAGGAAAAGTTTATGATTGAGCGGAAGGTTGTTTCCGCCGGTATATGTACCCATTACGATGGAATAGAGGAAGCTGCCGTTATGGTTCTCGTCATTTTCCTTAAGTATTTCCTCGGAAAAGCCGCTTTCCTTTGCCGCCAGCGTTATGAGCTCCTTATCATAGAAGTCTATGCCGAGTTCCTTTGCCAGTCTTTTTCCTATCTCTCGTCCGCCGCTTCCGTATTTTCTTCCTATGGAAATGATTATTCTGTCTCCGTCCATAAAAACTCCTCCTCCTGATTTTTCCGTCCGGTTGGGAGCAGGTAAAATCATAGTTTTAATTTTACGTTTCCCCTTTTAATAATTATACTATCAAACGTCGTTCTTTTCAACCATATAGGCATCCGGAGGAGTCCAATTATGACAAAAGCCCTCGATTCGCGTCCATTAGGCCAAAACCTCCCCAAAACGCTTTTTCGGCGCTGCGGCTCTCTTATTCTCCCTTGAGATACGAAAGTATCTCCTCGGCGTTTGTGTCGGGCTTCGCCTTGGGATATACCTTTTCCACAACTCCGTTTTCGTCTATAACGAATGTCGATCTGACAACGCCCATGCTCACCTTTCCGTACATCTTTTTCTCCTGCCATACGCCAAAGCCCTGTATCGCCTCCAGCTCCGGGTCGGAAAGGAGCGTAAAATTAAGCTCGTTTTTATTTGTAAAATTCGTATGGCTCTTTACGCTGTCCTTGCTTATTCCTATGACCTCCACGCCCAAAGCGTCATAAAACGCCTTGGCGTTTCTGAAGGCGCATGCCTGTCTTGTGCATCCCGGCGTGCTGTCCTTTGGATAAAAATAAACGACGACCTTCTTTCCTCTGAAATCCGAAAGTTTTACCATATTTCCGTCTTTGTCCGGAAGACAAAAATCCGGAGCCTTATCTCCTGCCTGAAGCATATTACATTCCTCCTTAATTATGATCCTGAAACGCTGATGTTTTTGACCGTGACCGCCGGGGAGCCGCTGCCTCCCATATTAAATCTGAGGTCGGAGGCCACGTCCTCTATGTTTTTCAAAAGCTCAAAAAAGTTTGCCGCCACGGTTATCTGTTCCACCGGAGCGCCCAGACGCCCGTTTTCTATTCTGTATCCCATGGCCGAGAGGGAAAAATCTCCGCTGACCGTATTCGCTCCGGCATGGAGTCCTTCCACATCGGTTATATAAAGCCCCTCTTTCGCGTCGGCTATGACATTCTCAACGCTTTTTTCCGAAGGGACAATATAGAAGTTAGACGGCGCGCAGAACACCTGCGACCTGTAGCCCGAGCGGAACCCGTTTCCCGTGGACTCCTTTCCGCATTTGGCCGCGTATTTCAGGTCGTAGAGAAGCGTCTTCAACACTCCGTTTTCAACTACGGCCTTGTTTTTACAGGGGACTCCCTCCCCATCGAATACGGCGGAGGCCGGCCCTCCCTCAAGCAGAGTGTCGTCCCTTATGGACACCTTCGCTCCGGCAATTTCCCGGCCTTCCTTTCCTTCCAGCATGGACAGCCCTTTGCATACCTGCTCTCCGGTGAACGCTCCGGAAAATGTGCCGAGAATGTCGGCCATGGCCGTATTTTTAAATACGACCCTATAGGCTCCGCTTTTTACTGTTTTCGCCCCAAGCATTCCTTCCGCCTGTTCCGCCGCCGATTCTCCGAGCGCTTTAGGGTCGAACAGGCTCAGATCATTTCCTGCGAAAAACTCGCCGCCGGTTTTTACGTCCTCTCCTTCGGCGCATATGACCGATATGTATGCCACGGCTCCGTTTGCGCTGTACGAGCAGTCAAGTCCCCTTGTGTTCATTATTGACACAGTAGTTCTTTCGTCTCCGAAAACGCACCTGTCCGCAGCTCTGACCTTGGGGGAATATCCGAGGGCGCATTCTTCCGTCTTTTTGAGCAGACTCAGCTTTTCATCCGCCGTCACATTGTCCAGTTCTTTGTTATATGGGTCTGCTCCGGCGTAATCCCCGCCGCCGTAAAGGATCATATCCTCCCTTTCGGATATGCCGGCGTTTTCCGCCGCGGCTTTTACAATAAAGTCCGCCGCCTCCGAGTCGAATCTTTCCGTATAGGAATATCCCGGCCTGCCGTCCGTCACTCCCCTGAAGGACGCTCCCGCCGTGGCGCTTGTCTCATAATGCTCGATTTCTCCGCCGCTCACGGCCGCCTGAAAGTTCTCGTCTTTTCTGTAATATATCTCGCAGTCGCTGAATCCGGCTTCTTTGGCCTTTTCCAGCACAAGTCTCTGAAAATCCCTTATGTCCATCTCAAACACTCCTTCCGCCGACCGTCATGTCCCTGACCCTTATCATGGGCTGACCTACGTCGACATGCACGGAGCCGCTGAGCGAGCCGCACATTCCCTGGGCTCTCTCAAGGTTGTTTCCGACCATATCTATGTTCAGAAGCACCTGGGAGCCCTTGCCTATAAGCGTCGCTCCCCTGACCGGCTCGCATATTTTCCCGTTTCTTATTATGTAGCCTTCCAGCACGGCAAAGTTGAACATCCCCGTGGCGGGCTCCACCGAGCCGCCGCCCATCTGTCTGGCGTAAAGCCCAAATTCGGTATTCGCTATTATTTCCTCGGGCGTGCTTTTTCCGGCGGCGATATATGTATTTGTCATTCTTGACGTCGGAGCGAACATATAGGACTGCCTTCTGCCCGAGCCGGTGGACGCCATGCCCATTCTCCTGCCGTTTAGCTTATCCACGAGATAACCTTTCAATATACCGTTTTCTATGAGCAGGTTTTTCCTGCATCTTTCGCCCTCGTCGTCCACGTTAAGGCTGCCCCATCCGTTTTTGATCGTTCCGTCGTCTATGGCCGTCACAACGTCCGAGGCTATTTTTTCGCCCAGCTTTCCTGCGAACACTGAAGCTCCCTTGGCGACCGACGTGGCTTCCAGCGCATGCCCACAGGCTTCATGGAAAATTACTCCGCCAAAGCCGTTGTCAATGACCACCGTCATCTTTCCCGCCGGGCATGGAGCGGCCTTGAGCATGGTTACGGCCGTTTCTGCCGCCTGCCTTGAAAGTTCCCTTATGTCTATCCTCTCAAAAAGCTCAAAGCCCTCGGAGCCTCCGGGGCTCATCCTTCCGCTCTGCTTTTCCCGGCCGTCTCCGGCCACGGCTTCCGTTATGAATCTTGTTCTTACCCTGCGGTCGGCGGCCTTAAGCCCTTCGCTGTTGAATATTTCCACGTCCTGAACGCTGTCAAGATATGAGCATCTTGTCTGGGTAATGAGTTCGTCAAAGGCAAATGCCGTATCCGAGGCTTCCTTAAGCAGATCCCTCTTCTCCCTGTTGGATTTTTCCGACGGCATAAATTTAATGGGGTTCACATTGGAATACGCGGCGTCCTTAAAACCTTCCGAGGCTGACGCCGTCTCTTTTCTTTTTCCCCTGACTCCGCAGGCGGCTTCCCTCGCGGCCTTAACAAGTCCTTCCTCCGACATATCATTTGTATAGACATATACGGCGTTTTCGCCGTCAAACACCCTTATTCCCGCTCCGTGATCCACTCCGCTGAGCGCCGAATCCACGGAACCGTTAACCATGGAAATATTGTTTCTTACGGTATTTTCGCAGAATATCTCGGCAAAATCGCCGCCCTTTGAAAGAGCCGCCTCTATGGCGAGCTCCGCCGTTTTATCGTTTATCATCGTTTGGTCCCTCTTTTTCTTCTTTATTTTTATTTCCCTTTTTATCGCCGGTCATTTCATCTCCCATGACTTCCGTACGTTCTGTGCCGTTTTCAGCAGTTCCTCCGTCCCGGTAAGCCAGTGCTTCGTTTATTATCTCAATGTAGCCTTCGGAAAGCTCCTTATCGGCGGTAACGCTGTAGTCCGTGAAAATCACCCTGTCGGAAAGCTTTCTGTTTTTGTCCATATATATCACTCCCGCGGCTCCTTCGTCCTTCTTTACGGAATCATAGACAAATTCAACTGTTTTTTCCGCCTCCTCCGGTGTGTAAACGCAGTCCTCGCCCCTGTAGGAAGCCGCCCCGAATCTGAATATGACTTCTTTGTCGGTGTTAAGATGATCCCTTATTTCCGAAAACATCCTTTCCGCTCCGTCCAAGGATGAAAAATAACCGTTTACACATATATAATCCGTGTTTTCCTCCGGAAGAAGGCTTCCAACAAGTATTATGTCGTCGCTTTTGACCGACCATATCGTTTCCGCCAGATCGTTTTCTTCCTTTATAAGCTGTGCCAGATACTCGTATTTCTCTCCGCCCTCGTCATAATAATAGGAATTTTCCAAAACCTCGGCCATCACCCTCACATGGTACCTGCCAAGAGCTCCGGCCATCTCCATGGCGTATTTTTTAAAATCTTCTTCTCCTATGCCGTCTTTGTTCTTTATGATTATATAGGGCGTTTTTCCCCTTGAGTAACATTCCAGTATAAAATCCGCCGCTTTTTCTCCCTCGTCTACGGACACTTCCTCGGCGTAAAGATCGTGGACGGGGAATTTTTCCTCGAAGGCGTCTATGTTTTCCACGTTTATGTCCTCGGTTATGTCGACTCCAATGAAGAAATCCCTGTTTTCTCCGACCTTGACCCCGCTTATCCTGCCCGTGGACACAACGGCGCTTTCCTCCGTCTCCGGGGCGTTTTCCTCCTTAGCGTCCGGAGCGGCGCATCCGGCAAGAATCAATATCATTAAAAATAAGGCAGTCTTTTTCATATACATCCCTCCGTATATGGATATGATTGCCTGATTTTCAAAAATTAATCCTTCCCGCCGTCAAGGCGCTCAAGATAGACGTTGACCGCGTCAAGATAGTTGAGGAAGGCTCCGTTTTTCAGCTCTATCCTGTATATATCCTCAAAGGCGTCGTATGGAATTGACTTTCTTCCGCCGCCTGCCGCCTTGTCCCAGTAAAATTTGAGCACCTCCAGCGGAAGAAGAAAAAACTCCCCCTCCCCGGTGAAGTTGACCAGCAGAAAGCTGACTCCTCCCTGCCTGCTGAAGTCTTCCATAAATTTTATCTGATGCTCGTGGATATTCTGCAAAGGCAGCCTTTTCTGCGCGGCCTCCTTTGCGTCAAAGCATATCGGTATTCCCTGAACCGCGCCGATATAGTCCACTGTGCTCTGCTTGTCAAAATAGGCGAGGGTAATGGTACTGTTTTCCTTGTTCATTTCCACCGGAGTTATGGGCGTAGGTATTTTTTGTATGACGGCTATGCCCTTCTGGCGGTAATAGTCGTTCGTAAAGTTTATGCACTCCTCAAGCACGCTGCCCCTGAGACCCCTTGTGTGCCAAGTTCCCATAGTCTTACCTCTCTTTTTTATCGCTGTTTTTATCCCTCTTTCCTGTCCATTTTAATATTTTTTTGTCATTATATCAACAATTCTTGTATTTTTGTGTTGCGCAACAGGCTTTGACCTTCTATAATAGTTTTGATTCTGATAAACATTTATACAAATATTTTATGCAATTATAGATTTTGAAAGGCTGATGTTTATGAAAATCATTATCGCGGGAGGCGGAAAGGTCGGACAGGCCATAGCAAAACATCTTGCCGGCGAGGAACACGACATCGTACTCATAGACAAAAATTTTGAGAAACTACAGCACATAAGCGACAAGCTGGATATTATGTGCATAAAAGGCAACTGCCTTAGAACAAGCGTGCTTATCTCCGCCGGAGTCGAGGACGCTGATCTTATAATCGCCACGACCCAGTCCGACGAGATAAATATGCTTTGCTGTCTTACCGCAAAAAGGCTCGGTGCGAAGCACACCATCGCCAGAGTCAGGGATCCGGAATACTCCGCCGACCTTGTCACTCTTAAAAACGAAATGGGACTTGACATGGTCATAAATCCCGAGCAGGAGGCCGCCGCCGAGATCGCCAGAGTTCTCCGTTTCCCCATAGCCATAAACGTGGAGACATTCGTAAACGGCAGCGTGGAAATGGTCTCCTTCCGTGTAAGGGAGGACGGGATGCTCAACGGAAATACCGTTTCGGATATAATGTCAAGGATCAAGCTCTCCATTATATTCTGCGCGGTTTTGCATGACGGCGAGGTCACAATCCCCGACGGAAATTATGTCGCGCAGGCCGGAGATCTTTTCTACGTTATCGGCCGTCCCGCCGAGATATATAAATTTTTCAAGACATTAAAAAGAGAAACAAGTTCTTCAAAGTCCGTTTTCATCATTGGCGGCGGAAAAATAGCCTACTATCTCTGCGACTTCCTCACAAAGATCGGCACCGGCATAAAGATCATCGAGTCGGACAGAAACCGCTGTCTTGAGCTCAACGAGCTTTTTGAGGACTGCGTCATAATAAACGGCGACGGAAGCGATACGGAGCTCCTTGACGAGGAGGACATTTCCTCATTCTCATCGGTGGTCGCCATCACCGGCAGGGACGAGGACAATCTTTTCATGTCGCTTTACGCCTCAAGAGCGGGAGTGCCCAAGGTAATCGCCAAGGTCAACCGTCTCAACTACGGCGGACTTATCGACTCCCTCGGAATAGACTGCACCATCAGTCCCAAGGACGTCACGGCCGCTCAGATAATAAGATTCGTCAGGGCTCTCAACAACTCTCTGGAATACAACAATCTCCAGACTCTCTACCGTATTGTTGACGGCAGAGCTGAGGCGCTGGAATTTATAGTAAATTCCAAAACTCAGAACCTCGGAAAACCGTTCAAGGATATAAATTTCAAAAAGAACTTCATTGTCGCCGCCATAGAGCGCAAAGGCGAGGTCATAATCCCCTCGGGAAACGACTGCCTGCTTGAAGGCGACAACGCCATAATCGTCTGCAAGAGCTCAAAGGTTTTCGACCTTAACAGCGTATTCGAGAACGGAGGTCGCTGAGCATGAATTTTCTTCTTATACTCAAGGTCATCGGCACCGTTCTCAGGCTTGAGGCCGTCCTTATGGTTCTGCCTCTCATAGTGTCCATAGCCTACAGCGCCGGAGACTGGATGTATTTCGTATATACGATGATACCTCTGTTCATACTCGGCATGTGCCTTTCGAGGATCAAGCCTCCAAGAACGGAGTTCCGCGCGAAAGAAGGCTGCGTAACGGTCGCTCTGTCGTGGATAGTAATGTCCATATTCGGGGCAATACCGTTTTACATAAGCGGATACTTCCCCACGTTTATAGACTGTTTTTTTGAGACGGTATCGGGATTTACGACCACCGGCTCGACCATACTGACCGACGTGGAGGCCGTTCCCAAGGGACTCATATTCTGGCGAAGCTTCACCCACTGGATAGGCGGTATGGGCGTGCTCGTATTCGTGCTTGCCATAATGCCGAATCTCAACGGCTCGGCCATACAACTTCTGAGGGCGGAAAGTCCCGGTCCGACTCCGGGAAAGGTGCTCCCGAAAATAAGGGATAGCTCCAAGCTGCTTTACCAGATATATTTTGTTATGAGCGTGGCCCAGGTAATACTTCTTCTGCTTACCGGACTGTCTCTTTATGACTCTCTCATAACGATGATGGGATCCGCCGGAACGGGAGGTTTCTCAAATATGAATCTGAGCGTCGGCGGTTACAACAATATACCGGCCGAGGTAGTTACGACAATATTTATGATGCTCTTCGGAGTCAACTTCAATATATATTATTTTATGGTTTCCAAGCAGTTCGGGCTTGTGAAATCCAACGAGGAGTTCAAGGCGTATTTCCTCATAGCCGGCGCTTCCATGCTCCTGATCGCCTTTAATATCATGCCCATGTATGATAATTCGTTCCTTCAGGCGCTGAGACATTCCACCTTCCAGGTGTCCACCATAATGACGACAACCGGTTATTCCACCACGGACTTCAACCTCTGGCCCATGTTCAGCAAGGTAATACTCGTGCTGCTTATGATAGTCGGAGCGTCGGCGGGTTCCACCGGCGGAGGTATAAAGGTATCAAGGCTGCTCATACTTTTCAAGGCAATCCGCAGGGAGATCGGGCTTATAATCCATCCCAGAAGGGTGCAGTCGGTAAAGCTTGAGGGCGAAGTCCTCGGCGACAGGGTTCTTACGAACGTGCTCGTATTCCTTGCCACATACGCGCTTCTGGCTCTTGTGTCCATACTTCTTGTGTCCATTGACGGTTACGATTTCGAGGCCACGGTAACGGCGGTGATCTCCGCCCTTGGCAACATCGGCCCCGCCCTTTCCATCGCCGGACCCATGGGCAACTTCAGCATGTTCTCAGGCTTCAGCAAACTTGTGCTTTCCTTCTGCATGCTTGCCGGAAGGCTTGAGATATTCCCCATGTTCCTGCTCTTCTCACCAAGAGTATGGAGGAAAAAGGCTTTATAAGCACTTAACATATCCAAGCTTGTATTGTAACAAAGTTAAAGCGGCGTCATTTTGGCGCCGCTTTATTGCTGATTATATATTTTTTTGGGGAATAAAAATTATTATAATTTTTCGTTGGGGAGAATTATCATTTTGGGGGAATTATTTTCAGTCTGATTGTTAATGAAATTTTCTTATCCTTTTTATGTGACTATAGGATCATCTGCCAAGCATTTTAAGTATGGTCTCCTTTGGAACGGCTCCTACCGTTCTGTTTATCTCCTTGCCTCCGTTTATTGCCACGAAGGTGGGGATGCTCATAACCCCAAACGCTGAAGCGAGTTCCGGCTGTTCATCAACATTTATCTTGCCAACCTTTATATCGGAGTTTTCTTCAGCTATCATATCAACTATTGGTGAAGCCATCCTGCAGGGGCCGCACCATGCTGCCCAGAAGTCGAGGATAACGGGTTTATCTGAATTTAAAATTTCTTCTCTGTAATTGTCTTTTGTGATTTTTAATACTGACATATTCATCTCTCCTTGTCTTTTTGTACTGTTTGTATAAATTTTCCGAAACTTTCAAGTTTCATTCTCTTTTCTCTGCCTTTTTATTCCTTTTAATGGTTTTATTTTACTTTTACTGTCTTTTAATTCCTTTTTCCTTTCTATGGCCTTATTATATCCTCAATTATGTATAAGTTCAGTGACAGTGTCACATAACTTTTTGTTTAATCCTATAAAAAGTTTAATAAATCGAATTTTTTATTTAATATACTTGAAATCAGGCGAGGATCATGTATAATGTTATTGGTTTAGTAACAGTAATTGTTTTGTTTAGTATTTATAAAGGAGAGTCAGCATGGATATCGGACATAAAATAAAGCAGCTCCGTATCCAGAACGATCTTACCCTTGAGGAACTGGCGAGCAGAAGCGAGCTTACCAAGGGATTTCTCTCTCAGCTTGAGAGGAACCTCGCTTCTCCGTCAATATCCACCCTGGAGGACATTCTGGAGGCGCTGGGGAGCTCCTTATCCGACTTTTTCAAGGAGGAAAAGGACGAGAAAACAGTATTTCAGAAAAAAGACTTTTTCGTGGACGAGAGGGACGAATGCACAATAAACTGGATAGTCCCCAACTGTCAGAAAAACGATATGGAACCGATCCTTATAGAGATACCCCAGGGAGGACGCTCATTCAGCGTCAATCCCCATGGCGGCGAGGAGTTTGGCTACGTTGTGGAAGGCACGGCCACCCTTGTTACGGGAGACAAGCGCTGGACCGTTAAAAAGGGCGAGACCTTCTATATGACGGGAAAGGATTTCCACTATATAACGAATGAAAGAAAGACAACCGCCAAGGTTATCTGGGTATCTACGCCTCCCCTGTTTTAGGAGGCCGAAAATCGGGAGGTCAATATGAATAAGCTCATACAGTTTAAAAACATCGTCAAGGAATTTGACGGCCAAATCGTGCTCAAGGGCATAAATCTTGATATTTACGAAAACGAGTTCGTTACCCTTCTCGGCCCGTCGGGCTGCGGAAAAACGACGCTTTTAAGGATCCTCGGCGGCTTTCTCCGCCAGAATGAGGGACAGGTCATATTCGATAATGAGGATATTAGCGACGTTCCGCCCTATAAAAGAGAGCTTAACACCGTATTCCAGAAATACGCCCTCTTTCCCCATATGAACGTCTATGACAACATAGCCTTCGGCCTGAAAATAAAAAAGGAGCCCAAGGACGTCATCGAGCAGAAAGTCAACCGTATGCTCAAACTGGTAGGTCTTGAGGATTACGGCAAAAGAGCGGTCACGGAAATGAGCGGAGGCCAGCAACAGAGAGTCGCCATCGCGAGGGCTCTCGTAAACGAGCCTAAGGTGCTTCTTCTGGACGAGCCCCTCGGCGCTCTGGATCTCAAGCTGAGAAAGGAAATGCAGCACGAGCTTAAAAAAATACAGCAGGAGGTCGGCATTACATTCATATACGTTACCCACGACCAGGAAGAGGCTCTCACCATGTCAGATAAAATAGTTGTAATGAAGGATGGCGAGATACAGCAGATAGGCACGCCTACCGATATATATAACGAGCCTGTGAGCGAGTATGTGGCCAACTTTATCGGCGAGAGCAACATTATCGACGGAGTTATGATAAAGGACTACGAAGTAATGTTCGAGGATAAAAAATTCGAGTGCGTGGACTTCGGCTTTGATGAGAACGAGCCCGTGCAGGTCGTAATAAGGCCGGAGGATATCGACATAGTAAAGAGAAATGAAGGAAAGCTCCGCGGCGTTGTCCGCTCCGTGCTTTTCAAGGGCGTGCATTACGAAACCATAGTCGAGACAAAAAAAGGAACGACTATCACGGTAAAAATGCATGTTTTCGATGAAAAGCCCGTTGTAAACGAGAAGGCCGGAGAAATGATGAGCGCCAACGACTTCGTGCTTGACGCCGAGGACGTGGAGGAGCTCACGGACGCGGACATCATCGCCAGAGCCTCGGCTCAGGCTTGGGATCCCACCACCGACGAGTATGTTTCCATATCAAAAATAGAATACGAAATAAAGGCCGAAAAAGGAACTTATCCCGTTACTTTTTACACCTCGGCCGGAACGAGCTTCACGGCAAAAATGATCGTCCTCGATCAGAACAGGGTCGCAAGCAGCGAGTACCAGGAGGAGATATACGCCGTTAATATTTTCAAATCCGTGGACGAGATAAAGGAAAGCATCGCCCTGGAGACCGATCTCAAGACTTGGGCCAACGCCTCGGCCTGGAGTTTGGAGGACGGCTCTCCCGTGGAGATCACCAAGGTGGAATATGACTTTGACGCCGACAGCATAGTGGCCGGCGAATACGACGTGACCTTTGCCACAGAAGGTTATGAGTATAAAGTCGATACCACGGACAAATATGATGTCGGAGACGAGGTCGGGCTTACCTTCTCTCCCGAGGACATACATGTTATGTCCGTAAACGGCTGATATGAATCACTTTAAGAAAATGGCATATCCTTATGTGGCGTGGATATCCGTAATGGTCGTGGCGCCCATGCTCCTGATCCTCATGTACGCTTTTATCGAGCAGGGCAACGACGTGACAACATTCAAGTTCACACTGTCGAACTTTACAAGATTTTTCAGCGACAGCGTCTACACCGACGTGCTTTACCGCTCGCTTTATGTGGCGCTGATAACGACGCTCATATGCCTTCTCATAGGCTATCCCGCGGCGTACATAATCGCTATGGCAAAGCCGAAGCATAAGGCTGCCCTTGTGCTTCTCATAACCTTCCCGACCTGGATAAACATGCTTGTGCGCACATACGCCTGGCTTGGAATACTCCAGGACAACGGCATTATAAATTCGTTCCTCGGGCTTTTCGGCATAGAGCCCATACAGATGATATATACGAATTTCGCCGTAATACTCGGAATGGTATACAATTTCGTGCCGTTTATGATACTTCAGATATATTCCGCGCTGGACAAGATGGACAAAAGCTATCTTGAGGCCGCCAGCGATCTTGGCGCGAACAGGGTGCAGTCGTTTTTGAGGGTCACATTCCCAATGAGTCTTCCGGGAGTCATAAGCGGCATAACCCTCGTGTTCCTCCCCGCCGTGTCGAGTTTCTTTATTCCAAAGCTCCTTGGCGGCGGACAGTTCGTCCTCATCGGAAACGTCATAGAGACGCAGTTCCTTACGGCGGGCGACTGGGGATTCGGCAGCGCCATTTCTCTCATAATGGCCATAATAATAATGATATCTCTCTATATTACCCGCAGGCTGGATACTGATCCGGCGGAGGCGAAGGGAGGCAGGCTTTGATGAAAGAGATAAACGCGAAAAAGGGACTGGGCTCAAAAATATTCATGATACTTATGATGATATTTTTCTACGCGCCCATAGTCTATATAATATTATTCTCGTTCAACGGCTCCCGCTCGCTGACCCACCTGGACGGATTTTCCCTCCGCTGGTACGAGAAGATGTTTAACGACAAAACCATGATGGAATCGGTGTTCTACACCATTGTCATAGCCGTGCTTTCAACGGCCATATCGACCGTAGTTGGCACAATAACGTCCATAGGGCTTTCAAAATCAAAGCCCGTGCTCAAAAAAACCGTGGAACAGATAAACAACTTCCCGGTAATGAATCCGGAGATCGTTACGGCCATAGGGCTTTTGATGTTTTTCAGCGCTCTCAGCGTGAATAAGGGATTTGTTACGCTGCTGCTGGCGCACGTTATGTTCTGCACGCCCTATGTCATGCTCTCGGTGACGCCAAAGCTCAGATCGCTGGATCCCAACCTTGCCGACGCGGCTATGGATCTGGGCGCCACTCCCTGGCAGGCTCTTGTGAAGGTCATAGTTCCGCAGGTGATGCCCGGCATAATTTCCGGAGCGCTCATCGCCTTTACCATGTCCTTCGATGACTTCGTGATTTCATACTTCGTGACCGGCAACGGCGTAAGCAACATATCCATACTGGTCTACACCATGAGCAAGCGTGTAAACCCTTCAATAAACGCCCTCTCTACACTGGTAATATTTATAATCACCGTTGTGCTTATAATCGTCAATATAATACCGGTTCTCAGAGACAGACGCAGAAGAAAATTACAGACGGAAAATTATTGAAAAATAATTTTTAAATATCAAATAAAAAGGAGAAAAGATTATTATGAAAAAATTATTACCTGCCGCTCTTGGCGCGCTTCTTGTTCTTTCCGGGCTTACCGGCTGCGGATCTTCCTCCGAGCCCGCCGTTGATCCTGTGGAGAAATACGGTTCCGACACACTTAAGCTCTTTACATGGGGAGAATATCTCGGAGAAAATGTTATCAGCGATTTTGAGGAGCAGTTCGGAGTTAATGTCATCATCGAGTATTTCGATTCCAACGAAATGATGTATACAAAACTCCAGGGCGGAGACTCCTATGACGTCCTTGTTCCTTCGGACTATATGATCCAGAGACTTATTGCCGAGGATATGCTTCAGCCAATCGACAAAAGCCTTATCCCCAATATGGAAGTTCTCACCGATGGAGTCAAAAATCTCGCTTTCGACCCTGAAAACGAGTATTCCGTGCCCTATTTCTGGGGAACTGTAGGTCTTGTTTACAATACTCAGAACGTCCCCGCAGAGCTTATCGAGGAGCAGGGATTTGAGATACTCAGAAACACGGACTACGCAGGAGACATCTATATGTATGACTCGGAGAGAGACTCCTTCATGGTCGCTCTCAAATCCCTCGGATACTCCATGAACACCGAGGACGACGCCGAGATCGAAGAGGCTTATCAGTGGCTCCTTGAGCTCAACAACACAATGGATCCCGCCTATGTTACCGATGAGGTCATCGACAATATGATGAACGGAACAAAGGACATCGCAGTTGTTTACAGCGGAGACGCTACTGTAATCCTTGACGAGAATCCCGATATGGACTTCTTTATGCCCGAGGAAGGAACAAACGTATGGTGCGACTCAATGGTAATACCCTCCAACGCCCAGAATCCCCTTCTCGCGCACGAGTTCATCAACTTTATGCTCAGCTATGACGCCGCTTATGACAATACGATCACAGTAGGCTACGCGTCAACAAACGATGAGGTTCTCCATGATGTCGCTGAGAACGAGTACGCTGAGAACTCGGCTTATCTCCCCAGAGAAAACTACGAGAAAGACGAGGTATTCGTTGACAATGAAGTAATGAGACAGAAGCTCAGCCAGCTCTGGCTCAAGGTTAAAGCGCAGTAAAAATATAGAAAATCCTCCAGAAATAAATCTGGAGGATTTTAAGTTGTTATATTATATATAATTAATAATAATGGAGTTCTAGATATGAAAAACAAATATAAAACCTTAATCATATTATTTATTTTAACCGGTTGTTTATTAATGTACTTCGTAGAAGCTGTTATTTCACCTTCATATTTTTATAAATCAATCACAAAAATATTTATATTTGGTGGACTCTATCTTTTATACACTAAAACTATACATCTAAATACAATCAAAAATAAATCTAAACTTAAAAAAAGTGTAATATTCTTAGGTATAAGTGTATATTTTTTAATTCTACTAGCCTATATTGTTACAAAAAACTTTTATGATTTTTCAGCAATTTTGGATTCATTAAATGAAATAAATATCAATAAAACAAATTTTCTATTTGTAGCTATTTATATTTCATTTATAAATTCATTTTTAGAAGAATTATTTTTTAGAAAATTAGGCTTTTTGTATTTAAAAAACGTAAGTTCTAAAGTGTTTGCAACATTTTTTAGTTCATTTATGTTTTCATTATATCATATATCTATTATAAAAGGTTGGTTTTCTCCTGCTTTATTTGTATTAATTCTTGTGGCTTTGTTTATATGCAGTTTATTCTTTAATTTTATTGACTGCAAAAACGATTCTTTATTACCCTCTTGGATTATTCATATATCGGCTAATCTCTCAATTAATACAATAGGCTTATGCCTATTTATGTGTGTTTAATCCTACTAAACAATAGCCAAATATACTTTAAATTTATTTTTATCATTTGCAAAATTGTAAATTTTTTTAAATATGTTGAAGGAGATGCATCGTAAAAGAAATTACTCGTTTCATCAATAAGCATCTCCCTATGTTCATAATTTTTTAATAAGTTGTCCAAGTCTTTAGGTGAAATAAAATTTATTTCATCTGAACTTACATATCTATCTAAACTAATATTCAATTCTAATAATAATTTTAATACAAATGTCACACAATTATGTACATTGTATAAACTTAATTTTTTTTTAAATATTATGTTTATAAATGCTAAGTTATTATATAAATAACTTTTTTTACTGTTTTTTATTCTATTTATATAAGAATTATAACATTCTAGCTGTAGTTCACTAACAGGAATCTTATAGATTTTTATTTCTGCTGTCTTTTTAGGGTATAGAATCCTATTTAAATTTTCTTCCACCAATCCACCAACAAAAGCTAATTTGTAATATTTTCTTCCAAAGGAAAATCCTTTTAAATAAAGTGAGTCACATACAAACACATGATTGTATTTATATTGAATAAATTTTCTTATTATATATCCTAATTTTGTATTTGTTTTAGTAAAGACTACATATAAATTACTCATTTTGGTTTTCCTTTTCTACAATCAAGTATCTAATTTGTTATTATAAAAAGTATAGAACAAATAATAATTTGTTCTATACTCGATTTCATATATCACATTATACCATAAATCTAATAAAAAATATCTACAAAATATTTTTAGCTGTTTCTTACAGCTGAAGCTGTTACAAGTCTATCCCTTGAACTGTCCCAATATTTTTTTGTATAATCATATTCAAGTGGATCACTATCACTTTCATAATCATTAGAATCTTCTATTGCCCCTGCCAATGCAAGTGGAGTAACACAAGGTCTTAAATAGTCAGCATCTTCAATTTTATTCCATATTCCTCTTGCTAAATGAGTACAATTAAATGTCAATGCGTTGTAGTCATCTTCTTTGCTTATTATATAATCATTTATGTCCTCTAAATCTTCTTCTGTAGCATAAGCAGTCATTCTGACGGTATTTAAATAATAATTATTAGGGTCTTCATCTTTTCTATAAGCTTCTATATTATAGAATACTCCTTCATGCCCATCATTATTATCCGTTAAATTACCAAATGCGCCAACTGACACCATCGTATTTGGAGAAATATCTTCCATTCTTCCTATAGTAATATCAGAATTAGAGATGTTTTCAATAGATACAAAGCAATGTCCTCCTATAGGATTTCCTGCGCTTTCTCCACTACTGGAAGAATTACTCGTATCTGCATAAATAATGACTTCTGCAACATAATCGCTTGCTCTAGATGTTACTTCATATTCTTCTTGTTCGTTTTCAATAAATTCAGCTCTATCATGTTCCTGAATTCTATTATCCTCTGCATAAGCATATGTACACATTGAAAACGAAAAAATTAATGCCAAAACTGTAAAAATCTTTTTGTTTGTTTTCTTCATATGAGTCCTTCCTTTCAAGCTAAGATTATAGGTAAAATGTGATATTATTTATAAATTTTGTTATTCCCTTTATATTCATCATAACATAATTTTCAAATAAATCAATAGTTTAACTAATTTTTTAAATTTATCAAAAAGCATTGCTATATAAAAATAAACCAACAAAAAGTATATCCCCATCGTTTATTTGTTTTATATTTTTTTCTTATTAAAATTTCTCCAGTATTTCCTTCGCTTTTTTATATTTCTCAAGCCGTTTATAGTCCTTCTCCGTAGGTTCCTTTATCCTTGACATATCCATATTGTCCGCAAGGTCGGCCAGCTTTACCGCTTTGGCTATGGGATTTGGCTTAAGCACCCGCACATAGTCGAAATAGTCCTGTCCTTTCTGTCTCGTGAGCAGTCTGAGAGCGTTTAACACATTTTCCGGAAAGCCCATCGACCTGAGTTCTTCCTCCGTTATCCCGCTGTCTTCCATAACATCGTGAAGAACGGCGGCGCATTTGACATTTTCACCGCCCATAACATTCAGCATCACCCTAAGCGGGTGGAATATATAGGCTTCCCCGGCCTTGTCAACCTGTCCGTCGTGGGCTTTGGCGGCGGTCTCTATAGCTTTGTTTATAAGCATGTTATCACCTCGATGATTTTTGTATATAAATATAGTAACACATATTTCAGGAGAATCGTCATGGTTTTCGGCGTCTATTGCAGAAAATCCGTCCTTTCGGACAAGGGCGAGTCGGTGGAGAACCAGATAAATATATGCCGCTCCTATATTTTGAGCCGATTCGGAGAGGACAATGTGATAATCCCCTATGAGGACGAGGGCTATTCCGGAAAAAATACCGCCAGGCCAATGTTTCTGAAAATGAGAGAGGCCGTAAAAAGCGGCGGTCTTGACTATGTGGTCTGCTACCGTCTGGACAGGATAAGCCGAAGCGTCAGCGACTTCTCGTCCTTTGTCGAGACGCTGAACGCCTGCAAAACCGGTTTCATATGCGTTAAAGAGGAGTTTGACACATCCCGCCCCATGGGAAAGGCCATGATGTACATAGCCAGCGTTTTTTCCCAGCTTGAGCGTGAGACCATAGGCGAGCGGGTTCGGGACAATATGCTTATGCTCGCCAGAGACGGAAGATGGCTCGGGGGACGGCCGCCGCTCGGCTATGACAGCGTAAGAGAGCCCTACAGGGACGGCGGCGGAAGAATTAAAACCGCGGCGTATCTGAGGCAGAACGGCGATATTGAAACCGTCCGTAAAATATACGAATATTTTTTTAAATATGGAAGCTGCAAAAAGGCGGCTGAGGCGGCAAACTTCATCGGGCTTAAGACGTCCAGCGGAAGGGCGTTCACATCAGCGGCCGTCCGTGACATAATAGCCAATCCCGTATACTGCCGGGCTGATAAGGACGCGGAGGAATATTTTAAAAGATCGGGCAAAGCCATATGCGGAGAGCTGGCAGACAGCGGGCTTATATCCTACAACAAAGGCTCGCCGGATGGGATAATAATAGCGGTCGGGAGACATAAGCCCCTACTTTCCGGGGCGGAATGGGCAAAAGCCCGGGAAATTTTAAACACCTGCGACAGCTTCGCCCTGCGCAGTCTGGAAAGGGGCTCCGCCCTCGCTTCAGGCGCCATAATCTGCTCAAAATGCGGCGGAAGAATGTACGCCGTAAAAAGGAGTTCCGGCGGCTTTGACTATATTTGCAAAAACAAGCGAAATAAGGCCGGCTGCGGCATGAAAAACATAAACGGCGCAAAAGCCGACGCGGAAATCTCTAAGCACATAATCCTAAGCGGAGACGCGTATACGGACAGACTTGCCGCAAGAAACAGTCTTGAAATACTATGGGACGGAGAAAGACTGGAAATACGGAAAAAGAGTGATTTTATGCAAAAATAAACAAGGCGGGATCGTGATCCGTAATTCCCGCCTCTTATTTCTGTTTAAATTTCTATTTTTCCTATCAAATACCCATATCCCTGTTTTTCAAGCTCGTCATAGGGCACAAACCTTAACGCGGAGCTGTTCGCCAAATATTTTTCTCCGGCGTCCCGGCGTATGCGGCCTATATACGACCGTCCGACACGGCTGACCGCGGCGCTTTCATCGTCGCCAAAGCCATCAAGCCCTCCCGTTTCCATTATCACGTTCGGATCAACGGGCTTTCTGAAAGCTGTACGTCCAAAGCCTTCCAGCTTATCCGCCGATGAAAAAAGCGGCTCTCCTGTGGCAATATCCACATAAAGTCCCCTTCCTGAGCAATGAGCGTATATATCGTTTTCGGCTTTCTCGTCCCTGTATAGCTGAGTGACATCATATTGTACCGGCGCAAGCCTTTCCCTAAGCTCTTTTCCCGATGGTCTTTCATAACGGGCGGCATCGACAACCGCTGCCTTGAGCTTTCTTATTTTCTCAAAATTGATATGGCAGTATCCTCCGGGGTTTTTGTCCAGATATTTCTGGTGGTATTCCTCGGCCGGAATAAATTTTTCTATCGGCCCCTCCTCAACGGCTATCCTTACCCTGTAGCCCTTTTGCAGATCGGAAAGCGCCATCCTCACAATCGGGGCGTCGTTCGCATCGGAATAATATATGCCCGTACGGTATTGCTCGCCTATATCAGCTCCCTGGCGGTTGACGGACGTCGGGTCTATGGTATAAAAATATTCTCTCAATATGTCATCCAGGCTTGTTTTATTGTCATCATATATGACCTTCACCGTCTCGCAGAATCCCGTGGTCTGGGAACAAACCTCCTCATAGGTGACTTTCTCTCCCCTGCCGTTGGCGTAGCCGCATTCCGTAGCCACAACGCCTATGACCTCATCGTCCATATATTTTTGCAGACCCCAGAAGCATCCGCCCGCAAGATAGATTTCTTTTTCCATAACTCAACCTCCCTTATACCGGGATTTTACTATATCAGCGGCGGTTCTTCAACCCGTGCCGGCTCGAAAAATGTTGCGAAAGGGACTTAAATAAGTTACAATTAATTTAAAATATTTTTCAAATCGACAGGAGGAATGACCGTGTACGAAAAAGTTTACTCTAATCCGGATGTATATAAAATTTTTGTTCCCCTTCCGGACAACCCTCTCCAGAACCTCAACTGCTTTGTCATAAAAACGCCCGAAAGGAATCTTATCATAGATACGGGCTTCAACAGGCCCGAGTGCGAAGAAGCCCTCAGAACCGGCCTTAAGGAGCTTGAGATAGACATAAACAATTCCGATCTCTACCTTACCCATCTTCACAGCGACCATGTTGGACTGGCGGCTACGATAATGCCTAAAGAGTCTACCATATATATGGGCAGGGTAGACTACGACTATCTTATGACTTCCGTCACCGGCAGTCACTGGGAGGATATGGACAAGATGTTCCACAGCCACGGTTTCCCCGATGATAAAATAATCGAGCTGCATACCAAAAATCCCGCCAGAGCTTTCCAGGTAGCAGGCCCCTTTGACGCCGTAAAGCTGGAGGACGGAGATAAATTCACCGTAGGGGGATATGAGTTCAAATGTATTTATGTTCCCGGCCATACTCCCGGAAACACCTGCCTTTACTATGAAAGGGACGCCCTTATGTTCCTCGGCGATCATGTCCTTTTTGACATAACTCCGAATATAACGTCCTGGTACGGCGTAAGGGATTCGCTTAGCAACTACATCGAAAGCCTTAAGAAAATAAGACAGTACAAAATGGAGACAGCCCTTCCCGCCCACAGGAACACAAAAGGCATAAACGTCTATGACAGAATAGACCAGCTTCTTGTCCATCATCAGGAAAGGCTCAAGGACACGGAAAAGGTAGTAAGGATGATTCCCGGCTCCACGGCCTATGAGATAGCCGCGTATATGAAATGGCAGATGAGAGGAAAGAACTGGGAGGAATTCCCTGTAAGCCAAAGATGGTTCGCCGTTGGAGAGACCATCGCCCATCTTGACTACCTGATGAACAAAGGTCTTGTAAGATGCGACGTTGATTCAGAAGGAATACACAGATATACAATGATATAAAAACAAATGATTTTTTAACTTTAAAGGCCGGAACCAATCGATTCCGGCCTTGATTTTTAATTTTGCCTTTTTATAATTCCTATTCTCCGGCGATCTTCGCCAGCTTTTTCCCGTCCGTTATTTCCACCGCTCCCCTTGAGAGCTTAACAGCGCCTTCATTCTGAAAATATTTCAGCATCCTGGTAACGACTTCTCTCGCACTTCCGAGATGGTTGGCTATCCTCTCATGGGTGATTGTAAGCCTATCGCTGCCCTCAATGGCGCTTTCCTCAAGGAGAAAGGCCGCCAGCCTCCTGTCAAAGCTTGTAAAAAGCGTCTGTTCCATCAGCCACATAACGTCGGCGAATCTCGACGCCATCAGTTTGTTAGTATAGTTCGCCACGGCGGCGGAGCTTTCCATAAGCGACTGATAGACGTTGGGAGGTATGAGCCAAAACTCCGTATCCTTCTCCGCCTCCACGCTGACATCAAAATGCATACCGCCGAATATGCAGGAGGCCGTAAACAGGCAGAAATCCAGCTCAAACAGCCGGAAAAGCGTTATCTCACGGCCGCCCTCGCTCAATATAAACGCCCTGAGCTGTCCCTTCGTGACTATTACAAGCCCCAGACATTCGCCCGAGCCTTTGCTGAGCACCCTGCCCTTCTCTACCTTCCTTTTAACCGCTGAGCTTTTCATCAGCTCCTTTTCCACGTCCGTCAGCCTGTCCCAGACAGGAAAACATTTCTCCAAGTCCATTCCCGCCGCCTCCTTTTCTCCAATTTTCCTCAATGTCTATAATAGCATTTCCGGACAGGGCTTACAAGGACAACAAGATGTATTTTGACATTCTCCTGTGACGTTGTCACTTTTTTATTTTTACTGTTATGGTATAATTAAATTAATCAAATGAATGAAAAAGGAGAAAATAATATGGCTGATAAAAAACTTATCGTTGTTAAAGAAAACTGTCCCCAGAACCACAAGTGCCCCTCCGTTGAGGTCTGTCCTGTGGGAGCCCTTTCCCAGGAAGGCTTTAATGCCCCGGCAGTCGACTATGATCTTTGCATAGCCTGCGGAAACTGCACGGAACGCTGTCCGAAAAAGGCTCTTGTGTTTGCGGAACTCTAATATAATACAAAGGAGTGCTGAGCTATGAGAAAATACAACACCGTTATAATAGGAGGAGGCCCCGCGGGTTATACCGCCGCCCTTTACGCCGCCAGAGCTGGTCTGAGCGTCATAGTGCTTGAGATGCTCGCCCCCGGAGGCCAGATGGCCACCACCACCGAAATAGACAACTACCCCGGATTTGACGAAACCGTTGACGGTTTTGATCTTGCCCAGAAGATGAAAGCCGGCGCCGAGCGTTTCGGGGCGGAAAGCGAGTTTGCCGAGGTAACTTCCCTTGAGCTTGAGCCTGTGCCCAAAAAGATCCATACCACATCGGAGACATTTGAGGCCGATACCGTCATTCTTTCCACGGGAGCCGCTCCCAGGGAGCTCGGCGTGGAGCATGAAGACGAGCTTAGAGGAAGGGGAGTATCCTACTGCGCCACCTGCGACGGTATGATGTACAGAAACAAAACCGTCATCGTTGTCGGCGGAGGAAACACGGCTGCGGAGGACGCTCTTTATCTCTCAAAGCTCTGCAAAAAAGTATACATCGTCCACAGGCGCGACCGTCTGAGAGCCTCAGCCGCCTATCAGAAACAGCTTGAGCAGGCCGAAAATGTTGAATTTGTATGGAACAGCCATGTAACAAAGCTCATTTACGACAACGTAATAACCGGAGCCGAAATAACAAACCGTGTGACCGGAGAAAAGAGCGAGCTTGCCGCCAACGGTATATTTATCGCCGTGGGCAGGATACCAAACAACGCCCTTTTCAAAGACCAGATCGAGCTTGACGAGGAAGGCTACGCTGCCGCCGACGAGACGACAAAAACGAATATCCCCGGCGTTTTCGCCGCCGGAGACATAAGACGGAAGCCCCTCAGACAAATAGTTACGGCCGCCTCCGACGGAGCCGTCGCCAGCAAATTTGTCGAGGAATATCTCGGACTTCTGCCCTGACAGCGTTTTCTCAATCAAACATAAAGGAGAAGGTACCTCGCCTTCTCCTTTCAGCGTGTCGAAAAAGTCCTTCGGGACTTTTTCGAGTTTAAATTAAGGCAAT
>OGGQ01001795.1_pt1 | contig 26436 bp, 26 predicted proteins | sample 1571191 | NCBI WGS metagenome assembly OGGQ01 (sample SAMEA2582061, study PRJEB24529) | metagenome | biome: Human gut stool | place: China | collected 2011
CGGGCCCCTGCTGTCCGCCTTCGGCGGACAGCGATGGCAGTGCAAGAGAAGGATCAACCCCATAGTTTTCCCGCTGCCAAGTAGCAAAGCAGGGTCAAAAAGACTGGGAGCAGCAGCAGGGGCAGGGCGGTTTGCGCGTAGCGAATGTTGTTCACCTGCGTTGCTTTGCAGGCCACCAGAACCTCGGAGCCGAAGAAGCAGAGGTTGCTGCTGGCCACGGTGGCAGAGATGATGGCGCCGGCAGTGAGGGTCAAATCAGCTCCCAGCGCCTGCGCGACAGGGAGGATCACCGGAAAGGCAATGGCACAGATCCCCCAGAAGTTTCCTGCCGCGAATCCCAACAGCGTCACCACTGCAAAGGCCGCCCCGGGCAGAAATGCCGGGGGTATGCCCCCTTTGACAAGGGAGATGACGAAGTCCGGCATCCCCAGTTGGGCATTGACGTCCCGGAGGGCAAAGGCGCTTAAGATGATCAGAAGCAGGCCCAGCATCTCCTGGGAACCGGCCAGCAAGAGGTCTAAGTACTGCCGGGGGGACAGTTTCCGCTGGGGCAGGTAGAGAACTGCGCACAGAAGCAGGCAGGCAAACAGGCCATACAGGATGTCGTGGGTCACAATGGTCAGGAGGGTGATGAGGGCAATGGGAAGAAGAAAATTCAGCGCGGCGGCTTTCTCCCCTTTGCCAGCGGGATGGCAGGGCGCTCCAGCTGCCTCCCGCGGGACTGCCCGGCGCATAGGCCCCGCCATAGGCAGAATGCCTGCCGCCCACAGCAGGCCGCAGAGCAGGGCCAGGATGGGATAAAAGAGCACGGGCAGAAGGGAGAGATAGGCAGAGAAACTCTCCTGAGCGGAAGCCAGACCCACGGAAACCAGTTGTCCGGACATGAACATTCCCCAGGAGGAGACGGGGACCAAGGTCCCAATGGAGGCCCCGGTGACAGTGATGAGAAGGGCCAGCTTCTCTCTGGGGACTCGGTTGCGGTCAGCGGCAGGGCCCATGGCGGTGCCTGTGGTGAGGAGGCACAGCCAGTCATCGATGAACAGCACCACGCCCATCAGCCAGGTGGCCAGAAGCGTTCGCCGGCCGTTGGAACACAGGGGCTCGGTGAAAGCAGAGAAGCCGTTGACGCCGCCGGAAGCGCGAAAAAGGGTGGTGAGCCCCCCAAACAGGCTGCCCACCACTACGCACCAGATGGCCAGGTCACTGGACAGCACGTCGTAGAGCAGTGCGATGCCAGCCTGGGGAAACTCCAGGCCGTGGAGGAGCAGCAGCCCCACCAGCGTCCCCGTGATAAGTGCCAGAGCGGCCCGGCGGGTGAGAAGGGCCAAAAGGATGACCACCGCCACTGGAAGTAGACTAAGTGGACCGAAGGCTTCCATAGAAGGATCTCCTTTCCCCGCTGTGCTGCCGGGGATCCGGACGGCAGCCAAGAGGCGGTCTCCCTGAAGGGGAATCTCCCCCAAAGGAGGCTTCCCGGTGGCGCCCGGGAAGCCTGCCCTTTGAGGGAAACAGGGAGAGTGTGTGGCAGTGATGTTATAAGGAGGGAGCGAAGTCCCCCAGGGTCTCCACCGTCATGCCGGCGCTTTCCAGGCATTGCTGGAATGCCAAGGCGCGGGCTTGGTCCGGCGGGGCGAAGGAGACCGGTTCCTGGCCGATGTTCCGGCTCTTGGCCAAACCCAGTGTGTGGTAAGCGATGAGGGTCACCCGGGACAGGCCCAGGGTCTGATACAAGGCTTTGGCGGCTTCCGCGTCCTCCAGCCCGTCATTGACCCCCCGGATAAGGGGCATGCGAAGGAGGACTTTGTCCCGCACAGAGGGAATGGCTGCCAGGGCGGCCAGATTGTCAAGGATGGGTCGGTTGGAAACGCCGGTGTATTCCCGGTGGCGGTCCTCATCCAAATGCTTGATGTCAAAGAGGATGTGGGAAACGATGGGATCCTGGGCCAGACGCAGCAGCAGAGCCTGCTCGCCGAACCCGGAGGTGTCCAGGCAGACGGCGATCTCCCGCTGCCGGCTCTCCTCCAGCAAGGCCAGGACGAAGTCTCCGTGGGAGAGCAGTTCCCCGCCGCTGATGGTCATGCCCCCCTCCTGGCCATAAAAGGTCTTGTCCCGCGCCACCACCTGGATCACCTCTTCCGGCGTCATAGCTTCCGCCACAGGGCGAAGGGCTTTGGCATAACAGACCCTGGTGCAGGAGAGACACAGGGTGCAGGCGGAGCGCTGAATGGTCAGTGCCTCCTGATGGAACGAGAGACATTCCTGGGGGCAGGCCTGGACACATGCGCCGCAGGCTACGCATCGGCTGGGGTTCTGGATCAGTTCCTGGGAGAAGGCGATGAGTTCCGGGTTGTGGCACCATTGACAGCGCAGGGGACAGCCCTTGAGAAAGACGGTGGTGCGGATCCCCGGGCCGTCCTCGGTGGAAAAGCGCTGGATACTGCCCACCAGAGCGGTGCGTGCCTGTGTTCCCGCCATGGCTCAGGCTCCGCAGCCGCAGCCGCAGCCTCGGGTGGGATCCAGATGAGGCGTCCGGTTGATGATGGCTTCCTGCACGACTTGATCCAGTTCCGTGAAGTAGGCCATGTAGCCCGCCACCCGGACCAGCAGCCCCCGGTGGCGTTCGGGGTGGCGCTGGGCGTCTCGCAGGGTTTCGTCGTTGACCACATTGATCTGAATGTGCTGGCCGCCCTCTTGGAAATAGGTCTTGATCACCGTTTCAATGGTTTTCAGGCCCTTTTCGCCTTCGATCCCCCGGGGGTCAAAGCGCAGATTGAACAGGGCGCCGTCCCAGAAACGGGTCTGATCCAGAGAGGCGATGGAGCGGATGGTGGCGGTGGGGCCGTTCACATCCCGGCCCATCATGGGGGAGGCATTGTCATTGACCGGCTCCCCTGCCAGGCGGCCGTCGGGCAGGGCGCCCACCACGGCGCCTTGGACCACGTTCATGGTCTGGGACATCAGGGTAAAGTCAAACCGTCCCCCCCGTGCATCCCGATAGGGCTGGGTGGCATCCACGCAATAGCCCAGGATCTCCCGTTCAATGCCGTCTACGTAGGGATCGTCGTTGCCCACCTTGGCGGAGTTGTTCAGCAGGCGCTGGCGCAGAGGCTCTTCCCCCTGGAAGTTTTTGTCCAGGATGGCGATCAGTTCCGGCAAGGTCATGGCTTTTTCCTTGAACACCAGATCCTCGATGGCCACGATGGAATCGGCCACATTGGCCGGACCTGTGGCAAACAGGCCCACGGAGTTGTGCTTGGTGCCGCCCTCCTGTACGGATTTGCCGTTTTCCACACAGCCGTCCATCACCACAGAGGCAAAGATCAGCGGCAGGCGCACCATGTGCGCAGATTGCACGATGTTGAAGTTTTTGATGATCATCTGATAGAAATACTCGATCTGCTTCTTGCAGGCGGCCATGATGTCCTCCTTCTGGCGGAAGGAGGCGGGGTCGCCGGTGGCCAGCCCCACCTGCTTGCCGGTGGCGGGGTCCACCCCGTTGTGGAGGACCAATTCCAGCACCTTCCCCAGGTTCACGTAGCCGCCGTCCGGGGTGCCGTCGGAGCCGCCGCCGCCGGGATGAGGCTGTGTGCAGCCCACGATGTTCCAGTCCAGGGCCTCCTCTCGGCTGCCCCCCTTGGACAGTACAATGGGAATGGCCACGTCATCGTTGAAAAAGCCGGGGGTGGCCAGGCCGGCCTGGATCATCTTGCAGGCCTGCCGCATCAGGGGATCTGGCGTACCTTTGTGCACCCGCATGGCCAGAACCGGCTGGGCGGTCTGCACGTCTTCCCCTGCCGTAAGGCACATGTACGAGACTTCGTTGGTGGCATCCGCGCCATAGATATCCTGGCCGCCCACCATCAGGATGGCCCACATGGGAAAGCCTGCGAAGGCGGTGGCAGTCCAGCGGTCCCGGATCTTGATCAGCTCGTTGCATTTGAGGAAGAAGCATTCCAGGACTTCCTGGGCGGCCTGGCGGTCCAGGCAGCCCTCCCGCTCCTCCTTCTGGAGATAGGGATAGGTGATCTGGTCAAAGCGGCCGAAGCTGCAGGCGTGCGCAGGGGTCTCGATGTGGAACGCCAGGTGGATGAACCAGATGGCCTGAAGCGCCTGGTAAAAATTCTGCGGGGAACGGGCGGGGACGGTGCGGCAGTTCTCCGCGATGGTGCGCAGCTCTGCCTGCCGTTTGGGGTCCTGCTCCTGGTCCGCCAGTTCATCTGCCCGTTGGGCATACCGCTCTGCCAGACGGATCACCGCCCGGCAGGCGATGATACCGGCCTTCCAGAAGTTGACCTTTTCCTGGAGTTCCTTGTTTTCTCCCCGGACCGTGGCCAGCTTTTCCTGGCACTCCTGGATGATGCCTTCCAGCCCCACGGCCAGCAGTTTGCGGTAGTTCGGCACAGTCTCTGTAGAGGGGGCCCGCCGGGTCCCCACACTGATCAGCTCGTGCTCCAGGGCGTAAGCGGCGTCTTCCGGCAGAAGGGAGCCCACTTCGTCGAAGAGGGATTTCCCGCGCCAGTAGTCCTTCAGGCAGGCGATGATCTGCTCCTTGTCCTGGTCGCTGACGTACATCTTGTCTCGGGGACGGGTGGCGAATTGGTCCATCTCGGAGATGAGCCAGTCGGTGGCCTGGTATTCCGGGAACACCAGGGCGGCCCGCGTGGCGCTGGACATGGCGCCCACGATGAGCTCGTCCTCCCGGATGTGGACCTGGATCCGCTCCATCACGTAGGCAAACACCTCCGCCCGGAAAATGGGAATGGCGTCTCCGGCATACTTCTTGTATCCTTCCGTGGCCAGAAGGATCCGTTCTGCGGTAATGGTGGGTTTTGCCTCCAAAAAGCGATCCTTTAAGCGTTGTACTCGTTCGGTCATCATGATACTCACTCCTTCCAGTGCATATCGCTAAGAACTTGGGAAAGAGGCTTTGGCAGCCTTTCTGATTTTATTTTACTGCCTTTTTGGAGATTTGCATGTTATTGTGGGGGATTAGCTTGCGTTCTTTCCAGAGTAAGGGCGCAGAAAGAGGTCCCCTCCAAGCAGATCCGCCGCGAAAAGGCGCCGGAGACAGTTACGGTCTCTTCCTTGAGGGCGGGGGCGGAGAAGTATCCGGCCAGTTCCTCCTCTTCCGGGGTCAGCCGGCGGTCTATGGCGTTGTGCTTGCTCAGATAGGAGAAGAGACTTCTGGCGTGGCTCATGGACAGCTCTCGCAGAAGATAGATCCCCGGCGGCACGTCCTCCAGCTTCAGCAGGATCTCCCGCTCTCCGGCAAAGCTGTCCAGCAGCTGGGCGGCCTGGGACCACGCCAGCTCCGGGGCAAGGAAGGCATCCAGCAGAGCGTCGTCATAGTGGAGGAAAATGGCAGAAAACCGTCCGCTCTCCGGATGGTAAAAGGCAGTGGTCCGGGAGTTGCGGTAGAGGATCCCGCCGGAGAGACGGGCAAGGATCCAGTGGGCAAAATAAGCGGGTTTTACCAGCCCCTGCCCGGTAAACAGCCCTCTTTGGCCACAGAGAAGCCGGTGGGCGTTCCAGGGGTCCTGATGGCGGCTGAGCTGAGGGGCCTGCCCCGGCCTCCAGTGGTGCAGGCTGCCGGCAAGCAGGCACACCGGGGCGGCGACAGAATCCCAGAGATAGTTGGAAGGGTCTGGGGGCGGCTCCGCTTCCCGGCGCCGGCAGGAGGGCTTGTGGGGGTAGTCCAGCCGGTCCAGCCGGGTCCATGCACCGTGGGCCCAGAGGGGGAGGGCGCCCTGCGCTTGGCCGAAGGGGGATGCGCTGAGGGAGATGACAATGGATTCAGACAGGGAGGTCACCTCAGGCAGCAGCAGGGACAGCTCTTTCGCGGCCTGCTTCGTCAGGGACAGGACCTGGGCTTGGTCGGTGAAACGAGCGCGTACAGGCGCGTGGAGGATGGTGTGAGCCTGGTATTTGGCCCGGTATTCCTCCGGGGAACAGTGGTACCAGCGGCGGAAATGCTTCTCAAAGTAATCTGTGGTGGAGATGGCCACCCGGCGGCGGATCTCGGTCATGTTCAAGTTGGTGCCCAAAAGCAGCTGGTCCGCCATTTCCACCCGGGCAAACATCACCAGCTCCCGAAAGGAGATGCCCAGATCCTTTTTCACCAGGTGGGACAGGTAGTAGGGGTCCAGGGCCAATTGATAGCTCAAATCGTCCAAGGTGAGCTTTTTGTCAAAGTGGGCGTAGACATACCGGATGACGTTGCGCAGGCGGTTCTTTTCCAAAGCAGGCTTGTCCTTCCAGTAGACCTCCTGCCTTTCGTTGAAGATCCAGTAGTTGAAATTGTCATTGAGGTAAGGGAGCAGTTCCTCCAATAGGTTGGTGATGATGGCCTTGTAGCCGAAGGCCTTTTTCAGCCAGTAGTAGATGCACAGGAGCAGCTGCTTCTGCAGGTAGTTGTAGGTGGGGTCCCGGGGGTCTTCGCTCAAGGTGCGAAGGCAGCAGCCGCCTGGGGTGAGCAGCTCGGGGAAATGAAGAGACAGGACCTCGCCCTGCAGATGGAAAAACGCCACCACGTTATCCTCCGAAGGGGAGAAGATGCCGTGGACCTCGTTCTTGTTGCAGGCAAAAATGCTTCCGGGGCCCAGGGAATATAGGCAGCTCCCGTTTTTCAGCTGGATGGTGCCGCGCAGAACATACAGGATCTCCAGATCTCGGTGGAAATGCAGGGGATACTCCTGGATCGTCATGAGGCTGATTTGGATGGGGAAGTCTTTTTCGTACAGAAGTTTTTGTTCCAAAGGAGTTGCGGTGAACATCGTTTTCCTCCTGTCGATGGGGTGCGCTGCCCGTTTCTGCGAGGGGGACTGGGGGAAAACCGCGCGGGCACCCCTGCCGCCCGCGCGTTTCCCGCAGGTACGTGGTCTCGCCAGCGGGGAAAGGTTTTGCGATTATGATTGTCGTTTGGGTACCATCAGGCCCTTGGCTTCTGCCTCCTGGATCTCCTCCGGCAGCATATCCTCTGGCAGACGGCCATCGATCATTCTGGGGTAGTCCTCCTTCATCCATCGGGTGGTCTTCCAGACCATCAGGCCATAGATCACCACGAACGGCGTAGCCAGAATGACCACCAAGGTCTGCAGGGAGCTCAAGGGGGCGTCGATATAGATCATCGCCATGGGGAGCAGAGCCAGCACGATGCACCAGTAGAGCCGGAGCACCGGCGAGGTGTTTTCCCCTTCCTTCAGCCGCGGCGTGGCCGCCGAGGACAGGCTGAAGGCGGCGGAGTCCAGTGTGGTGGCAGTGAACAGCCAGGTGATGATAACGAATACGATCAGCCCCACGACGCCGAAGCCGGCGTGCTCCAGGATGGAGGTCACCGCCTCAGCGGTTCCCTGGGTGTTCACCAGGCCGGTCACGTCCAGTTCGCCGGTGAGCTGCATGTGCATGGAGTAGCCGCCGTCCAGGCCGAAGAAGAGCAGACAACCGGCAGGGCCGCCGATGGTCAGGCACACGATCATCTCCCGCAGCTTCCGCCCCCGGGAGATCTGGGTCATAAAGATGGCCACCAAGGAGGCAAAGGCCCAGCCAAAGCACCAGTAGAAAATGGTCCAGTCCTGGGGGAAGGTGCTCCCGCCGATGGGATCGGTCCACAGGGCCATGCGGATGAAGTTGTTGAGCATCAGGCCGGTGGAGTTGATGAGGTTGTCAAAGATAAAGCTGGTAGGGCCGGTGACCACCAGAACGATGATCAGGCCAATGGCCATATACATGTTCAGGGAACTGATGATCTTCATGCCCTTGGCCAGGCCGAACCAGGAGCTGAGGGTATATAGGCCGGCCACCCCGATGCAGCACAGCACATTGATGCCGAAGTTGGGGGTGAAGCCAAAAATCTTCCCCAGCCCGTTGGACACCAGGGGCACCCCCAATCCCAGCGTAACACAAATGCCGCCGCAAGTACACACTGCCATGAGGTAGTCTACCAGCTTGGAGAGGACCCTGCTGTGGAGCTTGTCTCCCAGCATGGCGGCGGCCACGGCACTGATGCGCAGGGAGGGGACCTTCCTGACGTAGTAGGCATAGGCCATGGGGATGGCTGCCATGGTGTTGGTGGCCCACATGCACAGGCCCCAGTGGAAGATGTTGTAGGTGGTGGCCCACTCCATGGCCTGGGCGCTGTAGGGCTCCATGCCCAGGGCGGGGGTGGAGTAGTAGAAGGTCCATTCAATGAAGGAGTAGATCAGCGCGGTGGCACCTAAGCCGGCGCAGATGTTCATGGAGATGTATTGGAAGTTGCTGTATTCCGGTTTGCCGTGGCCCAGGCGAATGTTGCCGTACTTGCTGAAGCCGATCCACAGGACCCAGAACAGGCAGAACAGTGTGAAGACCAGGATGAAGAGACCCACAGGGCTCTTATAAATGGTCAGCAGCAGGTTGTTGATGAAGTCGGGGGCTGTCTCTCCGTTCATGGCGATGATCGCCGCCAGGAAAACGACAATGCCCAGGGTGATGAACATGAGAGAGTAATCATATTTCCGAGTTTTTCCCATCGTTTGCTCGCACCTCTTTTCTCAGTTACAGATTGGTGTAGGGCCGTTTTTCCCAGGGACGCTGCCTGCCGCACCGAGGATAGGGTTTCCCGTTTGGGGGGAAATAGTACTTTTTTTTCGGCGGAGTCAGCCCAGCGTTTTCCCGCCGTCGCAGACAAAGTTTGCGCCATTGACGTAGCGGGCCTGGTCAGAAAGCAGGAAGGTCACCACATTGGCCACCTCCTCCGGGGTGCTGGGCCTGTCCATGGTGCCGTTGCGCAGGGTCTGCTTGGTGTATCCGCCCCCTGACTGGGCGTACTGGGCCAGGATGCTGTCCAGCATCCCGGTGTCCACCCAGCCGGGGGAGACACAGTTGATCCGCACACCGTTGCCGCCGTTCTCGTTGGCGGCGTTCATGGTCATGCCCAACACGGCGAATTTACTGGAGCCGTAGCCGATCTCCAGCTGGTATCCCCGCATCCCAGAGCAGGAACAGGTGTTGACGATGGCGCCTTGCCCGTGCGCTGCCATGGAGGGCAGGCAGTGCTTCATCATCAGGAAGGTGCCGAATACATTGACGGCATAGACCCGCTGGAATTCCTGGAAGGGATAGTCCTCCACCCGGGCGCTGGGCCCGGGGATCCCGGCCATATTGGCCAGCAAGTCCACCCGCCCGTACTGGTTCAGGACAGCTGTGACCCCACGGTGAACCTGGTCCTCCTGGGTCACATCTGCCGTCATCACAGCGCAGCGGGGGTGGTGGAGGGCTGCCGCTGCCCGCTCCAGCGCCTGGGGGTCCTGATCCAGAAGGATCACTTGTGCTGCACCGCCTTCCAGCAGCTGCTGGGCAACGGCAAAGCCGATACCGCCGGCACCGCCGGTGACGATGGCGACCTTGTCTGTGAATCGTTCCTCTGTCATGGGACACGCTCCTTTCCGTTCTGGGTGGGGAGGGTGGGGAACCCGCCCACCTGTGATCTTCCCCGGGGCGCAGCGCCCCTCAAAAGAGAGGCGATGCTCTATTTTCATTATAAAGGCGGCCATCCCCATTGGCTTGTGAAATCCCAGGACTTTTTTGTGCTATTCACAAAAAAAGGAGCCAAATCGGCTCCTTTTTCCGACGTACTTCTGGAAATGCCCCTATTTTCTTTTCCACCGCAGCTTGCGTGTGGCGGTCCGCAGACCGCCGGACAGTTCTGTGCGGGCCACCGCCAGGAGGGTCTCCCGTTGATTTGCTTCCGGAAAGCGGTGGACGTATTCTGCCAGCATCTCCAACACCGCCTGGGCCCGGGAAGGGTCCGCCGCCTGCTCCTGCACCAGATCCTCTGCCGAGAGAGGAAGATCCTGCACATAAAGGGGCTCCCCCGACGAGAGGATGTGTGCCAGCCAGGCTTCCCTGGACTGGCTGGCCTTCTCCGAGGCCCCCAGGACCAATTCCTGGGCCCGGGCCAGGCGGTGAAGGCGCTGGTAGCGCGCCAGGCCATATCGGGCGAGAAAGTCCTTGAGGGCGGCTTCGCTTCGCAGGAAACTGACCCGGGGCAGCAGCCGCTCCCCGTCCTCCACCAAGGTCAGCGTCTCCTCCTGGTGGGGCAGGCGGCGGGCCAGTTCCAGCATATGATCCCCTTGGAAGCAGAGATAGAACATCGCCCAGCGAAGGGCGGGTTCGGCGGGGAGCTCGTCCAGGTGCTGGCGCAGGTCTGCAAAGGCGCGCAGCTGGCGCCGCTTCATCACCCGGGCCCTTTTCAGGCCGATGAGGGCGGGCAGGCAGTCGATCTGGCCCAGCAAAGTCAGCCCTTCCCCGGCGCCGGGGGACAGCAGGATGGCCTCCGTTTCTTCCCGCAGCCGGTGAGGCTCTGCCTGGCGCAGGGCTTTGGCCTGCTTTTTTGCCGCCCGCAGGGTTTGGGGCTCCAGTGTGTAGCCGGTCTCCCCGGCTCTGCGAATGGCCCGGAGGATCTGCAGGGGATCCTGGGCGAAGACTTCCATGGGGGCGGCAATGGTGCGGATAGAGCGCGCCCGAATGTCCTGCTGCCCCTGGAAGGGGTCCAGGACGGCGCCGTGGAGGGAAAGGGCCACAGCGTCGCAGGTGAATACCCGGCCGGCCCACAGGTCCTCTTTCCGGCGGTAGGAACGCAGATGGACCTGCTGGCCGCCGGCCTCCCATCGGAGGGAGCCGTCCGGGGACAGCGGCCGGGCAAACAGCGCCGCCAACGTCTCCGGGGAAGCGTTGGAAGCCAGGGTCCAAACAGAGGGCCGAAGGCCAAACAGGGAGAGCCGGGCGGCGTCCCCCACCAAATAGCCTGTGTTTCCGGCCCGTTCCAAGGTCTGCAGCGTCTGGGTGATTTCTGTGGGATACAGCGTCATAGGGGCCTCCTCTCCGTGGATGGGCTTTGCTCTGGCCGGCCCCCGATACAGAGCATGGGATCTGCCGGCCCTGTGCTTCCATGATACCACCTGGCGCAAGACCGTTTTGCGAAAACAGGGAACTTTCCTGCGTTTTTTCCCGCTGCCCCTTCTCCCCCCCATGAAAAAAGACCCCCGGCCGAAGCCGGGGGTCTTCCGGAGATCCAAAAGATGGATTAGTTGGCACCCTTGGGGTTCATGGGATCGGTACGATCCTCGATCCAATACTTGCCGATGGGATCCTGAGAAGCGTCCTTGTTGACGTTGTGGGCGATCATCAGGGTCTGGTTGCGGTTCTCAACCTGCAGGGCGTTGTCGAAGCCGGCGGCGTCGACGTTGGCACGCATAGCTTCCTTGGTCAGGCGGACAGCCATGGGATCCTTGGCAGCGATCACGCGAGCCAGCTCCAGGCCAGCGGGGATCAGAGCGGGACGATCCTCAACAACCTTGGACACCAGGCCCAGGTTCCAAGCTTCGTCAGCGCTGATGAAGTTGCCGGTGAGCATCATCTCATAGGCACGGCCGGTGCCGATCAGACGGGGCAGGAAGTAGGAGGAGGACATGTCGCAGCCGCCGATGCCCACGTTAGCATAGAAGCAGGAGAAGCGAGCGGTCTTGGTGCAGATACGGATGTCGGAGCACATAGCCAGGGAGAACCCGCCGCCAGCGGAGACGTTGTCGATCAGGGTGATCCAGGGCTGGGGAGTCTTAGCAATGTACCACTCCAGCTCGCCCAGCTTGATCTGATAGTGATAGAAGCCGGGGACGGTCTCCTCGTAGTCGGTCAGGCCCTGCTTGACGTCCAGGCCGGCGCAGAAGCCCTTGGCCTCGTCGCCGCCATACAGCAGGACGACGCGGATGTTGTAGTACTCGTCAACCAGCCACTGGGACAGGTTGGTCAGGTCCTCAACCAGGCCGTGGGACAGGGCGTTGTAAGCCTTGGGACGGTTCAGGGTAACCTTCAGGATGTTGGGCTCGACCATCTCGAGCAGCAGGTTCTCATAGGAAGGCAGGGCTCTGGGAGCAGGATAAACAGGTTTCATGGTTAAGATCCTCCTAAGAATTTTAATATTTGGCCTTTAAGGGGCCATGGGACCTCTATTACTTGCGCCAACCGGTCCCTTGCAGGACCGGCTGGCGGAAGTGACGATAGGAACGGGGGAGACGGATCAGTTGGTGTTGCCGTTGGCAGCCACGAACATGCCGTGGATCAGGTACTGGATGTCGCCGGAACCCTCGATGTTGGGGGCAACAGCAGCGTCACGCAGGAAGCGCTCAGCCTGATACTCGTCGCAGACACCGTAAGCGCCCATGGCGTTGACAGCCATAGTAGCAACCTTGGTAGCGGTCTCGGCGGCATAGCCCTTGGCCTGAGCGGTACGGGCCTGAACAGCACGCATGGTGGGGATGTCGTCGGGCTCGAAGTGGTTGTGGTCGCAGTAGTCAGCAGCCTCCAGCAGCAGCAGCTCGGCGGTGTGAGCATAGGTCAGCATGGTGGACAGACGCAGCTGAGTGGTGGGGAACTTGGTGATGGACTTGCCGCGGTGCAGCTTCTCCTGGCAGTACTTCAGGGCGATGTCGGCAGCACCCAGAGCGGTACCAACGAACACGGCGGTGAAGCCCAGCTTACCATAAGCAGTGGTGCCCAGCAGCTGAGTGAAGCCGTCGCCGGGCTTGCCCAGGATCTGGTCCTCGGTGACCTTCACGTCATCCAGGAAGATGTCGTACACTTCGGAGCCGCGATAGCCGATCTTCTCCCAGGGAGAGGAGATGGAGTAGCCTTCGCAGAACTTGTCGATCACCAGGCCGGTGACCAGGTCCTTGCCGGACTCCTCGTCCTTCTGCAGGGCGAACAGCACGCAGGGGCCGTCATAACCGGCGTTGGAGATGAAGCGCTTCACGCCGTTGAGCTTGTAGGTGCCGTCAGCCTGCTTCTCCAGGCGGGTCTTCAGCATCTTGGGGTCAGAACCGGTGTCGGGCTCGGTGAAAGCGAAGGAAACGGTCTGCTCACCGCTGCAGCAGGGAGCCAGATACTTCTCCTTCTGCTCGGGGGAAGCATACAGGTCCAGAGCTTCCAGGCCCAGGATGTACACGTCCAGGCACTTGCCCACGGAGGGGGAGATGCGGCTGAGTTCCTTGATCACGATGGCCTGCTCCACGTGGCCCATGCCGAGGCCGTTGTACTCCTCGGGGAAGCTGATGCCGATGAAGCCGCACTCAGCCAGCTGCTGGTGAATGTCGTGGGGCAGCTGAGGATGCTTCTCGCCGTTGCTGACCTCGGTCATCTCGCCGGCTTCGATCTCGTCGATGCGGGGCTGCAGAACAGATTCCGCGAAATCCTTAGCAAGGTCGTGAATCATCTGCTGGTCTTCGTTCAGTTTGAATTCCATGATAAAAATCCTCCTGTAAATGATTTCTTACGTAACACGTAACAGGCCTTCGATAATGCGCCTGGGCATGGAGAAGAATGCCCACGGCAGCATCTTCCAAATCGGGGCAACTTCTACAGGGTTTATTATAGCATAAGAAATGGGGGGGCACATGCCACATATTGATTATTTTTATCGGATCTCTTAGTTAATGAGCACTACACAAGAAAAAAGAAAGGGGAAGGAAACGAGCGAATCTCACAAAATCCTTCCCGCAAAACTACACAGAATAGACAAAACAAGAGAAAATGACGGAGATCTTGCCTCGCGGCGCAGCTGCTTTGGACAGCCCCCGGCAGCGGCAGGCAGCGAACCCGGAAAAAACCGCGGAAATGTCGGGCCCAGCCCTTGACGGGGGCGGGTTCTTCCTGTAAGATAGGAAAAACGCAGGAAATTTTGCAGGGCGCCGCCCTGTCTTTGCGTCCCTCAGAGTCAAACGGCGGGGCCGGGTTTCCGGCTGCGTCATTGAAATACCGTCCCGTCAGGGATCCACACTGTATTTAAGGAGTTGCAGAAACATGGAAGTGAAAACTGTAGGCGTGTACGGCGCAGGCTTCATGGGCAGAGGCATCGCCCAGGTCGCTCTGGAGGGCGGCTATGACGTGGTCCTCTACAACCACAGAACCCCCACCCTGGAAAAAGGCGTGGCTGGGATCCAGAAGAACTTTGCAAAAAAAGTTGCCAAAGGCAAGATCACCCAGGAGCAGGCCGACCAGTGGCTGGGCCGGATGAAGGCCACCACCACCCTGGAAGATCTGAAGGACGTGGACATCGTCTTCGAGGCCATGGTGGAAAACATGGAGCTGAAAAAGGAGGCCTTCGCCAAGATGGCTCCCGTGATCCAGCCCAACGCCATCTTCGTGTCCAACACCTCCTCCCTGAGCATCACGGAACTGGCTGCCGCCTCTCAGCGGCCGGAGAAGTTCCTGGGCATGCACTTCTTCAGCCCCGTGCCCGCCATGAAGCTGGTGGAGATCATCAACGCCTATGACACCTCCGAGGACACCATTGAGACCGGCAAGGCCGTGGCCAAGGGCTTTGGCAAGGAGTTCGTCACCGTGCAGGACGTGCCCATGTTCATCGCCAACCGGGTCATGTGCCCCATGATGAACGAGGCCGCCATCCTGGCCGGGGAGAACGTCTGCTCCTACGAGGATATCGACAAGGCCTGCGAGCTGGGCTACAACCTGCCCATGGGCCCCCTGAAGCTGGCCGACTTCATCGGCATCGACGTGATGATCGAGGTCATGGAGTCCCTGTATCAGGAGACCGCCGACTCCAAGTATCGCCCCGCCCACCTGTACAAGGTGCTCTACCGGGCCGGCCACCTGGGCCAGAAGACCGGCAAGGGCTTCTACGATTACAGCAAGTAAACCATCGTCTAGACCAAACAACCGCCGCCCGAAACGGGGCGGCGGTTTTTCATGCTGCGATATGGCCATCAGGTAGGCGATTCTTCGGTGGGGCGGAAGTCGAATAATTCTTTGGGAGAATGCGCTGTTGGAACGCTGGCTGGAGCAAGGGGTGCCATGAACTTCTTGTGGGCATACTTTCTCGTGGAAACTGGCCCATTGTTCCCGGCGAGAAAATGTGGTAAGATACAGAGACGATTTTGGATGACAAAGGAGGGCCCTGCCCATGCGCATTGCCAACACGGTGAACGACTCCATTGTGGACGGCCACGGCCTGCGGTTCACGGTCTTTACCCAGGGCTGCCCCCACCACTGCCCCGGCTGCCACAACCCAGGCACCCATGACGCCGCCGGCGGCCGGGAGGCCACCTTGGAGGAACTGGTGGAGCAGATGAAGAAGAACCCCCTCATCGAGGGCATCACCCTCTCGGGGGGAGAGCCTTTCGTCCAGGCCGCCGCCTGCGCCGACCTGGCCCGGGCGGCCCACGGCCTGGGGCTCAATGTGTGGACCTATACCGGCTACCTCTTCGAGCACCTGCGGGATGCCGGGGACCCGGCTTGGACCGCCCTGCTGGCGGAGACCGACGTGCTGGTGGACGGCCCCTTCCTCCAGAAGGAGAAGTCCTACGAGCTCCACTTCCGGGGCAGCCGGAACCAGCGGCTCATCGACGTGCCCGCCAGCCTGGCCCAGGGCCAGGTGGTCCTGTGGGAAGAGGAGGACCTGCTGGCCAAGTTCACCGTCCCGGAGTCCTGAAGGAGGAAGACCATGACCATTGCCGCAATGAAAGACTATTTCTCCCACCGGGAACTGGGGATCCAGGGGGCGGTGGGGGAGTATGCCATCCTGGTCCCCCTGGTCCAGTGGGAGGGGAAGCTCTGCCTGCTCTTTGAGACCCGGGCGGAGACCTTGGTGGGCCACCAGCCCGGGGAGGTGTGCTTCCCCGGAGGCCGGCGGGAGGCCGGAGAGAAACCCGTGGACACCGCCCTCCGGGAGACCTGGGAGGAGATTGGTATCCCCGCCGAGGCCATCGAGATCTTGGCCCCCCTGGATGTGATCCAGGACATCAGCGACCGGGTGATCTACCCCTTCCTGGGGCTGGTCTCCCCGGCGGGGGTGGCCCACCTGGCCGCCAGCGCGGCGGAGGTGAAGAACGTGTTCTTCGTCCCCCTGGACTACCTGCTGGACTACCCGGAGGAGGTTTACCGGTACACCGTGTCCGCCCAGGTGGACGACAGCTTCCCCTATGAACGCATCGGCTTTCCCAAGACCTACCCCTGGCGGAAGGGGTACATGGACGTGCCCATCTACGAGTACCAGGGCCATTACATCTGGGGGATGACCGCCCGGACGGTGCGGTGGCTGCTGAACCAGCTGCGGACCATGGAGGGCCTGCCCCCGGCCCGGAAACAGCCATGACCTCGGTGGAGTACCTGGGGGCCTACCGCCTCACCCAATCCGACGACTACTTCAAACTGGGGCGGGACAGCGTACTGCTGGCCCGGTTTGCCACCCTGCGGAAGGGGTGGTCGGTGTGCGACCTGGGCTGCGGGGTGGGCTCCCTGCTGCTCCTCCTCTCCCAGCGGGAGGGGGACCTGGACCGGGTGGGCATCGAGCTGGACCCCGGGGCGGCCGCCCTGGCCCGGCAGAACCTGGCGGACAATGGCCTGGCCGGGGAGGTCCTCACCGGGGACCTGCGGGACCGGGCCCTGCTGGCGGGGGACCGGTTCCACCTGGTGGTGTCCAACCCGCCCTACTTCCGGGCGGGGTCGGGCAAGTCCGGGGGCCAGGCCCGGATGGACGACACCTGCTCGGTCACCGACCTCTGCCAGGCGGCGGGGCGGCTGGCCCGCACCGGGGGGCGGTTTGCCCTGGTCTACCGCCCCGAGCGGCTGGCGGAGCTCTTTGCCGCCCTGGCGGCGGCCCGGCTGGAGCCCAAGCGGATGCAGCTGCTGGCCTACGACCGCCGGAAGCCCCCCTACGCCGTCCTGGTGGAGGCGGTGAAGGACGGGGGCCCGGGGCTGGAGGTGCTGCCCGTCCACTATCAAATGGAACCGTAAAGGAGGAAACTGCCATGGCAGGAACCCTATATCTGGTGGCCACCCCCATTGGGAACCTGGGGGACCTCTCCCCCCGGGGGGCGGACACCCTGGCCCAGGTGGACTTCATCGCCGCCGAGGACACCCGGGTGACGGTGAAGCTCCTGAACCACCTGGGGCTGAAGAAACCCATGGTGAGCTACCACCACCACAGCGGCCAGGGCCGGAGCGACGAGCTGGTGGCCCGGCTGCTGGGGGGCGAGGACTGCGCCCTGGTCACCGACGCCGGCACCCCCGCCATCAGCGACCCGGGGGAGGAGCTGGTGGCCCAGTGCGCCCAGCAGGGAATCCCCGTGGTGGCCATTCCCGGGGCCTGCGCCTTCGTCAATGCCCTGGCGGTGTCCGGCCTGCCCACGGGGCGGTTTACCTTTGAGGGCTTTCTCCCCATGAACAAGAAGAACCGCCGGGCCCACCTGGAGAGCCTCCAGGGGGAGGCGCGGACCATGCTCTTTCACGAGGCCCCCCACAAGCTTTTGGCCACCTTAAAAGACCTGGCGGAGACCTTCGGCCCGGACCGGCGGGTGGCCCTGTGCCGGGAGCTCACCAAGCTCCACGAGGAGGTGCTGCGGACCACCCTGGGCCAGGCGGTGGCCCACTACACCGAGAACCCGCCCAAGGGGGAGTTCGTCCTGGTGGTGGAGGGGGCGGCCCCCCAGCAGGAGGCGGCCCCCACCTTGGAGGAGGGCCTGGCCCTGGTCAACCGGCTCCGGGGGGAGGGGTGGTCCACCCGGGACGCGGTGAAGGAGGCCGCCAGCCGCTGCGGCCTGCCCCGGAAAGCCCTCTACGACCTGGCGGTGGCCAACCAGCCTGCCCCATAAAAAGATCGACTCGAACCATAAAGGAAGGCCGTACCTCTCTTGAGGTACGGCCTTCCTAGTTATGCGGAGACGAAAGGGCGGTCACTCACTTCCGCAGCAGTTCCTGCAGGCAGCTGGCGCAGATATTTTTGCCTTTGAAGACGGTAATGTCCTTTGCACTGTCGCAGAAAATACAGGCGGGCTGATACTTCTTCAGCATGATGGAGGACCCATCCACGTAAATTTCCAGGGAATCTTTTTCCGCGATATTCAGGGTGCGGCGCAGCTCAATGGGCAGCACAATGCGGCCCAGCTCGTCCACCCGGCGCACGATACCTGTTGACTTCATGGTCAAGCACATCCTTTCAACGTCAGTTGGCGATTTTCTCTCTCTGTTTCTGTGTTCTTGTCGGGGAAAGGGGAAGGGTTCGGAAAATCTGGCAAAAAAAGCCAGAATCGACGAAAAACACATCAATTTATCTCGATTATAACAAACTGACCTGGGAAGTCAATCGAAAGTTGTCGTTTTCGGGGAAAAAGGGCGCAGGGCTGGGGGACATGATTCCCGCCCGGTGGACATAGGTTGGAGAGAGAACCGCCCCGGCATGGGGCGCGGGGGGAGGCATTGCCATGGCGATGACGGTGATTTGGACAGGGATGACGGCCCTGTCCCTGTTTTGTGCCCTGGCCCTGGGCAACCAGGGCCAACTGGCCGCGGCGGCCCTGGAGGGGGCAGGGGAGGCCATCCAGCTGGGGATCTCCATGGCGGGGGTCCTCTGCCTGTGGATGGGGGTGATGGAGGTGATGCAGCGGGCCGGGCTGGCAGAGAAGCTGGCAAGGCTCCTCCACCCCGTTCTGCGGCGGCTGTTCCCGGACTTTGCCAGGGACCGGGGCACCATGGACACCATTGCCGCCAACGTCTCGGCCAACCTCCTGGGGCTGGGCAACGCCGCCACCCCCCTGGGGTTGGAGGCCGCCCGGCGGATGAGCCGCCGCACCCCCGGGGTTGCGGGGGACAGCCTGTGCATGCTGGTGGTGTGCAACACCGCCTCCATCCAACTCATCCCCACCACGGTGGCGGCGGTGCGGATGGCGGCGGGGTGCCAGACCCCCTTTGACATCCTGCCGGCGGTGTGGGTGACCTCCGCCCTGTCGGTGCTCACGGGGATCGGGGCGGCCAAACTCCTGGCCCGCCTGTGGCGGGACTGAGGGGAGGGGCGCCCATGCAGCTGGTGCTGGACCTGCTGATGCCGGGGATCATCGCCGGGGTCTCCTGCTACGGCATGGCCAAGAAGGTGGACGTGTACGAGGCCCTGCTCCAGGGGGCGGCCAAGGGGCTGGAGATCCTCCTGCGGATCCTGCCGGCCTTGGTGACGCTGCTGACGGTGGTGGCCATGCTCCGGGCCTCCGGGGCCCTGGATCTGGCGGCCCAGGCCCTGGGGCCGGTGCTGGAGCAGGTGGGCATTCCCCCGGAGACGGTGGGCCTCATGGTGGTGCGGCCCATCAGCGGCAGCGCTGCCCTGGGGGTGGGGTCGGAGCTCATCACCACCTATGGCCCGGACTCGGCGGTGGGGCGCACGGCGGCGGTGATGCTGGGGTCCACAGAGACCACCTTTTATACCATCGCCGTCTACTTCGGCGCGGCGGGGATCAAGCGGACCCGCTACGCCGTCCCCGCCGCCCTGTGCGCGGATCTGGCGGGATTCTTTTTTGCCAGCCTCACGGTGCGGCTGTTCTTCGGGTGAGTGGAAACCGGGGGCGGATTGTGGTACAATGGCAGGCAAGCAGGGCGGAAGCCGTCGCTTCCGCCCTGAGGAGAGAGATATTATTCCAGTTTTTGGTTGAGCTTTCCGATGCGGCGGCGCCAGGTCAGGTACTGGATGGCCCAAATCCCCGCGAAAATCGCCAGGTAAATCAGGAAGTACCCCAGGATGCCCCGCAGGCTGTGCTCCATCCAGTGGGCCAGGTAGGCGATGGGGAGCATGGCCAGGGAGCCGATCAGGAAATACACCCCCGTCTGCTTGACCAGGCTCCAGTGGTCCAGGGACCAGACCACTGACCCCGCCCCAAAGGCCGCCCCCAGCAGGCCGGACAGCCCGGTCTGAAGGGCCACGGCGGCCACTTCGCTGCCCATGGCCTGGACCAGGGAGGGCACGCAGGGGGAGAACTCTCCCCCCGCCAGGCCCAGGGAGGCCAGCAGGGAGATGATGTGCCCCAGGGCGATGCCAAGCGGCACCCCCAGCAGGCCGCGGAGCAGAGCTTCTTTCTTCATGGCAGTCACCTCACACCCCTAAGAGTTGTTTGATCCTGGCCACGTACCGCCGGGAGACGTAGGACACGCTCCCGTCGGCCAGCCGCACCGAGATGGTGCCGGACAGGCGCAGGTCAAAGGCTTTGGCTTTGCGCAGGTTGATGATCTCCGAGTGGGAGATCCGGACGAACACCGTCTTGTCCAGCCGCGCCTCCGCCTCGTACAGCCGCAGGCGGAGCTGGAACTCCCCCGCCGGGGTGACGGCAAAGACCTTCCCGCCGGCGGCATAGACCCGGAGCAGGTCTTGGGGCTCCAGCAGTTCCAGGGTGCCCTCCCGGAAGCCGGGGAGCAGCTGGGGCGGGGCCTGGGCCAAGGCCTGGAGGATGGCTTGGACTTCGTCGGTCATGGCGTGGGTACAGACCAGGACCTTGGGTTCCCGGCAGGTGGGGTCAATCTTGACTTGGATCTCCAATGGCGGCACCTCCTCGTTCCGGTCAGGAACAGTGTACCGGAAAGGGGGGCGGTTGTCATGCCTTTTTCCATAAGTGGTTGTTTTTCCGCCACAGACGGCGGCGGTTTCCCCAGAAAGGAGGTTTCCCCGGTGGATCTCACCTTACATTCCCCCCTCACGGCCCTGCCCGGGGTGGGCCAGGCCCGGGCCAAGGCCCTGGCCAAGCTGGGCCTGTCTGCCGTGGGGGATCTGCTGGCCTACTTCCCCCGGGAGTACGAGGACCGCACCCTCCGGGAGAGCATCGCCGCCCTCCCCCTGGAGGAGCCGGTGTGCTTTGCCGCCGTGGTGGCCGAGCCCTTCCGCACCAGCCGGGTGCGGGGGGGGATGGAACTCACCAAAGGCCGGGTGGTGGACGCCACCGGCCAGCTGGCCCTCACCTTTTTTAACCAGAGCTACGTCCGCCAGGCCCTGCAGACCGGCCAGACCTATGTGTTCTACGGCAAGGTCACCGGGGAGGGGTACCGGCGGCAGATGGTGAACCCCTCCTTCGAGCGGGAGGGGGCCAACGCCCTCACCGGGGGGATCTTCCCCGTCTACCCCCTCACGGCGGGGATCACCAACCGCTTCCTCACCGGCCTGGTGCGGGGGGCCCTGGCCTGCCTGCCCCAGGTGGCGGAACCTTTGGGGGAGGACCTCCGCCGGCAGTATGACCTGGCCCCCGTCCAGGCGGCCTATCGGGACATCCACTTCCCCCCGGACTGGCAGGCCCTGGCCCGGGCCCGGCGGCGGCTGATGTTTGAGGAGCTCTTCTGCCTGAACCTGGGGCTCACCCGCATCCGGGGGCGGCGGCAGGGGCAGCAGGCGGCCCCCTTCCCCCGGCAGGACCTGGGGGCCTTCACCGCCCGGCTGCCCTTCCCCCTCACCGGGGCCCAGCGCCGGGCGGTGGAGGAGGCGGGGGCCGACCTCCGCCAGCCCACCCCCATGAACCGCCTGCTCCAGGGGGATGTGGGCTCCGGCAAGACGGTGGTGGCGGCGGCCTGCGCCTGGCTGGCCTGGGAGAACGGCTGCCAGACCGCCCTCATGGCCCCTACGGAGCTGCTGGCCCAGCAGCACGCCAAGACCTTGGAGGGCCTGCTGGCGGGCTCCGGCCTGGTGGTGGACCTGCTCACCGGCTCCATGACCGCCGCCCAGAAGCGGGCCTGCCGGGAACGCCTGGCGGCGGGGGAGACCCACCTGCTGGTGGGCACCCACGCCCTGCTCAGCGAGGGGGTGGACTTCCCCCGCCTGGGCCTGGTGATCACCGACGAGCAGCACCGCTTCGGGGTGGGCCAGCGGGCCGCCCTGGCGGCCAAGGGGGAGCAGGGCCTCCACCCCCACGTGCTGGTGATGTCCGCCACCCCCATCCCCCGGACCCTGGCGTTGATGATCTACGGGGACCTGGACCTGTCGGTGCTGGACGAGCTGCCCCCGGGGCGCACCCCGGTGGCCACCTACCTGGTCCACGGGGACAAGCGGCAGCGGCTCTTCGCCTTTGCCCGGAAGCAGGTGGCCCAGGGGCGGCAGGTGTATGTGGTCTGCCCGGCGGTGGACCAGGAGGACCCGGAGGGGATGAAGGCCGCCCAGCAGTACGGCCGCTGGCTCCAGACCCAGGTCTTCCCCGACCTGCGGGTGGCCATCGTCCACGGCCGGCAGAAGCCCAAGGACAAGCAGGAGACCATGGCCGCCTTCGCCGCCGGCCAGGTGGACATCCTGGTCTCCACCACCGTCATCGAGGTGGGGGTGGACGTGCCCAACGCCAACCTGATGATCATCGAGGACGCCGACCGGTTCGGCCTGAGCCAGCTCCACCAGCTCCGGGGCCGGGTGGGCCGGGGGCAGTGGCAGTCCTACTGCGTGCTCCTCTCCGACAGCCGCAGCGAGACCACCCGCCAGCGCCTGCGGGCCCTGGCATCTACCAACGACGGCTTCGTCATTGCCGAGGAGGATTTGAAGCTCCGGGGCCCCGGGGACTTTTTCGGGGCCCGGCAGCACGGCCTGCCCCAGCTGAAGCTGGCCAGCCTGGAGGGGGACATGCGCCTGCTCCACCAGGCCCAGGCCGCCGCCCGGGCCCTGCTGGCCCAGGACCCCGACCTGGCCGGCCACCCCGCCCTGAGGCAGCGGGTGGAGGAACTTTTCCAGGCCCAGGGGGACGGCTTCAATTGAACAGGACGGAAAAAACCCCGTCCCCTGCCGGAACATGCGGCGGGGGACGGGGTTGGTGTTTTGGGGGTCAGATGATAGCCTCCCGGGAAGCAAACACCTGAATGGTGCCGGAGAGGGGAGAACCATCAGACGTGGAGAAGGAAATCGTGTGCTCACCGGGGCAGGCGTTGGAGACAGAGAAAGTGATGGTTTCTCCGGCGGGAACCTCAAACACGTGGGTGGGTTGTATCTCGGAATAGCGAATGGTAATTCTGGTAGGAACGGAGTTGGTGTTATGAGCGGAGACTAAATAAGCGGCCAGACGGCGGAATTGATCCCAATGATAGTCCTGCGAGGTGAACGGTGCCTCTTCGATGGGGAAAAACTGATTGTCATTGATTTCCGTGGGGTAGGAAACCGGAGCGGAAAGGACACCCCCTGTTTCAGGGGTGTTGAAGGAAAGGAAAATACCTGTCAAGACGCAGACAATCACTAAGCAGAAACAGAGGATGAAAGCGATATGTCTTTTGAGAGGAAGGGGGGCTGGCAAAGGATTTACATGCAAGAAACTTTGGGCCATATGCTCTGGTGGGCCGAAGGCTTCCACGAGGTCTTCGTAGCTGGGGGCTGCGTTCTCCTCCAGGAAAGGGACCAGGGACCGTTGGAATGCGGACAACAGGGCTTTCCGGCGACTATGGCCAGGGACGCAACAGGCCAACTCCTTTTTATAACGGGCAAGTGGGGAACGGTTCATCCTTCTTCCTCCTTCCCCGCAAGGATGTCATTGACACCCTGGAAAAACTGGTGGTAGGTGGCCAGCATCTCCTGCAGATGGGCCCGGCCCGCCGGGGTGATGGCGTAGTACTGCCGCAGCCGCCCGTCGGGGGCGGTCTTTTTTTCGCTCTCCGTCAGGTATCCGGCGGCGGTGATCCGGTAAATGGCGGCATAGGGAAAGACGATACTCAAGGTACCGTGGCTGCGGGCCTCCAACAGGGGGGAGAGTTCCCCGATGTAGTGCTCCCCCTCTCCGAAGAGGAAGAGGATGAGCAGCTCTGTGAGGGCTTTTTTTAAGTTTTCCTCCAGGCCGCTGGTGGGGCGGGACTTGGGGTCAGTGTCCTTTGGATTCAAAAATATAACCTACTTTATTTTATCATGATTCTTTTGATGTGTCTACTATACCATGGGGAAACGGAAAGCGCAATATTTTTTCAAAGAATAAAAATTTTCCTTGACAAGAAAAGTGGGCCATGCTATTATGCAAATAGAACAAAGAATAGAGGGGATGGGAATCAAATTAAGACAAATTGTAAAAGGAGGAAATAATGAGAAATGTAAAGAGATCAGAAATTGCAGTGATTATAGGACGTATTTCAACGGGACTCATTGCAATTTTCCTTCCTCCAAGTGATGAAATCCTTTCATTCAATGTGGTTTGGCTTTTATGCATTGTTGTATTTGCTTTTGCTCAGGGTGAATTGGAACATAACGCAGGAAGAAAAGGCTTTTCATGGATGACCATTGGGTGTTTTGTTCTTGGTATTCTTATTAACATTGGAACCGGAACTGGAGATATGCTTGGTGGTATGATTGGATTAGCGAGTATGATAATACTCTACATCATTGGAAAAGAATATGCGTTACACTGTAAAAAGTGAGTACTCAAGTATGCAATAAACTAGTAAAGCCTAACTCGCATATCAAAGACCCACCAAGGTCCCGCCCCGAACTCGGTACGGGACCTTTTTTGCCGGTAACCAGGGGATCCAAGCGAGTTTTCCTTGACAGCCCCTCTACCATCCTGTATCCTAAAGTTGAACAAAAACGAGTGAAATAAAATCAGAATTTTTAGATCTTTTCTCCAATTGGGCAGCCTGCCTCTCCCGCGAAGGGGCGAGTTCCAGGCCCCCCGGCTGTTCCACGGCGGGGCCTTCCTGGGCAAAACGCCAAAATGGAAAAAATCCCAAACTTTTCCCCCTTTCCCCGTCACAAAACGCCCCTCTCAGACGTCATATATCGTAAAGGGGCATCCCTGCGCCGCGGCCTGAAAGGGTTCCCCTCCGGCCATCGGACCCCCCCATAGAAAGGAGAGAGTACGATGAAATGCCGCACCCTTCGCCTCCCCGCCGCCCTGGCCGGCCTGCTCCTGGCGCTGTCCCTGTGCGCCTGCGGAGCGGGCGAAGAACAGGGGTTTGCCGGAGAGGTCTTGCAGATCAGCGATGCAGAGGTCCTGGTGTCGGTTCTGCCCAACGATCCCCTGCGGGCCCAGGCCACCCAGGTGGCCTTCCCCCTGGATGCCATCGGGGGACGGGAAAACCTGGAGGCAACCGTGGGGGATACCGTCACGGTGGTCTACCTAGGCCCGGTCACGCCGGGGGAACCGGCGACGGTGGACGCCCGTGAATGCGGCCTGCTGCAAAAAGAGTTCTGCGGCGTGATTGACCGCATCGGGGCGGGCACCGCAGTGATCGAACCCCTGGCCACCGAGGAAATCGCCCAGGAGGCCGGGCAGCTGTCCATCTCGCTGCAGCAGGTGGGGGACAAGGGGTTCCAGGTAGGGGACGTTGTCTCCGTGACCTATGTCAGAGGGGTGGTGCCAGGCAGCATCCCCCAGGTGGACGCACGGGACTGGGGCCTGGCGGAGTAAGCCCCCAGCCATCGCTGCCCCCGCCCCCCAACCACGCAGGAGCCATTCGATGAAAGGAGCGATCCCCATGAAATTCCACAGCCTTCGCCTTCCCGCCGCCCTGGCCTGCCTTCTGCTGGCCCTGGCCTTGTGCGCCTGCGGGCAGACCCAGGAAACCCCGCCGGCCCCGTCGGGGGTGGGTTCCGCCGACCAGGAGGACACCACCCCCTCGGAGGGCATGACGGCGACCGCCTCCCAGGACTATCGGGTCACCCCGGGGGAGGACGGCACCTACACCGTCACCCTGGACGGCGTCCAGGTAGGCGGGTCGGCCTGGATCCCCTACCCTGGGGCAGACCAGGTGGACTTTGCCGCCTACTTTGATATGAATGACATACCGGGGGAGTGGGAGCCGGTGAAGGAGGGGGGGCCGGTGGAGGAGATCCTCCAGGCCATGTGGGCCCAGCGCCTGGGCCCGGGAGCGAAGCCCGAGCACGTGGCCTCCAACAGCACCGTGGCCGACCTGGAGGACAGCATCTTCACCGACCAGGGCGGGGAGACCCACTACCTCTTCGCAGAGGGGGACCGGGTCTACGACGCCTGGTTCCAGGAGGGGGCCTTGACCGCCCAGCAGATGCAGGCGGTGCTGGACACCTCCCTGCCGGAGAACTTGGCCTGAACCAGATCCCCGGACCAAGATGGAAAGGAGTGACCCGCTATGAAGAAACGCTGGCTTGTGTGTGTCCTCCTGCTGTTACTGAGCGTGGGCCTTTTCGGCTGCGCCGGCAGTGGGGCCACGACGGTTCCCCTGCCCCCCGGCGCCACCCTTTGCGGGTCGTACATCGCGGGCGCAGCCGATGCGCAACGGCTTTTTTCTGTGGATGCGTCCCAGGCGTTTTACTATGCGGACCAAAAAAATGGCCGCTTTGTTCGCGGTCGGGTCGCCCCCCAGGGGGAGGGGACTTACGTGGTCGCCTGCCAGGATCCCCACAACGCGGGGATCCTCCCCCGCCAGGAACTCCTCTATGACGGCAACGGGTTTTCCCTGACCATAGAGGGGGAACGGTGTTCCTTCCAGAAAATCGATGATGTGCCCGCGGTCATCGGGGATCCCAGCCGCTATTCTTAAGTGGAAGAAGCTGGGGAGGCGGGCCCAGTGAACGCCTCCGCCTATTTTGACACGAGCATCACATCAGCGGACCGGGGACCAGGTCCCCGGACCAGATGGAAAGGAGTGACCCGCCATGAAGAAACGCTGGCAGATCGGAAGAGCGTCGTGTAGGGAAAGAGTGTAGATCTCGGTGGTCGC
>OGGQ01001803.1_pt1 | contig 26350 bp, 29 predicted proteins | sample 1571191 | NCBI WGS metagenome assembly OGGQ01 (sample SAMEA2582061, study PRJEB24529) | metagenome | biome: Human gut stool | place: China | collected 2011
CCCGCCGTTCTGCACCTTGCTCTTGCCCACCTTTACCGTCACCGAGGAGCCCATGGTGGGCACAGCGCTGATGGCGTCCTGGGCGTTGGTGGTGTCCGCGGTGTAGGTATCCGTGTCAGGCGAGAAGGTGGGAGAAAGGGACAGGCCGCCGATGGTAAGGGACCGGAGGGCCGCCACAACCGGGTTGGCTACATCCTGGGTAAAGGACACGGCCGTAGTGGGGGCCTTTCCGATGCCGATGGCCACAAAGCCCTCGGGGATGGCGGGCTGGCCGTCGTACCGTGCGGTGCCCTTGACCACCGTCTGGTCCTGGATAAACAGGGGGATATCGCTGTACCCAACGGTGGTGCCGGATCGCTCCGCCAGCAGGTAGAGGTCCCCGTAGCCGCCGATGATGGTGTCCGCGGGCATCACGTCGTCAGAGAACACCACGATGTCGCCTCCCACCACGGGCATGGTGCCGTTGTTCATGGCCACAATGGCGCCGGTGGAATCAAACGTAGCGGCCTCCGCCATAAGCTTGGTATAGGTGACCTCGTTCATTGCCCAGAACACTTCTCCCCGAGAGTACCGCCCCTTGGCCGCCCCAAAGGCCAGAACGATCTGCTGGAACAGGGTGAGGCCGCTGGTGGAGCCGGAGGGAATGGTAATCACATTGGAGGCGGAGAGGTTGATCCACGGGCGGGCCTTCTCCGGATACTGGTCGGGCTGGGCGTTCTGGGCAAGGCGTGTGGCAATGCCCAGAGGCATTTTTACGCCGGTACCGAAGAGGATTGCCTTGTCCAGGGCAATGCCGATGGAGGCGCCCATGCCAATGATAATCTCAGACAGCAGGGCGTAGTCGGTATCCTCCAGGGTGGAATTGCACAGCACCACATAGCCGCCCACCTTGTAGCCGTCCACCTCCGCCTGGTTGACGGCAAACTGGAGCTCATTGAGGGCGCCGCAGGCCTCGGTCCACACCGCCTCGGGGATGGTGCCCATGATGGGCTGGCGGGCCCGGCCGGGTACGGGCGACAGCCGCACCCGGCGGATCAGCTTGGAATAGTCCTCGATGTTCTGCCGGATCAGGTCCAGCACCACCTCGGGGATCAGCAGCTCGCCGCCGGTGACGCTCCGGGTCTGACCGGACTTGAACTTGCTGCGGAACTGGGTCAAAAACTCCTGGACGTCGTCCCGCCGGAGAAAGGCGGAACGCTGCTCCATGGTCATGGCGCCAAAGGCGCGAATCTGCCGCTTGGTCATGTACTTCTCATCCTTTCGTACCGTCTCAGGGGACGGGGTATTGAGGTTTTCCGCGGGGGGCTTGGGCTGGGCCTGCTCCAGGGCGCGAAGTTCCGCCTGGTCGGCGTCAAGCTCCCCCTGAAGGGCGTCCACCGCCTCCTGATGGGCGCGCTGCTCCGTGTCAAATGCGTCCACCAGGGCCTCCACGCTCCGCAGCTCCTCCTCGGTCTTGGCCTCGTCCATGGCCGCCTCCAGCTCCCGTTCCCGGTTCTTAAATGCCTCCCGCTTTTCCAGCAGGCTGTCCATACGCTCCTGCTTTTCCTCGATCCGCCGCTGAAGCAGCAATGCTCTCAATGCCATGGCTTACACTCCTTTCAACTTCTGACGCAGGGCCTCTTTCCGCTCGGAAAAAAGCCGCTGCCTGATGTGCTCCTCCTGGTTTGCCCGGGCGGAAACCGATGTCTCCTCATAGGCGGGAAAGGTGACCACGGACACCTCGAAGAGCTTGACCTTGAGGATGACATAGCGCACCGAGCCCTCCGGCAGCACCTCCCGGCGCTCATCCAGAATGACAAAGCCGAAGGAACACTGGTCCACATCCCCCCGCTGCACCCGGCGGTACAGGTTCATGGCGTCCAGGTCCTCCCGGTTGATGCGGATGCTGCCCCAGAGGCCGTGGCTGTCCTCCCGGAGCGTCAGCGTTCCCGCCTTGTTCCGGCCCAGAACCAGGGTGGTATCGTGGTTGGTCAGCGCCCGGATATCTTCGCCCAACGTGTCGGAAAAGGCGCCGGGCGCCACTTCCTCCACCACGCCGGGACAGATATCGTAGGCCGAATTGAATACGGCAAAATAGCCCTCAATATAGAGCTCCTCCCCCTCCGCCCGGGTCTGAAAGCTGCCCGGGACAGGCACCATGGTGCGCCGCTCAAAGGTTGCCATTTGTTTGTTCACCCGCCTTCTGCAATAGTTTCTTCTGTTCCCCAATCATCCCAAGGGGGATGTAGTTCTCCAGGATGACCAGCTCATCCAGGCCCTCCTTGGGCCCCAGGTGCAGCCAGCCCCGGACCTCGTTGCCCGTCATCATCCCCCGGACATAGAGGTTTGCGCCAATCTCCGACAGGTCCTTGAGCTCGTAGGCGTACAGCGCCCAGGGGTTCATGCTGATGTACCAGTCCGGGGAGAGCAGCAGCTTCCGGGTCATTTCCTGCTCCAGTCCCCGGACAATGGGCATAACGGTGGTGGAGATAAAGTGGTTCCACTCCTCCCGGTTGAACGTCCCCAACCCCACCACATAGGGCGGCACCCCCAGAATGGCGGCCACCGCCTGCTTGTCCAGCTTGACGCTGTCTGAAATGGCCAGGTCGTTCAGGGAGAGGGGCTTGACCTGGACTACCTCCATCTGCTCGGCGGGAATCATCCAGGGCGCTCCCGCCTGGGTGGTTTTCAGGTACTGCTCGGTCAGCCGCTGCCTGCCCGCCGGCGTGGTCAGCTCCTCGCTGTTCCCGTCCACCTTGACGATGACGGAGGGCTTCCACTCGCTGGACAGGAAGGCGTTTTTGGTGGTGCTGGCCTGCTTGAGGTTTTTCACCACATCCTTGAGGCTGGCCCGGAAGCCCGTCCCAAACCACGGCCGCTGAGTGCTGGGGTTTGCCACAAAATGGAGCAGGTCGTCCGGGTCGTAGGGCACCCCGTTGACCAGAATCTGATACCCATAGCCATCCGCCCGGAAGCTGACGGAGGACGGAGCCAGGGGCACCAGCTCCTCCAGCCGTCCGCCCGAGGTGCGGGGCCAGACCACGGCGTTTCCGCCTCCGTCCAGCAGCAGCGTCCAGACGATGGATGCCATCAGGGTTTTCCGCGTCATCCAGCGGTTGGGCGCGATGTCCAGCCGCCGGGACAGGGCGTTATAAAGCCGCATGTCCCCCGATTCCGTGTTGGCCATAAGACGGATGGACATGGTGCTGATGAGCTCCGCGATCCGGCCCACCGCCATGCGCACCTCGGGATTTTCACTGAGCCGGGTGTAGCCGCCGCAGCACAGATTGTCCCAGCCGCCGCCCAAAACAAAGCCCACGCTCCCCCGCTTTTCTATGGGCTTGTCCCTGGCGGAGCTGCCTTGCCGTTTTCGCTTGCTCATTCCGATTCCTCCCCAAACCAGTTCTTTTCCTTCTGGACCCGCTCCAGATCCTCCAGGTAGGCGCAGCAGGCAAACACCGCCGCGTCGAATACGTCGATCCTCAAGTTGGGCTGAAGCTTGTCGTACATGACCATGTCGTCCGCCTTCAGCACGGCCCGCACATTCTGGACACAGTATTCAAAGGGCTCCGCGTGGAGATAGTAGAGCGTCCCCTTCTTGGCGCTGTTCTCCAGGTACTTGAAGCCCTCGCTCTTTCGGGTAAAGAGCTGAGGCTGGTCCTTGACCCGAAAATGGGCCTTTTTCATCTCCAGAAAATATTCCCGGCAGAATTTGCGGTCATGGCCCACCAGCCGCACCTTGAACCCGGCGTTCCGCATCCCCTTGTACCACCGGACCACATCGGAGTGGTTGATAACCTTGTCGTTGGACATGTCCAGCCACCCGTCCTCCTGCCAGCCAAACAGCGGAATCTGGTCCTCATGGGCCTTGACAGCGGCCGCCGCCAGGGGGAACCAGCAGTGGGGAATCACAATGTCCACCCCGTTATAGTGGCCAAAGAGGCAGGCAGTGGTGAGATCGTAGAGCTTGGACAGGTCGCTGCCGCCGTACCAGTGGATTTTGAGCTGGGCGAGCTCCTCCAGCGTCCAGCTGTATCTGCTGTCGCTGGCCCGGAACTCCTCCACATTGAACCAGGCCCTCAGGGAGGCAATGAACACATTGAGGGACTTCTGGAGGAACTCCGGCCGGAGCTGGGGGTCCTCCTTGGCCTGCATGGCGTCGTTGACCATGTCCTGGGGCCGGATGCTCTGTCCCCACCCCGGATTACAGCACTCCATGACCTGGGGATTGGTGTAGTCCACCTCTCCGTTCTCCTCCCGGGGCGCCGCGGCGATAAAGATGAAAATGGCGTCTGCCTCCGGTCCTTTGATGGTCCCGTTTAAAATCTTGCGGCAGTACTCCACCCGCCGTGCGCAGAAGCCGGTGGCCAGGTCGCCGCCGGAGCTGATGCCGATGACCAGCTTGTTGGTATAGGCCTTGGTGGCGTCCTTCAGCACCTGGTACTGCTTTGCCGTCTTGTAGGTGTGCATCTCGTCGGCAATGACAATGTTGCAGTTGAAGGAATCCTGCTTGTCCACGCTGGAGGCCAGGGCGTTGATGGAGAGAAAGCCGTCCTCGCCCAGGTCCCCGCTGATGGAGTGCTCCATGTTGTTGTCCACGATCCGAAGTCCGTTGACCGGGTCATCCTCCGTGGTCAGTTTCTCCCGCTTGATGTTGTAGCGCAGGAAGTCGAAGCCCTCCATGGCCTGCTTGAGGGCGCCGCCCACCTCGTAGACCTTGGAGCCGCTTCGCCGTTCGTAGAGGGCCAGCGCCCAGGCCAGAGCGGCTGCAAAGGTGGTCTTGATGTTCTTCCGGGGCACAAAGTCGAAGGCCTCCTTGAACCGCCGTTCCTGGGTGCCCCGGACGTAAAACCCCATCACGTTGTAGATGATGAACTTGTGATAGGGCAGGAGAATAAAGGGCGTCCCGCGCAGCGGAGTCGCGTCTAAAAACTCGCCCTGCTGGTGGCAGATTGTGGTTTCGATGATGGCAATGACCTCATTGGCCGGCTCCGGCCGGAAGTCCCACCTGCCGCTGGCCAGATCGTCCAGGTAGCGCCGGCAGGCCTGGCGGCTCTCCATGCAGGCGTTGAGCCTGCCGGACAGCACACCGTCCACGTATTGGTCCACCTGTGCCATATACGCTCCGGCCTGTTCCAGCGCCGTCGCATGGGCCGCCTCCAACAGCTGGGATAAGCGGCCCTTGTTGGGCTGGGCGTAGTCCTGCTGTTTTCGTTTCGCCCTGGCATAGCTGGCTGGAGTCAGGCCCAGCTGGGCCCGGAGCGAGAGCACATCCTTGCGCAGCTGGTCCACCACGGCGTAGTTGGGGTCCTTGGCTGTGTAGGCGCCTCCCGTCTTGTTGACCAGCTGTGCCACCATCTGCCCGCCGGCGGCCTTCCATGCCTTCTCCGCCCGGGACAGCTCCCGCTCGGTTTTGGCCAGCTGCCGGATTGTGGTGTCAAAGATCGGGCTGTACACGCCCACGGACTCCATGTCCGCCTTGATCATGGCCTCCCGGCCCAAAGGCTCACCCCTTCCCTGTGTCCAATTTGGACACCGCACTGTCCTGAATGGCGGGCCTTCGTGCGGGCGCGCCGTTTGCGCCCGCAATGCCCGCGCACATCCCACGGGCGCGATAGCTGGTCACGCCCGCACGCGGGCGAACCCCCTCCCCCGGACACGCCTGCCGTCGGAAAGAGTCCTGCCCTCCGGTCTCCGCGGGCCGGTCAGAGGGGGCCTGAGGGAGGGGGGGCTACCCGGCGCCGCCAGGAGCGCCCCAAGTCGGTCAAGGCTCCCGAGTCCCGGTCGTGCATGGCATTGTGGCACCTTCCGCACAGGCTTACCAGGTTCCACGGACACCACTCCAGCTCCGGGTAGTCCTCCGCCGGGTATGCGTGATGGACCACCGTGGCATTGACGACCAGGCCGTACCGCCCGCACTCCCGGCACCGGTACCCGTCCCGCGCCAGAACCGCCTCACGGAGTTTCCGCCAGCGCCGGCTTTTGTAATCCATGGGCTATCACCTCCGGGCAAAACAAAAAGCCGGCACCGACGTTCGCCCGCTTGGGGCTGAATCATCGGCACCGGCTAACAACTGAGCACTGGCCATGGTCAATATTCACGATGAACTCTGCCTTGCAGTTCCGGCACCAGAGAATCAGCTTATCGGCGTTCGTCGCCTCGCTGGCCTTCTGGTTGGTGGTCTGCTTGCAGTTGGGACAGACATACCGTCCGTTCTTTATGACCAGTTTACCACATCGTACATCCGTTTGCAAACATTTTCCCTGCCTTTCTTCTGAAAATGTAAGAGAATATACTTACCCCCAAGACCGAAAAGAATAGAAAAGCTATTCTTTTTTCCGTCTCCGCCTCCGGGTCCTGGTCTTGCGCCTGGAATCTTTTGGAAGCAGATACTTGATCCAGACGTACTCCCCGTATCCGTTTTTGACTGGCCCCTCCCGGGCCAACATCACCGCGCCGGGCGGAGGAGCCAGGGTCATATAGTCGGGCACCCGCTCGGTCTCCGTCTCCGGCTGGCGCAGGCCCAGGGAGGGCGTCCAGGTCCGCTCCCCCACCTGAGGGTGTCCCCACTCCCGGGGCTCCTTGGTGAGATAGCTGGCCAGGTCCTCATAGGTGTAGTCCTCACCGAAGGTCAGCCGCCGCAGCTCCACATTGTCTCCGTAAATCCACAGCCACCGGATTTCCTCCAGGTCGTCCCCCGTGGAGTTGAGCACAAGGTGGTGATGAAGCCGCCCGCCTGGACAGCACCCCTCCGTCACATAGATGTAGTGCAGGGGCTGGCCCCTGGCCCTCCGGGCCGCCCGGAGCTTGGAGAGGAAGGAGCGCACCTTGCGCACCGCCTTGTCCCGGCTGTCCGGCAGGTGCTTGTCGTCATAGGTCACCGTCAAAAACAGGTCCCCGGTGTCAAAGTTGGCCGCCAGCGTCCGCTCCAGCTTCTGAAATGAGGTGCGGGCGTTGAGCTTCTCGCGGGCGGCAGTGCTGGCCTTTTGCTTCTGGGCACGGGCCCGATCCGAGTCCCCTGCTGTGGGTGTGGTGTAGACCACCGCGCACACCAGGCGCCCGGCCCGCACCCGCTTCAACATCTTACTCACTGGAAACCCCCTCTCCGGCCTCCAGCTTGTCCAGCGCCCTGCCCAGCTGCCGCCACTGGGCGATGTTGGGCGAAGCCGCCCCCACCAGCATGTCCCGCATCAGGTCCACAGTAATGGGACGGCCCGCCTTTGCCGCCACCCGGCTGAGACAGCCCAGGCCGTGCGCGCTCCGGTAGACCTTCAGCCGGGCCAAGACGACCTGCTTCTCCTGGGCAGCCTGCCCGCTCACGTCCGGCGGCAAAATTGCTGCATGATCCAACGGCTCTCCTCCTCTCCCGTTCTTTCCCCCGGGCTGCCCATGGTGAGCAGCTCCTCCATGGCCAGAAGGTCCCTCCCGTTTTTCTCGCTGCCCGGGTCATTGAGGGTATCTATTAATTCCTCCGCCTCCATCAGCTTGTGTACCGCCCCGTACACCAAGGGCGGAAGGCCGGATAATTCCTTCCAGCTTAGCCCCCGGATACCCCAGCTGCCGTCCGGGGTCCTGTAAGTCAGTCGTGCCACACGCTCCCTCCTTCTGAAGCTTGTCCGCCCTCCGAACCCACCGCCGCCCAGCTGCATACACTGGGAATGGATTGGAGGGATCCCAATTGGAAAATAACAACATGACCACCACCATGTGTGCCGCGGTCTTATGTGTTCATGACTGCAGCCTGCTGGTGTGCGACTGTTCCACCCGGCAAAAGGTACTGGTCCACACCGACCAGGCCTGCTGCTTCTCCTGTGGCGACTACGTCCGGATCGAGTACAGCGGTATGATGACCATGAGCCTTCCGCCCCAGATCACTGCCCTGTCCATCTCCCGGGTGTGCTGCTGAGCCGCCAGGGCCCGCCCTCCGGCGGGTCCTACTTATCCCTCCACACAAACCAAATTCAGAGGTGATGTTATGATGCTGCCTACCCCCGGAGAGCCCGCCGCCATCGCCAATATCTCCGGCGGTCCGGACTCCTCCGTCTCCGGCATGGTGTCCTTCTTCCCCCACCCATCCGGGGTTCTGGTCTCCGCACAGATTCACGGCCTGCCCTATGAGGAGGAGGAGCCCTGCTCCGGCCGCGTGTTCGGATTCCATATCCACGACGGCTCCGACTGTACAGCCCCCGGCTTCCAGGATGCGGGCGGACACTTGGACCCGGAGGACTGCCCCCATCCCCAACACGCCGGGGACCTGCCGCCCCTGTTCGGATGCAAGGATGAGGCCTATCTGAGTGTATTGACCGACCGCTTCTCCATCCCCGAGGTCATCGGCCGCACGGTGGTCATTCACAGCGACCCGGACGACTTTACCACCCAGCCCTCGGGAAACGCCGGCGCGCGGATTGCCTGTGGGGTCATTCGGGCCCTTTAACAACGGTGCTCCCGGGAGGACGGCGGTACAGGGTATAGGTCCTGCCGGGGTTGTCCAGGGTGTCTCCGCCATGGCCTGTGGCGTCCAGGAGCAGCTCCTCAAGCCCGGCCCCGTCCAGCATGTCTATGGAGTAGAGCTTCCCATACAGCACGACGCCCGCTTCCCCGCACCCTTCGCCGTCCCCGTCCGGCCCGTAGTCAATCCAGACGCGCTCAAAGTGCATCTGCTCCAAATCCACCTGGGTCAGCGGCCCTCTGTCTGCCGGAGCAAAGGCGGCAGGATAGTCCCGGTCCGCCTTCTCCGCGATGGCCTCCGCCACAAAATCCAGGGTGGGACGCTCCTGCTCCTTCAGCGTTTCCCGAAGCCGCGCCAGGGCGGCCAGCGCCTCCCGGTACGTCTGCTCGCTGTATTTCATTTTGCTTGCCTCCTAAAAGGGCAGCTCGCCCTCGTCCTCCAGCTCCCGGAAGTCCGCTCCCGGGTTTTGGGGCAGCACGGCCTCGTCCGCGTTGCCCTCGCTGGGCGGCGGGGCGGAATTGGACTTGCTGTCTGCAAAATAGACGTTGTCGGCCACCACCTCCGCCGCCCGGCGCTTGTTGCCCTGGCGGTCGGTGTAGTCCCGCATCTGCAGCCGCCCCTCCACCACGGCCAGGCGGCCCTTGGCGAAGTAGCGGCACACAAACTCCGCCGTCTGACGCCAGGCCGTCACGTTGATCCAATCGGTGGCCTTCTCTCCGGTGCTCTTGTCCTTAAAATCCCGGTCCACCGCCAGGGAGAAGGAGGCCACCGACGTCCCGTTCTGGGTGTACCGCTTCTCCGGGTCCCGGCCCAGCCGGCCCATGAGAATGATTTTATTGAGCATTCGCCTCTCCCCTCTTTGCCTGCATTTTCCGAAGCTCCTCAGTCGTGGGAAAGACCCACTGCTCTGCAATCCGGGTCAGCAGGGCCAGAAGCTCTGGATCCCGGCTTTTGATGGGCCGCCCGCAGCAGGGGCACGGGTCGCCGGTTTTCAACATTCCTTTCACACCTCCGGCAGCGGGTACCAGCCCAGGCACCGGGCGTCAATTTTGGCCCCGCCGTTTCCAAACTGCCAGCTTTTCCGGGCGCTGTCCCACCATACCGCCTGGGTGATGATGGTCCCCTCACAGTCAAACCTGCAGTAATACATCCCGTCCCTGGGCGGCAGCTCATGCCCATCCACGAATTGGACAGGCACCCATCCCTCCGCCGGGGGGACCGCCTGAGCCGCCGGACTGGGCTGGTCGGTGCGGCACAGGAGATAGTCCAGGGATACCCCCAGCAGGTCGGCAACCTTGATATACCGCTTGACGTCACCCAAATAGCAGCTGTACCCGTAGGGCAGGTTGGTGTTGACGGTAAGCTTGGCCGTCCCCTTCTCCAGCGCCTCCACCTTTTCGTCATCCGCCTGGACCCAGTACTTCTCCATAGCCTTGTAGCAGGCCTTCACCGACTTTCCGGCCGCCGCCCGGGCCTCGCCGAAGCGGGTCCAGAAGGCCTGGATCTCCTCCAGCACCGGACGCTCCTTTTCCTCCTTGGCCAGCTGCTCCTGCCGCCGCTGGGCCTTGGCATCCTCCCGCAGGCGTTTTACCTTGTCAGCCAGCATGGGGCAGGCGTTTTTGCACTTGGCCAGGTTCTCGCACTTGTCGCAGCACTTGGCACAGCTGGTGCTGGAATAATAGTTCTGATAAATTGCCTGCTTCCGCTTGCGCTCCACGTTGCTGCAAGGGAAATCCTTCCTGGCCCCCCGCTTGCAGATAAGCTCGTCAATGGCCGCCAGCTTGTCCCCGCAGTTCTTGGCCTCGTGCTCATAAAACCACCGGATCTGGGTGTTCTTGCTCTTAAGGCCCTCAAAGATGACCTTCTGGTGCTCTGTCGGCATCTGAGCCAGGGTGTAGGCGGTGGACTCGGACAGTTCCCCCTTCTCATAGCTGGGCAGCCAGGAGGGCTCCAGGTTGTCCCGAATCATCTTGAGCCGGGCCAGCTTGGAGGCGGACACCTTGCAGGCCTGGGCCACATGGTCCCGCATCCGGCCGGGGAAGTCGTAGCCCTCCTCCTTGAGCTGGTAGAGCAGCTCCTCCACCCGTTGGGCCTGCCGGGACAGCTCCGGGGAGGTCAGCTTCCGGGTGTCGCTGTTGGCGTAAATGAGCTTCAGCTCCTGCAGGGCCTCCGGCCCCTCCCCCCGCTCCCGGATGCAGGGAATGCTCCTCCACTTTGGGTCCTCCCCGGCCAGCAGCTCCAGGGCCGCCCGCCGGCGGTGGCCGGAAACCACCACCACATGCCCGCCTGCTCCGGGTCGCACCCGGATGGGCTGCTGCAGGCCGCACAGCTGGATGTTGGCCGCCAGCTCCTCCAGGCCCTCCAGGGAGTAAAAATTATTGGGGTCCGGGTCAATGCGCTCCAGGTCTATGTACTCAATCTGCTCCCGCCCGGTGTCCGAATTGGACACCGCCGCCCGGGCGATGAGCTCCCCCAGGTTAACTTTGCTCACACGGGATTCCCTCCTTTGCCAGCAGCTCGGCCACCCAGGCCCGGTAGTCCCGGGCGGCGGAGCACCAGGGGCTCCAGGCCTGGACCGCCCGGCCCGCCCAGCCGCTCTCGGGCACCTTGTCGGTGCGGCGGATGACCGTTTGAAAGATGGGCACCGGGCACTCCTCCCGCAGGGTGGTCATGGCATCGTCCACCACCGGGGCCCGGTGCCACTGGTTAAAGAGTACCCCGGACACCCGCAGGCCGGGGTTCATGTCCCGCAGATCGTCAATCTGCTTTACCAGGTCGGCCACACCCACCGTGGAGCACACGTCGGAGAGCACCGGGATGATGACGGAGTCGCTGGCCAGGATGGCCGAGACGCAGGCGGTGGACAGGTTGGGCGGGCAGTCAATCACCAGGATGTCGTAGGCGTCATCCTCCTCCACCGCGTCCCGCAGGTCCCGGATGGCCCGGAAGGAGCGGTGTCCATCGGCCACCACCGCCTCCAGGTCCACCGCCCACAGGTCCTCCGAGGCGGGTAGTACGTCCAGCCCGGGTACATCGGTATGTTCCGTCACCTCGGCATAGCACATAGCGTACCCCCGGAGGAGTGCGCCCAGGCCCCCGTACTCCCGCGAGGGCAGGAGGATGCTGGTGGCGTTTCCCTGGCCGTCGGCATCGATGAGCAGTACCCGCTTGCGGCAGCTGGTGGCCAGCACATAGGCCAGGTTGACGGCGGTGGTGGTCTTCCCCACCCCGCCCTTTCGGTTGACAATGGCAAAGGTTCTCATGGCTGTACCTCACTTTCTTTCGTTCAAAATGGGAGGTTACGATCATCCAGGCCGCCTCCAGGGCCCGGGCAGTCTCCAGGTGCAGCTCCCCCAGCTGAGGGGACAGGCTGGCCTGTGCCCGGCGGCGCAGGGCCTCCCCCTCCAGCAGGGTCAGCAGCCGCGCCTTGCTTATCACCATAGCCATCCTCCTCCCAGGGGACTTTTTCGCTGCCGGGCAGGTCGTACAGGGCGGCCTGCTTGTACTCCGGCTCCCGGCGCTTCGGCTTTACCGGGGCGTCCACCACACTCTCCCGAAAGCGCTGGTGGGCGCCGTCAAAGACCAGATAGGCGATGCCCCCCGCCTCGCCGTCCTTGTTCTTGGCAATTTTCAGGCAGCGGCGGCTCTTGGGGTTCTTGGGCTCCTCCTTGTACAGCAGCAGCACCCCGTCGGCGTCCTGCTCAATCTGGCCGGACTGGCGCAGGGAGTGCAGCCCCGGGGCCTTCTCCTGCTCCCCGCCCTTCTGGGGCCGGGAGAGCTGGGACAGGGCACAGACGGTGATTCCGGTAGTCTGGGCCATGGTGTGCAGGTCCTTGGAGATCTGGGTCACCTTCTCATAGTCGGTGCGCCTCCGGTCCTCCGGCTCAATCAGTTGTAAGTAGTCAATGTAGATAATGTCATACCGCCCCGCCAGGGCCAGGGCCTGGATGTCCACCACCGTCAGCCCCCCGGCCTGGATAATCTCCAGCTTCCGGCCCACCATGGCGGTGCTCCGGCACTCAATCTCCCGCCAGTCGGCCTCCTCCAGCTTGTGGGCCTTGATGCGCCCGAAGTCCACCCCGCACACGGCGGTAACCGTGCGGTCAATCATCTTGTCCGGCTTGGTCTCCAGGGAAAAGTAGCCCACCCGCTTGTTCTTGGCCTGGGTCCAGGCCAGCTGCAAGGACAGGGCGGTCTTGCCGGCGCTGGGGTAGCCGCCCAGCACCACAAAGTCCCCGTACTCGCACCGAAGGGTGCCGTCCACCTTCTCCAGCCCCCAGGGCACCAGATTGGCGGGCTTGCGCTGGCGGTCGTAGAAGTCCAGCAGGCCCTGCTCCATGTTCACAATCTGGACCCCGGGACGGGAGCCCACAATGCGGTTTGCCTTGGCCACCAGCTTCTGGGCGTCCTCCATGGTGGCCGCGCCGGCGAAGGCCAGCGCCAGGCCGTGGAGGTTTTGGAGCTTGGCCTGCTCCACCGTGAGCTTTATGTACTCCTCCACGTTGGCGGCGGTGGGGGTCTCGTCCATGAGCTGCAGGAGGAACTGGGTGTATTCCCCGCCCACCTTGGCCCGTATTGTGGTGGGGTCAATGGGCCGTCCGGCCTGGAACAGCTCCCGGCAGGCCTCAAACAGGGGGCGGCACTCACCGGTGTAGTCCTCCGGCCGGGTGCGGTGCATCACCATGCCAGCCACATGGGGGGCGTCCAGGAGCAGGGAGCCAATGACCGAGCGCTGGGCCATGTAGTACGGGTTGTCCGCTTTGCTCATAGCAGGTAGGTCCCCTCCTCCTCCACCACCCGGTCCGGGATACAGGCCCCCGGCGGAGCCGTTGCTCCTTCCGGCAAAGGCTTGTCCTCATCCTCCCAGCGGCGGTTATTGAGCCAGGTGGAGGCGTAGGGAATGCCGATTCCCCGCTGCCAGTCCTCCGAGCGCATCGCCCGCTGCAATCCCCTGGCCATCTCCACCAGCAGGCCATCATCCGGCCGGAGCTTGTCCCAGGCACGGATGGCTGCCTGTTTGGATTTCCCACATGGGTAGGCCTCCCAGAAGGCGGCAAAGCGTTCCGGCTTCCAGTCCGGAGCCTCCTTGGGCTCGTTTGACCGCTTGCGTTTCCGCGCCGGCGCTTCCCCCTTGGGGGGATTATAGGGGGGATCTTCAAGTTTACTATTCCCTGTATTATTCTCTCCGCCATTTTCACGGGGAGGTCCCCCCGATTTCACGGGGACCCTCCCCCCATTTTCGGGGGGAGGGGGTACACAGGCACCAGGCGGACCACAAATCCAAATTTTCCGCCGCAGTACTTCCTGAGTCTCGGGGTCCCGTTCCACTTCAAGCTGGATGTGCCCCCGGTCCTTCAGCTGCTTGAGCAGGTCCTCCACTGTCCGCTTGGAGATGCCCAGCGTCTCAGCCAAATGGGCATTCCAGGCCCAGCAGTAGCCCTCCGCCTGAGCAAGCGCTGACAGCTCTCCATACAGCAGCTTGGCGTTGGGCCGCAGGGCGTGGTCGTCCCGAACCCTGGCCGGAATGACAGAGTACAGGCTCCGGTATGGGTCTCCCATCTTCCTCCCCCGCCTCTCGTCTTGTTGACAAACCCATCGGCCAAACAGACGCCCACGCCATTGGTGAGGCGCACCCAGGACTCCCGGTTGTCCGGGCTGTCCGGCTTCAGGACGTCCCGGGGCATGTCGTACTCCTCCCGAATCCGGAAGCCCAGCCGACCCAGGGCCACCCGCCGGGCAGCGGGCGTCATGTCGGGCCTGGTGAGGGCGTCAGGGTAGCCGCCGCCGTTGTCAGCCAGAAACAGCAGCTCAGCGCGGTTCCGAACCAGTTCCCAGCGGTCCTCCAAATTTTTCGGAATCATGTCCCCACCCCCCTTGCGCTCCAGCTTGTCCTGTGATATAGTACATCTGTTCTCATGGTTGGCCGTTCGGCTGACCTCCCCGCGGTCTCTCCAGGGCCGCGGGGATTTTTTATGTCCTTTTTCATCCGTGCCACGGCCCCCACCCCATATAGACTGCCAGGGCCAGGGCAAATGCCCCCACGGACACGGCCAGCACCGCCCAGTTGATCGCCTCAAAGATAACAGGGTACGTCTTCAGCAGCTTCTGCCACATTTTCTTCTCTCCTCCTATGTAAACTAATATTCCTTTACCAGATACCCGCCCGAATGAGATTCCGGGTGGCCACCTCCTTAATTCGCCGGCGGCCCTCCTCCCGTTCCTCCTCCGTGAAGGGCACCTCCCGGTGGAGCTCATAGCCCAGGGAAATTCCCAGCTTCGGGCCCAGGTCCATGGTCATGGAGCGGTCCACGTCCAGCTCCCGGTCCCCCAGGATGAGCCGGTGCCGCCCCCGCCAGTCCACGATGGTCTTGGGGATCTCCTTTCCCTTGTAGGTCGTGGTCTTCACCTTCACGATGATCTCCACCGGCTGCCCGGGCAACTCCTCCCGGCGGCAGGTCATGTTTTGATTTCGGAACACGTCTGTCCGCTCCATAGCTTCCACCTCCTCTCTACCCTATGGCCCACGGCCTGTCCCCTATGAGTCCCGATCAGAGCAGTAGACCTCCAGCTCCAGGCCGGAGCGGACAATCTCCCGCAGGTCGGCCAGGATGGCGTCGAACTCCGGCCGCTCCTCCCGGTCGATTTGCCCGTCCTCTGCAATGTCCAGTAGTCGGTCCACACTGCCTTCCTTGGCAAAGCGCCGCATCCGGTTATAAATCCTGAGCGCCAGCTCCATGAGGCTTCGCTCCTCAATGGCCGGAATAATCCGGGCCGCCAGAGCATTGGTGGCCTTCAGGTGCTGATAGGCCAGGTACTGGGCGTTGTAGACCTCCACCATGCGCTCCACCACATCGTTGGGCGGGATGCGGCCACCGCATTCGTACTCGGCCAGAGATCGAACAGACACGCCCAGCAGCTCGGCGGCGTGCTCCTGGGTATAACCTGCCGCCTTCCGGGCAGCCTGGTAGATGATCCGGACATCCTCCTGCATGGAGTTACGCCCCCTTTCCAGATAAAATAGACTCAGGCGGACCAGACCGCCCGTAGAGCGCGTCGATGGAACAGCCCAGCAGGTCGGCCAATTTTGGCAGCTTGGCAGCCAGGGGCATAGCAGTACCAGTCTCCCAACGATGAACTGCCGCCAAGTCGACGTCCATGGCCCGGGCCAATTCTGTTTTGCTCAAGCCTGCGGCTTCCCGCAACTCTTTAATAAACATTGTGCCACCCCCCCTTTTTCTTGATTTCTTGTCATACCCATGATAAGATGAAATAACTATTAGTGATAATTGTCAGTGCGTTGATGTTTTAATGGCTCAGAAAAGATGAATCCATGTGCACTTATTGCCATATGTCTCTTGACCAGTTGTCATCTTGTACGCTTATCTTAATCTTCATTTTATAGATTGTCAATCTAAAAAATATAGATTATCATTTTTTGTAAATGTTCTACAATCTTTATTTTGTAGATTTGTATATATTTTAGGGGTGATTTTATGTCCTCTATCACGGACAGAATTTTTGCATTGCTCGACAAGCGAGGTATTGAGCAGAAAGAATTTGCTGCTCAGATCGGCGCCTCCGATAAAACTGTCAGTGCTTGGAAAACTGGCCGTGCAAAGTCATATACAAAATACCTTGCAAAAATTGCAGAGGCACTCGGAACAACCGTAGATTATTTAGTGAATGGTGATACTGAAATCTTGCGCTTCTATCACGATGTGCCTCCGCAGGGAGAGCTGAAGGAATTGCTCAGCGTGGGAGAATTTACAACACGCTCTTTGTTTGAAGATATCAAGTATTTCATCTCGACAGGGAGCGATTCTCTTATCTCCAGGTTAAACAGTCCAACCTGTTCGTTGCTCCTTGATGCTAAATTTTACGACACAGCCATCGAGCAGACGGAAAAGCCCGTTATCCTTACGAATAACGGGCTCTCGGATGGTGAGCAGGCGCTGCTCAATCTGTTTCGGCAGCTGACGCCGGAGCAGCAGGACATGGTGATCCGCATGGTCCAGGCTGCTGCAGACAAGCTGTAATTGCCTGAGTTGCCACCAGCATAAGCGCGGCGGGGTCGCTGCTCCCCCGGATGATGGACAATAGCTTCGCTTCCCGTTCTGTCATCTCCCCCGCCCCTTTCAAAAATTTAGTAAGGCTATTGCAATTATAGAACGTCTGTTCTATAATTGCAATACACCGAAGAAAAAATTTGTGTCCAATTTGGACACGGAGAAAAGGTCGTGACACTATGGGACTACGATTTAGGAAAAGCTTGAATCTTGGACCGGTGCGCATTAATGTCAGTAAATCGGGAATTGGAGCCAGTGCTGGAAGCAAAGGATTTCGCGTCACAAAAAAAGCCGGCGGCGGGACAAGAACAACTGCATCAATTCCCGGAACTGGGGTTAGCTATGTGAAAGAAACCGGAGGCAGTGAATTAGATATTCCTCCCAAATCGTTCAAAGGGCTGTACATTCTTGCCGCTATTTTCGTATGTCTCTTTGCTGTATTATTTATAATTTTCAGCCAAACCAGGAAGAACAATGAGGAATCCGGTTTAAATGAGCCACTTGCGTCCAGTAGTGTTTCCAGCAGTGAAGATGCCAGCGGCAATGAGCAATTAATTGAAACTGTGCGCTCCTTGGCAGATGACCTTTTCCCCTCGGATTCTGTCTCAAACGTCCGTGTATCCGATGCGCAGGCAGAAATTTTCATAAAAAATTCTGCCACATCCCTCGATTTTGGAGAGATGGAGCTGACGGCCCAGCAGGCCAGCACCCTCATTCAAGACAGCTTGGCACCACGCAACGTGGTTGTCTACATCCAGGATGACGCCGGAAATAATCTGCTGACTATCATCAATGGAAAAACTACTTACAATGCCGGTGCCGACAATACCGCTTCCGGCCAAAATCAGCCCACAATTACTTTGGAGGAGTTTAACGCTATCCAAGAGGGCATGACTTACCAAGAAGTAACAGATATTGTTGGGTCATCAGGAGAACTGATTTCTGAGACTGATATTGGAGTGCCTGAGTATTACACACAGATGCGGTCATGGGATGGAGAAGGCGAGCTGGGTGCCAATGCCAATGTTATTTTCCAGGGCGGCGTAGTGACTTCTAAGTCTCAGTTTGGATTAAAATAGCGTCAACCGTGTCCAAATTGGACACAAAAAGAAGCCGCCCCTCCGGGCGGCTTCTAAAAGCCCAAGAACTCGAACATCAGTTCCCTTTCTCTAGCCTTTCTACATTTAGAGAATAGTAATTGACCCTTCCTCTCTTTTCCTTCACCAACAACTCTTCCGGAATCTTGGCCAACTTTGCAGCCAGCGTACTCCGACTGATATTCACATGATTCAAAATCACTTCCGTCGGCACGCCAAACTCTGAAAAAAGTGCTGCCTGAATCAACAGGCTGTACAACTCTTCCAGAGACTCATCATTGGCGCGGACTAACTCCGGAATCTTCTGCAGACTCCTATTAAGCCGGACAAAGCCTTCCCGCAGGGAACTTTTCAGTTTTTCCACTGACTCCTCAATGATTTTTAGAAACATGATCAGAAACGGAGTCAAGTCTCCCCGGTTCAGCGGATCATTGCAGATGGTAAATGCCTGGTAATAATCTTTGATATTTTCCTTTATTGTATAGGATATACGGTAACCTGTAACGGGCTCCAGTTCCTGAGCCAACAGATAGCTGCAAATAAACCGTCCCAATCTTCCATTTCCATCATAAAACGGATGGATATATTCAAGCAAATAATGAAATATAGAGATTCGACACAAAATTTCACAGGAATCGTCGTTCAAAAAATCCAGAGCATCCTCCATAGCCTGAATGATTTTCTCTTCCGGGTACAGGCCCTTGTGGATCTCTTTTTGGCTCGGACTATAGATGCTCACAGGCCCTTTGCGGAATAGTTTCCCATCTGGAACGTTCTCCGGTTCTTCCTCCGCTACTTCGGCCAGTGCCAGTTCGTTGTAGATCTCACGCACATCCTGACAGCTCTCCAGAGGCAATTCTTCCTTTGTCATCAGCATATTATACTTTTGTACAAGGCCATAAAACCGCTTTCCTTTGCTTTTGCGTCCCAGTTCATCCAAAATATCACTGATTTCTTTCCTTGTACTTCTTACTCCCTCGATGCTGTTTGTCAGCACGATCTCGTCAATCAGACACCGCCTGGAAAACTGGTGGATCGCCGCTCCTGGAAGTGCTTGACAGAGATTAGATACCGCCGTATTCATTCTCAGAATATTGGTCAACATCTGAAAGGTCTCAGGTGTCTGCACAAAAAAAGCCGGATTTCCACTTACTTCAAAATCCAAGTGGACTGTGTACTCACTGTGGAAGCGTTGCTGATACATTTGCTCATAATCATCCTTATTTTGATAGAACAGTTTTGACAGCACAATATATTCCATCACTTCCACCTCCAAAAAGTGTTTTCAATTATACAGGGAATTTACTCATGTGTTGCTCATCAACATACATATATTAACGAAAATCGCTCTTTTCTGTTAATGTATAGTATAATACCACACTCTCATTTTCAAAAGCAAGGTTAATTTGTCAATTATTTTATTTTTTCAGGTGATTTCATGCCGACTTCTCATGATATGCTCACTGATTTGAACGCCGCCGCCTACCTCCGCAAGTCCCGGATGGAGGAAGGCATGGCCACCGACGAGGTGCTGGCCAAGCACCAGAAAACCCTCACGGACTACGCTGCCGCCCACGGCATTCACATCATCGACACCTATCCCGAGGTGGTCAGCGGCGAGTCCCTCTACGCCCGTCCCCAGATGCTCCGCCTGCTCCAAGATGTGGAGGACGGCAAGTATGACGCTGTGCTGTGCATGGACCTGGACCGGCTCTCCCGCGGCCGGATGAAGGACCAGGGCATCATCCTGGACGCCTTCCGGGAATCCGGCACACTGATTGTCACGCCGGAAAAGGTTTACGACCTGTCCGATGAGATCGACGAGGAATACGCCGAGATGAAGACCTTCATCTCCCGCCGGGAATACAAGATCATCACCAAGCGGCTCCGGCGCGGCCTGAAGCAGACCATCCAGGAGGGGTGCTATGTGGCCAACGCCCCCTATGGCTACCGGAAAACCGTGGTGGACCGCAAGCCCACCCTGGAAATTTACGAGCCTGAGGCCAAATTCGTCCGGATGATCTACGACCTCTACCTTCAGGGCTATGGCATGTCCACCATCGCCAACCATGTCAACGCCCTGGGGGCAAGGCCCCACCGCTCGGAGCAGTTCTCCCGGAACAGCATCCGCCACATCCTCCACAATCCCACCTTTGCCGGCAAGGTGGTGTGGGACCAAAAGAGCCACATCCGCAAGGGCGCCAGGGGCAACGTCAAGCACATCACCATCTACAATCCCCGGGAGAAGTGGACCATCGTGGACGGCCTCCACCCCCCTATCATCGACCAGGAAACCTATGATAAGGTGCAGGCCAGGCTCCAGGCCCGGTACACCCTGCCCAAGCACGACGGCTCGGTGAAGAGCCCGCTGGTGGGGCTGGTGAAGTGCGCCAACTGTGGCCAGAACATGCAGCGCATGGTGATGAAGGGGACGGCCTATCTCCTGTGCACCCGGGCCGGCTGCTGTGCCAGCACCCAAATCCACCTGGTGGAGGAGCAGATCCTGGAGTACTTGGCCGACACCCTGGCCCGGCTAAGCGTGGAGCAGCCCGACCACATCCCCGGCCGGGACACCGGTGTGCTGGAGACCGCTCTGGAGGCTGTCCGGGGAGAGATAGCCGGGACGGAGCGGCAGAAGTCCCGGCTCTATGAGCTGCTGGAGCTGGGCGAGTATGACCTTCCTCTCTTCCGGGAACGCATGGAGGCCGTCAAGGCCAAGCGCGCCGCCTTGGACAAAAAAGCGGCGGAGCTGCAGCGTGAGCTCCGGGAAGCTCAGTGTGCAGACCCCGCCGCGCTGGCTGAAAAAATCCGTGCTGTGCTGGATGCGTACGGCTCCTCCGATGCCGCTGGGAAGAACGAGCTGCTGAAGAGCGTGCTGGCCACTGTCTGGTACCGGAAGGACAAAAAGACCGGCCTCAGCGACTTCCAGCTGGACTATCATCTCCAGGCATATTAGGCGTATTAAAGGCGCTATATCTTCCTCTTTACATGAATCAAAAATTTTACTGGTGTGTATACACACGGCCTCCCGGATACTGCGCTCCGCATTGCTGACGGGGCCGGGCGTGACCATTTCTGGCATATGGCTCCCTCCTAAATATTTGGGTAACGTGAGCGGCGTGTTTCGCCTCTCTGGTTTTGCTTACAATCTATCATATGACCAGCCGCCTGTTTGGTGCATGCGCCTTTTCTGACAATCACTCTTGCTCTTTGGGCAATTTCTGGCTATAATATGGTCTGTTGAGGCCGCTGTTTTCCGTACTTTTCCTGTACGCTGTTTCTCCCGCCTCATCTGAAAGGAGGCCCTTATGTCCGTAGGCTTTATTCAAAGTGAGCTGGATCTCAAGCTGCTGGTGCTCTATATTATGGCCCGGGTCGCCCAGCCCGTCACATTCCCTCAGCTGCTGGAGCTGGCGCTGTGTGATGCTGGAGTAGACTACTTCTCTCTGACCCAGGCAGTGGATCATATGGTGGCTACCGGCCAGTTGGCCAAGGATGGGGATCGCTACTCCATCACGGAAAAGGGCAAGCGCAACAGTGAGATCTGCCAGAGCAGCCTCCCCTACTCCGTGCGTATGCACTGCGACGAAAACCTGGTCAAAGCCAACGACGCCCTGCGCCGGGAGGCCCAGGTGCAGTCTTTTGTTCAGGACCGGGAGGACGGCACATGCACCCTTACGCTGCACTTCAGCGATTCCGCCAGCCCCCTGCTCAATCTCAGTCTATTGGTCCCCGATCGGGCAATGGCCCTGTCTATGGCTGAGACATTCCGCAATAACCCCGCCAACATCTATCACGGCCTGATCTCCCTGCTCCACCCTTCCGCTCCATCCAAACCAAAGGAGGACCCAACATGAGACGTTCCGACCGGGCCCAGAGCCTGGAATTTGCCCTTGCCCTCATTGACCGCTGTACCTACGGCGTTGTCTCCATCTCCACCGGAGAGGAAACGCCCTACTGCCTACCCCTCTCCCTGGTGCGGGTGGACAACCAGCTCTATTTTCACTGCGCCCAACAGGGCCGCAAGCTGGACCTGCTGCGCCGTAACCCTAAAGTATGCGTTACGTTTGTAGGTGTCAGCGAACCCGCCTATGTGGAATCTCAAAACATGTTTACCGACTACTTCCAATCCGCTATGGTTACCGGCACCGCATCGGAGGTGCTGGAAGAGGAAGAGAAAATTGAGGCGCTGCGCGCCCTGTGCACCAAGCTGACTCCCGAGGGCATGTCCGGTGACAAATTTGACCGGGCACTCTCCGGCAGTCTGTCCGCCACGGGTGTGTGGCGCATTGACATGGAGGAAATCACTGCCAAGGCCAAGCTGCACAAGTAAATTTAAAAAAAGAAGGCGGAGGACCTCGGTTGGGGGTCCTCCGCTTTTTTGCTACAAGCAGTCTGCCAACCGCTCAAGGGCCTGAGGCAGGCGCTCCAACGAAATTCCAGGATACTGAACAACCAGGGTATGGGCCGGAGCGGACCCCGGCTCAAGCTGGTAGTCACTTAAAAAGGACAGGCGGACGCCCAGTTCCGCACACCGTTTGGTCAATTCCGGATCCTCCTTGACCGTATCCAGCCGAAGCAGAAAATGGAGTCCGGCCTCCTCCCCCAATACCCGACAGCGCCCGCCGAGGGCACTGGCCCGCACCGCCTCTAAAACCGCGTCCCGCTGTCCCCGGTAAAAGACCCGCATACGGTTCACATGGGACTCAAAATGTCCCTCATCCAAAAATCTGGCCAGTGTGTACTGCTCAATGGCAGGAACTGTGCAGGAATAAAAGCCCAGACGCTGCCGGTATTCCTCCTCCAAGGAACGGGGCAGCACCATATAGCTGATGCGGAGCGAGGGGGCCAGCGTGCGGGAGAACGTGTTCATATAGAGGACGCGCTCCGTCCGGTCAATGCTTTTCAGCGACTGAATGGGAAGGCCTGTAAAGCGAAATTCACTGTCATAGTCATCCTCAATAATATACCGCCCCTCCCTCTGCGCGGCCCAGTGGAGCAGGCTCTGCCGCCGGGCAATGGGCATAACCGTGCCTGTGGGAAACTGATGGTTGGGGGAACTGTGGAGTACCTGTACCCCCGACTTCTCCACAAGCTTCGGGGACAAGCCCTGGGCATCCACCTGAACGGGAATTACTTTTGCACCATTCAGGCGGTAAATCCGGGGGGCCTTGGAGTAGCCGGGGTCCTCCACGCCGTAGAGCCGTTCCCGCCCCAGAAGCTGCACCAGCAGATTATAGAGATACTCTGTTCCCGCCCCTACCACGATCTGCTCCGGCGAAACAGAGATGCCCCGAAATTGATACAGGTGGCGCTGTATAGCAGAGCGGAGCTGAAGTGCTCCATTGTGGGGCGTCGCCTGCAGCAGCTGTGTTCCCTCCTCTGTCAGAACCCGCCGCATCAGCCGGGCCCAGACGGAAAACGGAAATCCCTCCGTTCCACTGCCGCTGCCTTTCATGTCCAGCAGCCAAGTCCTCTCCTGAACCGGCTCCCCAGCCGGCACCGGCTTCGCCGCCTCCGGCTGGCGGACCTCCACGTGGTTGACAAAATAACCCCGCTTTTCCCGGGCATCCAGATACCCCTCCGCCGCCAATTGGGCGTAGGCATTCTCCACCGTCGCCACCGAAACCTGAAGATGATCCGCCAGCCTTCGCTTGGAGGGAAGCCGCTCCCCGGCCTGAATCCGGCCGCACAGAATATCTTCCTTAATACACCGGTAGAGATACGCATACCGCGTCAGCTTTCCCCGGCTGTTCATGGGATAGGTCAGCATAGCTCCTCCATCTGGTCTGATAAAAAAGTTTTAAATTGGTCCTTTTATTCATACCAGATATGATTAAAATACATCTCAGGTCAAAAAGCAAGTAAATTTTTGAAGGGGCTGCCGCCCAATGGGAAGGAGCATATCTATGACGGATCAAAAATTACACAAGTTGGTGCTCACTGCACTGTTTGCCGCCCTGTGCACAGTGATGACATTGGTCATCCAGGTCCCCTCCCCCATGCAGGGCTATATGAATCTGGGGGACTGTGTGGTTTTGCTTTCGGCATGGGTGCTGGGGCCGGGTTACGGCGCCGCCGCCGCGGGAATCGGCTCTATGCTGGCGGATCTGCTGGCGGGCTTTGCCTACTATGCTCCGGGGACCCTGGCGATCAAAGCGGCTATGGGCGCGGCGGCGGGACTGCTGTTCTGCAGTCTGAACCGCAGCCCCAGCCGCCTTCTTCCGGCTCAGCTGGTGAGCGGAATTGCCGCGGAGGGCATTATGGTAGCGGGCTACTTCGGCTATGCCTGCCTGCTGCTGGGGAAGGGGCTGGCAGCGGCCGCCTCTGTTCCCGGCAATGTGGTTCAGGGGATCTTCGGTCTGGCTGGCGCGGTGACCGTCTATGTTCTGCTCAGCCGAAGCCGCATCCTGGTCCGCCTTTAATTGGTACAAAAAAGCGTGCGTTTCTGTGGAAACGCACGCTTTTTTCAAATTCCCAGCAGCATAACTGCGATACGGAAATAGACAATCAGGGAGATGGCGTCGGCAATGGTGGTGATAAGGGGGCTGGCCATCACGGCGGGGTCCAGATGGACCCGGCTGGCCAATATGGGCAAAAAGCAGCCCAGCAGCTTGGACACCACCACGGTGACAATCAGGGTCAGGCTCACCACCAGGGCCACATGAAATTCCAGGTGGTTGAGCACCATCAGCTTTGCCAGGTTGACCAGAGCCAGCGTGACGCCGCACAGCAGGCCCACCCGGATCTCCTTCCAGGCCACCCGCATCCAGTCACAGTACCGGATCTCTCCCAGGGAGAGGCCCCGGATCACCGTCACAGAGGACTGGCTGCCGCAGTTTCCACCGGTGTCCATCAGCATGGGAATAAAGGCAGTGAGCACCACCTGGGCGGCCAAAGCGGTTTCGTAGTGGGTGATAATGGCGCCGGTAACGCTAGCGGAGACCATCAGCAGCAGCAGCCACACCACCCGGTTTTTATAGATATCCCAAATCCGGGTCTGAAAGTAGGGGCGCTCAGAGGGGGCCATAGCCGCCATCCGCTCCATATCCTCGGTGGCCTCGGCCTGGAGCACATCCATGGCGTCCTCGGCGGTAAGGGTGCCCACCAGACGGTTGTCATCGTCCACCACCGGAAGCTCCACCAGGTCCAGCCGGTCCATCAGGGCCACCGCCTGTTCCTGGTCATCCCGGGGGGAAAGTACGCCCACAGGCTTGCCCATAATCTGTTCCAGCCGGGCATTCTCCTGGGCCATAATCAGGCCCCGCACGGTCACAATGCCCAGCAGGGTGTAGTCCTCGTCCACCACATAGCAATTGGTCATAAAGTCCTTGGGCACTCCCACCTGGCGCAGACGCACCAGGGCTTCCCGTGCCCGCATCTTCGGAGCCAGCATCAGGGGCTCCCGGGACATGATGGCCCCCACGGTCTGAGGGGATGCCAAGTTTGCGGCCAGAGCAGCCGCCTGATTTAAATTGGTCCTGTTGTTGATCATCTTTGGTTCCTCCTTGTCCTCGAAGTCTTGGGTTTGCCCTTCGTGACAGGAGGTCCGGCAGACCACGCCGGAGCTCAGCGCCCAGTTACATGGACACTGCTGCCTGTGACATAGTCTGATTTGCCGGGACCTCGACTGCCGCTGTCCATGAACTGTTCACCTCACTTATCCATTCAATTCTGTGCCGGTACAAAAAAACACGCGTGCCGAACAGCGGCACGCGTGTCAACTACGCCCAATTCATGCCACCGTTCAAGCTTTAGCATCACAGGGCGGTGAAGTCGCATTAGATTCTGCCTTGTTTTTCGACAGGACCTGTTCAAACCAACGAGGAATGTCTCCATTCCGTTGCGGCAGCGACCCATATCCCTGTGGTAGCCTTACCTACCGGATCACAAATTCATTATACTTGCTTTTCTGCAATTCGTCAACCCTGAGGATTCATTTTAAATTCTTAAGATTATTTTACGACCACGTTCTCCTCCCCCAGCCGCGCCCTCAGGTCCTCCAGCAAAGCCGGATGGATCTGGCACCGGGAGCCCACCCGCTTCTTGCAGTCGGCGAAGTAGAGCACCATGGGACTCTCCCCCGGGAAGAAGGACAGCGCCAGCCGCACCTTCCGCAGCCTGGGGTCCTCCCGGCTGGGCAGGCGCAGGTACAGGGTCTGCTGGGGCTGGGCGGACACTTCCCCCAAATCCCCCAGAGGCCGGATGGAGTCCACCATCAGCTGGGGCTCCTTCTCGTCCCGGACCGAGATTTTCCCTGTGGCCAGCACGGCGTTGTTTTCCCGGATATAGCCTCCGCTCTCCTCCAAAACCCTGGAAAAGCACAGCAGCTCCATGCCCCCGGTGTCATCCTCCAGGTTGACATAAGCCATCAGTGTATTGTTTCGCGTGGTGCGGGTCTTATAGGTGGAAATGACCCCCGCAATGGACACCCGCTGGTTGTCCCGGTACTCCCGGGGACCATCCTCCCGGTCAAAGTCGCTGAGGATGGAGCCAATGGGCACCGCCCCCTTCTGCCGGGCCATCTCCCGGTACTGGTCCATGGGGTGGCCGGAGAGGTAGAGGCCTGTCGTCTCCTTCTCCATGCTCATCAGTTCCTGGGGTGTGTACTCAGGGAGATCAGGCAGGTTCAAGGCGGGCAGCGACGCCGCCTCCTGTGCTTCACCGCCGAAGCCAAAGAGATCCATCTGCCCCTCCACATTGCGCTTGCGGCTGGCGGCAATGCCGTCCAGCACCTGGCCGAACACCTGCATGAGCT
>OGGQ01001804.1_pt1 | contig 26333 bp, 24 predicted proteins | sample 1571191 | NCBI WGS metagenome assembly OGGQ01 (sample SAMEA2582061, study PRJEB24529) | metagenome | biome: Human gut stool | place: China | collected 2011
CCCCCTTCCGGTTGGAGAATGTGGGGATCAAACTATGGACGCACCATCATTACGGAAACTCAATATGATGAACAGTCTGGCTCAAATGCTGTTTTGGGCAGCATTTGCGGCACTGACGGGTTTTCAGACGGCCTTACTGCTGAGCAGAGGGTTTACCAGCGGTGAAGCTGGAATTTTTGCCTCTCTGAGATGTTTTGCCGGTATCATTGCGCAGCCTGTGCTAGGGGGCTGGGCAGACCGGCATCCCAGTGTGCCTTTGGGGCGAATTTTAAATGTGTGCCTGGCGGCCGCCCTGGTGGTAAATATTATTTTTGCCTTAGCCAGACCCGGATTCTGGGGGACTGCTGTCATCTTTCTGCTGTTGGGCATCTTGGAGTTGAATGCATATCCGATCATTGACGCTATGGCGGTCCAGTTTATTGGCATGGGATGGAATATCAACTATAGTCTCGGACGAGGACTAGGCTCACTCTCCTATGCTGTGACCGGAGCTGTGCTTGGCTATCAGGCGGAACAGCTTGGCGTAGAATCCGTTCTCATAACCCATGGTATTTTGCTGCTTTTGCTGGTATTCATTATTGCACGGTATCCCAAAGCGGACCGAATCGAAACGCCCGCTTCGGATGCGGCAGATCAGCCACATTCTGTCTGGTACATCTTGCGGTCAAACAAGTCCTTTTCCTTGATGCTGGCTGCCATTTTTTTGAGCATGACAGCAGTAAAACCAGCAGCCAGTTTTTTGATCAATATCATTGAGAACAAGGGCGGCGGCGAAGCCCACCTGGGAACAGCGTTGTTTTTGATGGCCGGTATGGAACTCGTTACGGGTCTTTTCTTCCCGAAGTTGAAGAAATCTTTCAGCAGTGCGGTGCTAATGGCCCTTGCAGTATTCTTTATGGCGCTGAAGCCGGTGCTATTTCTGCTTGCGCCTACATTAGGATGGCTTCTTGCAGCCCAACCGATTCAGATGCTGGGAAATGGGCTTTTCAATCCTACGGCAGTTTACTATGCCAATGAGAATGTACCGCTTGCAGATCAGGTACGGGGACAAGCAATCATGATGATGGTCTCTAGTGGTTTGGGAGGGATGATTGGAAATTTGATTGCGGGATATGCAATCGACTGGGGCGGGGTGAGCTTTATGTTGGCCCTATCCGGCAGTATCGGATTTATAGGAGTCGTGTTAGCCGGTATAGCAGTTGTGATCGGGAAACCTACACCCATAGGATCACCTCGAAAAATATAGCTGGTATACCAGCACAATGACCGGTTTCTCTTGCGAGAAACCGGTCATTGTGCATAGAAAGGAAGAAAGAATATTGTGAAAGGAGCTTTCACAAAGATAGCTTTTCTCCAGGAGCCATCACACGGGCTGCCAGGCCAGAGATCTGGTTGACAGATTGCACGAAAGCGTCAGGCTCCTGAACGATGGGAGGCATCGTGTTATAGTGCATGGGAACCGTCAATGCGGGGCGAATCATTTGAACAGCCCGCAGGGCATCCTCTGGTCCCATGGTAAACACATCACCGATCGGTAGCAGGGCGACATCGACATGCTCAGGTTCCAACAGCTCCATATCCATAGTCAACGCTGTGTCGCCGGCATGGTAGATTTTCTTCCCACCCATCTCAAAGAGAAATCCGCAGCATAGACAGCCGGGGGCTCCACTGCCATGGATCGCAGAAACAAATTTTACCCGGCCAAAAGGTGTCGGCAGCCAACCCCCTAAATTCCCAGTGACTGCAGCAATACCGACAGGGGCAAAAACGGCATCCGCCAGATCTACTGTACAGTATACAACGGCACCCGTTCGCCGTGCGATGGCAATCGCATCACCGACATGGTCACTGTGTCCATGTGTGACAAAAATGAAATTGGGAGTAACTTCATCTGCAGAGACTGCCGCCAGAGAATTTCCGGTTAGAAAAGGATCAACCAGTATCTGTGTACTTCCGTCCTTCAGCAGAAAACAGGCATGGCCCCAAAATTGAATTTCCATAATCCTACCTCCTTTGATAAAGCAGAAACTTTCGCTCGTCATTGCAAAAAAATGCCGCAGCCTTACAGAGCTTTTTGATACATGGCGATGACATCTTCCAAAGACGTTTGCCTTGGGTTGACTGGGATGTTGCCGCTCTTCATCGCATCCGCGGCCATCTTCTCAATAAACTCCCCTTTTACACCGACCTCAGAAAGATGCTGTGGAATTGAGAGATCACTGAGCAACTGGCGGACTTCTCGAATCAGCATATCCGGTGTAAAATTAGAGATGTGGCCAGAGGTCTGCTTGATATAACTATAAATTTTTTCGTATCGGCCACGGTCTGCCAAAAGGTTGTATTCCAACACTACTGGCAGTAAGATGGCGTTCGCTAAGCCGTGTGCAGCGTGGAAATAGGCGCTGACAGGATGGGACATCGCGTGAACGTCTCCCGTGCGGGCCCATGTGAAAGCGATGCCGGCAAACATACTGCCTAGCAACATAGAAGATGCGGCTTCCGAGTCCTGGCGATTGGCAACAAAACGTCGCAGGTTGGGGCAGATGAGTTCTAAAGATTTCTCAGCCATTGCATCGGTAAACGGAGTAGCGGCCCGGGAGATATAGGCTTCCAGTGCATGGATCATGGCATCGATTCCGGTTGAAGCGGCAACTGAAAAGGACATGGTAGACAGTAGATCCGGGTCTAGAATGGCATAAGCCGGAATGATTCGCTTGGTAAACACGGTGAGCTTATAATTGCGCTGCGGATCTGTGATGACAGCGGCAGCTGTGACCTCACTGCCCGTACCGGCTGTGGTGGGAATCGCAATAACTGGCACAACCGGTCCGGGGACCGTGTCACTTCCCTCATAGTCTGAAATTGTACCTCCATAAGTGGCGATCACAGCAACCGCTTTGGCAACATCCATGGGGCTGCCTCCGCCGATGGCCAGAATACTGGAAGCCTCACTCTGGCGGTAGAGCGTTGCAGCTTCATCGACCATCTGCACAGTGGGATTGGGGGATACGTCTGTATAGGCAACACAGGACACGCCTTTTGCGGCCACTTTTTTTGCAATTCTGTCCACTACGCCCATCTTGTTAAGATGACGCCCCGAGATAATCAGGATCCTTTTCGAGCCAAGCCCTTCCATTACTTCCGGCAGCTTTTCAAGGCTCCCTCTGCCGAACAGGATATTTTGAGGGACGGAGAACTGAAATGTTGGAATCATTTGAAGGTACCTCCCACAAAAAAGACTTGCACTTAATTGTATTATGTTATACATTATATGATAAGGCATAAGAGGGACGCTGTCAAGTCTTATGCAGATATTTTTGCTGGCATCAAAAAATACATATCTGAACTATACAAAAGGAGCGTTATATGGAACAGAGATTTACTGGCGGAAACGAGTATGTGGCATCCTTAGAACTGATGAATGCTGTCAACATTGCAATCGTTCTGCAAAAGCCTCTTCTGGTAAAGGGTGAACCTGGTACAGGAAAAACTATGCTGGCCCAAGCGGTAGCAGATGCTCTTGGTAAGCAGCTGATCATCTGGAACGTGAAGTCCACCACCAAGGCCCAGGACGGCCTGTATGTGTACGACGTGGTCCAGCGGCTGTATGACAGCCAGTTCGGCGGCCACGGGGTGGATGACATCGCTCGGTATATCAAGCTGGGGAAACTAGGGGAGGCCTTTGCCTCCGAGGAACAGGTGGTTCTGCTGATTGACGAGATCGACAAAGCAGACTTGGAGTTCCCTAATGACCTTCTCTGGGAATTGGACCAGATGGAGTTCTATATTCCGGAGACACGGGAGACCGTGCGTGCCAAGCATCGGCCCATCGTCATCATTACATCCAATGCGGAAAAAGAGCTGCCGGATGCTTTCCTGCGCCGTTGCATCTTTCATTATATTGAGTTCCCGGACCAGAAACAGATGGAACAAATTGTTAGGGTTCATCTTCCGGATATCGAGGAGGACTTGGTACAGCAGGCATTGAAAGCCTTTTATTGGCTGCGGGATCTGCGGGATATTGAGAAGAAGCCCAGCACCTCCGAGCTGGTGGACTGGCTGCGGGCACTGGCCATCGGGGGCGTAGATCTGGAGTGCATCACAGAGGAAATCCCTTTTGCAGGTGTGCTTCTAAAAAAGGATAAAGACTTGCATACTCTCGCAAGAAATCAGCAATAAGATGGTGATACAATGTTTGCATCATTTTTTTACCTGCTGCGGCAAAGAGGAATGAACATTTCAATCAACGAATGGTTAACCCTGCTAGAGGGGATGGAAAGAGGACTCCACCGATCTAGTCTCACGGGATTTTATGAGCTCTGCCGGGCGGTGTTGCTGCGCAGTGAAACAGAGTATGACCGCTTTGACCAAGTGTTTTTTGAATTTTTCCAAGATGTGCCGTGGGATGGAGACATCCCCCAGGAACTGATAGATTGGCTCAATCATCCCTCAGAGGATCTCAGGTACACTCTGGAAGAGCTGAAGCGCAGGCATGGAGAGGACAAGACGCTGGAGAAAATTCTGCAGATGCTGGAAGAACGTCTGCGGGAACAGCACGAAGAACACAATGGTGGAACCTATTGGGTAGGAACTCAGGGAAGTTCTGTCTTTGGCAATGCCGGTTGGCGGCCCAACAGCCTCCGAGTAGGGGGTGAGAGCCGCCGTCGGGCAGCTCTCGCCGTGGCGGGAGAACGGAAATTCCGGGACTTCCGTAAAGACGTTACCTTAGATACACGGCAATTTCAGATGGCATTCCGGCTCCTGCGGCAGTTTTCCGCACAAGTCAAAGCCCCGGAAAAGGTGCTGGATGTAGATGGAACCATCCATGACACCTGTGATCATGCGGGAATGTTGAAGATCCGGTATAAAAATCCCAGAAAAAACGCTATCAAGGTGCTACTTCTGATGGATAGTGGCGGGTCCATGGATTATTACTCCACTCTTTGTAATACTCTGTTCCAAGCTGCTACAAAGTCCAATACCTTTCAAGAACTCCGCACATATTACTTTCATAACTGTATTTACGCTTCGATTTATCGCCATCCGTGGATGCGGCCGGAGGACAGGATTGATACTGAATGGCTGCTGAAAAACTTTGATAGGAATTACAAAGTGATTATTGTAGGAGATGCGGCGATGAGTCCTGGAGAGCTTCTTTCACCGCAGTATGATTGGAAACGGAAACTTCCTATGCCATCTGGATTGGAGTGGCTGCAACGGTTCAAGAACCACTTCCCATATCTGATTTGGCTGAATCCGGAGCCAGTTCCAATTTATGCGGGAGTCTGGGGTCAGACCCATGTGCAGCTGGCCAAGATGTTCCCTATGTATACGCTTTCAGTAGATGGCTTGGAGAATGGAATGCACCGTCTGATGACAAAGTAATCTACATTTCAGAATTATGTGCCCAAGAATAAGCTACCGGTGGAGGAGTACCTGAAGATGCAGGGCCGCTTCGCCCACATGTTCAAGCCCGGCAACGAGTGGATGATCGAAGAGGTCCAGAAGGAAGTCGACCGCAACTGGGAGGAGCTCCTCAAGCTCTGCGAGCTGTAAAATAGACGCTATCGATCAATCTCCTATAAATGCCAGAGGGCGCCAGGTACTTGCCTGGCGCCTTCTGGCATTTTGTTTACATATGAAAATAAAAGTGCGCGGAAATGAGTTTGATATTGTGTGAAAAATCCCGTATAATAAACACGTACATCCAACATCGAAAGGGGGGCTGTTGCGCCCATGAAAGAGGCCGAACTTCTAAAGCTGATTGCGGGCGGTGAAAACATCCAGGTGGAATTTAAGAAATCCACCCATGAGATTACGAAGGACGTTTATGATACCGTCTGCTCTTTTTCCAATCGGGACGGCGGGATCATCCTCCTGGGCGTCAAAGACAACGGGGAGATTTTAGGCATCTGGCCGGATTCGGTGGACCGCATGAAAAAGGACTTCGTGACTTCCATCAACAACGGGCAGAAAATCAATCCGCCCCTGTACTTGCAGCCGGAAACCTGTACGGTGAATGGCTGCACGCTGCTGGTCATTCAGGTGCCGTCCGGCAGCCAGGTCTGCCGCCACCACGGACGCATTTTTGACCGCAACCACGAAGCGGACATTGATATAACCGACAATTCCGACCTGGTGTATCAGCTGTACGTCCGAAAAAGCGGCAGCTACTTTGTAAACAAGGTGACTCGTTTCCAGATGGAGGATCTGCGCCCTGACCTGATTGAGCGCGCCAGAGCTATGACAGCCAGCCGCACGGCCAACCATCCGTGGAAGGCCATGTCAGACGAAGAACTGCTGCGCAGCGCGGGGCTGATTTTGAAAGACCCCGAACGGCAACTTGAAGGCATCACCCTGGCGGCGATTCTTCTGTTTGGCAAAGACTCCACGATCCTGTCCGTTCTGCCGCAGCACAAAACGGACGCCATTTTCCGGGTGGAGAATCTGGACCGCTATGATGACCGGGACGTGATCATCACCAATCTGCTGGAAACCTACGACCGGCTGATTGCTTTCGGTCAGAAGCATCTCAGCGACCCCTTTGTGCAGGAGGGTGTCCAGAGCGTCAGCGCCAGAGACCGTATCCTGCGCGAGATCTGCTCCAACAGCCTGGCACACCGGGATTATTCCAGCGGCTATGTGGCGAAATTCGTGATTGAGCGCGACCGGCTCTATACAGAGAACGCCAACCGTTCCCACGGGCATGGTGCCTTGCACCTGTCTTCTTTTGAGCCGTATGCCAAGAACCCGCCCATCTCCAAAGTGTTCCGCGAGATTGGGCTGGCGGACGAGCTGGGGTCCGGGATGCGGAATACTTATAAATACACGAAGCTCTACTCCGGCGGAACCCCGGAATTTATCGAGGGTGATGTGTTCCGCACGGTCATTCCACTTGCCCCGATTGCGGTGGAAAAGGTCGGGCCGCAGGACACCACTCAAGTCACCACCCAAGTTACCACCCAAGTCACCACCCAAGTTGCAATTTTGAACTTTTGCCAAGAGCCGCGGTCAAAGGCAGAAATCATGGGACATTGCGGGTATAAAAACGCCAAGAATTTTACACAAAACCATCTCCGACCTTTGATTGAAAGCGGACAACTTCAGATGACAATCCCGGATAAACCGAAAAGTCGCAATCAGAAGTATATAACGGTGCAAAGAGGTGCGCCCAAAAATTAAACAAAATCGGAGTAAGAGAATTGGAGGAGTAGCCTTGGGCGAAAAAAAGATTTATATTGTGGCAAAAGTCTTTGATAAACCCGGCTGTCTTGCTTACATCTGCAAGACGCCGAACGAGGCCCGGTGCCTTCCGGGTACGTTGGAGGCCCTGCGGGCGGATGGCGTGCAGATCGTGATTCTGGACGATCCGGAGATTTATTCGGAATATGCCCCATACACCTATATAGAGGACATGAAGGATTTCATTGACCGAGTAAGTCAATTGAACCGTGCCGCGTGAGTTTGACTACTATTTGACGACTATTTGCAAAACGCCCGGAGCCTTTGCGCTGCAATGGCTTCGGACATTTTTTATAAACATACTGAAAATTGTGCAACCCCACCGAAACCCTTGCGCCTCAACGGCTGCCCCTTTGACGGCCTGAGAACTCCGACTCTAAAGGTCGCTGGTTCGAATCCAGTCGGGCGTACCACGTCGCCGCGGACGACATATCGTTCGCGGCGACTTTTTTACAGAAGTCACCTCTCACTCATTTTGTCGCGGCTCCTTTCCAAACCGGACCTGCTATCGCTGGGCTCCGGTTTGGGTCCGCCGCTGCGCGGCGGTTTTTTCTGGTCACGAGAAGATATCGATTTTAACCGTCCCTTCCAGATGGCGTTGACGAAAAAGATACCCAGCAGAAATGCCGCACGAAAGTGCGGCATTTCTGCGCTTTTGAGAAGGAAAGAAATGAAGAACAGGAAAAAGCCAAATAATCGACCATCCAACCTCGTTTCCCGCAATTGTACTCCTGGGAGATGCGCGGATGGTAATTTCAGTGCAGACGTGTTTCGAACGTTTCAGCTCGCTACCCCATAGCTTATCATCCTCGATGGTAAATCTTTGGGGTGTTTTCTTTTCCCGCAGGAATCAGGCGCTTGGCATTTATGCCGCGCTTGCTCGCCGTTCTTTGCTGGCGCTGGTAATCAGCGCTCCAAAGGTTTTCCGGCTATACATGAACATTGTTGCCGAAAAGAATTCGAAGCTCGGATGTGCGGGGATTTAACAGATTTATTGCGATCGTCAGAGAGTGGTGCGCGGAGAACCGCGTTCCATTTCGGAAAAGAGGAAAATAACATGGTTACGAGCAAGTCTCGGGCACAAATTGCCCGGCGCAGTTTTTCAACAAATATAAAACCAATGGCCTTGCCTTGATGATGCCTGCAGATCCGGAAAACAAAACGTTGACTGCGCAATACGGGAATGGGAGCAGACAAGTTGCTGGCTATATGAGATAGGGCGCCATGCGAGATCAATCACAGAACAGGTATAGACATCTTGCCTCCGCCTGTCCCTTTCAATGGGGCGGACGGTGACGGGAAAGATCCTCGATTTTGTATATATGGAAAATGCGATGTGCCGGCCTGTAACTGCGCACAGGAACATACAGGACTGCCGGATCTGCGTATTAAGACCAATTATGCCGGATATTAGAACAATAAATGGGGGAATTTCGGATGGAGGAGCATGGGGGATCTTTCGCGGATCAACTATTAAAGGTGCACAAAAAATGTTCCAAAATGCTGATAGAAAATCAATTGACAATCAGCGAGATATAAGAATATACTTACCTTAAAAATAACTTGTATAGTCAAGTTTGAATTGACCGCCAAGTTTGTAAAGAGGGGCGATGATTGTGGGAAAGCGAATGTTGCATACAGGCGTCGAACAAGGGGCCATCGGGCGCTACGTTTTGATCCCCGGGAGCGTGGAGCGCGCCCGGCTGATCTCCGAGTATTTTGATGAGCCGCAGCTGCTGTGCCACAACCGGGAGTTCCTGACGTACGTGGGCACGCTGGAAGGCGAACGGGTGGCGGTGACGTCCACGGGGATCGGCGGGCCGTCCATGGCTATCACAGTGGAAGAGCTCCACGGCTGCGGCGCGGATACCTTTATCCGGGTGGGCTCCTGCGCATCGGCGTCGCCCAAGTCCAAGATCGGCGATGTCATCATCCCCTGCGGCGCGGCCCGCATGGAGGGGGTGGGGGAGCACTTCCTGCCGGTGGAGTTCCCGGCCGTCCCCCACTATGGCATTTTCCGCCAGATGGAGGCAGCCGCCAAGGCATGCGGCTATCCATACAACACGGGCGTGACGATCACCAAAGACTCCTACTATACGGAATCCGCTCCGGAGACGAAGCCGGTCCGGGATGAGCTGCTGTACAAATGGCGTGCCTATGAGCGGGCGGGCGCCACGAACACCAGCATGGAGTGCGCGCCCCTGTTTTTGATGGGTGCCGCCCTGGGACTGCGGACCGCGTCGGTCATGATCTGCGCCACCAATTACAACGCCTATTCCAATGACAGCAAGGACTATCCCCGGGATTGGGAGCGGCGCGCGATCGAGGTCGCGATCTGCGGCCTGCGCAACATCATCCGCAAAGACCAGGCTGAGCAGTGAGGGAGGACCAGACATGGCAGAGCGGAAAAAAATGATGCATATCGGCATTTGCCAGGGGGACATCGGCGGCTATGTGCTGCTGCCGGGCAGCCCGGAGCGGGCGGAGCGCCTGGCCGGGTATCTGGAGGATGCCGCTGAGGTCGCTTACTTTCGGGAGTACCGGACCTTCACGGGCTTTCTGGACGGCGTGAAGGTCTCCGTGACCTCCACCGGCATGGGCGGCCCCTCCATGGCCATCGCGGCAGAGGAGCTCCGCGAGTGCGGCGCCCACACCATGATCCGGGTGGGCACCTGTGAGTCCACTTGCAGCCGGGTCCTGAAAGGAGAGCTGGTGCTGCCCAACGGCGCTGTGCGGATGGAAGGGGTGGCCGATCACTACGCCCCCAGAGAGTATCCCGCCGTGCCGGATATGGACGTGCTGGCGGCACTGGAGGAGGCTGCCCGCCTTCGGGGCTGGCCGTATCATGTGGGCGTGGACATCACCAAGGCCTGCTTTTCCACACAGTACGCTGCGGCCGGCCGCCCCATGGGCTATGAGCTGACCCGGCGCTGGGAGGCCTATGAGGCCGGCGGCGCCCTGTGCGCGGACATGGGCTGCGCCCCGCTCTTCGTGGCGGCCGGCTCTCTGGAGGTCCGGACCGGTGCGGTCTTGGCGGTCAGCTGTGACCGCGGCGCCTACAGCGATGATTGGAATGACTGGCCGGCGGCGTGCGAGGACCTCGCCTGTGAGGCGGCGGTGGAGGGCCTTCGCCAGCTGCTGCGGCAGGATCGGGAAGAGGGGAGGAGCTATGCGGGCGAAAGCAGATAACCCAGACCTTGCGGGGATCCCGCAGCTCCCCACGCCGCTTCGCTACGATGTCCAGCTGTATGTACAAGTGTACGATGTGCTCTATGATATGATCAGCGGCGGACAGCTCAAGCCCGGAGACCTGATCCCCGGCGAATGCACCCTTGCACAGCATTTCGGTGTCAGCCGCGGCACGGTCCGCCAGGCCATCCAATATCTGGAGGAGGACGGCCTGCTGACGAAGCACCAGGGCCGGGGATCCGAGGTGGTGGACCGCAGCAAGCGCAACCATGCCGGGCTGCAGAACTACACTGATATGTGCCGGGAGTTCTGCACGGTGCCGGTCAGCCGGGTGGAGGCCAAGTGGATCATCAGCGGTGCCGGGCGGTGGCTGAGCGAACAGCTGCAGCTGCCAAAGGGAGCCCTGACGATCAATTTTGACTTGATCTACTATCGGGAGGACGAGGCCGTGGCGCTTGCCCAGCGCCTGATCCCCGCCACATGGCTGGAGCGCTGCTCAGTGGACCCCAACAGCGTGGAGGAGATGCGCGCCTTTGCCATCGACCAGGTCCCGAAGCTGGTGACGGACTCCCGGGCAGAGATCTCCATCCATACGGAGGTGATCCCGGAGATCAGCCGTTCGGGGGAGATCCCCTGCTTTTCCATCAGTGAGATCGCAAGCGACGGGGAGGGGCGCCCGGTGGGCCACTTCAAAAACTACCTGCGCAGTGACTGCTATCGGCTGTATCTGGAGCGCCACCGCGGGCCCCGCTGAATCTCGCGTATATTTTCCGGGCCGTGGGGCTGCCGGATAATATAGATTCCATAAACCCAGACAACAAAAACAATGGAGGAAACAGGCATGAAAAAGTATTTGTCACTTCTTTTGGCACTGGGCATGACCTTGAGTCTGCTGGCGGGCTGCGGCTCTACATCCAGCGAGGATGCCGCGGAGAGCGGCGACAGCAGCACCACCACGGAGACGGGCGATGACGTTAAGCGGGTCGCCTTTCTGGTAAACGGTAGCCTGGGCGACAGCGGCTTCTTCGATTCCTGCCAGGAGGGCATGGACCGTCTGGCCAGTGAATACGGCTGTGAGGTCAGGACCATTGAGATGGGTAAGGATGAGACCACTTATGAGACCTATTTCCGGGATGTCTCTGAGCAGGACTGGGATCTGATCGTGGCCGCCACCTGGTCCGTGCAGGAGGTCCTTCAGGACATCGCCGTGGATTACCCTGATCAGCAGTATCTGTTCCTGGACGGCGAGATCGAAGGCGACAATATCATGGGCATCAATTTCCGCTCCAACGAGACCGGCTTTATGGCCGGCTGCCTGGCCGCACTGCAGCTGAATGCCGGCGGCGAGAAGATCGACCCGGCGCAGAAGGTGGTTGGATTCGTTGGCTCCATGGATACCACCAACATCAACGACTTCCTGGTGGGGTACATCGACGGCATCCAGTATGTGGACGACTCCATCAAGGTCATCACCTCCTATGTGGGCTCCTTTGAGGACGTGGCCACCTGCCTGGAGATGACCACCCAGCTCTACAACCAGGGCGCGCAGATCGTCTACGCTCCCGCCTCCCAGAGCATCGTGGGCGCTGTGACGGCCTCCAGCGACTGCGACAAGTACCTCATCGGCTGCGACACTGACGTGTACAGCGAGATGGTCGGCACCGACCCGGAGCTGGTCCGCAACGTCCTCTCCTCCTCCATGAAGCGCATGGGAGACGCTTTGGTGACGGCTGCCGCCGGCCTGTGGGACGGCACCATGAGCGTGGGTGAGAACTATTCCATGGGCCTGGCAGAGGGAACGGTTGGCCTGGCCGACAATGACAACTATCAGACACTGGTCAGCGAAGAGGTCCGCACCCAGCTGGATGAGATCAGCACCCTGGTCGGCACCGGCGAAGTGGAGATCGGCAGCGCCTATGATATGGATACCGCCGCCATTACGGAGCTCCGGAATTCTGTTATGCCCTGACCGATCCCAGCCTGTCTGCGGCAGCGGCGTGATCCCGCCGCTGCCGCTCTGTTTACGGTGACTGAAAATATCAATCTCATATCATAGCAAGGAGGAATGGCCGTGCCTGGGAAAGAGTTCCTTCGTATGGAACACATTCGGAAGGTGTATTCCAACGGAGTCGTGGCCAATAGTGACATCACGTTCGCAGTGGACCATGGGGAGATCCATGCCCTCTCCGGGGAGAACGGCGCAGGAAAGACGACGCTGATGAAGATGCTGTTCGGCGAGGAACAGCCCACCCGGGGAGATATCTATATCAACGGGGAAAAGACTGTGATCGCATCATCCGCAGCCGCCATCCGCCTGGGGATCGGCATGGTGCACCAGCACTTCATGCTGGTGCCGTCCCTGACGGTGGTGGAGAACATGATTTTGGGCATGGAGCCGAAAAAGGGCCTGGTGATCGACCAGAAGCTGGCGGAGCGCCAGGTGACGGAGATCTCGGAGAAGTACAACCTGCTGGTGCCGCCCCATGCCAAGATCCAGGACCTGACGGTGGGGCAGAAGCAGAAGGTGGAGATCCTGAAGGCGCTGTTCCACGGCGCCAAGCTCCTGATCCTGGACGAGCCCACCGCGGTCCTGACGCCTCAGGAGACCAGAGAGCTGTTCCAGGAGCTGAAGATCCTGCGGGACAGCGGCTATACCATTATCTTCATCTCCCATAAGCTCAACGAGGTGCGGGAGCTGTGCGACCGCATCACCATCATCCGCCGGGGACGGACGATGGGCGTCTATCCCGTCCGGGAGGTCAGCGAGGAGGAGATCTCCCGCCTGATGGTGGGACGGGACGTCGTGCTGCACCTGGAGAAGAAGCCCGCCCAGCAGGGAGACCCGGCCATTCAGGTGGAAAACCTGACCATGATGAACACGCAGGGCCAGAAAAAGCTGGACGGCATTTCCTTCTGCGCCAAGCGGGGCGAGGTGTTCGGCGTGGCCGGTGTCGAGGGGAACGGCCAGACAGAACTGGTGGAGGCACTCAGCCGCAACATGGAATTCCGCAGCGGAAGCATCCGGATCCTGGGACAGGATACCAGCCGTATGAGCATCCGCCAGCTGCGTGCCCTGAAGGTGAGCCACATCCCGGAGGACCGGATGACGACTGGGATCGCGGGAGCGCTCTCCATCACAGAGAACGCCATGGCGGACAAGTCCTGCGATCCGGAGTTCTGCGGCCGCGGCACTCTTTTGAAGAAAAAGAACATCAAGGAATATGGCAGGCGCATCGTGGAGCGCTACCGTGTTTTCTGCAAAAGTCCGGATGAGGCCGTCTCCAGCCTCTCCGGCGGCAATATCCAGAAGGTCGTCCTGGCCAGAGAGCTCTCCAGCGACCCGGAGGTGGTCATTGCGGACCAGCCCACCCGGGGCGTGGACGTAGGCGCCACGGAGTTCATCCGCAAGGAGCTGCTGAATCTGCGGGACGCGGGAAAGTGCGTGTTTCTGGTGTCGTCTGACCTGAATGAGCTGCTGGGCCTGGCGGACCGCCTGATCGTGCTGTGCGGCGGCCGGATCTCCGCATATTTCGCGGACACCTCCTCCATCACCGAAGAGGATGTTGGCCGCTATATGCTGGGCGTGGACCGCCAGAGCGAAGAGGAAATCGCGGAGGTGACGAAATGACGCTCAAAAAGGCCAATCTGCTGGTAGACAGTGTCAAAATGCTGCTGGTGATCGTGGTCGCACTGGCTCTGGTGACGGGCATCGTCCTGGCAGTCAGCTCCGACCCGGCCAATGCCCTGTACAACTTCTTTGTGGGGCCCTTCCTCTCCCTGCGCCGGATCGGCAATATCATCGAGGGCGCGTGCCCGCTGGTGTTCACGGCGCTGGCGGTGCTGCTGATCTTCCGGGCCGGACAGTTCTCCATGATTTCGGAAGGCGCCTTCTTTATCGGAGCGGCGATCGCCATGGCGGTGTCTCTGGCGGTGCCCATGCCCACCGGCATTCACGCGCTGGTGTGCATCGTCTGCGCGGCGGGAGCCGGCGCCCTGGTGGCCGCCGTGCCCGCGGTGCTGAAAAAGCTGTGGGGCGTCAGCGAAGTAGTGACCTCCATCATGCTCAACTATGTGGTGCAGTTTTTTGCCATCTACCTGGTGACATATCATTTCCGGGAGATGGAGTCCTCCTCCCTGGCCTCCCTCAAGCTGGCGGAGACCAGCCTCCTGCCCGGCATCCTCCCTGGCACCAACGTGCACCTGGGCGTGGTGATTGCCCTGTTGATGTGTGTGGTTTGCTGGTTTTTGATCCATAACCTGCGCTTTGGATACCAGCTTCGGCTGACAGGGTGCAACCCCACCTTTGCCCACTATGTGGGACTGAAGGAGACCAGCATCATGGTTGGGGCCCAGGTCATTGCCGGAGCCATCGCCGGTATGGGCGGCGGCATCGAGCTGCTGGGAATGTACAACCGCTTCCGCTGGACGGAAAGCCCCGGTTATGGCTGGACGGGGATCGTCGTTGCACTGCTGGCCAAGAACAATCCTATGCTGGTGCCTTTGGCTGCGGCTTTCATCGCCTATATCAACACAGGCGCCAATATCATGGCGATGAACAGTGATGTCAGCAGTGAGATGGCGCAAGTGATCCAGGGCGTCATCATGCTGCTGATCGCGGCAGGTGCCCTGCTGCAGCACTGGCGGCAGAAGCTCATCGACCAGGCGGCCGAGCAGGAGCAGGCTGCGGAGCAGGCCGCCGCTGCGGGCCAGGCGCAGGGGTAAGGAGGTCCTGATATGTCGATCATTTTAGAAAATATTTTCAGCACCGAATTCGTCTATATGTGGATCCGCGTGGTGACGCCGATCCTGCTGCCCGCGCTGGGCGGCGCCATCTGCAACCGGGCCGGCGTGGTGAACCTGGGCCTGGAGGGCATCATGCTCATCTCCGCGCTGGCCGGTGTGCTGGGCGGCGCCTACGGCGGGAGCCTGCTGACGGGCCTGCTGGCGGGGCTGGGCGCAGCGCTGCTGGTGAGTCTGGTCTTTGCCTATTTCCACCTGAACCTGCGGGCGGATGCCACCATCTGCGGCACGGCCGTCAACACCTTCGCGTCCGGCTTCACCGTGCTGCTGCTGTTCACGCTGACCGGGCAGAAGGGCACGAGCGGATCCCTGAAGAGCTTTTCCTTCCCCACCGTGCATATCCCGGTGATCGAGGACATCCCGGTGGTGGGCAGCATCCTCTCCGGGCACAACCTCATGACCTATGTGGCATTGCTGGCAGTGCTGGTGGTGTGGTTCCTGCTGTACAAGACGCCGCTGGGCCTTCGGATCCGCTCTGTGGGCGAGAACCCGGATGCGGCGTCCTCCGTGGGCATCAATGTCCGGCGGACCCGCTACCTTGCCATTTTGATCTGCGGCGTGCTGACCGGCCTTGGCGGGATGTATATGTCCATGGGCTATCTCAGCATGTTCACCAGAGAGATGGTGGCAGGCCGGGGATTCATCGCGCTGGCCGCTGCGGCCATGGGCCAGTCCACGCCGCTGGGCGTGTTCCTCTCGTCCATGCTGTTCGCATTCTTCGACGGGATGTCCAACACCCTGCAGCTGCTGGCACTGCCCTCCCAGTTTACCGATATGCTGCCCTATATCGCGACCATCGGCGGCCTGACGGCCTATTCCATCCGGCGGACGAAAAAGTTAAAGAAGAGTCTGGCTGCGTAAATTCAGAGAAATGAGGCGGAGAATATGACGGTTTTGAACAAAGACGAAGCAACGCTGGGGAAACGGCAGTATCACATCCACCTGCGTCCCGGCGACATTGGCGAATACGTGCTGCTCCCCGGCGATCCCGCCCGGAGCGACATGGTGGCAGCGCACCTGGAGGATGCCCACCTTGTGGCGAATAACCGGGAGCACCGCACGTTTACCGGCTACTACAAGGGCGTGAAGATCTCGGTCACCTCCACGGGCATGGGATGCCCTTCGGCTGCCATCGCGGCGGAGGAGCTGATCAACATCGGCGCCAAATACCTGGTGCGAATCGGCAGCACGGCGGCTCTGCAGCCGGCTCTGCGGATCGGCGACCTGGTGATCTCCACCGGCTCCATGAAGAACGAGGGGACCTCCCGCTTCTATGTGCCGGACTGCTTCCCGGCCGTGCCGGACTTCGACTTCACCCGGGTGCTCATCGACGTCGCCCGGGAGATGCAGCCGTCCCTGGGCTGCGGGGTGTACTACGGCATCAATGCCAGCGACGACGCGTTTTACGGCGAGACGCCGGAATGGATCCAGAAGCTCAGCGACCTGGGCTGCCTGAACGTGGAGATGGAGAGCTCGGCCCTCTACACTGTCTGCCACCGGCGGGGGGTGAAGGGCGCCATGATCTCGGCCGTCTCCGGGAACCTGGTCAATGCAGAGGTGATCTATGAGACGGAGAACCTCGGCCTGGCCCAGGGCTGGGAAAATGAGATCTCTGTTGTTCTGGAGGCACTTTACCGGATCGACCAGAGCAGAAAATGAGGCATACAAAAGATGCAGACCTTAACAAACTGCACGATCCTGACCGTGGACGGCCAGGACCGGTTCTATGAGGACGGCCGGCTGACGGTGGAGGACGGCCGCATCACGGCGGTGGGCAGGGCAGAGGACCTGCCCCTGCGGGGAGAGACGGTGGACCTGCGGGGCGGTCTGGTGCTGCCGGGGCTCATCAACACCCATACGCACTCCCACTCGTCCCTGTTCCGCAATCAGGCGGATGACCTGCAGCTGATGGATTGGCTGAAAAAGGCCATGTGGCCCATGGAGAAGTTCCTCTCTCCGGAGCGGGCCTACGCGGCCACGGCCCTGTCCTGCCTGGAGTATCTGCGCTGCGGGATCACCACCTACGCCGACCAGTTCTATTTTGCGGATACCATCGCAAAAGCCGCCCAGCGCAGCGGGCTGCGCTGCTTCCTGGCGGCCACGGTGTTCACGGATCCGTCCCCGGAGACGGCGGATACGCTGGGAGCGGCGGTGAGATTCATCCAGAACTGGAGGGGGCGGGAGGAGACGACACACGTCTACCCCTGCATCGGCCCCCATGCGCCCTACAGCGTCAGCGCAGACCTGTTCCGCCAGGTGACGGAGCTGTCCCGGACCTATGACCTGCTGATCCACACCCACATCTCCGAGACGGAGGATGAAAACCGCCAGATCCGGGAACAGACAGGCCTTTCCCCCACCCAGTGGCTGGAGGAGCTGGGGGTCTTCGAGCAGCCGGTACTGGCGGCCCACAGCATCCACCTGGACGAGAAGGACCTGGACATCTATCAGCGCCGGGGCGTCCATGTCACCTACAATCCGGTCAGCAACATGAAGCTGGCCTCCGGCATCATGCCCTACCGGGAGATGCGGGACCGGGGCATTCCCGTCAGCCTGGGCACGGACGGCGCCCAGAGCAACAACAGCATGGATCTGCTGCGGGACCTGCGGGAGGGTGTGCTCCTGCAGAAGGTGACGGCCCGGGATGCCCGTGTGCTATCGGCCCGGGAGGCGGTGCGCATGGTGACCATCGAGGGCGCCAAGGCGCTGCGGATGGAGCGGGAGCTCGGCAGTCTGGAATGCGGGAAGCGGGCGGACCTGATCGTCCTGGACCCCCGGAGCCCCCGGCTGACGCCGCTCCACCGGTGGGACCTGGAGCACCTGTACGGAGCGGTCACCTATGCTGCCTGCGGCCCGGATGTGCGGGACGTGATGGTGGACGGCTGCTGGCTGATGCAGGACCGGAACATCCTGTCCTTTGATGAGGAAGAGGTCCTGCGGGAGGGACAGCGGGCTTCCGCCTACCTGGTAGAACACGCCGGATTTCGCCGGTGAGAAACGAGGAGAGACACATGAAATACATTCTGATCGACGCAGATACCGGGATCGATGACTCCATCGCGATCCTGTTTGCCCTCAAGCGGCCGGATGTCCGGGTGGTGGGCATCACCACCGGCTTTGGCAACACCTACGCCAGCCAGGCGGCGGACAACAGCCTCCGCCTGATCCAGCTGGCTGCCCCGGCCTATGAGGTGCCGGTGGCGGTCGGGGCCACCGCCCCCCTGCAGGGGGAGTGGGAGGGACCGGTGCCCCACATCCACGGGGACAACGGCATCGGCAACGCCCAGCTTCCCCCCGCCGCCCAGCAGCCCCTGGAGGAGCCCGCCTGGGACTTCATCATCCGCATGGCCCGGGAGCACGCCGGGGAGCTGACGCTGGTCACGCTGGGGCGGATGACGAATCTGGCGCTGGCGCTGCAGAAGGAGCCGGAACTGCCCCGGCTGGTGAAGAACGTGGTGTTCATGGGCGGCACCTACCACGCGCCGGGCAACATCACCCCGGTGACGGAGGCGAACCTGGTGGGAGACCCGGAGGCGGCGGACCAGGTGTTTCAGGCGGGCTTCGACCTGACGATGGTGGGCCTGGACGTGACGCAGAAGGTGCGCCTGACGGCGGACCACCTGGAGCTGCTGGACAAATACGCGGCCCCCGAGAACCGGCCGATCGCCGCGTACCTGAAAGAGGCCATGCCCCTGTACTTCCGCTTCAACCGCCAGCAGAACAACTGCCTGGACCACTGCCCGGTCCACGATCCCCTGGCCCTGCTGGTGGCTGTGGACCCGAGCCTGGTGACGATCCGCCGGATCCCCGCCCGGGTGGAGTGCGGCGGCACCTTCTGCCGCGGCATGGTGGTGGCCGACCTGCGGGAGCATCCCTTCGACGCGCCGCCCCTTTCCATCTGCGTGGATGTGGACAGCCGCCGGGCAGTCGAGGAACTGCTGACGACGTTTATGGAGTAAAAGGCGGGAAGAGCGATGCGTGTACTGAATTTCGGGTCTCTGAACATCGACTATGTGTATCAGGTGGATCACTTCGTGCAGCCCGGCGAGACGCTCAGCTCGGACGCCCTGCAGATCAACTGCGGCGGAAAGGGGCTGAACCAGTCGGTCGCCCTGGCAAAAGCCGGGGTGGAGACGTGGCACGCGGGGCTCATCGGCCCGGAGGGCGCTTTCTTAAAAGAGAAGCTGACGGCGTCCGGCGTGGACACGACGTTCGTCAGGACGGTGGACGGCAGCACCGGCCATGCCATCATCCAGGTGGACCGGAACGGGCAGAACAGCATCCTGCTGCACGACGGCGCCAATGGCCGGCTGCAAGAGGCGTTCGCAGACGAGGTCCTGTCCGGCTTCCATGCGGGGGACGTGGTGCTGCTGCAGAACGAGACCACCTGCGTGGGATATATCATGGAGCAGGCGGCTGCCCGGGGGATGCAGGTGGCCCTGAACGCGGCGCCTGCCAACGAAAAGCTCTCCGGCCTGCCGCTGGAGAAGCTGACATGGCTGCTGGTCAACGAGGTCGAAGGGGCGTTCTTGGCCGGCACAGAGGAGCCGGAGGAGATCGCCCGGGTCCTGACGGACCGGTATCCCGATACGACGCTGGTGCTGACGCTGGGCGTGCAGGGAGCGGTGGCGGCGCAGGGGGACACCCAGATCTGGGTCCCGGCCAGGACGGTGCGGGCGGTGGATACGACCGCCGCGGGAGACACCTTCACGGGATATTTCCTGCGCAGCGTGCTCAGCGGCGGCACCCTGCGCGACGCGCTGACGCTGGCGACAGCGGCCAGCGCCCTGGCGGTGACCCGGCCGGGCGCCTCGGACGCGATCCCAGGCTATGAGGAGACACTGGCCTTTATGGACGGCCGAACACCTGACACACAGGCATGATGGAAAGAATGTTGAATGGCGCTGCCTGGGCTGAAGGAAGAGCTGTCATTGTTCAGGATCTCTGTTATCTGTTATATGAAAGAAAAACGATCCGCATGGCGGAATCTGAAACCGGAGGTGCCCGATGGATTTTGGCGTGATGCTGCTCCACAGCGCGAACAAAAACAACGACCCCGGCTTGGATCAGAAATGCCGGGCCGTTTTGGACCGGATCGGCCTGGAGATGGGGGCGGCTCTCTCGTTTTTGGAGGAAGCGTCCTTCATCCGGCAGGGGTTTCCGTGCTTTTTCATTGGCTCCGGAGGATGTGAAAGCTGGTTCCTCTCCATCAGCCAGCAGATGCGGGGACCGTATTATCTGCTGACAACAGACAATCAGAATTCCCTTGCCGCCGCCATGGAGATCTTGGCCTACCTGCAGGCGCATGGAGAGCGGGGAGAGATCCTGCATGGCAGTCCGTCGGCGATCGCAAGGGCTCTTCGGGCGATTTATTTGGCGCACACGGCGAAAGCTCGGCTGGCCGCCATAGAGCGTATTGCCAGCTTGGAAACGCCTCAGGCGGTCCGGGAGGCCTGTGGAGCGGAGCTGGTATCGATTCCAATGCAGGAGCTTTTTCAAGAGCTGCAGACCGGCGGCTTTCCGGAGAGTGATCATGTGCGTGCCCTGCTGGCCCTGGGGTATGACCGGGCGGAGATGGAGAAGGCCCTGAACGTCTATGGGGCGCTGTGCCGCCTGCGGGAGCGGTACAGGCTGGATGCCATGACAGTCCGCTGCTTCGAGCTGCTCGCGCCGTTCAACACCACGGGGTGCCTGGCGTTGTCGATCCTCAATGCAGAGGGGACGCCCGCCGCCTGCGAGGGGGACATCAAGAGTATGCTGTCTATGGCGGTGCTGGAGGCTCTGACCGGCCAGCCCGGATTTATGGCCAACCCGTCCAGACTGGCCCCGGAGAAGGGGGAGGTTGTCTTTGCGCACTGCACGCTGCCGCTGTCCATGCCGGCACGGTGCGCGCTGACCACCCACTTCGAGTCCGGAATCGGCGTCGCGCTGGCGGGAGACATTCCGACAGGCCCCTGCACAGTGTTCAAGACGGAGGCTGATCTCTCCCGGTATTTTGCCGCTCCCGGCGTTATCGAGGAGGATCTTCATGAGCCGGATCTCTGCCGGACACAGATCCGGGTCCGGCTTCCCGGCGGCACGGACTATTTTACCCGTAATCCCATTGCAAATCATCAGATCATCTGCTGCGGGGACCATGTGGAAGAGATCCGCCGTTTCTACGATTTGTTCTGAATCGTCTCGGACCTTCTGCGAAAATGACTTGCTGAATCGACAAACTGACGAGAGACCCGGTCTACATTTCATGTGTAGACCGGGTCTCTGGCATGGGCCGGATGAAAGCGCGGGGGGAAGGGGGGCGGGATGCCCGTGCAGGAAGGATCTGCCTGTTCTCCTGCTGCTTTTAACTTCCTTTTAGGTCGGGCGTCTAAAATGACTGATACGACAAAAAAGGAGGCGCGCCATGCTTCAGGTTGAACATCTGACCCGGCGGTATGGACCAGTCACGGCTGTGGACGATTTGAGCTTTGAGATATCCAGTGATGGTGTCTACGGCTTTCTTGGACCAAACGGAGCGGGGAAATCCACGACGATGAACATTATGACCGGCTGCCTGTCCGCGACCAGCGGCACGGTCAAGATCTCCGGCTATGATATCTATGAGCAGCCCAAGGAGGCCAAGCGGCGGATCGGATACCTTCCCGAGCAGCCGCCGCTTTATCTGGGGGAGACGCCGGAGGAGTATCTGCGCTTCGTGGGCGAGGCAAAGGGGCTGCGGGGCGACACCCTGCGGAGGCAGATGGAGGAGGTGATCGCAGAGACCGGCATCGGAGAGATGCGCGGCCGGCGCATCGATGCCCTCAGCAAGGGCTACCGGCAGCGGGTGGGCATTGCCCAGGCCCTGCTGGGCACGCCGGAGATCGTGATCCTGGATGAGCCCACAGTGGGACTGGACCCCTTGCAGATCCTGGAGATCCGGTCGCTGATCGCCTCTCTTGGCAGGAGCCGGACGGTGCTGATCAGCTCCCATATCCTCTCCGAAGTACAGACGATGTGCAGCAAGATCCTCATCATCGCCCACGGAAAGCTGGTGGCCTTCGATGCGCCGGAAAAGCTGGAGGAGCGCATGGCCGCGCCTGGGGAGATCACGGTCACGGCGGAGACGGACGCCCAGACGGCCAAGGCGATGATCGAGACGCTTCCGGGCGCGGCAAGGGTCTCTGTGGCCGCGGAGGACGGACCGGAGCGCTCCCGGATGACGGTCATCTCCGGAACAGAGGATATCTACGCCCTCTCCCGGGCCATCTTTCAGACATTTGCCTCCAGTGGATGTGCCCTGTGTGAGCTGGGTGTCAAAAAGCCCAGCCTGGAGGACATCTTCCTGGAGCTGACGGAAGGAGGCGAGACGGCTTGAGCGCGATCTTCACACATGAGCTCAGAAGCTATTTCCACTCGCTCACGGCCTGGGTCTTCGCGGCGTTCCTGCTCTGCTTCGTGGGGATCGGGGCCATGCTGTACAACATCCAGGCGGCCGTCAGCAACTTTGAGTATGTGCTGTCCCTGAGCTCCCTGGCATTTGTGGTCATCGCTCCCATCCTGGCCATGCGGGTGCTGGCGGAGGAACGGCGGCAGAAGACCGACCAGCTGCTCTATGCCCTGCCGGTGTCCACCACTGAGGTGGTTTTGGGCAAATATGCGGCACTGGTGGTGCTCTATCTGGTGCCCCTGGCCATCATCGCCGTCTATCCGCTGATCTTCGCCCAGTTTGGCGAGGTGTATCTGCCCACCAGCTATGGCAGTCTGTTTGCCTTTTTCCTGCTGGGCGCGGCGCTGCTGGCCGTGGGGATGTTCATTTCCTCCCTGACGGACAACCAGGGGCTTGCCGCAGGCATCGGCATTGCCGTCATGCTCTTCAATTATTACAGTGTCAGCCTGTCGGAGTATGTCTCCGCCTCCGCCCTGGGCAGCGCGGCGGCGCTGGTGGTGCTGAGCTGTGTCATCGGCCTGCTCTTGAAGCTCCTGACCGGCAGCGGCGCGCTGGGGTACTGGGCTGGCTTTGCCCTGAGCGCGGCATCCCTGGCCGTCTATCTGCTGGCGCCGGAGGCGCTGGAGGGACTGCTGCCGGAGATCATGGGAGCCCTGTCCCTTTTTGAGCGGTTCTATGTGTTCGTCGACGGTGTGTTCGACGTAAAGGCCGTGGTGTTCGATCTCAGCGTCATCGGCTTCTTCCTGTTCCTCTCGGTGCAGTCCCTGGAGAAGAGGAGGTACAACTGATGAAGAAAAACGCCATGCGGGGCGGCGCCTATTCCGCTGCCATGACCGCTGTGGTGCTGGCGATCCTGGCGGCGGTGAACGTGCTGGTTTCCGCCCTGCCGTCCAGCTCCACAGAGTATGACATCAGCGCCAGCAAGCTCTACTCCGTCACCAGCAACACCAAGAGCGTGGTGAACGCGCTGACGGAGGATGTCACCATCTACTGGATCGTCCAGGCCGGGGAGGAGGACGACGTGATCGAAAAGCTGCTGGACCGGTACGAGAGCCTCTCGGACCACATCACCGTGGAAAAGCGCAATCCGGACGTGTACCCCACCTTCGCGGAGCAGTACACGGACGGCACGGTCTACAACAACTCCCTGGTGGTGGAGTGCGGCGACCGCAGCCGGTATATCAGCAATACGGACATCTACCTGACGGATGCGTCCCTTTACTCCTACAGCTACAGTACCAGCTTCGACGGCGAGGGGGCCATCACCTCCGCCATCGACTATGTGACAAACCCTGACCAGCCGGTGGTCTACACCCTCACCGGCCACGGGGAGGAGGACCTGCCCGCCACCTTTGCCGACAGCCTGGAAAAGGAGAACATCACGGTGGAGGAGCTCTCCCTTCTGAACAGCGATGAGATCCCGGAGGACGCCGCGTGTCTGATCGTATACGCGCCCCAGAGCGACATCTCCGACGCAGAGCGGGAGATGCTGGCCGGCTATGTGGAGGACGGCGGCCGCCTTCTGGTGATGGCAGGACCGACGGAGGACGCGGAGCTGACCGATCTCTATGGGCTGCTGGAGCCCTATGGCGTCACGGCGGCGGAGGGGATCGTCATCGAGGGGGACCGGGAGCACTACGCATTCTCCTCTCCGGCGGCGCTGATGCCGGATCTGGCGGAGAGCGATATCACCACCCCCCTGACAGAGGAGGGCTACTATGTCATCCTGCCGCTGGCCGCGGGCCTGACAGTGGGGGAGAACACCACCGATGCCGCGGTGACCAGCCTGCTGTCCACCTCCGATGCGGCTTACAGCAAGCTGGACGGCTATGACATGGCCACTTATGAAAAGGAGGAGGACGACCTGGACGGCCCCTTCTCCCTGGCGGTGGAGGTATCCTATGAAAACGGCGGCGGGCTGATCTGGGTCAGCTCCTCGGCGTATCTGGACGATATGTACAACGCCTACAGCTCCGGCGCCAATGTGAACTTTACCATGAATGCCCTCAGCCAGCTCATCGGCGAGAGCGAGACCATGTCCATCCGGGCCAAGTCCCTCAACTACAATTACCTCACCATCAGCGACAGCGTCAGCGGCCTGCTCCAGGTGCTGATGATCGGCCTGGTCCCCCTGGCGTTCCTGGGGACGGGCATCGCTGTGGTGGTGCGGAGAAGGAGGCTGCAGAAATGACAAGAAAGACGAGGCTGGCGGTCCTGGCGGGTGTGCTGGCAGTCACCGCCGGCGCCGCCGTGGCGGTCAGCCTTTCCGAAAAGGCCCGGGAGGACATCCGGGAGAGCGGCGAGGTGGTCTTTGAGCTGCCGGCGGATACGGCTACGGCCATCTCCTGGACCTATACGGATGAGGACGGCGGAACGGTGTCCCTGTCCTTCCATAAAGATGGGGACTGGCTCTACGACGGTGACGAGGCATTCCCCGTGGACGCGGAACAGCTGGAGGAGCTGCTGGACCAGTTCGCCCAGCTGCGGGCGGCCTTTGTCATTGCGGACGTGACGGACTATGCCCAGTATGGGCTGGAGGATCCGATCTGTACCATCGACATCACCGCAGGAGAAACCAGCTATGAGATCCTGGTGGGCGATTACAGCGAAATGGACAGCCAACGGTACCTTTCACTGGGGGACGGGAGCGTCTATCTGGTGAACGAGGACCCGATGGACGTCTACGAGGCCACACTGGACGACTTCCTGCGGGACGACAATATCCCCGTTTTCGCGGAGGTGGAGTCCGTCGCCTTCAGCGGGGCGGAGGACCAGACCATCCAGCGGGATGAAAACGGAGACTCCTACCGGGAGGAGGACGATTACTACCTGGACGGCAGGCCGCTGGACACAGACAAGCTGGACAGCTACCTCTCCCATCTGAGCAGTATGGGCCTCAGCAGCTACGCCACCTACAAGGCGGCGGAGGAGGACCTGGCGGAATACGGCCTGGACGACCCAGAGCTGACGGTCACCGTGGAGTATCCGGATCTGGAGACCGAGGAGACGGAGACCATCACGGTGGCGGTCTCCCGCGCCCCGGCGGACCGGGAGACCCCCTGGCCGGAGGTGGCCGCTGCGCTGGAGTCGGAGGAGGACGCCTCCGACTATGAGGACGCCGTCGCCTATCTGCGGGTGGGGGAGAGCACCATCATCTATGAGATCGGCTATGACGATCTGGCACAGATCATGGCCTGCACCTACGACGATCTCCGCCACAGTGAGATCCTGCCGGCGGAATTTGAAAATGTGCAGAGCCTCACGATCACGCTGGACGGACAGGAGTATGTTCTTACCCGCACTGCGGAGGCGACGGAGGACGAGGAGGCCCGATGGACCTATGGCGGGGAAGAGATCGACATCGCCGATGTGGAGGACGCGCTGACTGCCCTATCCGCCAGCGGCTTTGGGGATGGGGCTGCCGGCGAGATCGAGATCTCCCTGACGGCTGTGCTGGATCTGGAAGACGCCCCAGAGGTCCGGATCACACTCTGCCGGGCGGACGGGGAGAGCTGCACCGCGGAAGTGGACGGCGTCATGATCGGCACGGTCCCGCGCAGCCAGGCGGTGGATCTGATCGAGGCCGTGAACGCCATCGTACTGGGCTGAAAAACCGGATAGCCGCCTCCGGGCGGCAGCAGGACCGGCGGGGCCGGGAAACACATTCTGTTTCCCG
>OGGQ01001805.1_pt1 | contig 26323 bp, 25 predicted proteins | sample 1571191 | NCBI WGS metagenome assembly OGGQ01 (sample SAMEA2582061, study PRJEB24529) | metagenome | biome: Human gut stool | place: China | collected 2011
GTGTTGCCACCAACGGATTTTGAGTCCGCATCGTCTGCCATTCCGACACACCGGCATGTGATATAGCTGTTATATTATACCGTATTTTTCGCCCGCCCGCAAGAGTTTTTTTCTGCGCCATGCATTCCGGCGCGTTTTTGCACAAAAGGCGCCCCGCCTTTCAGGCGGGGCGCCTGCCGTTTTAAGGGTTAGTTCATAATAACGGCTTCGGTTTCCGGGTCGAACAGGTGCAGCTTTTTGGTTTCAAGGGCAACCTTCACGTCGCTGCCGCTCTTTGCGGTGGAAGCCGGGCTTACGCGGGCTGTCATCTTATAGCCCTTGTATTCCAGATACAGATAAATTTCAGAGCCCATCAGCTCGGACACATCCACGTGCGCGGTAATTTGCGAAGTGGGGTGCTTGGCCAAAAATTCTTCATCGTCCTTGATGTCCTCGGGGCGGATGCCGGCCTTGATGGCCTTGCCCACATAGGCGTCCAGCTTGTCGTTCACCTTGGCCGGGTCAATCAGCAGCTTGTCGCCGCCAAGGTCTACATAATAGCTGTCGCCCTCTTTCTGCAGGGTGGCATCCAGGAAGTTCATCTGGGGCGAGCCAATGAAGCCTGCCACAAACATGTTGCAGGGGTAATCGTACAGGTTCTGCGGCGTATCCACCTGCTGCACCACGCCGTCCTTCATCACCACAATGCGGTCGCCCATGGTCATGGCTTCCGTCTGGTCGTGCGTTACATAAATAAAGGTGGTGGCCAGCTTCTGGTGCAGGCGAATAATCTCGGTGCGCATGGCGGTGCGCAGCTTGGCGTCCAGGTTGGAGAGCGGCTCGTCCAGCAGGAACACAGCCGGGTTGCGCACCATGGCGCGGCCCAGGGCCACGCGCTGGCGCTGGCCGCCGGAAAGGGCTTTGGGCTTGCGGTCCAGCAGGTGCTCAATGTCCAGCACCTTGGCGGCCTCGCGCACGCGCTTGTCAATTTCCGCCTTCGGGGTTTTGCGCAGCTCAAGGCCGAAAGCCATGTTTTTGTACACCGTCATGTGCGGGTACAGCGCATAGTTCTGGAACACCATGGCGATGTCGCGGTCTTTCGGGGGCACGTCGTTCACCAGGCGGTCGCCAATATACAGCTCGCCCTTGGAGATATCCTCCAGGCCGGCAATCATGCGCAGCGTGGTAGATTTGCCGCAGCCGGACGGGCCTACCAGAATGATGAATTCCTTATCGGCAATCTCCAGGTTGAAATCTGTTACCGCCTGCACATTGCCGGGGTAAATTTTGTACATGCCTTTACAAGTAATGCTTGCCATGCGAAAGCCTCCCTGTTTCATTTTATTGATGCCATTGACGGCACAATGTTCTTTAAATATAATAATATCAGGTTTTTAGAATATTTGTATAGCATTTTATTGATATATGGATGGGATTTTTATGCTGTTTGATGCAACCTCTGTGTGCCGTGCGGCATTCTGCCGCAGCCTGGGCCCCGGCGCCGGGGAAGCGCTGCCCCCTGCGGCGCTGTACGCCGTGCTGGTGAACAGCGGCATGGCCGCCGCCAGCGCCGGGGCCGGGGCCATTGCGCTGCGCGCGGGCACGCTGTGCCTGTGCGCGGGTGGGCTGCAGCTTACCCCGGCCGAAAACTGCCGCGCGCTGTGCATTGGCTTTGCGGGCACGGCCGCCCGGCAGGCGGCCGCGGGGCTGGCCGCGCCGCTGGCCGTGCCTGCCGCCCTGTGCCCGCAGGCGGTGCAGGCCCTGCTTGCGCTGGCGGCGGCCGAAGAAAAGGGCACGGCCGGCGCCCCGCTGTGTTTTCGCGTGCTGTGCACGCTGAACAGCCTGGACCAGGCCGCCGCTGTGCCCGCGGGCCCCAGCCAGCTTGTGGCGCAGGCCGTGCTGGCCATTCACAGCCATTATTCCGAGCTGTACGGCGTGGAAGAGCTAAGCGCCCAGCTTGGCGTAAGCAAAAGCCACCTGGTGCGCGTTTTTTCGGCCGAGATGGGCATGGGCCCGGGCCACTATCTGACGCAGGTGCGGCTGCAGGCGGCCAAACTGCTGTTGGCGCACCGCACCTACCCGCTGGAGCTGGTGGCCAGCCTGTGCGGCTTTTCGGGCGCAAACTATTTTTGCCGCGTGTTCCGCCGCAGCACGGGCCTCACCCCCGCGGCGTGGCGCAAAGCCAACCGCGGCGCCTGCGGCACCCCGGCAGAGGCAGACGCGCTGGAGCGCGGGCTGTTCGTATGATTGCGCACAAAAGGTGCACCTTTGGCGCATGGGCGCAGGCTGGTTCTTCCCAGCCGGGTGCGAACGTGCTATAATAAAATGCGGTAAAGGGCCGGGCCGCGCGCATGGCGCAAGGCCCAAAGCGCTATTTCTCATAAAAAAGGAGATCGTATACCATGAAAGTGATCGTGACAAACAGCTATGATGAATCCTGCGCTGTGGTGGCGGGCATGATTCGCGACCTTGTAAACGCGAAGCCCAACGCCAAGCTGGGCCTTGCAACCGGCGGCACGCCCGTGCCCATTTATCAGAAGCTGGCCCAGATGAACCAGGCGGGCGAGGTGGATTTTTCCCAGGTGCACACCGTAAACCTGGATGAATACTGCGGCCTGCCCGGCACGCACGAGCAGAGCTACCGCTATTTTATGGACACCAACCTGTTCAACCACATCAACATCAACAAAGCCAACACCTTTGTGGCCAGCGGCATGGGGGACCCCGAGGCCAACGCCGCCCAGCTGGAGGCCAAGGTGCGCGAGGGCGGCGCGCCCGATTTGCAGCTGCTGGGCATTGGCAACAACGGCCACATTGCGTTCAACGAGGCCAACGAAGACCACCTTGTGGCCGTGGCCCACACCGAAAAGCTGACGCAGAGCACCATTGACGCCAACGCCCGCTTCTTTGAAAAGAAGGAAGACGTGCCCACCATGGCCATCACCATGGGCATGGGCGACATTATGGCCGCCAAGCAGGTGGTGCTGGTGGCCACGGGCCTTGCCAAGGTGCCCGCCATCAAGGGCCTTGTGATGGATAACAACATCACCACCAAAAACCCCTCCACCATGCTGAAGATGCACGAAAACGCCGTGGTGGTCATTGACAAAGAGCTGGCCGACGCCGTGGGCTACAAGGCGTAAAAGAAGAGAAGGCTTTGGCAGGGGCCGCCTTATGGCATTCACAGCCGGGCAGGCCGCCCAGCACTCTTCTGCCGGTGCTGCGCCCCGCCGCTGTGAAAACAGCGGCGGGGCGCTTTTCTTTTAGCTGGCCGTATTCTTTTCTGCATTGACGCGCTCATGGCGCTTCCCCGCTGTGCCTGCATATTTTCCGGGCACAGCGAAAGCGCTTTGGCATCACCGGCCTTTCGGCGGTTCTGCCTGCGATAAAGGGGCCCTGGCCCCGGCAAAAGCCGGGGCCAGGGCCTTTTCTCTGCACTTATGCATGCGCGCCCTGCGCCAGAAAAGCGGCGGCCCGCGCATACAGCGCCTGCACGGCGGGCGGCTGGTCGTCTCCGGGCAGCACCTCGCTGATGGAGTATCCATCCTCCTGCAGCACCTGTGCCAGGTGCCGGTAGCTCGGCCGCGCAAACGGCGGCCGGGCGGGCGGCACAGCGCACACGGGCAGCAGGCTGTCCTGCTCATAAATGCAGTTCATCGTCACAATTTTCCACACGCCCTGCTCTTTGCGCGCCGTGTATAAAAAGCGCACCTGAGAGACAAGGTCCACCCACGTCCCGCCCATCCGGCGGCGGATATGGATGCTGCCCATCGTCACGCTGGCGGCGTGCGTGCCGTTCAGCCACACAAGGGTGTTGTTCAGCTTATGAGGCGCTTTCGCCTTCATTTTTTTCGAGGCCTCCACAAAGCCCTGCCCGCTGCCCTGATACCAGGATATCTCCACGCGGGAATCCTGCGCAAAGCAGGCCAGCATGCTGTCCCACAGGGCGTTGTCGCGGCAGAAGCGTTCATATTCCACCAGCTCCCGCACACGGAATTTTTCCAGCATGTCCTCCGCGCTTTCTGTGCGCGGCATATCGAAAAAGCCCATCATTTCCTCCATTCAAAACGGCGCCCGGCCAAAGCGCGCGGGCGCCGCATCTGTTACAGTGCGTTCAGCAGCGACATCAAAATGCCGTGATACTTGTTTTCCGGCGTGTCGGTGCGGCTGGTGGCTATCACCGGCGTGGTGGTGCCAAGCAGCACACCGGCCGAGCGAAAGCCCGCAAAGAACGTAATGCTCTTTGTGAAAATATTGCCCGCGCACAGCTCCGGCATCACCAGAATATCGGCGCTGCCTGCGGCGGGGTCCGTCACACCCTTGTGGCGCGCCGCCTGCAAGGAGACGGCGTTGTCCAGCCCCAGCGGGCCGCCCACGATGCAGCCGGGCAGCTCGCCGTTCAGGCATGCCTGTTTCAGCGCGGCAGCCTCCACCGTGCTGGGTATTTTGGGGTTCACCACCTCCACGGCGCTCACCACCGCCACCTTCGGGCACTCACAGCCCAGCCTGTGCGCAAAGCGCACGGCATTTTCCACAATTTTTTTCTTCTGCTGCACATCGGGCGCAATGTTGATGGCGCAGTCTGTAATTTGGAACATGCGGCCCTCTTTCGTCCATTCCACCAAGGTGGACTGGCTCAAAAGCCCGCCCTGCGGCAGCAGGCCCATGTGCTTATCCAGCACGGCGTGCATATAAGCGGAGGTTTGCAGCAGGCCCTTCATGGGCATGTCCGCCTTGCCCTCATGCACCATGGCCACGGCGCGGCGGGCGTTCTCCTCCTCTGTTTCACAGGCTATCAGCTCATAGCCGTCCTGCGGCTCGTCCATGCTGCGCAGCAGGGACGCTATTTCGTCCACCCGGCCCAGCAGGGCGGCTGTCACCAGCCCTTTGCGCTTTGCGTGCACCACTGCCTCCAGCGAGTAGGAATCGTGCGCGCCCGTCAGGGCAATGCGCTTTTTCACGCCGCTGCTCAGAATGTGGCGCTCTATTTCATCAAATGTGCGAAACACTCGGTCTCCCCCTTTTATAATTCTTTCACAGGCTCAAGCCCAAGCAGTGCGCGGCAGGCCGCCTGCCCCAGCGCCTGCATTTCCAGCTCGCCAGGGTACACCTTTACCGGCGCCAGAAAACCCACCTGCCTGCGCAGGGCTGCCGCCGCATATTCTGAGTGCGCCATGCCGCCCGTCAGCAAAATGGCGTCCACATGGCCGCATAGCACGGCCGCCATGGCGCCGGCCTCCTTCGCCACCTGGTACAGCATGGCGTCGCACACCTCTTTGGCGCGGGCGTCGCCCGCGGCGATGCGCCTTTCCACCTCGCGCAAATCGGTCTCGCCCAGGTGGGCCTTCAGCCCGCCTTCGCCCGTCACGCGGCGGCGCATTTCCGCATGCGTATAGCGCCCGCTGTAGCACATGTCTATCAAATCGCCCGCGGGCAATGTGCCGCTTCGGTTGCTGGCAAAGGGGCCGTCGCCGTCCAGGCCGTTGTTCGCATCCACCATTTTGCCGTGCCGGTGCGCCACCACGCTGATGCCGCCGCCCATATGGATAACAATGAGGTTCAGCTCTTCATAGGGCCGGCCTGCGTCCTGGGCAAAGCGGCGGGCCGTGGCCTTCTGGTTCAGCGTCTGCATACGGCTTTTCCGCGTTATCTCCGGCAGGCCGGTGTAGCGGGCCAGCGGGCTGAATTCGTCGATGGTGGGCGGGTCTACGCTGAAGGCGGGCACGCGCCCGCCCGCAAGGCGCCACGCCACGCGCGGGGCCAGGTCGCCCGGATGATGGCCGTACTTTTCGCTGGCGGATTGCTCCAGCAGCTTGGGCGTGATGCGGTATATCCCGCCTGTCACCGGCTGGGTGTGCCCGCCCCACGCCACAAAGGCGTCCATGTCAGAGGGGCGGATGCCGTTCTGCTGCAAAAAGCCCGCCACCGCATTCAGGCGGTATTCCTCCTGAGCCCAGAAGGTGGGGAACTGCTCCAGCTCCTTTGCAGGGTGTGCAAGCGTGCTGGACGCCCTGCATACATCGTTTTCAAAATAGGCCAGCTTGCTGGAGGTAGAGCCAAAGTTCAGCGCCAAAATGCGGTACACCTTTTTTTCCATGCCTTTATTCATGCGGCCTCCATCTCTTTTTTTGCCTGCTCGCGCGTATACCAGGGCTTGCTCTTCAGCCAGGGCATCAGCACCTTTTCTTCAAACTTCATCACAAGATAACCCAGCACGATGCTGACAGCCAGCGTGATGAAATAGGCGGGCGTTACTTTGCCTGCGTTCTGCTCGTAAGTGCCGGGGCGGCAGCCCATGGCCAGGAAAACAAACGTCATGACGGGGTAATGTATCATGTAAATATACATGGCCATGCGCCCCGGTGTGCGCCATATTTTGCTGGAGAAAATGGGGCAGCGCGTGACGGCGTCCACATTCAAAAGGCACAGGAAGCTGAATACCGTGGTGTAGAAGAAGGTGGCGCCCCACCCGATGCTGAACGCCTGGCCGATGGGCGAGGCAGTTGATACCCACGATTTGAAGAACACCACCGCCATGCAGAACGCCTGCGCCGCGGCCATCAGCAGCTTCATCCCGCGGGACCACTCTTTCCCTTTCAGGTTGTCGCAGGCCACCCACAGCAGCACACCGATGGAAAGGCCGCAGAACATGTGCAGAAGCCCGCTGGCCACCGCAAACTCGCCCGCAGTGAGAAATTTGTTCCACATGGGCATGTTGTCTGTCAGGTAGGAGGAGCCGTAGAACAGCACGATGGTGACGGGGGCTATCCAGCCGGTGAAGTGGCGGTCGTGCCTTGCCAGCAGGTAATACACCGCATAGCCGCACAGAAAAATGCCGGACATGAACCACAGCGGGCCTGCCGTGGTGACGGCGGAAATGCCCTTTTCCGCCACAGAGCCCATGACGGTGTTGCCGTAAAAGCCGCCTATCTGAAGGCCGAATATTTCCGTGACGCCGTTAATCAGGTACATCACGCCGCCCATGGCCGGAATGCCGAACCACATGCAGTTTGCCACAATGCACGCAACCGTCACAGCAATAAACAGCGGCAGCAGCGAGAGAAGGCGCGCCTTCAGGTAATTCCACGCCTGGCGGCTGGGCGGCACCTGCGCCGTCAGGCCCTTTGCCTGCTGCTTTTTGAAATGGCCCATCAGGAAATAGCCGGAGAAGGCCATAAAGGGAATGATAACGTCAAAGCCGTTTGCAAAGCTGGGCGTGCCGCCCATGCGCACGGGCCCCAGAATAAACACATGCAGCAGCACAAAGTTCACCGCAAACATAAAGCGGAAAAACTCTATGGTATAATTTCTTTCTTGTTTCACAATGTTTCCTCCCAGATACATTTCTTCATGGTAAATGCTTTCAGGTTTTGAAGGTTGTTTTGCAAAGCGCGCTTTTTCTGCTTTCCACTTAACACTTTTTCAAGTGAAATGTCAAGATTTTCGCTTTATATCCGGCTTCTTTCTATTTTGTCCATAAAACTTCCGCGCCCGCCATGGCAAAACCGCGCAAAAAATGGCCCTATTTTGTTTCCGCTGTGCAAACGTCTTTTGTTGTTTTATAATAAACGGCACTTGGAAACGCCCCGCCCGTATGCTATACTGAAAAAAACAGCGCGCCGCGCGCACAAAGGAGGGGCCCCATGCAGCCAGGAAAAGAAAAAAAGCCGTACCTGTTAAGCTCTGTAAACAACGCTCTGAAAATACTGGACCTTTTGAGCGTGCGCGACAACATCGGTGTTGCCGAAATAAGCCGCCTGCTGAAGCTGGACAAGGCCAGCGTGTTCAAAATGCTTTATACGCTGGAGCATCGCGATTATGTCATTAAAACAGCCGATGCCAAATACCGCCTTGGCATCAAATTCACCAACTACGGCAACCTTGTGGCCGAACGGCAGACGGTGGCCGATGTGGCCGCGCCCCATCTGGCGCGGCTTCAGGCCGCCACGGGCGAAACCGTGTGCCTCAGCACGCTGAACACGAACGGGCGCGTCATCGTCACACACCTGATAGAGGGCAGCGAGCCCGGGCATATTGCCGCCCGCGTGGGCTATGAGATGGACGCGCACAGCAATGCCAACGGCAAGCTGCTGCTGGCAAACCTGTCCAGTGAAATGCAGGCGTCCATTCTGAAAAAGCTGGCGCTTGTCCCCCACACGCCGTACACCATCACAGACAGGGCTGCGTTTCAAAGCCAGCTGGACGTTCTGCGCGGCCAGCTTATTGTAGAGCAGCAGCAGGAGGATATTCTGGGCCACAGCGACATGGCCGCGCCCGTGTTCGACCATCTGGGCGCCTGCTGCTGCGCTGTAAGCATCGTGTGCAGCACGGCGCGCATGGATGAATTTCAGGGCACCTACCGCCGCCTTCTGCTGCGCACCGCCGAGGATATTTCAAAAAAAATGGGCTACTACGGCGCATGGAACTGGTTTCCCAACGGGCCCTGACGGCGCCGCACACAGAAAAGGGCGCACCCTGCGGGTGCGCCCTTTTTATCATGGTTTGTTGCAGCACAGCGGGCCGCGCGCTTAAAATGCCCAGTTGCCGTTTTGGAACACGGGCACCTGCGTGCCGTCGGCCTTGATGCCGGTGATGGAGAGGTCTGGCGTGCCCAGCATGAAATCCACATGCGTGGCCGAGCGGTTGATGCCGTGCTGTTCCAGCTCTTTCTCGCTCATGCCGCGGCCGCCGCGAATGGCGTCGCCAAAGCCCTTGCCCAGCGCAAAGTGGCACGAGGCGTTTTCGTCAAACAGCGTGCTGTAGAACAGAATGCCCATGCGGCTGATGGGCGAACTTGCCGGAATGAGCGCGCACTCGCCCAGGTGCTTGGCCCCTTCGTCCGTCTCAAGAATGGCTTTCAGCGCGTCGTAGCCCTTGGCGGCGCTGAAATTTGTGACGCGGCCGTTCTGGAAGGTGATAGAGAAATCGTCAATCAGGCTGCCGCCGTGGTTCAGCGGCATGGCGGAATGCACTGTGCCGTCCACCCTGTCCTTATCGGGCGAGGTGTAAACCTCTTCCGTGGGCATGTTGCAGAACTGCCAGCGGCCGTCCGTCAGCTCGTTGCCGCCGCCGCACCACACATGGTTTTCCGGCAGGCCCACGGTGATGTTGGTGCCGATGCTGTTTTGATAATGCAGGGCCGTGAACCGCTGTTCGTTCAGCCAATCGATGCGCGTGCGGAACGATTTTTGATGCTCGCGCCAGGCGACAATGGGGTTTGGCCCGTCGGCGCGGGCCGCTTTGAAAATGGCCTGCCACAGCGCCTGCACCGCCTCTTGCTGCGGAAGCTGCGGAAACACCGCCTTTGCCCATTTGGGGCTGGCCGCGCCCACAATGCTCCACGCAACCTTGCCCGTATCCATGCCCTGGTAAAAGGCGTGGCAATCGCGGTAGGAAGCCTTGCGGCGCTCGGCGCGCTTGGCAGGGTCTATGCCCGCCATGGCGTACGGGTCGCCCGAGGTGATGCTAAGCAAAGCGCCGCCGCGCTCGGCCAGGCCGTTTTCCAGCAGGGCGCGCCACGCGGGCGTCTGCTGAAACACCGGCATGCCGGCGTTTTCATACTCTAAGCGCGTGGTGGCCTCGTCACTCCACATCACGGTTACGCTTTTGGCGCCCGCCGCCCAGGCGTGCTTGGCCGCAAGGCGCACAAGGGGCGCGGCCTCCAGGTCTGCCTCTATCAGCACCTCCTGCCCCTGCTGCACGTTCAGCCCGGCGCGCACCACCAGTTCTGCATATTTATCAAGCTGTGCTTCAAAGTTCATGCCCATTCTCCTCCCTGCTGCCCGGCACAGGCCCAAACAGCCCGTGCCCGGCGGCCTTTCTGTTTCTGGCATAAGTATAACATAACAATTATTGTTATGTCAAGTGTCTTTCCCCTTTTGCCCGCGGGCTGCCGCTGTTCTGTGCCTTTGGCGCAGGCGGCCCGCTGGTGTTGCAGGGCGCGGCACGGCCGCCCGCTTTCCTTATTATACCTTATTATATAGGGGGGCATTGCGGCGCAGCTGCCTGCAGGCGGCCGTTTTCGCCTTTTTTCGAAAGAAAGGCCGCAAAACCGCGCCCTTTTCTCTTGACACCCTGCCCGGCTGCGCGTAAACTGAAAAACGGATTGTTAGAATACGCTAACACCATGCGGAACCCCCGCGCCCGGCCAAACGGTACAGCGGCGCGGGCACAGATAGAAGGGACGGCAGAAAACATGACACTGGCACAGCTTCCCGTTGGGCAAAGCGCGCGCATTGCCGCCGTGGGCGGCGAGGGCGCGCTGCGCCGCAGGCTTCTTGATATGGGCCTTACGCCCGGCACCACGGTGATGGTGCGCAAAATTGCCCCCATGGGGGACCCCATTGAGCTGCACCTGCGCGGCTATGAGCTTACCCTGCGCTTGGAGGACGCGCAGAACATTACGCTGGGCGAGGCCCCGCAGGGCGAGGGGGCGCGCGGCTGATGGTATTTGCACTGGCAGGCAACCAGAATTCCGGCAAAACAACGCTGTTCAACCAGCTCACCGGTTCCAACCAGCATGTGGGCAACTTCCCCGGCGTGACGGTGGATAAAAAAGAGGGCGTCATACGCGACCACACCACCGGCGAACACCATTTTGGCCCGCGCGCCTGGGGGCACGAGCGCCACAAGCGCAGCGAAATACCCCCGCGCGCGCCCGCCACTGTGGTGGACCTGCCCGGCATCTATTCGCTTTCGCCCTACACCAGCGAAGAAATTGTAACGCGCGATTTTTTAATAGACGGCAAGCCGGACGGCATCATCAACATTGTGGACGCCACCAACATCGAGCGCAATTTGTACCTTACCATGCAGCTGATTGAGCTGGGCATTCCCATGGTGATTGCGCTGAACATGATGGACGAAATGCGCGCAAACGGCAACACCGTGGACGTGAACGGGCTGGAGGCAGAGCTTGGCGTGCCGGTGGTGCCCATTTCCGCCGCGAAGAACGAGGGCATTGACGAACTGATAGAGCACGCCCTGCGCGCGGCCGAGCACAAACAGCGCCCCCGCCGGCAAGATTTTTGCACCGGCGCAGTGCACCGCTGCATTCATGGCATTGCCCACATGATAGAAGACCACGCGCAGGCCGCGGGCGTGCCGCCCTATTTTGCCGCCACCAAGCTGGTGGAGGGCGACGGGCCCATGCAAAAGCGCCTGCGCCTGACGGAAAACGAAATAGACCTGATAGGCCATTCGGTGGCCGAAATGGAAACAGAGCTTGGCACCGACCGCGAGGCAGCCCTGGCCGACATGCGCTATAGCTTTATTGAAAAGCTGTGCGCCGCCACCGTGGTAAAGCACGGCGAAACGCGCGAGCACGCGCGCAGCGTAAAGCTGGATAAGGTGCTTACGGGCAAATATACGGGCATTCCCATTTTTCTGCTTATTATGCTGGCGGTGTTCTGGCTGACGTTTGGCGTAATTGGCACGTTCCTCAGCGATTTGTTAAGCGCGGGCATCGACGCCTTAACGGCCGCCGTGGCCGCCGGGCTGGACGCCTACGGCATCAACCCGGTGGTGCGCTCGCTTGTAATAGACGGCGTGTTTGCGGGCGTGGGCAGCGTGCTTAGCTTTTTGCCCATTATTGTAACGCTGTTTTTCTTCCTTTCCATGCTGGAAGATTCGGGCTACATGGCGCGCGTTGCCTTTGTAATGGATAAGCTGCTGCGCAAAATAGGCCTTTCGGGCCGCAGCTTTGTGCCCATGCTAATTGGCTTTGGGTGCAGCGTGCCCGCCATTATGGCCACGCGCACGCTGGCAAGCGACCGGGACAGAAAAATGACCATTCTGCTTACGCCGTTCATGAGCTGTTCGGCCAAGCTGCCCATTTACGCCGTGTTTACGGCGGCGTTTTTTCCGCAGCACGGGGCGCTGGCCATGATTTTGCTGTATGTTTCCGGCATGGCCGTGGGCGTGCTGGCCGGGCTTTTGATGAAAAACACGCTGTATAAGGGCAACCCCGTGCCCTTTGTGATGGAGCTGCCAAACTACCGCGTGCCCAGCCCCAAAAGCGTGCTTTTGCTGATGTGGGATAAAGCCAAAGATTTTCTTACCCGCGCGTTCACCGTCATTTTCATTGCCACCATCATCATTTGGTTTTTGCAGACGTTTGACACGCGGCTGAACGTGGTGGCCGATTCCTCCGCCAGTATGCTGGCGGGCCTGGGCCGCATGCTGGCGCCGCTGTTTGCGCCGCTGGGCTTTACCGATTGGCGCGCCGCCACCGCCCTTATCACCGGTTTTTCGGCCAAAGAGGCCGTGGTAAGCACCATGGCCGTGCTTACCGGCACCAGCATTTCCAACCTGGGCACGGCCCTGCAGGGCATTTTCACGCCGCTTTCGGCGGCCAGCTTTCTGGCCTTTACCCTGCTGTATTCGCCGTGCGTGGCGGCCATTGCGGCCGTAAAGCGCGAAATGCACTCTGGCTTTGCCGCCGCGTGGGTGGCTTTTGCCCAGTGCGCCATTGCCTGGCTGTGCGCCTGCGCAGTGTTTCAGGTGGGCAGCCTGTTTGTGTGAAGCAGTGAGGTGAGGCAGATGAACGCTTTCAGTTGGTTTGTGCTGGCCTGTGTGGCCGTGTGCGCCGTGCTGGCCGTGCGCGCCATGCGGCGCGCACAGCGCCGCGGCGGCTGCGGCGCCTGCGCGGGCGGCTGTGCCGCCTGCCCGCACGCCTGCCCCCGGCAGGGTGAAAAAACAGAATAAAAGGCAAAAAGCGGCCCCGTGTGCCACAGCACACGGGGCCGTTTTTGGGGTAAAAATAGCCCTTTCGAACCATTTTTCATATCAAATGAAATTTTTTGACGTATCACAGCTATCGTCGTATAATAAACTCATCTCTCTTGTTCTGCACTTTCTATATGGGGAGGCAGCAAACATGCTGTATATCGCAATTTGTGATGATGACCCTGTTTATCTGTGCAGGGCCATGGGTATTGTGCGGGGGTACTTTTCCGGCAGAGGTACAAACACATCCATTTCCACTTTCACCTCGGCACAGAAATTGTTAAATGCAGACACCGGGCAATTTAATATTTTTCTTTTAGATGTTATGGTAGGGCAAGAAAATGGTATTCTTCTGGCCAAGCATTTGCGGCAGATGCACCCAGATTGTTCCATTATATTTATATCTTCCTATCTGGAATTTGCACTGAAAGGGTACCATGTAAACGCTTTTCGGTATTTGCTGAAAAGTAACTTGGAAAGCGATTTGTGCCATTGCCTGGAAGAATTGGAAGAACGTTTTTACAAGCGCACAGAAACCTTAGACATCAAGCCCGTGTTGGGTGACGCTGTACACCTTGCCCTGCGCGATGTTTTATATTTTGAAAGCAGCGCCCGCCTAATTATTGCCCATCTGCTTGCCCCCAACCGGCCTTTAGAATTTTACGGGCAGCTTACTACACTAGAGCAACGCATTACACACAGCCCTTTTGTGCGTATTCACCAAAGTTTTCTGGTAAATATGCAGCATATTAACTCTATGCAACGGCGTGTTGTAACTTTAACAGACAACACTGTTCTAACATGCAGCAGAGCATATTACTCAAAAGCATTTTGTACATACATGATGTGGAGGGAGGGGCAGTGATGGATTATGCATTAAGCGCGGCTTGGGTTTTTGCAGAATACTTTTCGTTTGTAATGTTGGCAGATGCAATTTTGCAGCGCCGCTTTATTCACCCTGCGCTTTTCTGGGCCTGCATTCTGGGCTGCGCCGCATTTTGCTATGGGGTCACCGGGCTGTTGCCTGTTCAAACCTCGCTGCTCAAAACTTGTCTTTTCTTTGTTTTTTTCTCTCCTGTTTCCTTCTTTCTCTATTTAGGCAGCATGAAGCGAAAACTATTTGCCATGGTTTTGTTGTACATTTTGATATATGGGCTAGACTATGTTGCCATTGCTGTCATAATGGGTATTACGCACACTGCGTTCAACGCTATTACACAAAATTTTGTTGTATATATTTTGGCTACTTTTCTTTCCAAAACGCTGCTTGTGTGCATATGTTATGTTATTCGCCGTGCATATACTGCGCGCTTACAGAACGTTTCTGTTTCTTTTTGGGAATGGAGCAAAATTGCCATTATTCCTGCATTATCCCTGCTGAACCTTATTGTTACTATCGACGGCGTGCTGAAAGCGGGCCTTGTTTCCAACTGGCTGTTTGCCGATGCCTTTCTTACACTGGCCGCTAATATTGCCGTGTTGCCCCTTTGGGATAAAATTGCCCAGGAACAACAACTGCTTTTAGAAAACAACCTGTTACAGCGTGAATTAAGTTCCAACCTGAAAGCCGCGCAGACCATGGCCCACAATTACGACCAACAGCGCCGCGTTACACACGATTACCGAAACCATCTTCAAACCCTTGCCGGGCTTTTGCAGCAAGGCGAACAGACGCAGGCGCAGGTTTACCTGAAAAAACTGATAGGCCAAAGCCCGCAGGCCGCCTATGTGTTGGATACTCAAAACCCTGTTTTTGATTCTTTGCTGAACCAGAAATACCAGCAGGCCTGCGGGCAGAACATTGGCATGGAATTTAATTTAGAAGGAATAAACGAGCTTCCCTTTTCCAACGAGGACCTTGTAACACTATTCTCCAATTTATTGGATAACGCCATAGAGGCCTGCGAAAAGGTAAAGGGGCGGCGCGTTGTTATTGTAACCCTTCGGTGCACGGGCACAGAAACATTGCTTACTGTGCGAAACACTTCGCCGCCGGTGGACACCGCCCTGCCTCAGCTTTCTTCCACCAAAAAAGATGCCGCAGCACACGGCTATGGCCTGAAAAATGTATGCGCTGTTTTGGAAAAATACAACTCGGAATTTGCCTTTCATTACAATGACGGATGGTTTAATTTTTCCGCCTTGCTTAAAGGCGGAAGCTAAAGCTTGGCCGTTGCTTTATTTCGCATGCCAAAACTGCTAATTTTTACAATTTTCTTGTTAATTTTAACACTTTTGTTGTTTGTTCCCCCATAGAATGCTATGTTGGTGTCGGAAAGGGATGGTTCCTTTGCTGATACGCATATGCAACGGCATTGCAGCCCTTTTCTGCGAAAAGGGCTGCATTTTTCATGAACAGGAAAAATGGTTTTCCTATTGCCTGCAGCGTCGCGCCATAAAGCTTGCTGCCTGGGCATTACTATTTTTCATTGGTATGCCGCAGGCAGGCGCTGCACACACATTGCTGTTCATTGCAGTGTTTATGTGGATGCGGCGCTATATGGGCGGGTTTCATGCGTCCAGCCCGTTTCGGTGCCTTGCTATCTCTGGCTTCTGTGAATGGCTTTGCCTTTGCTTTGCCATTCCCTTCACTGTCTGCCATTCCTGGCTAAGCCCGGCGCTTTCTTCTGGCTGCTGCGTTGCAGTATTCTTACTTTCCCCTGCTATTCACCCCTTTTCAGGCTTAGGGCCAAAGGCGGCAAAGTGGAACCATACGCGCGCCAAGGGTTCGGCCGTTGTGCTGCTTTGCGGCACATTGCTTTTCTGTTTTCTTTCTTTTGGTTATACAGCGGCTATTGTTGCATGGGGCGAAGCACTTGCCATGCTTAGCCGCTGCAAAAATAAACGGACAGGAGGTGAAAAGCCATGATTCAGAACTGGAAAGCCAGCGCCAAAAGCCTGATTCTTCGCAAAACGCAGCGCATGATTGAAAAAGAGGTTCAGGCATGGCCGCCGTGGTGTGCTGGCCCGCTTTATCAGCCCCAGCGCCCGGCAGTAATTCCCCAAAGCAAAGACAAAAACCATAAGTAATTGAACGTTCGCAATTTTCCAATCTAATCCATATATACAAATAATTTGAACAAAATTTGTGCACTGCGCTAATTTAAGTTTCAAAATATTTGATATATGATGGGAAAGGAGAGGTAAAAATGACGAAAATGAAAAAATTATTGGCTGTTGTGTTGGTATGTGCCATCATGGCCGTTTGCGGTGCCTCGGCGTTTGCCGCGCAGAATTCGGCGGCCGCAAGGGGTTCTTATCCTATTCCTGACTCTGGAATCCCCTATGAAATTGTCGGTTGGAACGCGAATCGCGATAGTGCAGGTTATGTGCACATGCTTCGCAGCAGTGGCCAAAATAAGGTAATTATGACCCCTACCGCAGGGGATAGCAATTGTATTTGGTACTGTTTGAAAGCGCCCCATGGCAATATGTATTTCCGTAGCGCTGGGCAGGATGTCATCAACATTTATCGCGTGCTAAAAAATGACAGATATTATGACTGCACGGGATATTACTATGACCATTCAACAAATGGCCGTGACCAGCGCCTAAGCATAAATGGTACAAAAGTATTTCTTTCTAATCCTCTAATTCCTGGCACATGGTATTTGCAGGCCGACCGAAGTGCTGTCTCTGATAGTGCAACTATTTTTTACACAGATAGTTCCCCGCTGAAAGCACAGTGGCAGTTCTGGGATAGTCGTTATGATTCATTATGATTGAGCATTTCTTCAGTGGGGGCCTTATGGCCCCCACTACCCTGATTCTCAGAAAGAGGTGCTGTGATGATCAGAAAAGCCTTGTTGCTTATTCTTCTTGTGTCTCTGTTTTTGTCCGCCTGTAATACAACAACATCAGAGAGTATCCCTGATGCAATATCAAATTCCGGTGTAGAGGCTTCGAACGATAGCGTTACTCATATACAGGCATTGTCTGACCATTATTGGATTGCCGCAAGCCCCGATGTAATTACACGCGGCAGCGCCAACAGCGCCGGCTTTTACCAAATTATCATGCAGAGTAACGGGCGCTCAAACCTTTTGTTTACAGACCATGCCGCAGAAAAACAGGTATATTTGTGCAGCACCCCAAGCTGCGAACACAGCGACGCTTCCTGCTCATCTTTTATCGATTCTGCCGGCTATTATGTTTTCCCTGTTGCGCTGGAAGATAAGCTGTTGGTTGTATACAGCTATATTTCCCTTCCGGATGAGGCCCCGAAGCCTTCCAAGGTGAAAATGATGGATTTGAACGGCACCAACCGCCGCACCCTGTGTGAGCTGGAAAATGGCATCACCCTTCAGGACGGCGCAGCGGCAAGCGAAAAAAGCCTGATTTTGTGCGGAAACCGCGTGCAGGAAAATGGGCAGGGGCAAGTGCAGGTGCAGCCGTGCCTGTTTGAAATTGACATCGAAACGGGCGCCTGCAGCGAGCTATACCGCACAGCAGCGGCAGAAGGTGAACAGCAGAAATCTTTGTTTCTGCGCGGTGTTTCTGACACCGGCTTTATTCTGAAAACCATTACAACAGAAGAATACGAAACCTCCGAAGACATGCAGGCCGACATCGAGCGCATGGAAAACGCCACTGTGCACCGGGTTTTCGAGCTGCCCTTTGACGGCGGCCCCGAACATGAGCTTTTGTGTTACCGGGGCAATGCCTATTATGAAGAGTACAGCGGCGAAGCCTTATATTACCTCGATTACCGGGAAGATGAAAGTTCGTGTGATTTGTGCCGCGTTGGCCCGGGCGGCGCCAAAGAAATTTTGGTGGAAGATTTTGCCGCCCAGCCTGCTGTGCGCAAAACCACCGTCCCCTTCACAAGCGGGAATGTATTCATCTATGGCTTTGTGAACGAGTATGTTTTGGTCAACCATCTGTATTCCGAGCAGTATGATGATGCCGGAAACATGGAGCTTTTGTATACACAGTACGCTGTAAACCAGAACACGGGAGAAATAACGGAAATTACGCTTTCGAATTATTCCATGGCCACGCAAAAGGCCATTAACATCATTGCGCAGTTTGGCGATGATTTGCTGGTAGATGCAAAAGCGGGGTCGGAAAACGATTTGGCCTACCGCCGAACAGGGTTTATTCGTGTGGAAGATTACCTGGCATCAAACCCAAATTACCGCATGGTAGCCCAAGCTTATGTAGAAAGCGCCCAGCTTGCCTAACGCGGCGCCTTTGTTTTGCATTTCTTCTTTTTTCGTGCTCTTCTTTTAGGCCCCCCCGCCCGCCGCGCCTGCCCGTGCGCGGCGGGCCCGGCGGGGCCGCCTTGGCACTGGGGCGCGTTCCAATGCTTTTCTTCTTTTTTACCCTTCTTCTGATGGCCGCCCGCCCTGCCGCAGTTTGCCAGATGCTGCAGGGCGGGCAGCGGCCGCAAGGCAGGGGCAGAGGCAAGTCGCTTTTCAGGCCGCCAGTCTGCCGGGTGCGGCCGCACCGGAGGCTGGCGGCTGTTTTTGGTAAACCCCATGCGGGGCCAGGCTTGCCTTTGGGCAGCGGCTGCTTTTATTCCACATGCGGAGGTGAACGCCATGCAGGAATTGTGCGTGCAGGGGCTTGTGAAGGTGTACGGCGGGCGACACGGCGAAAAGCGCGCGCTGGGCGGCGTTTCGTTCACGCTGGGGCCGGGGTTCTACGGCCTTTTGGGGCCGAATGGCGCGGGCAAAAGCACCATGATTAACATTATCATTGGCAACCTTGCCGCCACAAAGGGTAAAGTGCTGTGGAACGGGCACGACGTGCGCCGCCTGGGCAGGCAGTTTCGCGCTGTGCTGGGCTATATGCCGCAGCAGCAGAATTTATACGACAGCTTTACCGGGCAGCGCTTTTTGCAGTATATGGCGGCGCTGAAAGAGCTGCCGCGCGCCGCCGTGCCCGCCGAGGTGCAGCGCGTGGCCGGGGCCGTGCACCTGCAGGCAGAGCTGGAAAAAAAGCTGGCCGCCTATTCGGGCGGCATGAAGCAGCGGCTGCTGGCCGCCGCGGCCCTGCTGGGCAGCCCGCAGCTTTTGATATTGGACGAGCCCACCGCCGGGCTGGACCCGAAGGAGCGTGTGCGCCTGCGCCATATTTTGCAGCAGCTTTCGCACAACTGCATTGTGCTGGTGGCCACGCATGTAGTGCCGGACGTAGAGCATGTGGCAGATGAGATATTGCTTTTGAAAGACGGCCTTTTGGTGGATAAGGCCCCGCCCGCGCAGCTGATAGAGGCCTACGCGCCCGGCAAAACGCTGGAAGACGTGTACCTTGCCGTATATGGGGAGGATGAACCATGACGCGCCTGGTTGCGGCCGAGCTGCGCAAGGTGTGGCGCAGCCGCTTTTTTCTGGTGGCGCTGGCCGCGCTGCTGGGGGGCCAACCTGTTTCTTTTGTGGGTGGGCACAAAGCCCGCCTCCAGCGCTTTCACCCCGGCGGCCTATCACGCGCTGTGCGCCGACATTGCGGGCATGGATATGCCGCAGATGGGTGAATTTCTGCACGAAAGCCTGCGCCGCACCGAGGCCATGAGCCGCATTGAAAACGTGCTGCGCACCGAAGCGTGGAACGGCGGCACGCAGGATGAGTATATGCGCGCGCAGTATGCGCAGGAGTTCAGCGAATTTTACGAGGAATATGCGGCGGGCAATTATTTGCGCTATGGCAACACCCTGCCGCGCGAATACACGTTTTTAAAAACCATTGTGCTGGAATATGACGAGGCGGCCGGCTATGGCGCCTTTCTGGATTCCATTGCCCAGAAAGCGCAGCAGCTTTCGTCCATTTCCATTTTTGCAAACAGTGCCGACGGGTACGACCTTGCCAACATAGAGGCCACGGCCCGCGCCTTTGAGGGCATGCGGGGCATTCCCATTCAATATTACCCCCAGCGCGGGCTTATGACGGCGCTGGATTTTGCCCTGACAGACGTGGTGGCCGTGTTTGCCATGCTGCTGCTTGCCACGGTGCTGGTGCGCTTTGAGCGGGACACCGGCCTTTTGGCCCTGATACGCAGCACACAGGCCGGGCGCGGCAAAACGGCGCTGGCAAAGCTGGCGGCGCTGGCCCTTAGCCTTGCGCCCGTGCTGGTGCTTTTGTATGGCGTAAACCTTATTTACTGCCATGCGTGCTATGGCCTTGGGCCGCTTTCGCGCAGCGTGCAGTCTGTGCCTGCGCTGATGCGCACCACGCTTTCGCTTTCGGTGGGGCAGTATATTGGGCTGTTTCTGCTTACCAAGTGGGCGGCGGCGCTGGCCGCAGGCGCATGGGTGATGCTTGCCATGCTGGCGGCAAAGCGGCTGTTCACCGGGGCGCTGGCCGCGGGCGGGTTTCTGGCGCTGAATTTGCTGGTGCGCAGCCTGGTGCCCGCCACCAGCCGCTGGAACGTGCTGAAATATGCAAACCTGGTAAGCCTGTTGCGCACCAACGAATTTTTGGGGCGTTACCACAACTTATACTGGTTTGGGCAGCCGCTGGCGCTGGCCGTGGTGACGGCGGCCACGGCGGTGGTGTGCTGCACGGTGTTTTGCGCGCTGTTTTGCCTTGTGTTCATGCGCGGCAGGCTGCAGGCCGCGCAAAAGCTGGCCCTGCGCGCGCCCGCGCCTTTGCAGCGCTTTTGGGCCCGGCACGCCCGCGCGGGCGCCACACCCTTTGGCACCGAGCTGTTCAAGATGTTCTGCGTGGGCGGCGCGGCGCTGATTTTGTGCCTGTTCGGCGCTTACCAGGTGTATGACGCCGTGCAGGCGGAAAGCTATATTGACGCGGACGAAATTTACTATCGCTATTACATGCAGAACATGCAGGGCCCCCTGCGGGCCGAAACGCTGGGCTGGCTGGAACAGGAGAGCGAAAAGTTCCGGCCGCTTGTGCAGCTGCAAAGTGCGCTGGCCTCGGGCAGCCTTTCGCAGGCGGAATATTCGGCCCTGATGATGGGTTACGACAGCCTTCAGCGCGAAATGGGCACCTACCAGCGCGTGCTGGCCGGGGCCCAGCGCGCCGCACAGCTTACGCGCTGCCAGATGGTGTACGACACAGGCTGGTTGCGCCTGTTTGACGTGGCGGACGCGCGCGACGCCGCAGACGCGCTGGCCGCGGCGCTTTTGTGCTGTGTGTGCTTTGCCGGGCTGTTTGCCATGGAAAAACAGACGGGCATGGCGCGCGTGGTGTGCGCCACGCCGCTGGGGCGCAGCCACACAGTAAAGTGCAAGCTGCGCGCCGCCGCGCTGGCCTGCGGCGTGCTGACGGTGTTGGGCGTGCTGCCGCGCTTTTGGGTGGCCCTGCGGGATTACGGCCTTGGCTGCCCGTTTGCGCCGCTGTACAGCCTGCCCGCCTATGCCGCCATGCCGGAGCTTCCGCTTGTGCTGCTGGTTCTTTTCATGCTGGGCGCGCGCTATGCGGCGCTGCGCTTCATGGCGGGGTGTGTGCTGGCGCTGGGCCAGCGCACAGGCAGCACATTCGGGGCCATGTTTGCGGCGGCGCTGCCGCTGTGCCTGCCGCTTTTGCTAAGCGTGTGCGGGCTTACAGGCGCAAAGTGGCTTAGCGTGTACCCGCTGTTTCACATAGCCGCCATGTTTCAAACGCCCGGTAGCGCGGTGGGCACCTGCTTTTACCTGGCCGCCGCGCTGGGCGGCATCTATTTGCTGAACGAATACCTCTATGCCCGCTTTGGCCGGGCGCAGTGACACATTTACTCCTTTCTTACGGGGAACAGGGCTTTTCCGCACAGAGCCATGCTGCGGCAAAGGCCCTGTTTTCCGTTGCGCGGGCGCATATATGCCAAAGGCTTTCCGTAAAAAGGCGCGCGTGCGAAAGAAAGCACCGGCTTTGGGGCGGGCAATTCCGCGCGCCGCACACAAAAAGGCCCGGCAATCCTGGCGGATTGCCGGGCCTTTTCAGTTTGTGCCCCGCGCAAATGGAAGGGGGCAAAATTCCGCCTTTTTATCAGCCCAGGTACATGTGCATGGGCCAGGTGAGATATTCCACATCGTCCAGCTTTTCGGCGGTGATATAGCCCGCCGGGGCGTTAAGAATGGTGGGGATGCGGTTCACCAGCGTGGCGCAGGTGTGGGCGGGGGTGTCCGGCTTCACCACATGGAACTCGGTGTCCGGCTCGCCGATAATTTTCCAATCGCACATGTCGCCGTCATCCGGGCCGTATACTTTGCCAATGCACTGCGTTTCAATGGTGATGCCCTGGAACGTCTCGGTGGTGACAACGGCGCTCATGCCAATGCAGTTGCCCTTGGGGATGGTTTCGCCCGTGGTGCCGCACCAGAGGTCTTTGTCATAGAAATAGGGCACGCACTTCTGGCTGATTGATTTGATGGTAAGGCCCAGCTTGTTGGCCAGCGCCTCGTTCGAGTTCCACACATATGCGGGCTCCAGCGTGGTGGGGTGGGCAATTTTTTCTTCAAATTGCTCGGGGGTAAGGCCAACGCCGTGTGCCTGCGCCAGGGCCAGGCCGTAATCTTCCACATTATAGCTTACGGCGCCCTCTATTTTTTTGATGTTGTGCACACCGCCTGCCACGGCGCCTATCATGTTCACCCAGAAAATGTCCTGCATGCCGGTGCCGGTGATGGTGCAGTTGTTCTCTTTCGCCATTTTATCCAGGCGGTTGGTGATGGCGGCAGCCGTTGTCCACGAATAGATGGCCTCTTCACAGGTGGTAACCACATTGATGCCGCGGGACAGGCAGCGTTCCAGATGCGGCAGCATATCCGCCATGAAGCTGAACAGCGTCACCACGGCAATGTCGGCGTCGCATTCGTCCAGCACGGCGTCCGCGTCCGAGCGGATGGGTACGTTCAGCTTTACGCCAAGCTGGGCGTAATCGCCCACGTCCATGCCCACAATGTCGGGGTTGGTGTCAATGGCGCCCACAATTTCCGCGCCCTTCTCGTACAAATAGCGCAGCGTATACTTGCTCATTTTGCCGCAGCCATACTGTACAACCCGCACTTTTTCCAAATTCACCATACCGGTCTCATCCTTTCTTTTCAGGCGCACGCGCGCCGTGTTCGGCGGGGCATGCCCGCCCCTTGCCTTCAGTGTAAAGGTTGTATGCGGTATAAGGTCAAGTTGGCCAATTCGATAAAAATTTAACAATTTCTTTGGGCCCCGTGCACAACGGTTTCCCCCCGCGCGCCGCCCTTGCAAAACTGCACGGGCACCTGAAGCCGAAGGTACAGCCCGCGGGCGTTTGGCTCGGCCACGGGGATATCTGCAACAGATTCGCACAAATAATCCCCGCACACGCGGCACCCGCTTTGGTGAATATAGGCGCGCAGGCGTGCAATATATTCCTGCTCTTTATAAAAGCTGTCGCAGTAAATGCAGGCGTAATTGCCTGCGGGCACGGTGGCGGTAAGCTGTTCGGGCACAAACTCTCTGTCCACAAACACAAACACTTCGCTGGCAAACAGCCTGCCCTGCTCAAAATCGCTTTGCGCCATGCGCGTGCCCGCGTTGCAAAAGTATATCTGCGGCAAGCCGTCTTTCACAAGGCCGTCCTTCAAATCGCGCAGCATCTCTTCATACGTTTCCACATCGTGGGCATACACGTTCACGCCGGAATCCACCACATACATCTGCCGCGCGCCAATATACTCCATCTGCACCGTGCCGTCCGGCGGGGCGGCGCGCCAGCGCGCAAAGCTTTCCACCGTGCGCTCCAGCGCGCGGCGCTGGCATTTCAAAAGGCGTATCTCTTCTTCCGTCTGGCGCTGCTTTTCGCGCAGGGCGGCCTCAATGCGCCCAAGGTCGCGGTTTTCCAGCTGATGCTTAATCTCTTTCAGCGAAATGCCAAGGCTTTTCATATACTGGATGATATCCAGCACGGCACTTTGCTTGATGTCGTAATAGCGGTAGCCGTTCTGGCCCCGAAAGCTGGGCGAAAGCAGGCCCCGCTTGTCGTATAAGCGCAGTGTCTGCTCTGAAATATGGTTCAGCTTTGCCATTTCGCCCACGGTAAGGTGCCTCATGGCTTTTCTGCCTCCTTCCCTGCCCAAAGGTTATACCTGGCACAAGGTTTTTGCGCAAAAGCGGCATGTTTTGCACACCGCCTCAGCCCAGAAGGGCGGCCGCGGCCTCGCGCTCTTCCTGCGAAAGCGGCGCGGCCGCAAGGCAGGCAACGTTTTCGCGCAGCTGTGCCGCGCTGGAAGCGCCCACCAGCACGCTGGTGACGCCCGGCGCCGAAAGCACCCACGAAAGGGCAAACTGCGCCAGCGTCTGCCCGCGCGCAGCGGCCAGCGCGCCCAGTTTTTCCAGCCCCTGCATCAGGGCGGGCGTAAGGGCCTGCGGGGTCATGCGCACGCTGTTGCCGCGCGCAATGCGGCTGCCCTGCGGAATGCCGTGCAAATACCGCCCCGAAAGCAGGCCCTGTGCCAGCGGGCTGAAGGCCACCACCCCCTTGCCCGCCCCGCGCGCAAAGGCCAGCAGGCCATTGTGCTCTACGGTGCGGTCCAGCATGGAATAGCGGTTTTGGCACACCACAAAGGGGCAGCCCCCGGCCTCTAACAGCGCGGCGGCGCGCGCCGCCGTCTCGCCGTCATAGTTCGAAAGCCCGGCATACAGCGCCTTGCCCTGCCGCACGGCGCTGGCCAGCGCGCCCATGGTCTCTTCCAAAGGGGTTTCCGGGTCCATGCGGTGCGAATAAAAAATATCCACATAGCTCAGCCGCATGCGGGCAAGGCTTTGGTCCAGGCTGGCCAGCATGGCCTTGCGGCTGCCGCCGTTGCCATAGGGGCCGGGCCACATGCGGTAGCCCGCCTTGGTGGCAACAACAAGTTCGTCGCGGTGGGCGGCCAGCTCGCCGTGCAAAATGCGGCCAAAGTTTTCCTCTGCGCTGCCCGGCACAGGGCCATAGTTGTTTGCAAGGTCAAAGTAAGTGATGCCGCTGTCGAACGCGGCGCACAGCGTTTCACGCATGGTGTCAAATACATCCTGCGAGCCAAAATTGTGCCACAGCCCCAGCGCAACGCGCGGCAGCGCAAGGCCGCTGCGGCCGCTGCGGGCATACTGCATGGCGCTGTAGCGCGCCTCATTTGCCGTGTAAGCCATGCCGTCCTCCCTTTACCATGCCCTGCGCGCAGGGCAAAGCCTATTTGTTGTTAGTATACCGCATGCCTGCGCCCTGTGCAACTTGAACAGATTGTGCGCGAACAGAAAACACTTCTTTTCTGTTGACGCACACGCAGCCGGAGTGCTATAATGAATTAACTTTATTTTTATAAAGCGATAAATGAAACAAAAAACAGGAGGAACCTTACCATGGCAAGAGTATTCAACTTCAGCGCGGGCCCTTCGATGCTTCCGCTGCCCGTTTTGCAAAAGGCGCAGGCCGAACTGCTCGAATACGGGTGTTCCGGCCAGTCTGTGCTGGAGATGAGCCACCGCTCCTCCTGGTTTGAGGAGATTATTGCGGGCACCGAGGCCGCTTTGCGCCGCGTGCTGAACGTGCCGGAAAATTACAAGGTGGGCTTTTTCCAGGGCGGCGCCTCCACCCAGTTTGCCGCCGTGCCGCTGAACCTGATGGGCACGGGCAGCGCAGATTATATTGTCACGGGCCAGTTTTCCGGCAAGGCCGCCAAAGAGGCGGAAAAATACGGCACCGTGAACATCATTGCCTCTTCGAAAGACAAAAACTTCACCTATATCCCGGATGCTGCCGCGCTGAAGTTCACCCCTGGCGCAAGCTATGTGCACATTTGCCAGAACAACACCATTTACGGCACGCGCTGGCCCGCGCTGCCGGCCACGGGCGCGCTGCCGCTGGTGGCAGATATGTCCAGCTGCATCCTCAGCGAGCCGGTGGATGTATCACAATATGGCCTTATCTATTTTGGCGTGCAGAAAAACGTGGCCCCCGCGGGCATGGCGGTGGTGATTGTGCGGGAAGACCTGATTGGCCACGCCCGGCCGGCCACGCCCGCCATGCTGGATTATGCCACCGTCATTGGCGCAAACAGCATGTACAACACGCCGCCGTGCTTTTGCATCTACATGATGGGCCTTGTGCTGGAATGGCTGGAAAACGAGGTGGGCGGCCTGGCCGCCATGCAGCGCCGCAACGAGGAAAAGGCCGCGCTGCTGTATGACTATCTGGATGCCTCCCGCTTTTTCAAAAACCCGGTGGAAAAGTCGTTTCGCAGCATGATGAACGTCACTTTCACCTCCCCCTCGCCCGAACTGGACAAAGCCTTCTGTGCCGAGGCCGCCCAAAACGGCCTTGTGAACCTGAAGGGCCACCGCAGCGTGGGCGGCATGCGCGCCTCTATTTACAACGCCATGCCCCTGGAGGGCGTGCAGGCCCTGGTGGCGTTCATGCAGAAGTTTGAAGCACAGCATATCTAACAGAGGGGGAAGCCGAGATGTATTTCATTCAAACACGGAACAACATTGCCCCAAAAGGCCTGGCCGAACTGCCCGCGCAGCAGTTTGCCGTAAACAGCGGGGCCGAAAGCGATGTGCAGGGCATTCTGGTGCGCAGCGCCGCCATGCACGACACGCCCCTGCCGGAAGGGCTGCTGGCCATTGCCCGCGCCGGGGCGGGGGTGAACAATATCCCCGTGCCCGCGTGCAGCGAAAAGGGCATTGTGGTGTTCAACACGCCGGGCGCCAACGCCAACGCCGT
>OGGQ01001808.1_pt1 | contig 26287 bp, 22 predicted proteins | sample 1571191 | NCBI WGS metagenome assembly OGGQ01 (sample SAMEA2582061, study PRJEB24529) | metagenome | biome: Human gut stool | place: China | collected 2011
AAAAAAACGGGGCTTTCGCCGGGGGAAAACAGGAAGAAACCTTTCTTTCCCTTTTGGGGAGGGCACACGAACGGGCCTGACGCCAGTGGCGTCAGGTCTGTCTGCGCTTTTCCAGAAAGCCGGATTTTGGGAAAAGTCCAAAGGATCGACGGGACGCAGGTCCCGGAGGGAGACCAATATGCAGTCATTCAAAAGCAAGCTAAAGCGTTTTGGCAGAGAGCATCTAAAAAGCCTTCAGCGGCGCAATGCCGCTGTGCGCCGGGCCGCGCCGGTGCGGGTGATGGCCGTGGGGTTTGCCGCTGTGATCTTGATCGGCACCCTGCTGCTGATGCTGCCCTTTGCCACCCGCAGCGGGGAAAGCGCCGGTGCTGTCACCGCACTGTTCACCGCCACTTCGGCCACCTGTGTCACAGGACTTATTGTGGAAGATACTTATCTGTTCTGGAGCCCTTTTGGTCAGGCGGTCATTCTCTGCCTGATCCAGACCGGCGGACTGGGATTTATGACCATTGCCATTGCTCTGTCTTTGCTGCTGCGGCGGAAGATCTCTTTGCGGGAACGGCGGCTGGTGAGCACCTCGCTGAATATGGACGGGCTTTCCGGCATGGTGCGTCTGGTGAAGCGGGTGCTTTACGGCACATTGCTGTTTGAAGGCATGGGAGCGCTGATCTTGTCAGTGCGCTTTGCCCGGGACTATGGAATCCTGGGCGGAATCAGCCGAGGGATCTTTCACTCAGTCTCAGCCTTCTGCAATGCTGGGTTTGATATTCTGGGCGACCAGGGCGCCTATATTTCCCTGGGCGGCTATACCGGGGATTTCGTGGTGACGGTGACCATCAGCCTGTTGATCATTCTGGGCGGCCTGGGCTTTTTCGTCTGGAGCGACATCTATTCGGCCCGGGACAACAAGGGCCGGCTTCACACCCAGAGCAAGATCGTTTTAAGCTCCACTGCCATGCTTTTGCTGCTGGGTACAGTATTCTTCTTCATCGCAGAATACGAAAATCCCCAGACCATGGGCAATCAGGGCTTTTTTGGCCGGCTGCTGTCCGCCTTTTTCCAATCCACCACCACCCGTACGGCGGGCTTTGCCCAGCTGAACCAGGCCTATCTCACCGGGGCCTCCAAGGCCATGAGTGTGGCGCTGATGTTTGTGGGCGGTTCCCCCGGCAGTACGGCAGGCGGTGTCAAGACGGTGACGCTGGCCGTGCTTCTCATGGCGGCGCTGTCCTCTTTGCGGGGCACTTACCAGACCACAGTGGGCGGCCGGTCCATTTCCTATAAGCTGGTGATGGATGCTTTGTCGGTGTTCCTGCTGGGCATCTGCTCGGTGGCCGTCGGTACCTTTTTGCTGTCGGCCTTTGACGGAGTCACCCTCAGCTCGGCCCTCTTTGAATGTACTTCGGCTTTCGGCACGGTGGGCCTCACATTGGGCATCACCCCGGAGCTTTCCACCCCCTCGCTATTGGTGCTGGTGGCGCTGATGTATATGGGACGGGTGGGTATCATCACCATCGGCATGGCCGCCATGATGCGCGGCAAAAAGGACGCCAAGATCAAATACCCCGAAGCACGGGTGATGATCGGCTAAAGGAGGAAACAAGATGGAATCGTTTGTGGTCATCGGCCTGGGGCGTTTTGGCATGACCCTGGCCAGGGAACTGTACCGCCTGGGCCATGAAGTGCTGGCGGTGGATAAAGACGAAGAAGCGGTGCACCGGGTGTCCGACTCGGTGAGCCATGTCATCACCGCCGACGCTCGGGATGAGCAGGTGCTCAAATCCATCGGCGTGCGGAATTTCGATCATGCGGTGGTGGCCTTTGCTGACAATATCCAGGACAATATCCTCATCACCCTGATGCTCAAGGAGCTGGGGGTGAAGAATGTCATCGCCAAAGGCAACGACGATCTGCATGTTAAGGTGCTCAAACGCATTGGCGCCGACCGGATCGTCTTCCCCGAGGCCGATATGGGCGCCCGGTTCGCCCAGATGGTGGCCTCCAACAACATCATCGACTATATCGATATCTCCGAGGATTATTCCATTGTGGAAGTGGCGGCTCCCGACCGGTGGGGCGGCAAGAGCATCCGCCAGATCGATGTGCGGGCCCGTTACGGCATCAATATCCTGGCGGTCAAGACCCACAACGGCGAGACCATCCATGTTTCTCCCGAGCCGGATTATGTGATCCGCCGGGGAGATGCCCTGGTGGTCATCGGCGCCAACGACGATATCAAGAAATTGGGGTAACTATGGAAGAGATAACCAGCCGGGACAATCCCCGCATCCGCCGGGTCTGCCGTCTGATGGACAGCAAACGGACACGGGAAAAGGAAGGGCTGTTTTGCTGCGAAGGGGAAAAGCTGCTGGAGGAGGCCCTGGCGGCGGGCGTAGAAGTGGAACAGGTCTTTCTTAGCCGGGATCTGCCTTTGGAGCAGCAGCGGGACAGAGGTGTGCCCACCTTTTTGGTGCCGCCATCCCTCATGGCCCAGATGAGCGGCGTAGAAAGCCCCCAGGGCGTGCTGTTTGTCTGCCGCATTCCCGCCCCCCGGAAGGATCTGCCGGAAGGAGCCTGCCTGGTGCTGGAAGATGTGCGGGACCCGGGGAATGTGGGCACCATTCTCCGCACAGCCGAGGCTTTTTCCCTGCCGGTGGTGCTGACGGGAAACTGCGCCGAGCTGTATAACCCCAAGGTGGTTCGCTCCACCATGGGTTCGGTGTTCCGGTGCAAGGTGTTCCGCCTGTCCCGGCCGGAACTTTGGCAGGCGCTGGAGGAAAGAAACATCCCCCTTTATGCCGCCGCTTTGAGCGAAAGCGCCCAGGACATCCGGCAGGTGGATCTGAAAGGGGCGGCGGTGGCCATTGGCAACGAGGCCCACGGCGTCAGTGCGGAGCTTCTGGAACACAGCCGGGGCCAGGTGATTATTCCCATTCAGGGGGCTGAGTCCCTCAATGCCGGTGTAGCGGCCGCTTTGTGTATGTGGGAGATGCGCCGTTAGGCCATGAGGAGGAAAAACCATGGAAGCTGTGCTGGCCCATATCTGGCTGCGGGAAGAGGCCAGACTGTCCACCCGCCGCATCTGGGAGGCCCGGGAGCATTTCAAAGGAGCACTGGGAGCCTGCCATGCTTTGAAAGCGGGCGATCCTTTTTTCACGCCCCGGGAGCGGGAGCAGGGAGCCAAAGCCTCCTGGGGAAAAGCGGAGCGGGTATTGGAAAACTGTCGGAAGACAGGGGCCCGGGCCATTTGCTTTGAAGAGGATGAATACCCGGAAATGCTGCGGCAGATCTACGATCCACCGGCGGTGCTCTATCTGCGGGGAACCATGCCAAAGTGGGGAGAGATGCCGGTTCTGGCCATTGTAGGAAGGCGCAAGGCCAGTTCTTTGGGGCTGGAGACCGCCCGCCGTTTTGCCCAGGTGCTGTCGGCCCATGGCTTTCTTATCGTTTCCGGTTTGGCTCAGGGGGTGGATGGAGCGGCTCATCAAGGGGCGCTGGAAGGCCCCACTCCCACGGTGGCTGTGCTGGGCACGGCCATCGACCAGTGCTATCCCGCCTCCCACAACGGATTGCTGCGGCGGATTCTGGAGAAAGAGGGCGCCGTTCTCAGCGAGTATCCGCCGGGCCGGCGTGGGTATCCCGGCTACTTTCCCCGGCGCAACCGGATCATCTCCGGTTTGAGCCTGGGGGTGCTGGTGGTGGAAGCGGCCAGAAAAAGCGGCAGCTTGATCACGGCGGCCACCGCATTGGAACAGGAGCGGGATGTGTTCGCCGTTCCCGGCTCTATTGACAGGCCGGAGTACGAAGGCAGCAATCAGCTCATCCGCTCGGGGGCAATTTTGTGCACAAACCCGGTGGAGATCTGTGAAGAATATGCCGGGCGCTTTCCCGGGCTTGTGATGGGGCTGGAAGAGAAATCCCAGGAGAAAGAACCTGCGGAGGAGATGCCCCAGCCTGCTTCCGGCAAGAGCAAATCGGAGCCGGTTGGCCTGACCGGCCGGGAGAAGCTCATTGTGGACAGCATGGACGGCCTGACCCACATCGATGTGATCTGTCAGAACACCGGTCTTGCCACAGGAGAAGTGCTCACCAGCCTGACCATGCTTCAGATCCGGGGTGTGGTGCGGGAGCGGGGCGCAAAATATTTTGAAATCATATGAAAACCATAGTATCATATTGTAGATAGATGGGCCTTGCCCCGAAAGGGGAGGCCAAAAAAAAGGGCGGCCCGGAACAGGAGCCGCCGGGAGGAACGCAATGTCAAAATTACTCATCGTGGAATCGCCGGCCAAGGCGAAAACCATCGGCAAATACCTGGGGCCTGACTATGTGGTCAAGGCATCCATGGGGCATTTGCGGGATCTGCCCAAAAAGAAGATGGGCGTCGACATCGACGGGGACTTTACCCCCCAATATGAGCCCATCGAGGGCAAAGATAAAATCATCGACGAACTGAAAAAAGCGGCGGAAGAAAGCGATTTCGTCTACCTGGCCACCGACCCGGACCGGGAGGGGGAAGCGATTTCCTGGCATCTCAAGGAGATGCTCCATCTGCCCGACAGCAAAACCAAGCGGGTCACCTTCAACGAAATTACGAAAAAAGCGGTGCTCGCCGGGGTGGAACACCCCCGGGACATCGATATGAATCTGGTGGATGCCCAGCAGGGCCGTCGGATTCTGGACCGGATCGTGGGCTATCAGCTCTCCCCCTTCCTGTGGCGGAAGGTGCGGGCCGGGCTGTCGGCCGGACGGGTCCAGTCGGCAGTCACCCGTCTGATCGTGGATCGGGAGCGGGAGATCCAGGCTTTTGTGCCCAAGGAATATTGGTCCATTGATGTGACCCTCACCGCCGGGCGGAAGAATTTCACCGCCGGTTTCTATGGAACGGCAGAGGGGAAAATGGAGCTTTCCAGCCAGGAGGAGACCGAAAAGGTGCTCTCCGCCATCGACGGGGCGGGCTACCGGGTGGAAAAGGTGAAGAAGGCCAAAAAGAAGCGGACGCCTGCGCCTCCGTTCATCACCTCCACCTTGCAGCAGGAAGCTTCCCGGAAGCTGTCCATGACGGCCAAGCGCACCATGATGGTGGCGCAGGAGCTGTATGAAGGCGTGTCCATCGAGGGCCAGGGGCTCACCGGTCTGATCACCTATATGCGTACCGACTCCCTCCGCGTCTCCGATGACGCCCTGGCCGCCGCCCGGGATTACATCGGCGGCCGGTTTGGCAATGACTATCTCCCTGCCAAACCCCGGCATTACAAAACCAAAAAGAACGCCCAGGACGCCCACGAAGCGGTGCGTCCCACCAATCCTCTGCTGGACCCGGAGAGCATCCGCAGTAGTTTGTCTGCCGATCAGTATAAGCTGTATAAGCTGATCTGGTCCCGGTTCACCGCAAGCCAGATGACCGATGCCATGATGGACACCACATCGGTGGACATCGGCTGTAACGGCTATATTTTCCGGGCCACCGGCCAGACGGTGGCATTCCCCGGCTTTTTGGCCCTGTACGAAGAGGGACTGGACGAAGTGCGCAGCGATGACGAGCTGGCGCCTCTGCCGCCCCTCAGCGAGGGCGACGAGCCCAAGCACAAAAAGACCGAGCCCAAGCAGCACTTCACCCAGCCGCCGGCCCGGTATACCGAAGCCTCCCTTATCCGCACCATGGAGGAAAAGGGCATCGGCCGTCCCAGTACCTACGCTCCCACCATTTCGGTGGTTTTGGGCCGGGATTATGTGGTGAAAGAGGGCAAGTCCCTGCGTCCCACCCCGCTGGGTGAGGCCGTCACCGATCTGATGATCGACAAGTTCCACGATGTGATCGACATCAAGTTCACTGCCGGTATGGAGCGGCAGCTGGACGAAGTGGAACAGGGCAATACCAACTATGTGGATATCCTGCGCAAGTTCTACACCGGTTTCTCCGGCGAGCTGGAGAAGGCGGAAAAGGACCTGGAGAAAAAGCGCATCAAGATCAAGGACGAGGAGACCGATGTGGTCTGCGAGCTGTGCGGCCGGAAGATGGTCATCAAATCCGGCAGGTTCGGAAAGTTCCTGGCCTGCCCCGGTTATCCCGAGTGCAAAAACACCAAGCCCATCACCGAGGACACCGGTGTGCTGTGTCCCCTGTGCGGAGCCAAGGTGGTGAAGAAAAAGTCCCGCAGCGGCTATTACTACTACGGCTGCGAGAAAAATCCCACCTGTACCTTTATGACCTGGGATAAGCCCACCAACAAGAAGTGCCCCAACTGCGGCGAGCCTCTCTATAAGCGCTATACCAAGGCAGAGAAAAAGTATGTGTGCTACAAGCCGGGGTGTGGCTATGAGGAAGATCTGCCCCAGCGGAAGAGCAAGAAGAAGGACGAGGAAGCCCCGGCGGCAGAGCAGGCCGTGGTGACGGCTGCTGAAAATGCAGCGGAGACCTCGGAGACTGCAAAAGCCACCAAGGCCAAAAAGGCTGCGAAAACCACCAAGGCTGCCAAGAGCACCAAGACGGCCAAAGCCAAGGCCCAGGAGGAAGCCGGGGAGGAAAAGCCCAAAAAGACCACCCGGAAGAGCACCAAAAAGGCCGCAGGTGAAGGGGAAGAAACACCGAAAAAGAAGACCACCCGGAAAACAGCCGCGAAAAAAGCGGCAGAAAAGCCGGAAGCGGAAGAGGAAAACAAAGAATGATGCAAGCCACAGTGATCGGAGCGGGGCTGGCGGGTAGTGAAGCCGCCTGGCAGCTGGCCTGCCGGGGGATCGAAGTACGGCTGCTGGAGATGAAGCCCCGGCAGAAGAGCCCGGCCCACAAAATGGATACCTTTGCCGAGCTGGTGTGCTCCAACTCCTTCCGTTCGGGGGAACTGACCAATGCCGCAGGACTCTTGAAAGAAGAGCTGCGGCGGCTGGGCAGCCTGATCGTGGCCTGTGCCGACGCCACCCAGGTGGACGCCGGAGGGGCGCTGGCGGTGGACCGGCAGGCCTTTTCCCACCTGGTGACCCAGCGGCTGCGGCAGCATCCCCGGATACACATTGAGGAAGATCGGGTGGATGCCATCCCGGAAAGCGGCCATGTGATCGTGGCCACCGGCCCTCTCACCGAAGGCCCTCTGGCCCAGAATATGATGGAATGGCTGGGGGAGGAAGAGGCCCTCAGTTTCTATGATGCTGCGGCGCCCATCGTTTCGGGAGCAAGCCTGGATATGGACAAGGCCTATTTTGCCTCCCGCTATGGCAAGGGCACCGGTCTGGACTACATCAACTGCCCCATGGACAAAGAACAGTACCTGGCTTTCTGGCAGGAGCTGTGCCAGGCCGAGGAAGCCCCGGTCCACGGCTTTGAGGACAAGCGGGTCTTTGAAGGCTGTATGCCGGTGGAAGTGATGGCCCGGCGGGGAGAGGACACCCTGCGCTTTGGCCCTCTGAAGCCCATCGGCCTGCCCGACCCCAAGACGGGGAAGGAGCCCTATGCCGTGGTGCAGCTGCGGCGGGAAAACAGCCAGGGCACCATGTACAACCTGGTGGGCTTCCAGACCCATCTTCGCTTCCCCGAGCAGAAGAGGGTGTTTTCCATGATCCCGGGACTGGAAAAGGCGGAATTCCTCCGGTATGGAGTGATGCACCGCAACAGCTATCTGTGTTCGCCCCGGGTGCTGGATGGGTTCTATCGGGCGAAAAAAGATCCCCGGGTGATGTTTGCCGGGCAGATGACCGGGGTGGAAGGGTATGTGGAATCCACCGCCTCCGGCTTTGCCTGCGGGTTGAATATGGCCCGGAGCATGCTGGGCCTGCCGCTGCTGGAGTTCTCCACCCAGACGGCCATCGGCGCTCTCAGCCGGCACATCAGCTGTTATGAAGGCAAGAATTTTCAGCCCATGAACATCAATTTCGGCCTGATCGACGGGCTGGATAGAAGGGTCAAGGGCAAGCGGGAGCGGTACATGGAGATCTCCCAGCGCTCTCTGGATCAAATCGAAGCATATCGGAACACGGTAATGGAGGGGACAACGGAATGAAGATCATTGTAGACGCCATGGGCGGTGACAACGCCCCTCAGAGCACGGTGGAAGGCAGCGTGCTGGCCGCCCGGGAACTGGGCGTGGAGATCGTGCTGGTGGGACAGGAAAAAGCCATCTTGTCCTGCTTGGAAAAAGTGAAGAGCGATGATGTGGCGGGGAAGATCGAAGTGGTCAACGCCCCGGAAGTCATCGATATGTGCGACAGCCCTATGAGCGTTACCAAGGAAAAGAAAGATTCCTCCCTGGGCGTGGCGCTGCGGCTGCTGGGCGAGGGAAAAGGGGACGCCATGGTCTCCGGCGGCAATACCGGCGCAGTGCTGGTGGGCTCCACCATGTATGTCAAGCGCATCCGGGGCATCCGCCGGGCGGCGCTGGCTCCCATTCTGCCCACCGACAAGGGGGGCGCGCTGCTCATCGACTGCGGTGCCAATGTGGAATGTACCCCGGAATACCTGCTGCAATTTGCCTATATGGGTTCCTTCTACTGCCAGAAGCAGATGAAAATCGCCTCTCCCCGCATCGGCCTGATCAACAACGGCGCCGAGGAGAGCAAAGGCACTCCCATGATCAAAGAGACCTACGGCCTTCTGAAACAGGCCGGGGAAGCGGGCCGGCTCAACTTCGTCGGCAACATCGAAGGCCGGGATGTGCCTTTCGGCATGGCCGATGTGATCCTGTGCGACGGCTTTACCGGCAATGTGCTGCTCAAGACCTATGAGGGCGTGGGACTGTATTTTGTAGGCGAGCTGAAGAAGATCTTCTTCAAAAACCTGGGCACCAAGCTGGCGGCCCTGCTGGTGAAGAACGGGCTGGGTGCGCTGAAAAAGAAGATGGACTATAAGGAAGTGGGCGGCGCACCCCTTCTGGGCATTGCCAAGCCGGTGATCAAGGCCCACGGCTCCAGCGATCCCCGGGCCTTCAAAAGCGCCATCCGCCAGGCGGTGCAGTACGCCGAAAGCGGCATCATCCAGGACATCACCGAGAATATCGAGCACATGACGGTATCGGCTCCAGGAAAAAATTGAAACTGCCACTTTACAAGGCTTTAGGGGTTTGCTATAATCACTGACTGTATGGCGGGGGCAGGCCCTCGCCGGAGAAAAGCATATAATGAGATCAATAGAAAATCTCGATAAGCAGGAGGTGGCAAAGATGGTACTGGAGAAGCTGAAGGGCATTATCGCCCAGCAGTTCGGGGTGGATCAGGACGAGATCACCGAGGAGACCACATTTGTGGGCGACCTGGGCGCCGATTCCCTGGATCTGGTGGAGCTCATCATGAGCGTGGAAGAGGCTTTTGAACTGGGCCAGGTGGAGGACAACACCCTGGAGAATGTCAAGACCGTAGGCGATGTGGTGAATTTCATCAAAGAGCGGGTCGAGGAATAATCGAGCAAACCGAAAGAAAGGGGCGTGGGGCATCTGTGTCCCGGCCCTTTTCTGCTGGAAGGGAAGAAGGAGGGAGAATCCATGGCAACACAGCTCAAGCTGGGATATCGGTTTCACAACGATCAGCTGCGGCAGAATGCGCTGACCCACAGCTCCTATGCCAATGAGAACCGGGAGAAGGGCGTGCGCAGCAATGAGCGGTTGGAATTTTTGGGAGACGCGGTGCTGGGCTTCATTTGTGCGGAATATATTTATAGTCACTTCCGGCATATGCCGGAGGGGGAGCTGACCAAAATGCGTGCGTCCATCGTGTGCGAGAAGTCGCTGTATGAATATGCCCAGCGTCTGAACCTGGGGGAACACTTGCTTTTGGGTCACGGAGAAGAGAGCGGCGGGGGACGGAAGCGGCCCTCGGTGCTGGCCGATGCAGTGGAGGCCATGCTGGCGGCTATTTATCTGGATGGCGGCATGGAAGCGGCCAAGGGGTTCATCCTGGACTACATCAAGGAAAAGGCCGAGACGGTGTCCCACACCCGGCACCCTCTGGATTATAAGACGGCCCTTCAGGAGATTGTACAGAAAAACCGGGAGGAGACCCTGACTTACCGGCTCAAGGGGGAAAGCGGGCCGGATCACGACAAGCGTTTTCTCATCGAGCTGCTCATCAATTCCAATGTGATCGCCCAAGGGGAAGGACGGAGCAAGAAGGAAGCGGAACAGGAGGCGGCCCGGCAGGCGCTGGAGCTGATGGGACAGTGACAAAGCGTATTCTGCCGGTGTTCATTCCCCATGTGGGCTGTCCTCACCAGTGCGTGTTCTGCGACCAAAAGGCCATCACCGGGCAGAAAGCCCCCACTGGCCGGGAAGTGGAGCGCATCATAAAGGAGGGGCTCCGCTTGGGAAATGTTCCCCAGATCGCCTTTTATGGAGGCAGCTTCACTGCCATACCCGCCGCCTTACAGGAAGAGTACCTGGAGGCGGCTTTTCCATATGTGCAGAGCGGTCAGGCCCAGGGTGTGCGGGTGTCCACCCGGCCCGACTGCATCACAGAGGAAGGGCTGGCTCTTTTGAAGAAATACGGCGTCCAGACCATCGAGCTGGGAGCACAGTCCATGGACGATGAAGTGCTGCGTCTTTCCGGCCGGGGACACCGGGCAGAGGACACCATTCGGGCGGCTCGTCTGGTGCAGGAAAAGGGCTTTGAGCTGATTTTGCAGCTGATGGTGGGCCTGCCGGGAGACAGCCGGGAAAAAAGTTTATGTTCGGCCCAGCAGGTGGCGGCCCTAGGTCCCCAGGGGGTGCGGCTCTATCCGGTGTGCGTGCTCCGTGGAACGCCCCTTTTTGCCATGATGGAGCGGGGAGAATACACCCCCCTCACTCTGGAAGAGGGGGTGGAGTGGAGTGCCGACGCCCTGGAGGTTTTTCAGGAAAAGGAGATCCCCGTCATACGCCTGGGGCTGAACCCCAGCCGGGAGCTGGAAGAGCAGGTGGCCGCTGGGGTCTATCACCCGGCCCTGGGGCAGCTGGTGCAAAGCCGCATTTTGCGCCGCCAGTGCGAGGAAGTGCTCCGCAATGCGCCCCCCGGCCCGGTTACCTTATATTATAAGAATAGCCAGCGTTCCACACTCCAAGGCCAAAAAAACGAAAATCTTCAATACTTCAAAGAACACTACCCTGACAAGATTGTTAATATTGAAGAACTTCCGCAATAAACAAGCCCCGGCCATTCGGCCGGGGCTTGTTTATTGCGGAGAATGTCATAATATGTTATACTGCAAATAGGTGCTGCCAGTAACGGTAGGCGGTTAGTCCCCCTTGCTTCAAAAAGGGGGGAAACTTCTTGCCCCCCTGACCCTGCTAGGAAGGGGGGATGGTCATGGTTACATATTCTGATTTGATACAAATCGGCATTTTGACCGTAGCCATTATCAGCCTGTTTTTTCAGGTCAATAATAAAAAGAAGTAACCGCCCCATGTCCCCACATTTGGCGGTTACTTCTCCGTAACCAGCAAGGGAACTGACCGACTTACCGGCAGCGCCCTTTTTCTGTCTATATTATACCTCTCCACTTTCCCCCATGTCAAGCCGCCGGGCCCAGAGCCTGGGCACCCATACTTTCTTTGCCTGAGTGCATCCAACGGGCCTGGGTTCGATCCACTCGGCCCCGGTGGGGCCCCGTCGGAGACGCGAAAAGGGTCGGGGAAAAACTAGTTTGTCCCCGAGTGTCATCGGCGGCGTTAGCTACCGGAATGATGGTTATTTTGCCGAAGGGCAAAATAACACGCCGCTAATGCCGGAAATCCCCTGCCGGGGTTTCCGGCAGCCTTCGCCGCAGCGAAGGCTATGACACACGTTACACTTATGTTACAATCCCCTGCAAAGTCTTGAAAAAAAAATCGGCTTTTGGTATCATGCTCTACGAAGGGTACGATGTGCCCAAAAATTTTTATAGGAGGAATGAACCACATGAGAACTCTGAAAAAAGTTCTTGCGCTGTCCCTGGTGTTTGCCATGGCTTTCACCATGATGGCTGGTGCTGCGTTCAAGGATCAGGACAAGATTGATTCTTCCCTGACCAACGACATCCAGCTGCTGACAGCTCTCGGCGTCTTCCAGGGCGACGAGAATGGTAACTTCAACCCCACAGACAATGTGAAGCGGTCTGAAGCTGCCAAGATGATCTATGTTCTGAAGAACAACGGTGTCGATGACGGCGCTGTTGCTTTCCAGGGCGTATCCAAGTATGCCGATGTTCCCGTAGGCCACTGGGCTGAGGGCTACATCAACTACTGCACCAACCTGGGCTACATGGGTGGCTGGAAGGAAAATGGCGTGCAGAAGTTTGATCCCAACGGCAATGTCACCGGCGTTGAGCTGATGAAGATGCTGCTGTGCATGATCGGCTACAAGGCTGATGTGCAGGGCTACACCGGCAATGGCTGGCAGACCAATGTTCTGGTCGACGCCGCTACTTCCGGCCTGTCCACCAACTTCACTCCCTCTGTCTACGGTGCTACTCCCCGTCAGTGGACTGCCCGTCTGATGACTAATGCCATCGATGCTAAGTGGGTTGCCTACTCCAAGGGCGAACTGACTTATCAGGACGAGACTTATGGTCAGCAGTTCCTGAAGCTGGACACTGTTGAGGGCACTTTGGTTCAGACTAATCACAACAAGATCAGCCTGGAAGCTAATGCCAGACAGAACATGAGTGCTGCGCTGAACGATGTAGACTATGTAGCTGTTCAGACTGGTGTTGATGCAAACAACGCTCCCATCCTGAAGACTGCTGTTGGCGATGCTGATCCTGCTCTGCTGGGCCAGCCTGTCAAGATGTACTACAAGATGGGCAACAATCTGACTGAGGATAAGCTGTATGCTGTTCTGCCTTACAGCAAGACCATGAAGGTTGTTACAACCACTGTTGATGGTGTGACAGTTGATGATGCTAAGGCTAAGATCACTGTTGATGGCCTGGGCACAAAGACCTATACCACTGAGACAGTTGACATCTATGCCAATGGCATGATGTTGAAGAATGACATTAAGATGACCGATGCTCTGACTGCTGGTTATCTGGGCAGCAACAGCACCGATGTTGTGACCCTGGTTGCTGATTCCAACAATGTTATTAAGAGAGTTCTGATCCAGTCCATCACTGGCTATGCTCAGGTGGATAAGATTGATGCCAACACCAACACTCTGACTTTCAAGAGCCTGAGCAACTGGATGGGTGGCGCTATCAATCTGACAGATGCTAACGGCACTAATCTGTTCTTCAACAACGGCGAAAACAATAAGGAAAACTTCAACAAGTACCTGAATGTTTCTTCCGATGTGAAGGATGGTTCTGTTGTTAAGGTTGTAGCTAACCTGTCTTCTGGCAAGCTGGTTTATGACATCACTCCTGTTACCAAGATTGAAGCTCCTGTTTCTGCCTACACCCTGAACAAGACTGGTAATGCCTATGCTACCCTGACTGTTAATGGTGAGACTCTGAAGCTGGCTGGCTCCAATAACGCTCTGTACGATTATGACTGGGCTACCGCTGATACTACTGTTGCTAACGACAAGGTGTTCTACACCGATGGCAAGTATGTCATCTTCTCTGAGGGTGGCACAGCTTCTGCTTCCGTGAGCAACCTGGCTTATGTCATTAAGCATGGCCAGACTGGTACTGCTGGTTGGGATCAGAAGGACATGGTGAAGGTTGTTCTGGCTGATGGCACTGTCGCTGAGTATGCTTATAAGAATGATACAACTAAGAACTCCAGCGGTGCAAATGTCTATGTCCAGTTTAACGAAATCACTGCTAATGATGTTGTCTATCTCTACGAGATGGATGGCGAAAAGATCAAGTTTAAGGCTCTGCCCACTGGTGAGGACAGCATTTCCAAGATCACTTGGAGCACTGTTGCCAATGAGAAGACAATGAAGTTTAATAAGAGCAATGGTACTGTGGCCATTGAAGATGGCGCTACTTATCAGACCAACGATGCTACTTTCTTCTTTGTCCGGACAGGTGATTCCAGCGACAACTACAAGTATTCTGTTGTGAAGGCTTCTGAGATGGCTGGAAACATGACAACCACCGGTGATAGCAATGGTACTATTACCTATGCTACTAAGAACATCAATGGCTTCCCCACCATGCTGTATGGCGTGATTAAGAGCACAAATGCTGCTGTTTCCGAGCAGACATATGCTTTCGGCAATGGCAAGATCACCTATGCTGGCAAGGAAAGCGATAAGTACATCGTTACCATGGAAGCTAACATCAACGGCTCGAATGAGACTCTGAAGTGGGCTGCTACTTCTGAGAGCGCTAAGGATACTCTGATGAAGACTACTCTGCCCGCTCTGACTGGTAAGGCCTTTACTTACACTGTTGATGCAGATGGCTATGTGGCTAGCGCTGATAAGATCACAGTTGTTACAACTGGTGTTGCTCTGGCTGATAACACCTGGAATAAGGTTGTTCTGACTGCTTGGAATGGCAACAATGCTTATGTCACCCTGGCTGGTGGTGCTGGCAATGTGACCGCTCTGGTCAATGTTGCTTCCGATGTGAAGATCCACTATGTGGATACCGATTCCGATTACAATGCTGCTGGCACTGCAATCGAGAATGCTACCGAAGCTAAGGCTGTGACAGACGGCAATGTGCAGGTTGGCAACAAGCTGCTGAATGCTGCTGCTTCTCAGGGCAACGCTGTGATCCATGTGAAGAGTGTGGATAACACCATGACTATCACTGAGATCTTCGTTGAAACCGAAGGCATGGACATTGGTTCCATCGGTGCCTAATTCCCTCATCGGAATTACAGCAAATAGCGAAAGCTAATAAAAGGGACGGCTTCGGCCGTCCCTTTTTCTATCTTCTGATTTCTTGGCCCTGATGATTGGGCAAAACGAAAAGCCCCGGAATATTTCCGGGGCTTTTGCTTTGTTTCTCTTTGGTTAGAGGAATTCCCGCAGGCTGTGGACGATCTGGCCATCCAGCCGCTGGCTGGGGCTGGCGCACACCATGCTGTTCAGCACAGCCTCTTCCGTGGCCTCTGCCACCGCTTTGAAGCATACATCCATCCGACGCTCGCTGATCTCCTGGCAGTCCAGAATGTCCTGATTGGGGGCATAGGGGATGCGCCGGGCGGTGGAAAAGCCGATCATAATCTCCCCGCTGCCGTGACCCACAAAGCTGCCCAATCGGGCAAGGCCCACACTGCACCGCCGGAGAATCCGTTTCAGCTGCCGGGTGGAGCAGGGCAGATCGGTGGCCACCACCATCATGATGCTCCCTTGATCCACCGGGGTGTCTCCCAGGCTGCGCACCGCAAGCCCGGCCCCCAGGCAGATGCCGTCCACCGTCAGATCTTCCAGTTTGCCATGGTTGCTCTGCACCAGCACCCCCAGGGTGTATGTCTTGCCGTCCAGAAGAATGCGCCGGGAGGCCGAACCAATGCCCCCTTTCAGCCCGTGGCAGATGGTGCCCTTTCCGGCTCCCACATCTCCTTCTTCAAAATCCGCTCCCGCATTCTGGATAGCGGCAAAGACTTCCTCTTTTCCCACGGCACGATGCCGGATCTGGTTGATCTTGCTGTCGTTGCATTCCCCCACCACCGGGTTCAGGCTCCACAAGTCCACACCGTCTTTTTCGCATTGCTCCAGAGAGTATTCCACCAAGGCATCGTGCACCAGGCCCACATTCAGGGTGTTGGTCAGGGCGATGGGGGTCTCCAGAGTACCCAGCTCATCCACCTGGATCAGCCCCGCTGTCTTGCCAAAGCCGTTCCAGACAAAGCTGGCTGCCGGCATTTTGTCTGTGAATAGGTTTCCCGGCCCGGGGATGATCACCGTCACACCGGTTTTGTTTTCTCCGTTATCAATGGTGCAGTGACCCACCCGGACACCTTCCACATCGGTGATCTTATTCCGTTGGCCCCGGGGCAGACTGCCCACGGTGATCCCATATTCGTTGATCCGCTTTTGGTACATTTTCATCTTCCTTTGCGCAATTTTCGCCTTTTTTCTTCATTATACCATGGGTCGCTGGTCGTGTCCACTTGGAGCCGATGGGGACCCCGCCCCCATACTTTCTTTGCCTTGGTCGGTTGTGTCCCGCAGGGCAAAGAAAAGCCCCCTTTGTGTAAAGGGGGGACAGCATGGCGCAGCCATGCAGGGGGGATTGTAAGGCCCATTGAATGGTTCAGCCCCGGTTTGATTGCTCAGCGCGGCAGCGCAGGTTGCCAGCGGAGGCACTTCGTCAATCCCACCGGCGGCATTCGCCGCCACCTCCCTTTGCACAAGGGAGGCTTCTTTGCCAGGTTGCACACAACCAGCCCTGGTTCTGTTGCTTAGCGCGGCAGCGCAGTATGGGTGCAGCGTCACGCTGCAAAAAAAGAAGTAACCGCCCACAGCTCCCCAGCTCAGCGGTTACTTCTTAGTAGTCCTGGGGACTAACCGACTTACCGGCAGTACCCTTTTTCTGTTTTTATTATACTGCGAGATTTCACATTGTGTCAAGGTCCAGTGCCTGGGCAGCGTGATGTTGCACCCATGTTGTGCTCCTGCACCCAATCACAGCACCCAGGACGGTTGTGTGCACTGTCCAGAATGAAAAATCCCCCCTTGTTGTAAGGGGGGATTGGTTGTGTCCACTCAAGCCAAGAAAGTATGGCCGTCCGGCCACCGGACCGCTTAGTCGTTGCTGGTGCCGGTGCCCACTACATCGCCCAGCACCATCTCCAAACCTTTGGAGAAATTCTGAGCATCGGAGGTGTATTCCTCCATTTCCGCCTGGAGTACCAGAGCTTCCGCCTGGCCGTTCTCTTTTTTAGCTGCCTCGGCAATCTCCACTGTCAGCCGCAGCACTTCGCTGGAGGCAGTGGCTCCGGTTTTCACCAGCTCGTGGGCTTCTGCATAGCTTTCCGGCGCTTGCAGATCGGCAAACCGCTCGTACATGGGCCGCATATTGCTGATCAAACCCATAGCCACATCGATTTTGTTCTGTTGGGCCTTCTTTTCTTCCTCGGTCTCTGCCGAAGCACTCATGGCCTCGTCCAGCTTGAGGGAGGCTTCGTTGCTGGCCGACATCAGCTCGTCATAATAATGCTGACAAACCAGCAGATACTCCTCTTCGGTCAGAGGCTGGGTCACATCGGGCAGGGGAGTCTCTTCCTGCTTTTCTGTGTTGTCCGGGGTGTCTGTGGTGTTTTCCGTCTGCTGCACCTTTTCTTCCGCCTTGGAAGGCTCTTCCTGCTTATTGCAGCCGAACAGCCCCAGCAGCATGACAGCCGAAAGGCCCAAAGCACAAAGGCGTATGGTGGATTTTTTGTGATTCATGGGTATCCCCTCCTGGGTCATGGTGGTTCCAATATGTAATGTAATTATAACATTACCCGGCGATTTTTTCAAGGTTTTGTAACAAAGTGACAAAGCCGCCGGTTTCCCGGCGGCTTTGGAGGGGTTTAATATTGTTCCAGCAGATCCTGCTTGATCTTCCACAGTTTGGGGGAGAGATCCACGATATAGGAATGGGGATTTTCGAACCGTTTGACCTCGGGCCACAGTGTTTCCACCTGCTGGCGGCAGAAAGCTTGGATTTCCTGGATGGGGCGCTTTTCATAGACGCATTTGCCTTTTTGGAAAATGGGCTGCAGCAAAGGTACCACGGTGTAATCGGTGAGGGTCTTTTTCTTCCAGGTGTAGGTGGGGTCAAAAATGGTATAGGGTTCGCCCTGAGGCATTTCCTCCTCGTGGAGAGCCACCACATCGGCAGAGGCCAGGCCGGTCTCCTTGTCATAAAACCGCCAGATCTGCTTGAAATGAGGAGTTGTGATCTTTTCCACATTCTCACTGATCTTGATTTTGGGGATGATATGGCCGTCCTTGTCCTCGATGGCGGTGAGTTTGTAAACGCCGCCGAAAATCGGTGCGCTGCGGGAGGTGATCAGCCGCTCGCCAATGCCGAAGGTGTCGATCTGGGCCCCCTGCATGATCAGGTCTCGGATGAGCACCTCGTCCATGGAGTTGGAAACCACGATCTTGCAATCGGTCAGACCTTCCTCATCCAGCTTGGAGCGGATCTTCTTGCTCACATAGGCGATGTCGCCGCTGTCGATGCGCACGCCCTTCAGCCGGTAGCCCTGGGGCTCCAGCACTTCCTTGGCGATGCGGATGGCATTGGGAAGGCCGTATTTCATCACGCTGTATGTGTCGATGAGCAGAGTGCAGTCCTGGGGATAGATCTCCGCATAGGCTTTGAAGGCGTCGTATTCCGTGGGGAACATCTGCACCCAGCTGTGGGCCATGGTACCTGCTGCCGGTACGCCGTAATCCCGGTCGGTCATGACGCAGGCGGTGCCGGAACAGCCGCCGATATAGGCCGCTCTGGCGCCCAGAACGGCGCCGTCGCCGCCCTGAGCACGGCGGGAACCAAATTCCAGCACCGTTCGTCCCTGGGCCGCCCGCACCATTCGGTTGGCTTTGGTGGCGATCAAACTTTGATGGTTGATGGTGAGCAGCACCATGGTTTCGATAAACTGGGCCTGGGCTACCGGGCCACGCACAGTGACAATGGGTTCGCCGGGGAAAATGGGGGTACCTTCGGCAATACACCATACATCACAGGCAAATTTGAAGTTTTTCAGATAGTCCAGAAATTCCGGACAGAAGCAGCCCTTGCTGTGAAGATATTCCAGATCCTCCTGGGTAAAGTGGAGGTTTTTCAAATAGTCCACCAGCTGTTCCACGCCGGCCATGATGGAATAGCCGGCATTGTCAGGCACATTCCGGTAGAACATATCAAAATAGGCAATGGTATCCCCCATGCCCTTTTTGTAATAGCCATTGGCCATGGTAAATTCGTAAAAATCGGTGAGCATGGTGAGATTTTTGTTCAGTTTCAAGGTGTCCACCTGCGTTTCTTTCAAAATTGGGGCTTTTTTCCGGAAAGGGATTTGCCCTATCTACATGATATATGGTAAGATGGTCAGTGTCAAACGAAATTCCCGTCTGGAGGACAATTTTCTGCCTCTCAGGCGCTTTTTCAGCAAAATAAAGGAGAGACCGTTATGAAAAGCAGAACCGGCAGCCTGGAAATGATCAAAAAGATCAATCGCCAGCTGGTGTTGGAGACCATCAAAATCCATCAGCCCATCAGCCGTGCCCGCATTGCCCGGGAGCTTTCTTTGAGCAAAACCACCGTCAGCGCCATTTGTGACGAGCTGCTGCGCAGCCGGATGGTCATTGACCTAGGAGAAAAGGGACCGGAAAAGGGAAGTGGACGACCGTCAAAAATGCTGGGGTTCAATCCCCTTTCGGCCTGCGGTGTGGGGATCGATGTTCACCCGGATCACGCATTGGCTGTGGTCACCGATCTGGATGGGCGGGTTCTCTACCGTACGGAAACTGCCATGGACCCCTCTCCTGAATCCATGGCGGCCCTGGCGCGCAAGTGCGTGGAAAAGGCGGGGATGACTCTGGAAAAAACCATCGGTCTGGGCGTCAGTTTGCCGGGAACAGTGGATCGGCGGGGAAGAGTCATCCGGGCAAACAGTCTGGGATGGCAGGATTATCCCTTGGCAGAAGAACTGGGGCGGCTGCTGCCTTTTCCGGTGGAGATCAACAACGAGGCCAACTGTGCCGCATTGGGAGAACGGTGGAAAGGCACCGGCGCCCGAGCAGATGATCTTTGCTATATTGCCATTGGCCAAGGGGTGGGAAGTGCCATTATTTGCGATGGCGAGTTGATTTACGGCGCAGCCTGCCGGGCTGGAGAAATCGGCTATCTGCTGGGGGAGATCGACCAGGAGATGAGCAACCGGAATGTGCTGGGAGAGCCGGGCGTGCTGGAGCGGAAGATCTGGAGCACTCTTACCAGCTGCGGATTGAATCTGGAGCAGATGTTTCAGGCCTATGTACAGGGAAAGGAACCGGCGCGGGGAGCAGTGACCTATTTTATCCGGGATCTGGCCCGGGTGATTGCCAACATCGCCAGTATGCTCAATCCGGAGGTGGTGGTCATCGGCGGTATCGTGGCCCAGTATATGAAGCCGGTATTGCCGGATATCCGGGCGGTAGTGGGTGTGCTGACCCCTATTCCCACCCGGGTGGAGTTGGGCAGTCTGGGGCCCTGGGCTTCGGCCATGGGAGCTGCTTTCCAGGGCAGTGTCCACAGCAAATTATAAAGAAAACAAAGGCAAAAACGGAGAAATGGAAATGATTGCGTGGCCCGATTTTCCGTGCTATAATGGAAAAACGAATGAAAAAATACGGATATCTCACGGGAAGGGCTGAAATATGGACGGGCGGAAGCAGCAAGTCATTCAACGGACCCATGATATGCTTTATCGCTATTACTGCAAAAACGATGTGCAATATATTGTTGACCAAATGGATGAAGATATTGTTTGGTTGGGGACAGGCGAGCAGGAGTTTGCTTGGGGCCGGGAAAAAGTGAGCGGCATTTTTCAGGCATTTGCCGGACAGGTCCCTCAGTGCAACATCACCGATGAAGAGTATAGGGTGCTGGAAATGGGAAGCAGGTGCTTTTTGTGCAGCGGCCGGTTGTGGATCAGCACAGACCCTTCCACCGGTATCAGTTTGCGGGTGCATCAGCGGGTGACTTTGGGATTTCGCGAAACATCCCAAGGACTGCGTTGCTGTCATATCCATATTTCCAATCCATATCAGGAAATGATGGATGACGATGTGGGATTTCCCACCCATATGGCCCGGCAGTCCTACGAATATTTGCAGGAGCAAGTGGAGCAGAAGCGAAGAGAGGCTGCTCAGGAAATGGAGTTTTATCAGCGGCTCAGCTATTCTGATCCGCTCACCGGAATGTTCAATCGGAACAGATTGAACAAAAAGATGGATGAATGGTTTCAGAATAGGAGTACGCAGTTGGGCGTGGCTTATTTTGATTTAAACGGATTGAAGGAAGTAAACGATCAGCAGGGACACAGTGCAGGAGACGCTTTGCTTTGCCGGACGGCTACGCACTTGCGGAGAGTCTTTTTGGGGAAAGCCTATCGCACCGGCGGCGATGAGTTTATGGTGCTGGAGGAAACTGGTGATGAAATGACTTTCCGCTCCTCGGTGGCTGCGGTGAAAAAAGTCATGGAGGAAGACGGCATCAGCTGTGCCGTGGGCATTTCCTGGCGAGACAGCGGCGCTGATATTTTGGAACAGTTCGAAGAAGCCGATAAGAAGATGTATCAGAATAAAAATGATTTTTATAGCGCAATCGGAAAAAGCCGTTAAAAAAGACCATGAAATCAGGATCAATAATAAGGCCCAGGAAATGTGTTTCCTGGGCCTTATTATTGAAAAAGACAGCACAAAATGAAACAAAAATAGGGAAAAGACAGTTTGCCCAAAAAAATAAGCAGAATAAATAAAAAAGCTCCTTTTTTCAAGAGGGTGTGTTTCAAGGGAAAACAACAGCAGGAGTGTTGTGTTTCATACAGAGAAAAAAGGAAAAAAAAGAAAAATTTTTCTGCACTTCTCAGATTCCCGGAATGCACATTCTTGCTGACGCTATTGGCAAGGAAAAAACAGAGGAATATAATGAAGTCATTCTATTGAGACAGGAGGAGAAGAATTGTGAAGAAGCCAACAAAACGATTGACAGCACTTTTGATGGCGGGAATGCTGTGTCTGGGCCTGGTGGCCGGATGTGGCAAGGATGGAGGTTCCCAGGGGAAAAACTCCAGCGGGACGAAGGACACTCTGGTGGTAGCCACCATGGCAGAAACTCCTACTCTCAGCCCGGTGGAGCAAAATGCCACTGCGGGTTATTACATGAATTTGATGAACTTCACTTGTCTCATGCGTCTGGATGAGAATCTGAATCCAGTGCCTGATCTGGCAGAAAGCTATGAAGCAATCAGCGATACGGAATGGGAGTTTAAACTGCGTCAGGATGTAAAATTTCACGATGGCACTTCTATGAAAGCAGAAGATGTCAAAGCATCGCTGGAATGGGCCAAGGGCTTTACCGAGGTTTCCCTGTATAACGATAATATTCAGTCGGTGGAAGTGGTGGATGATTACACCGTACGCATCACCACCCCCGCTCCCTCTCCGGTGTTGCTGTTCAATCTGACACAACACGGTAATGCCATTGTCCCCAAAAAGCTGATTGACGAAGGCCATGATTTTAATACTCAGCCCATTGGCACCGGTCCTTATAAGTTTGTCAGCTGGACTCGCGGTGATCAAGTGGAGTTTGAAGCTTTTGAAGACTACTATCTGGGTGAGCCTTCTATTAAACATGTAATCTGGAAGATTATCCCGGAAGGTTCTTCCCGTACCATTGCGCTGGAAGCCGGAGAAGTGGATCTGGTGATTGAGGTGGAAGCGATGGATGTAGAACGCATCCAGGAAAATGACAAGCTGGCCACCATTCAATATAAGCCCACCAGCGTAACATGGGTCATGCTTAACAATGAAAAGCAGTTTATGGATAATGAAAATATCCGCCATGCGATCAACTGTGCCATCGACAAAGAAAGTGTGGTCACGGTAGCTCTGAATGGATTGGGTGAGCCGGCCTTGGCGCAGATGCCCACCAATATCCCAGGTGTGACAGAAGAAAATGCGGACCAGTATGATGTGGAAAAAGCCAAAGAGTGGTTGGAAAAATCTGGAGTGGACCCGGCAGAGATCAAATTCTCCATTATTTGTTCCGATGATACCAAAAAGCGGGCTGGTGAAGTGGTGCAGGCCAATTTGAAGGAGATCGGGATTGAATGTACTTTGGAATCCATGGACTTGGCCACCTATCTCAGTGCCACGGCCGAAGGAGATTTTGTGGCAGCCATCGGTGGTTATGGCATGAGCGATACTATTTCCTATTTTAACGGCGTGTTCCACAGCAAATCCATCAATGCTTCCAATAAGTCCCGGCTGAACAATCCGGAGATTGACGCCTTGATCGATCAGGCCAGTAAGACCATTGATAAGGAGGAGCGGGAAGCTCTGACCACCCAGTGTGCTGCCATGCTCAATCAGATCTGCTCCCAGGCGCCGTTGTATCAGACCATCAGTCTGCGGGCCTTTAACGCAGATCTGGAAGGGGTCACGATCAACGATGCCGGTGATTTGCGCATCGAAAATATCAGCTGGAAAAAATAAAGGATTACAGCAAAAAGCCGTCCCTTTGGGGACGGCTTTTTGCTTGCAGTCTATTACATGGAGCGGGAGCCGGCATTGCCAGCCGGGGCGTTGATGGTACCGCGGCCACGAGGGGTGGAGCGGGTGTTATAAAAGGTGACGAACTTGATGGAATAGAGATCGCACACCACATACCGGTCCTCCAGATCCTGATACAGAGTCACATAGTTGTTGCCCACGGCATAGAGGATGCCGCCACGGGTGACGATGTTTTGAGTGCCGATGAGAAAGTCGATCTCCACATAATAGCCCAGGTTGTCGGCCAGATCCTGAAGCATGGAGCCTCGGGTCACATCGGCATTGGACTGAGGGTCCAGTACCTGATTCATCGGTTCGTCCGGGCCCATATGCAGCCCTTGGGTAGTGTTGCCGCCATAGGATGTGTCATAAAACATAGTAAGTACCTCCCGTGTTTTCGTTGTTATGTTTGAAAATAGGCATCCAGCGGGTCATAGAAACAGTGGTCGCCGATGCGATGGGTAAAAATCCCCACTTCACTGGGGAAGTTCTCCCGGCAGAGGGGAGAATAGGGATTATAGAACCACAGCGCCTGACCCAATGGAGAGAGACGGTTGCCCGCCATGGCCCAGTCGGCGATCTCATAATGAATGGCCTCCGGGCGCATATTGTAGATGTTTTGGGAGTTGTATTGGCCCTTTTCCGTTTCAGAGGCGCAGACGAACTGGCCGGGCTGAAAAATGATGTTCCGCAGGCTGCCCTGGCCCACCCGGGCGTATTCCCCGCCAGGGGCGTGGACCCGGTTCATCACCACCGAAGCCACCGCTTTCATGCCGTTTTCTCCTTCGCCTCCTGCTTCGCATTGGACCAATCGGGCCAAAAGCTCCCTGTCCGAATAGGCCACTGTTCATTCCTCCTTTTCCCTCTATTCTATGTGGAATGTGGAGAAGGGTGCAAAAAAGCCGCCTTCCTAAGTGGAAGGCGGCTTTGCTGTTAGGCTTTTTTGCATTGTTTCTTCTTTTTCCGGTGGTACCAGAACAGCATACAGAAGCGGAACAGAGAGGAAATGAGCACAATGCCCAGGGCCAGAGCACCGGCCACGGCCAGAGTGTGCACCAGAGACTGGCCGAAGGCGATCTGATTGCCCGACACACAGTATTCCATGGTGTAGTAGATACCGGCGCCAGGAACCAGGGGCAGGATGCCAACGATGAGGAACATGGTCACCGGGGCTTTGTAAATGCGGGCCAGGATCTCAGAATAAAGGGCCACGGCCATGGTGGCCACAAAGTTTTGCAGAATATCGTTGCCGGTGAAATTCAGAAGGTTATAGGCAATCCAGCAAATGGACCCACCCAGAGGGGCCAGGAAAATGAATTTGCCCCGCATATTGTAAATCAGGGTAAAAGCCAGACAGGCCACATAGGCATACAGGAAAGCCAGCAATATTTCATGAATGGGCATAAAAAGGCTCCTTTCTCTTTGTTAGAAAAACAGCCGATGAAGGGAGAGCACCATACCGGCGCCAAGAGCAATGGCGGTGGCAATGAAAAGGGCCTCCACCAGTTTGGCCTGACCGGCCAGCAGATCGCCGGCGATGATATCCCGCATGGAGTTGGTGATGGCAACGCCGGGTACCAGGTTCATAATGGCGCCGATAACCATCTTGTCGATGTGATAGGCCACGCCGATTTCCACCCAGAACACCGCCAGAAAAGCGGTGACGGCGCTGGAGATGGTGTTGATAAAAAAGCCGTTGGTGTGGAACAGATCCATACCGTAGCCGATGAGCCGGATGGCCGCCCCCAGAGTGAGGGAGCAAATGGCGTCCATCAGATTGCCGCCGAAAAACAAGGTGAAGCCGAAGGCGGCCAGAGCGCAGGCAAAAACCTGGACGGGCAGAGGATAGACCGGCTGGGATGCAATGGCTTTCAGCCGCCGCTCAATCTCTTCAAAGGTGGGCCGTTCCTCCACGATATCAAAAGATAGGTCGTTGAGCCGGTAGATCCGGTCCAGATCGGTGGAGCGGCTGTAAATCCGCTTGGTTTTGGTGAGCGTTTTGCCTCCGGGAGGGTTGATGGTGACGATGATGGTGGTGGGGACGGCGAAAACATCCACCTCTTTGACCCCATAGGCAGCCACAATCCGCCGGATGGAATCTTCCACCCGGTAGATCTCCGCTCCGTTTTGCAGAAGGGAAACTCCCACCCGAGTTGCAATGTCCAAAAGCTCCTGATGATCGATGTGCTGATCCATAGGCTTCTTCCTCCCAAAACCGGGTATAAAGGCTTCCTTCGTCCCGGTGTTTCCAACTGCAAATATTATACTGTATGGCTTTCGGAATGAAAAGATTGCAGATGTGGGAAAAACCAGGAAGAGTATAAAAATATTTCATATATTTTCACTAAGAATAAAAAACTTTTGGAGCAAAAAGGGAAAACTCCAAATTTTTTGTCGAGATTTTGCGATGCAAAGCGAAACCCTGCGGTGCTTGAAAGCATGGGGGCGCTATGCTATACTGAAACGAGAAAGAAGAAGGGAAAAATCCCCCGGAAAGGGGTCGCGTCCCGGGGAGGACGCATATAGTATGTGAAGCATGAGCACCTAGCCAAGATGCAATAAAGGAGTGGATCGACTGTGAACAAAAGTTATCGGGTGGGCATCGTAGGCGGCACCGGCATGGTGGGCCAGCGCTTTGCCACACTGCTGGAAAATCATCCTTGGTTCCATGTGACCGCCATTGCCGCCTCTGGCCGCAGCGCGGGAAAGACCTATGCCCAGGCGATAGAAGCTTATTATCAGATTCTGGAGGAAAAGAAAAAGGGAAAGACGGTTATTGACAGGCAGTTTGAGTATAATACCTATATCAGGGATTTTTTTGAGGCGAATCCCGGCAAGACCCTGCAGCAGGCGATTGCCTGCTGGAAATATAAAAAAGCCTTGCCTGGGCATAACCGCTATGAAGATGCGGATTTAACCGCAGTTAAGGATTTATAGGGACGGCAGCGTCTGCTTTTTTATCTGCACCCCGGTGTAAGTTAGGGGTTGACACCCTATGCCTGCGGTGCTAATATAAGAAAAATTAATCGCAGGTATGTGTATGCTTCATACCGGAAAGGCAAATGTTATGCTGAATGTTGTAATCAGTAAACTTTACGGGGACGACGATCGGCGGCGTTTGTATCGGCGGATGTTATAGGGACTATCCCGATAGTTCCCTAGCATCACAGGTACAAACGCTTTCCGTGTTGTACCTGTGTGG
>OGGQ01001827.1_pt1 | contig 26049 bp, 20 predicted proteins | sample 1571191 | NCBI WGS metagenome assembly OGGQ01 (sample SAMEA2582061, study PRJEB24529) | metagenome | biome: Human gut stool | place: China | collected 2011
CGCGGCCGCCGTCGCCGCCGTCGGGGCCGCCGGCGGCCACGTATTTCTCCCGGTGAAAGGCCACCGCCCCGTTCCCGCCGGCGCCGGAGCGCACCAGGATCCGGGCGGTGTCAATGAATGTGTTTGCCATGGGGTACCTCCAAAAACGGGAATTTTTCCCCGGCGCATGTCCGCGGAAAAAGAGATGGGATGTTCGTTTCCCGCCTGGGGGCGGGAAACGGCTGCGAGGCTTTTGCGCGGTGTGTTGGTACGGAAAAAGCCCCGGACGGCGTCCGGGGCTTGGTTGCGCAGGGAATTACTCCGCAACGGCCTCCACGATGGAAACCTGCTTGCGGTCCTTGCCCAGCCGCTCAAACTTGACGCGGCCATCCTTCAGGGCAAACAGGGTGTCATCCTTGCCGATGCCCACGTTGGTGCCGGGATGGATGTGGGTGCCGCGCTGACGGACCAGAATGTTGCCGGCCAGCACGAACTGTCCGTCGCCCCGTTTCACGCCCAGGCGCTGTGCCATGGAGTCACGGCCGTTCCGGGTGGAGCCGACGCCCTTCTTATGTGCGAAGAACTGAAGTCCGATCTGAAGCATTGGTTACACCTCCATAACATTGATGTGTTCGGGATACTCCTCCTGCAGCTGGACCAGGTAGACCATGAGGGCGGCCAGCAGGGTCTGGCTCACCTGGTCGGCCTCACCTTCCAGGTTGCGGGGGAGTTTTAGGGTGATGGAAGCATCCTGGTCGTTGACCTTCACCCCCGCCTGCAACCCCAGCACGTCGTTGACGGCGCACTCGGTGAGGCGCACGGCGCTGGTGACTGCGGCGCAGAGGATGTCTTCCCCCGACGGGGCCAGGCCGCTGTGGCCCGCCACGGTAAAGGCGGTGATGCGGCTGCCGTCGGTTGAAAAGGATGCCTGGATCATTAGGCGTTGATCTTCTTGATCTCGACCTTGGTGTAGGGCTGACGGTGGCCCTGGCGCAGGCGGTAGCCCTTCTTGGGCTTGTACTTGAAGATGACGACCTTCTTGCCCTTGCCGTTCTTCACCACGGAAGCGTCCACGGAAGCGCCCTCCACCAGGGGAGCGCCGAACTTGGGCTGCTCGTCCAGGATGGCCAGAACCTTGTCGAACTTGATGGCGTCACCGGCCTCCTGGGGCAGCTTCTCGATGAACAGAACGTCGCCCTCGGCGACCTTGTACTGCTTCCCGCCGGTCTCGATGATTGCATGCATTGCGATTGCACCTCTTTCCTTGATTACGGGCTCGCTGTCGGGGGCGAAGGGGGAGGGGGAAACCTCCCGGCTTACTTGCAACCCATTCAAAGCGGCTCTGAAATTATAACAGCGGGAAGGGGAAATGTCAAGCCTTTTTCCCCGCCCGGGGGGACTTCCATCCGGAAGATATCGAAAATCCGCATCTACCATCGAAAGCCTTCATTTGACATTTCCTCTGGCTGCCGTATACTGGAAATTAGGAAAGGGGAATCCCAATGGGAAACCGCCGGTGTTTAAGCCGCTCCGGCAGGGGTTAGTTCTCAGAGGTGAAACTTTTCCTTGTTGCTCATAAACCGAAAGCCCAGACGGGGATTCCCCGTCTGGGCTTTCGGTTTTCTCTTTTCACAGGGGATGGCGGCTTTTTGAACGCGGCAGCAGGAGGGGTTCCCCTGGACTTCTGGAGGCAGGACAGGCAAAACCCGTCCGGAACAGTGCCTTTTCGCCGCGCATGCTGCGGGAAAGGGCAGCGTTGATGCCCCCTGCGGCTGCAAGCGCTCTGGGAGGCTGCGTCCCTGGGCGGGCCGTCCCTCATTGTTTCGTGGGTTTGGGGTCCGGCGGAACCCCCCGGCCGGCTTCCCACTGTTTCAGGTAGGCCTTGGTGAGGCGCAGGAAGGTCTGGGTAACCCCGTTGAAGGGGGCGGCGGCGGGGGAGAGGAAAAGGATGGTTCGATATACCGCCGGGGCAAAGGGGATCACCGTCACCCGCTGGGAGGGAGGCAGCCCCGCCAAAATCAGCCGGGAGAAGATGGTGAACCCAAACCCTGAGGACACCAGCCGCAGCACCCCGGCATCGGTGGAGAGGTGGGCGGTGAGCCGCTCCGGTGGGGAGAGGCGGTGGTAGAGACGGGCCAGGGGGCTGGTCTCTGCCCGGCCCGTGGAGGGGAGAAAGGGATAGGGGTAGAGCGCCTCCATCCCTACCGAGGGCTGTTGGGCCAGGGGATGGTTTTGGGGGACCACCACCACGTATTCGTCCCGCCACAGAGGGGCGGCGGACCAGGCGGGGCTGTGGTTGCCGACATAAAAGGTGCAGTCTACCTCCTCCCGCTGCAGGCAGGTGAGCAGTTCATCGTACCCGTCCCGCTCCACCAGTTGGACGGCGGTGCGGGGAAATTGGGCGTAAAACTGCTCCAGCAACGTGGGCAGCCAGGTGGCAGTGATGCTGGGCAAGGTGCCGATGCGCAGCGTGCTGCTCTGCTGGGCGGCGGCTGCCACCCGAAGTTTGTTCTCCTTGGCCTCGATCTCCTCCATGATGCCCAGCAATTCCGTTCCCGCTGGGGTGAGGGTGACCCCTTGCCGTTCCCGGCGGAAAAGCTTTACCCCCAGTTCCTTTTCCAGGTTGGCGGTGAGGTGGCTCAGACTGGACTGGGAATAGCCCAGGCTCTCAGCGGCCCGGGTGAGGCTTCCCAGCTCGGCGATGCGGAGGATGGGTTCATACTTTCCGATGGGAGACATCTCCTTCCGTAGGGCTCATGCTGGCCCCAGTTTCCCCAGGTACCACCCGGTCACCCCGTCCTTCTTGGCCAGGGCGCCCCGGCTGGTGCGGCGGACGATGGCCAGCCGGTCCCCCGCCTGGACGGGCAGCAGATAGTCGGTGGAGTCCAGGCAGTAGGGCCCTGCCGGGCCCTGGCGGAGGTAGTCAGTGAGGATGTCCAGCTCCCGCCCGCTCTCCAGGTGGCGGCAGCGGGAGAACTCCTCCCCCAGGGAGAGGACCTCCAGGGCGCTATGGCCCCAGCGGATGTTGATGGGGTTGGGGGAGGGGGCCTGGTCCTCCTGAGCCGCCATCACCGGGAAGCCGTCGTAGGCTAGCCAGGTAAAGTCTTCCCCAGGCTCCTTGGGGAGGATGAGGGCGTTGAGCTGGCCGTCGGCCTTTAGGTTACATCCCCCGTCGATGCTGACGATGTGCCGGTCCGGCAGAACCAGGGGCTTGGCGGAGGGGATGTCCTTCCGGTACAGGGTCACCGGCCAGTGGCCCACGATGACCCACCGCTGAAAGGCGTGGCCCTGGTTTAGGAAGTCGTCGTTCTTCATGCAGGCCCGGGCGGTGAGGTCCTCCAGCCGGTCCTCCCGGGGCACGCCCCCGTGGACGAAGAGGTACCGGTCGTTGAGGAGGATGGTGGGCATGGCCCGGAGGAAGGCCACCTCCTCCGGGAAAGTGGCCTCGATGGCCTGGCGGGCGGCGTCGAAGTCCTTGGGATCCTCGGTGCCCACCCCGGCCTGGTGGGCCATGTAGACCCAGGCGCATTTCTCCCCCCAGAACTGGCCGTACTGGGCGGCGGCCTCGTCGGGCCAGGCGTGGCGGAGGAAGGAGAGGGTGACGTCCTCGCAGTTGCCCTGGAGGAAGTAGACGGTGTTCCGGCGGGACAGGTCCATGAGGTAGTGGAGGGTGTCCAGCCCCCCGGTGGATTTCTCCAAAATGTCCCCCAGGACGATGAGGATGTCGTCGGAGGAGTAACCCACCTTTTTCAGCAGCCCCTGGAGGAAGGGGAGGTTGCCGTGGATGTCGCTGACCACCAGCACCCGCCGGTCCGGCGGGAGGATCAGGGGATGTACGCTCGCTTGCATGGCCATTACCCCAGCCGGGCTTCCAGGGCGATCCAGCCGTTCTTTTCCCGGCGGCCGGTGACAGCCAGCCCCGCTGCCTCCAGGGCGGCGGCCACCTCATCCCCCCGGGTGTCGATGATGCCGGAGCACAGGAAGGTGCCCTGGGGGGCCATCAGCTGGGACACCATGGGGGCCAGGGGGATGATCACGTCGGCCACGATGTTGGCCAGCACCAGCTGGGCCCTCTCCTGGGCCAGGGTCTGGACCAGACCCTGGTCGGCCAGGACGTTGCCCGCCAGGAAGCGGCACCGGTCCCGGCCGATGTCGTTGAGGGCGGCGTTTTCGTAGGCCACGTCCACGGCCTTGGGGTCAATGTCCACCCCCGTGGCGTGGCTGGCCCCCAGGCGCAGGGCGGCGATGGCCAAAATGCCGCTGCCGCAGCCCAGGTCCAGCACCCGGTCCCCGGGCTGCACGTGGGCCTCCACCCCCTCCAGGCACAGCTGGGTGGAGGCATGGGACCCGGTGCCGAAGGTGAGGCCGGGGTTCATCAGCAGCCGGGTGGCCCCGTCGGGGATAGCGGCGGTGTCCCGCTCCCATTCGGGCACGATGTAGAGCCGTTTCCCGATGGCCAGGGGGCGGTAGTACTTCTGCCAGCTGTGGGCCCAGTCGTACTCCCGGAGGGGGATGGTGGTGTAGGGCAGGTCAATGCCTGCCAGGTAGGTCTTCAGCTGGGCCTGGCCGTCGGCGTCGTCGGTGACGTAGAGCTTCACCCGGGAGACCCCCTTCATCTGGTCCAGCAGGGCCTCGTCCACATAGTCCCAGTACTGGCGGTTCTCCTCCAGGAAGGCCCGGAACTCCTCCTCTTCCTCCACCGCCAGGCCGGGGACGCCGTTGGCGATGAGTTTGGCGCAGAGGTCGTCCAGGTCCTCTGCCTTGGTATTTAAAATGACTTCCAGCCACATGCTGTCCATGGTGGGTTCCTCCTATGGTGGTTGTAGGATGTGGTCTTTATTGTAGCCTCTCCCGGGCCAAATTGCAAGGCGGGGGCGGGGCTGGACGAAAAAATGCCTGCCGCAGACGCGGCAGGCATTTTTGGAATTTCTACCAAAGGGTGCAGGGCACCGGTTGGGTCCGAAACCATGGGAGGGGGATTAGATGTCCTTGGTCCACAGGGAGGCCATGGAGGGGCCGCCGCCCACGCACAGGGAGGCGCCGCCCACGGTGAGGCCGCGGCGCTCCATTTCATAGAGCATGGTGACGATGATCCGCAGGCCGGTGCAGCCGATGGGGTGGCCCAGGGAGATGCCGGAGCCGTTGACGTTGGTCTTTTCCAGGTCGACCTTCCAGCCGTGCTCCTCCTGGAGCTTGCGGCCGACCCCCAGGAACTGGGCGGCGAAGGCCTCGTTGATCTCCCAGTAGTCCACGTCGTTGAAGTCCATGCTCACGCCCTTGAGGCACTTGGGGATGGCGTAAGCGGGGCCGATGCCCATGTACTTGGGCTCCACGCCGGCAGAGCACATGTTGATCATCTTGGCCATGGGCTTCAGGCCCAGTTCCTTGGCCTTGTCGGCGGACATGACGATGACCGCAGCGGCGGCGTCGTTGATGCCGGAGGCGTTGGCAGCGGTGGTGACACCATCGGGGGTGAAGACGGCCTTCATCTTGGAGATGGTCTCATAGCTGCAGTTGCGGATGGGGTGCTCATCGGTGTCGATGGCGATGTCGCCCTTCTTCTTGTTGTGGAGGATGACGGGGATGATCTCGTCCTTGAACTTGCCGGCGTCGATGGCGGCGCAGGCGCGGTTGTGGCTGATGACGGCCAGCTCGTCGCACTCCTGACGGGAGACGTTGCACAGCTTGGCCACGTTGTCGGCGGTGACGCCCATGTGGCCGGGGACCAGAGCGTCGTACAGGGCGTCGTGGATCATGCTGTCGTACAGCTCAGCACCGCCCTCGGTGGGGATGCCGCCCATGCGGTAACCCATACGGGCCTTGGGCAGGAGGAAGGGGGCCTGGGTCATGTTCTCCACGCCCACCACCAGGCCGATGTCAGTCTTGCCCAGCTGGATGTTGTTGCAGGCGATCTCCAGGGCACGCATGCCGGAGGCGCAGTTCTGGTTGACGGTGACGGCGCTGCTCTCGATGGGCAGGCCGATGCGCATGGAGACCTGGCGGGCAGGCAGGGAACCCTGCATGGCGGTGTAGCACTCGCCCATGACGATTTCGTCGATGGTGTTGATGTCGATGCCAGCGCGGCGGATGGCTTCCTTGCCGGCGGTGATGGCCAGCTCTCTGGCGGAAACGTCCTTGAACTGGCCCTGGAACTTGCCAATGGCGGTCCGGCAGGCGCTGACGATGACTACATCTCTGGGTTGCATGTTAAGTATCCTCCCATAATGATTAGAATTTGTCCATTTTATACGAACTCCATACAAAAATGGCTTATTTCGTTTCGCAGATAGCTATATTATACACGCTCATAGGGCCTTGTCAAGGAAAAGTTGCAAAATGAGCGGAATTTTTTCTGATGCTTTTTCAGGAGAAACGATTGAATTTTTGGTATAAACTGTGTATAATAGCGCCATCATGGAAAAATCCGGCGGGAATTGTGCAGCAAATCTGTCATTTTGTGGCACGGAAGCCGCCTCTTCCGCCGGGAAAGGAGGTACCATTATCAGCAAAACGGCAGAAACATGGCACGAAGCGGCCATGCACTTTGCCCTGGACCTGGCCAAGGACAGTGAAAATTTTCCCAAGAAGGTGCTGGCGCTCTTCGACAAGCACTTTGGCTTTCGGCGCAGCATTTTCTTCCCCTATCAATACCCGGCCTTTCTGGGGGGGGCGGCCCGGCGGGGCAACACGTTGAGCAATTACATCACCTACGGCATCCGCTACGGGCCCATGTACGACTACAAGGACCACATCTATAAGGATGACATTTTCCGCTATTCCTCCCTGCCGGCCCACCTCAAGGGCAAGCGGGTGATCTTCACCGAGGATGTGATGACCCTGGAGGAGTATGAGCGCACCCCCTACGGCATCCACATGGCCGCCGAGGACCTATATTACCAGGCGGTGCTCTTCTTTTACCAGGGGGAGCGGGTGATCGGCTCCATGGGCCTCTTCCGCACCCGGGAGGAGGGGGGCTTTCAGGAGGAGGAGCGCCCCCCCCTGGAGTACCTGGCGGAGCTGGTGGAGGCCAACTACCAAAACTACCTCCGCCACAGCGGCGAGGCCCGGTTCCAGGACTGCTTCCACCTGTTCTTCCAGGATGTGAAGATGGGGGCGGTGATCCTGAACCAGGACATGACCGTCCTGCAGACCAACAAGGCCGCCCAGGAGATCAGCCAGGTGTTCTGGGAGCAGTACCGCCACAACCAGGGGCACTTCCTCCGCAGCAACTACCAAGGGGACCCCAAGTTCCGGGAGGTCCAGACCATGATCAACGAGATCAGCGACCGCCTCACCACCCAGGGGGGCACCAGCCAGACCTTCACCTCCCTGTCGGGGGACATCTCCTTCTACCACACGTCCTTCCTCTCCTCCAGCGCCGGAGGGCTGATCCAGACCTGGCACCTGATGTTCATCACCTGCCAGACCAAGGAGCTGCCCAAGAACCTGAACCACCCCTACAACACCCTGACCCAGCAGGAGCGGCGGATCGTCTACTACCTCTCTTCCGGGATGAAGAACGAGCAGATCGCGGAGGAGCTCCACATCAGCATCTATACCGTCCGTACCCACATCGCCAACATCTATAAAAAGTTTGAAGTCAACAATAAGGTGGACCTGCTGATGCATTTGCAGCCCATTATGAAGGAGCAGGGGTCCTAACAGTACACCAGCGCACCGGCCAGAAGACAGGCCGGTGCGCTGCATTGCTGTCAGGCCCGCAGCTGGTAGCGCTGCCCCTGGGGGACCACCAGGTTCTGCCGGGTCAGCTGGGCCAGGGCCCCCTGGACCTCCCGGAGGGAGAGCCCCAGCCCCTGGGCCAGGGTGCGGGGGGCGGCGGAGACGTGGTCGGTGAGGTATTCCAAAATCTGCTGCCGGGTGAGTTCTTCCCGGGAAAAGGCCCGGTGGGGGAGGGGGAGGGAGAGGTCGGTGCGCTCTGCGTGGGCGGCCTCGGCCAGCACCGGGGCCTGCCACCCCTGCTGGGCCCAGAGGGCATAGATCCCCCGCAGCCCCCGCCCGGTGCCGGTGGCCAGCTTCAGCAGGGCGAAGAGGGCCACCAGCCCCCGGTTTCGCGGGTCGCCAGCGGCGCCCTGGCGGGCCCGGTCTGGATCCACCCGCAGCAGGCCGCCGTTGGACACGGTGAGCTTCCCCGCCGTGCGGAGAATGGCCAGCCCGCCCCGGCTGAAGTAGTCGGCGTGGAGGATGGCGTTGAGGACGGCCTCCCGCATGGCCCCGGCCAGCCGTTCCCGCTCTGCGGGGTCCTGGGCCAGCAGGGCGGAGACGGCGGTGAGCCGCCGGGTGACCATCCCGTAGAAGGAGAAGAGGTTCTCCGGGGGCCCCGGCCGGAGGGTGGACAGGGAAAAGCCTGTGTCGGCCTCCTGGTAGGTCAAACGGAACTGGGGGAACACCTCCCGCAGCGGCTTCCGTTTGCCCAGGAGAAGGAGCCCCGCCAGGGTGGGGTGGTCCGCCCCGTCCTGCCCCCGCCCCAGGATGCCTGCGGCGGGGAGGAACTGGGGGTCGGGCAGGTAGTTCCAGGGGTGGTCTGGCTGGCGCATGGCCATGAGGGCCCGGAACTGCCGCAGGTCGGTCTGGGCCAGGTCGGCGGGGGTGCGGCCCTCCAGCACAGCCAGGTCGGCGGGGGCGTCCTCCCGGTCCCGGAGCATGGCCCGGACCTCCTCGGGGGAGCAGTGGTAGTCCCCCTCCCCGTCCCGGCGGTAGGCCCCGGTGAAGGGGCTGTCTCCGATGTACACCGGCCGCTGGTGCCGGTCCGCCCGGGGCACGGAGATCACCAGGATCTGCTTCCCCTCGACGGTGTGGAGGGCCACATCCTCCGGGGCTAAAATGTTGGCGCTGACCTTGGCGGGGTCCTGCACCGTGGCCCAGAATTGGGCGGCGTACCCCGGCCCGTCAGGCACGCCGGTGATGTGGAGGGTCTTGTCCCGGTCCTCCTCCACCCCCAGGAGGAGGAGACCGCCGATGGTGTTGGCAAAGGCGGAGTAGGTCTCCCACAGGCTGTGGGGGAAGCCCCCGGCGGCCTTCTTGGCCTCGATGCGGTTGTTCTCCCGGTAGCGGGCGATGTGGTTTAGGTCGATCATGGCGGGCCTCCCCTCCCGGCCGGAACCGCCGGCCAGGTGTCTTTGCTCCCATTATAGGAAACGGGCTGGGCCTTGTCAATTTTCCCCAAGGCGGGGCAGGGGAGAAGAAACCCAAAGTTTTTTGAAAAAATGCTTGACAAATGGGGATGGATCCGATAAAATAAAATTCGCTCCGCAAGAGACGGACGATTAGCTCAGCTGGTATGAGCATCCGCTTGACGTGCGGGAGGTCACAGGTTCAAGTCCTGTATCGTCCACCAAAAAGCTCCCTGACCATCAGGGAGCTTTTTTTGATTTCCTACGGCTTTCGTTTTGCCGGTACGCTGGAGGAGGAATCCCAATGGCACCAGCTTCCAAACCAGCTCACAGGCCCACCACGCGGATGTGGCTCCTGCTGCTCCAGGGGATGATCATCGGCACCGGGGCCATCCTCCCTGGGGTCAGCGGCGGGGTGCTCTGCTTGGCCTTCGGGCTGTATGAGCCTATGATCCAGCTGTTCACCCACCCCCTGCCCACCTTGCGGCGGCACCTGCGTCTCTTCCTCCCTCTGATCGGCGGGGGACTGGTGGGGTTTATCCTCCTGGCCCGGGTGGTGGAATACCTGCTTACCGTCTCCTCGGGGCCCACCATGACCCTCTTCGCCGGGCTCATTTTCGGCACCATGCCCGCCCTCTTCCATAAGACCGTCCGGGGGGAGGAGCGGAAGGCGGCCGCCTGGGTGGGGTTTGTCCTCTCCCTGGCCCTGTCTTTCACCCTCTTCCAGGTGCTGGACGAGGGGCCCAAGGACGCCTTCCTCCAGCCGGGACCGGGGCTGTTCCTGTTCTGCGGAGCGGTGTGGGGGTTGAGCATGCTCCTGCCAGGGCTAAGCTCCTCCTCCGTCCTCCTCTTCCTGGGGCTCTACCAGCCCATGGCCCAGGGGATTGGCCATCTGGACTTGACGGTGCTCCTGCCCATGGGGGCAGGGTTTTTGCTGACCATCCTGCTGCTGGCCCGGTTGGTGTCTTGGCTGCTGGAGCGGTACTACGTGGGCCTGACCCGGGTGCTGCTGGGGTTTGCCCTGGCTTCCACCCTGATGATCCTCCCTCCCTCCTTTGCCGGGCCTGGGGCCCTGGCGCTGAGCTGCCTCACCTTCGCCGGGGGCTTTGCCCTGGCTTTCTGGATGGGCGGCAAGGCAAAATCATAATGGATCCATGCCCCAAGGGGGCGGGCGTTCGGCAGATGCCCGCCCCCTTGGTCTGGACAAGGGAAGCGCCCCCAGCTGGGAAACCAGCTGGGGGCGCTTCGTTGGAAGAAAAGAGGTTCCGTGAACTTTATGCCTGGGCGAACAAGTCGCTCATACGCTGAAGAATGGTGGCCACCTGTGCCCGAGTGGCGGTGCCCCTGGGGCTGAGGGTGGTGTCAGAGGTGCCGGTGATGAGGCCGGTGCCGGTGCTCCAGGCCATGGCGGCTTGGGCATAGGTGGCAATCTGGCCGGCGTCGGTGTACCCGGAGAGGTCGGCGGAGGCAGACAGGTCTGCGCCCTTATACTCGGCATACCGGTAGAGTATGGCGGCCATCTGCTCCCGGGTGAGGGCCTGGTTGGGGGCGAAAGCGGTATCGCTCACGCCATTGACGATGCCGTTTGCCCGGGCCCAGTAGACGGCGGTGCCGTACCAGCTGTCGGCAGCCACGTCAGAGAAGGGGTAGTCCAGGGCGGTGTCGGGCAGGGCGGGGGTGCCCTCCAGGCGGTGAAGGATGGTCACCAACTGGGCCCGGGCGGTGGTGCCGCTGGGGGCGAAGAGGCGGTCCCCGGTGCCGGTCATGAGGCCATTTTCATAGGCATAGGCCACGGCATCGTAGTACCAGTCGCCCTGGGTCACGTCGGTGAAGGGGAGCTCTGCCGGGGTCTCGGCCTGCTGGCTGTGCTGGAACACGGCCACGGTGCCGGAAACCTCGTTGGCGGTGAGCAGGAGGGCCTGGCCGGTGGGGCTCACCGCGGCGGGCACAACACACATGCCCTCCACGGACACATCGCCCTGGGCGGGGTCGGTGCCCTCCTCAGGGAAGTCCACGGTGAAGTCCCGGGTGTTCACATATTCTACAAAGGTGGGGTGGGTGGGGTCAGAGAGGTCGTAGACCATCACGCCGCCGATGCGCTCCAGGCCCACGTAGGCGTAGGGCTTGCCGTCCACCAGGTTCACCGTGACGCTCTCCGGCTCGGGCCCCTTGGCGTCGCTGCGGCTGTCCAGCTTGTTGTTCTTGTTGGAGGCGTTGAAGTGGTCGGGATAGGCCTGGGCGGTGATGCGCTCAAAGTCGCTGCCGCTGTCAAAGACCTGGGTGAGGCCGTTCTCGGTGACTTCGTAGAGGGAGAAGGACCGGCCGCCCAGGAGGAAGTTGGTGTCCTCCGCCGCGGCGGGCAGGCCGTCCAGCTTGGTCTTGTCCAGCACTTCCACCTCCACGTCGGTGGTCTCGCCGTCGTTCTCCACGGTGCCGGTGACCACGGTGGTGATGTTGGCGTACTCCTCCCACTCCGAGGCGTCCCCCTCGTTGGCGGTGAGGAGGTAGGTCTTGCCGTCTGCCTCATACAGGGTGATGCCGTCGGGCATGTACACCCCCAGGAAGTTCTCGGTCTGGAGATTGGCCTGCTGGTCCTCCTTGTTGGCGTCCAGCTCGTTGCCGGGCTGGCTGTGGTCCTTGAAGCCCAGGGAGTGGATGCCGGTGAACTGGCCGCTGGCCAGGTCCAGCACGGCGATGCTGTTGGCCTCCTGCAGGGCCACATAGGCGGTGGTGCCGGCGGCGTTCACCGTGATGTACTCGGGCTCAAAGTCGGTGGAGGGGTTCAGGCCGCGCTTCAGCAGGACGTTGTCGGCCACCAGGGCCTCCCGCTGGCTGTCCCAGGCCTCGAAGGTGACGGTGTTGGGGGTGGGGGTCTCCGCCTCCAGGTCCACGATGGTCACGGAGCCCTGGGGATCGGTGCCGTTTTCATAGCCCTGGCGGGGTTCCCCCTCGTTGGCGGAGAGGACATACCGGCCGTCGGGGGAGAAGACCACGTTGTCCGGCTGCACCCCGGCGGTGTAATGGGCCAGGTATTCCCCGGCATAGTTGAGGAGCAGGATGGCGCCGTTGGCGGCATAGTCCTCGGCCTGCACGGCCACAGCGATGCGGTCGTGGGCGGTGTCCACGGCCACGCTGGTCAGGTCCCCGAAGGTGAAGCCGGGGATCATCCCGCTCACGTCCACCCGGGTTTCCAGGGAGAGGGTCTGCGCCTCCTGCCCGGCGGTGAGGCCGGCCAGGGAGACGATGTCCAGCTTCTTCTCCCGGCCGTTGACCAGGTAGAACTTCTGGTTATCCTGGTTGTAGGCTACGATCTCGGCCACGCCCCCCTCCTGGTCGGAGTAGCCGGTGGAATAGCCGGCGATCTTCTCCAAGGTGGGGGTGGTCTGCCCGTCCTGGGCGGCGAAGGCGCTGGGCACCAGCCCCACGGCCAGGATGCCGGCCATGAGCAGGGAAGCGCCCCGTTTCATCCGTTGGTTCATGGTTGTGATTCTCCTTACGATATGGATGGAATAAAATATGGGTCCCCTTTACCATACGGTATTTGAGGTGTTGTTTCCACCTGGAAACTGTGAAAGGGAGGTTAAATTTTTATAAGATTTTCATCCAAAGGAAGGGGTGGATTCATTGACTTTTCCCCTTTTGCGGCTTATACTAATGTATGCTTATACGCTGTGGCGGCCTGTGTGGTGGAGTGGCCGGCCCCGGCGCAGAGGAGAAATTTGAGAAAGAAGGTAAGAATCCAATGAAACGTAACCTCACCGTTTTGCTCCTGGTGCTGGCATTGGCGCTGTCTTTGGTTTCCCCGGCCATGGCTGTGGAGAGCGAAGACACCAGCGCGCCGGTCACCTGGGGGGAGCTGACTGCCGACAGCCCGGACTTGACCCTCCCAGTCACCGGGGAGCCTGACCAGGCGGTCACCAACCAGGAGGCTGTGGCCTACCTGCTCCGCTGGGCGGGCATGGAAGAGAGCCAGCTGGGCACCTACCCCGCTGACTACAACGCCATGGCCGACAGCATGGGCATGACCAACGGCATTGAGAATTACAGCCCCACGGCCACCTGCACCCAGGCCAACCTGGCGGTGATGCAGCAGTCCGCCCAGGTGCTCTATGACGCCCTCCACAGCGAGACCAGAGAGCCCCTGTTTATGAACGGCATGGCCCAGCCCATCTTCCCCTACACCACCGGCGCGGTGGAAGAGGGCTATGACAACGCCAACAGCGACATCATCCGCTTCTTCGTCTACGTGGAAACCGACTACGACACCGACGACGACGGCAAGCTGGACCTGGTGAAGGCACTGGTACAGCTGCCCCGGGCTGCCATGGAAGGGGATTACCAGGCTGCCACCATCTATGAGGCTCGCCCTTACATCACTGGCTGCACCTCTGGCCCCACCCCCTATGGTGAGGAGGGTTACGACATCTCCAAGCTCTACAGCCAGCCCGAGGCCCGCACCCCTGTGGGGGAGGCCACCACAGAGGAAGTGGCTGCCGAGGCCGACTCCTCTGAGTGGTATTACTACAATAAGTATGAGGGAATCTATGACTACGAGGACCTGACTTGGTATGACTACTACCTGGTCCGCGGCTATGCCGTGGTGGAGTGCGGCGGCCTGGGTACCCGCGGCTCCGACGGGTTCGAGACCTGCGGTACCGACCTGGAGATCGACGCCTTCAAGTGCGTCATCGAGTGGCTCACCGGCGACCGGGTGGCTTACACCGACAAGACCAGCAACATTGCCATCGAGGCCGATTGGTCCAACGGCAAGGTGGGTATGACCGGCCGTTCCTATGCCGGCACCACCCAGTTCGGCCTGGCCACCACCGGCGTGAAGGGCCTGGAGACCATCGTCCCCGTGGCCGGCATCGCCAGCTGGTATGAGTATACCAATTCCCAGGGAATTTCTACCCGCTCCAACACTGCTTATTCTGACTCCCTGGCCTGGATGTGTTCTGGCCGGTACCTGGACCCGGAGGATTGGGCCACCATCGAGGAGAAGTACGGCAACTACCTCAACCAGATCCGCAATGACCAGTGGGAGAGCAACGGCGACTACAGCGACCACTGGGTCAGCCGGGACTACACCTTGAACGCCGAGAACATCCAGTGCCCTGCGCTGATTGTCCATGGCCTCAACGACTACAACGTCCGCACCAAGGAGTTTGACCTCATGTACCAGGCCTATGAAAAGGCCGGGGTGCCTGCCAAGCTCCTCCTCCACCAGGACGGTCACCTCACCCCCACCTATCCCTCGGGCGGCCTCTCCTTCCTCATCGGGGAGACCTCCTATGACGCCATCCTGAACCAGTGGTTCAGCCACTACCTCTACGGCCTGGACAACGGCATTGAAAACATGGCTGCCGTCACCGCCCAGAGCAACACCAACACCATGGAGTGGAACACCTACGACGACTGGAAGACCGACCAGGCCGTCACCCTCAGCGGGGCAAGCGCCCAGGAGGAGACGGCCTCCATCAGCAGCGACTATGCCGCCATCGGCGTGGACCGCAGCAACTGGCAGGACACTTTCACTGCCGGCTCCACCGCTTCCAGCGCCATGTACACCATGGATGTCACCCAGGACACCACCATCAAGGGCTCCGTGGCGGTGAATTTCAGCGCTTCTACCCTCAACGGCGAGGGCGAAAAGGCCCTGGCTGACCGGGACGGTCTCATGGTCAGCGCCATGCTGGTGGACATCGCCCCCGAGGGGACCACCTTCCCCGCCTGCAACACCTCCGGCGCCTACGTGCCCAAGACCACCCTGGCCGAGGGCGGCGCCTGGCAGGGCGGCGGCCTGGACGGCTTCGACCTGGTGAAGCTGAACACCACCGACGTGTCCTACAAGATCATCACCCGGGGCTGGATGGACCTGTGCAACCCCGACGCCGGCTACGACTCTGCCTCCGCCGCCAACGGGATCTCCCTGGTGGAGGGCCAGTCCTACGACTACACCCTCTACCTCCAGCCCAACCTCTATGAGGTGCCCGCCGGCCACACCCTGGCCCTGGTACTCTACGCCTATGAGCCCGGCATGGCCAGCTACGACCAGAACTACACCATTCAGGTGGACAACGCCTCCGTGGCCGCACAGATCCCTGTGAGCGATGCCCCCACCTCCACCATCCGGACCTACTCCGACGTGGCCAGCACCGACTGGTTCTATGACGGCGTGAAGTATGTCTCCGACCGGGAGATCATGACCGGCGTGGACGAGGGCATCTTCGCCCCCCAAAGCAACACCACGAGAGCCCAGCTGGTGACCATGCTCTACCGCCTGGCCGGCTCCCCCGACCTGCCGGAGGAGGGCCTGGACTATCCCTTCTCCGACGTGGATGCCAGCAGCTGGTATGGCCCGGCGGTGTACTGGGCCCGGGCCAACGGCATCGTCACCGGCACCAGCGACACCACCTTTACCCCCGACCGCCCGGTGACCCGCCAGGAGATGGCGGCCATCCTCCACCGGTACGCCGAGTTTGCCGGCTATGACGTCAGCGCCTCCGCCGACCTCTCCGGCTACACCGACGCCGGGGACATCGCCGGGTATGCCCAGACCGCCATGGCTTGGGCCAACGGCACCGGGCTTGTCACTGGCACCTCCGACACCACCCTGAGCCCCACGGGCAGCGCCGTCCGCGGCCAGGTGGCCACCATCCTCATGCGCTTTTTGGAGCACGTGGCGGTCTGATCCCCCCACCCCCTCCAACGGCATACAGAAACCCGGGAGCGGGCCCATTGGGCCCGCTCCCGGGTCTTTTTACAGATTGGGATGGCGTTTCGGCGGGGACGGTCAGCGGCTCTGCCGGTCCTCCCGCCGCCAGAGGAGGATGCCCACCAGATCGGCAAGGAACCAGCCGATGGGAATGGCCATCCAGATCCCCGTAACCCCCAGGGCCGGCAGGGCGGAGAGGGCATAGGCCAAGGCCACCCGGGTGCCCAGGGAGCACACCGTGAGCACCACCGACACCGCCGGCCGGTTCACCGCCCGGAAGTACCCATAGAGCAGGAAGAGGATGCCAATGCCCAGGTAGAAGGCCCCCTCGATGCGCAGGTACCCGGTGCCCACGGCGATGACGTCCACCGCCTCTGCCCCCACGAACACCGCCATGAGTTGGGGGGCCAGCAGGTATACCAGGCCCCCCAGAACCAGGCAGAACACCACCACCCAGAACACCGCCCACCGGGTGCCGCTGCGGATCCGGGCCCGCTTTTGGGCCCCGAAGTTCTGGGCCACAAAGGTGGAAAAGGCGTTGCCAAAGTCCTGCACCGGCATGTAGGCCAGGGTGTCGATTTTCACCGCCACGGCGAAGGCGGCCATCACCGTGGTGCCAAAGCTGTTCACCAGCCCCTGGACCATGAGGATGCCGAAGTTCATCACCGACTGCTGCAGGCAGGTGAAGCCGGACAGGCTCAGCAGTTGGCGGAGGGTGGCTTTGTTCCAAACCCGGTCCTCCCGCCGCACCCGCAGGGCGGGGAAGGCCTTCCAAGTGTACCCCGCCAGCCCCAGGCCGGCCAGATACTGGGAGATCACCGTGGCCAGGGCCGCCCCCTGCACCCCCATCTGGAGGGGCACCACAAAGAGGAGGTCCAGGCCGATGTTCAGCACCACCGAGATTCCCAGGAAGAGCAGGGGGGTGACGGAGTTGCCCACCGCCCGGAGCAGGTTGGCAAAAAAGTTATAGAGAAAGGTGGCCACAATCCCGGCAAAGACCCACAGCAGGTAGGTCTTGGTGAGGCCTGTGACCTCCGGGGGAATCTGCAGCAGGAGGAGGATGGGGTCCACCAGGGCGTAGACCAGGGCGTTGAGCACCAGGGTGATGGCGCCAATGAGGAGAAAAGCCTGGAAGATGCCGCTGCGCAGCTTGTCCGGGTCCTGCCGGCCAAATTGGATGGAGAAGTAGACGCTGCTGCCCATGCACAGCCCCAGAAGGATGGAGGTGAGAAAGGTCATCAGGGTGTAGGAGGACCCCACCGCAGCCAGGGCCCCCTCCCCGATGAACTGCCCCACCACCCAGGTGTCGGCCAAATTGTACAGTTGCTGCAAGAGGTTGCCCAGGATCAGGGGGAGGGCAAACCCCAGCAGGCCCCGGGGAATGCTCCCCTGGGTCAGGTCGCGTTTGGTGTGCATGGCGGGATCCTTTCTGGGGAAAACGGTCTTGGCTCTCAGTGTAGCACGCCGGGCGGCGAAACGCAAATGGGGCGGCGCGGTTTAACCAAAAGGAAACAAAGATTTCTCCGTTTCCTGATGGAAGGGGAACCGGAGGATGGCTACAATAGAGAAAAAAGACGAAAGGGTAGGGGGAAATCCCGGGAAAACCCGGCAGATTTTTGCACCAGCAGGCCCCGTCAAAGAAAATTTTCCTAGGAGTTACAAAGGCCCGTATGGGCCTTGTAATTTTTCGCCGGACAGGGAGGAAACCCAGCATGGAACAAGGCATTACATGGGAGGATCGGGTCAAGGGCGCGTACGCGTCCCTGCGCCCGTCAGAGCAGAAGGTGGCGGAGTTTTTCCTGGCGCACGCCGAGGAGTTGGAGGACCTTACCATCGGGGAACTGGCCCGGGGCGCCGGGGTCAGCGAGCCCACGGTGATCCGCTGCGTCCGGGGGCTGGGCTACCGGGGGTACCGGGAGTTCAAAGGGGCCCTCAGCCAAAAGGAGGGCCAGGTCCGGGGGAACGCCCTGGACTACCTGGGGGGCTTTGCCCTGCGGCCCTGGGAGCGGATGGGGGACCTCCCCCTCAAGGCGGTGCGCACCCACCGGGCGCAGCTGGAGGAGACCTTGAAATCGGTGCCCACCGGGGAACTGGAGCGGGCCGCCCGGATCCTGGCCGGGGCGCAATTCATTGATATCTATGGGGTGGAGAACTCCTGCGCCCCGGCCAGCGACCTGCTGACCAAGCTCACCTACCTGGGCCTGCCCTGCCGGTTTCACACCGACGCCTATCTCCAGCAGATTGGGGCGGCCCATCTGCGGCCGGGGGACGCGGCCATCGCCTTCTCCCACTCGGGTAAGTCCATGGACACGGTGAAGGCCCTGCGCCTGGCCCAGAAGGCCGGGGCGGTGACCATCGCCGTGGCCGGGGGGGAGGACCCCGTCCTCTTCCGCTACGCCGACGTGGCCCTGGGCGTGGGGGGAACGGCCCAGACGGTGTACGGCAAGGCCATCTTCTCCCGGGTGGCCGACTTGGCGGTGGTGGATATGCTGTACATGGCGGTGATCCTCAGCGACTACGAGCGCTTCTCCCACAACTTGGACCACAGCGGCCAGGTGATTGCCGACCGGGACTACCCAGACCAGTAACTCCCAGGCCGGGCGGCGGAAGGCCAGAGAGCAAACAGGAACCTTGTAGGGAAAACTACAAGGTTCCTGTTTTTTCTCTGACAGGATTTAACTATGGCTTCACGGAGGTTTTACGGGACAATGGTGGTAAGCGGCTGGTCACCTTTGCTACACTGCACTTGTAAACGGAAGCGGGCCGAACTGCTGGCCTGCCATCTTGCAGAAAGGAAAAGGAGAAGCACTGCTATGTTAGAACTCAGCCATATTCAAAAGTCGTTCGACGGGGTTTCGGTCCTCAAGGATATTTCCATCCAGGTAGAGGATGGGGAGATTGTCTCCATCCTAGGCCCTTCCGGCTGCGGCAAGACCACCCTGCTGAACATCATCCTGGGCATCGTAGAGGCCGACGCCGGCACCATTGTGTATAACGGAGAGGACCTCACCCGGACGGTGATGGAAAAGCGCGGCTTTAACATCGTCTTCCAGGACTACGCCCTGTTCCCCAACCTGAACGTCTACCAGAACATCACCTATGGGCTGAAGAACAAGCCCGGCATCTCCTCCAAGGAAGAGGTGGAGGAACTCATCCACCTCCTGGGCCTGGAGGACCACCTGAACAAGCGGGTGGACCAGCTCTCCGGCGGCCAGAAGCAGCGGGTGGCCCTGGCCCGCACCATGGTGATGAAGCCCCGGATCCTCCTGCTGGACGAGCCCCTGTCCGCCCTGGACGGGGTGATCAAGGAGTCCATCAAGGACCGGATCAAGACCATCGCCCGGGAGTACCACCTGACCACCATCATCGTCACCCACGACCCTGAGGAGGCCCTCACCCTCTCCGACCGGGTGCTCATCATCGACCAGGGGACCATCGCCCAGTACGGCTGCCCGGCAGAGATCATCCAGAAGCCGGAGAACGATTTCGTGCGGAAGTTCATCCTCAACCAGCTGGAGATCAAGCGCAACAACATCTATGCTCTCTTCGGGAGCAGCGCCAACTCCATTGCCGGATAACCCGAGGACACCGACATGAAACGGAAATCTTGGGAGCTGAAGCTTATTTTCCTGGTTTTGGTGGCGGTCTTTGCCATCTTCCTGGCGGTGCCTGCCATCCGGCTTCTGCTCAAGTCCTTTTTGGGGGAGGATGGCCTCACCGGGGCTTACTACCTGGACGTCTTCTCCGGCAAGGGGTTCACCACGGCCCTGGGCAACAGCTTTGCTGTGTCCATCGTCTCGGCCCTGGTGGCGGTGGGCATCGCCTTCGTCATGGCCTACATCATCCACTACACCCGCCTGCCCCGGGGCTTTAAGCGGTTTGTCCAAGCGGTGGCCACCTTACCCATGTTCCTGCCCACCATCACCTACGGCTTTGCCATCATCTACTCCTTTGGCAAGCAGGGCCTCATCACCCGGCTGCTGGGCCACCAGTTCTTTGACATCTACGGCTTTGGCGGCCTGCTGGTGGGATATGTGATCTACACGGTGCCGGTGGCCTTCCTGCTGATCCACAACACCATGGGGTATGTGGACAAAAAGACCCTGGTGGTCTCCAAGGCCATGGGGGACGGGACCCTGTCCACCTTCTGGATCGCCATCCTCCGTCCCCTGCTGGGGACCCTGGCCGGCGCCTTCATCCAGGCCTTCTTCCTCTGCTTCACCGACTTCGGCATTCCTGCCTCGGTGGGCGGGGATTACGAGGTCATCGCCACCGTGCTCTACAACGAGATGCTGGGCGGCGTGCCCGACTTCAACCGGGGCGCGGTGATCTCGGTGGTGATGCTCCTGCCCTCCATTGTGAGCATCCTCCTGCTGCGCTTCCTGGAGCGGTACAACATCCGTTATGACCGCATCAGCGACGCCGACCTGCGCCGCAACCCCGGCCGGGACACCGCCTGGGGCCTGTCCGGCACGGTGCTGGCCATCCTGATCCTGTGCATGTTCGTGGTGATCTTCGTGGTGCCCCTGGTGGAGCGCTGGCCCTACCAGACCGGGTTCACCTTGGAACACTTCCAAGAGGTCTTCTCAGACAATGAGCTGCAGACCGTCTACCTCAACTCCTTGGGCATGGCCCTGGCCACGGCGCTGTTCGGCACCCTGGCGGCCTACGGCGCGGCCCTCATCACCGCCCGGAGCAAGCTGCCCGGTTGGTGCAAGCAGGTCATCGACGCCATCGCCCTGGTGACCAACACCATCCCCGGCATGGTCCTGGGCCTGGCCTTCCTGTTCGTCTTCTCGGGGACCTCCCTGCAAAACACCTTCCCCCTGATGATCCTGTGTAACATCGTCCACTATTTCTCCACCCCCTACCTGATGATGAAGAACTCCCTGTCCAAGATGAACGCAGGGTGGGAGACCACCGCCATGCTCATGGGGGACAGCTGGCCCAAGACCATCCTCCGGGTGGTGACCCCCAACGCCGCGGCCAGCCTCATCGAGACCTTCAGCTATTACTTCATCAACTCCATGGTCACCATCAGCGCCCTGATCTTCCTGGCCGGGGCCCGCACTATGGTCCTCACCACCAAGATCAAGCAGCTGCAGTACATCAACGAGTATGACCAGGTGTTTGTGCTGTCCCTGCTGATCCTGGCCACCAACCTCATTGCAAAAGCCATCTTTACCTGGCTTGCAAATAAAAGTTCCCGGAAGGGAAGCAGTAACGCAAAGAAGAGAAAGGAAATGAAAGCATCATGAATCTCAAGAAGTTATTGGCTCTGGGCCTGTCCCTGACCATGGCCACAGCCCTTCTGGCTGGCTGCGGCAGCACCAACGACACCTCCGCCGGCGCCGGCAGCGCCGGGGAGAGCGGCGACACCTCCGCAGAGCAGGTGGTCATCTATTCCAACGCCGACGAGGAAGCCATCACCGCCATGGAGAACGCCCTGGACAGCAACGGCTATGAGGGCCAGTATGTGTTCCAGACCTTCGGCACCTCCGAGCTGGGCGGCCGCCTGCTGGCAGAGGGCACCAACCTGGAGGCCGACATGGTCACCATGAGCACCTTCTACCTCCAGAGCGCCCAGGATCAGAACAACATGTTCCTCCCCCTGACCTTTGACGTGAACACCCTGGAAGAGGTGCCCGACTACACCGCCCCCATCACCTCCCAGGAGGGCGCCATCATCGTGAACACCGAGATGCTGGCCGAGAATAACCTCCCCATGCCCACCTGCCTGAAGGACCTGGCTGACCCCGCCTATGCCGGCTTTGTGGCCGTCACCGACGTGCAGTCCTCCTCCACCGCCTGGCTGCTGATGCAGGCTCTGGTGTCTGAGTACGGCGAGGAAGAGGCCCAGAACATCCTCCACGACATCTATGTCAACGCCGGTGACCATGTGGAATCCTCCGGTTCCGCCCCCCTGCAGCTGTGCGAGGCCGGTGAGGTAGCCGTGGGCTTCGGCCTGCGCCACCAGGCTGTGGCTGCCAAGAACGACGGCCTGCCCATCGACTATGTGGACCCCACCGAGGGCAACTTCTCCCTGACTGAGTCCGTGGCTGTGCTGGACAAGGGCGATGCCACCAACCCCCTGGCCATGGAGATGGCCCAGTGCATCATTGAGAACGGCCGTGCCGAGCTCCAGCAGAACTATCCCAACCCCCTGTACGAAGGGGAGAGCGCCGACAACGCCAACAAGTCTGCCTATCCAAAGACCTTCAGCGAGCCGCTGACCTTTGAACTCTACGAGCACCACATCGAGATCTCCGAGGCTGCCAAGCCCTGAGCAATCCCGTGATCCCCATCATACTCCATAAGAGAAGGGCGTGACCGCGCCCTTTTCTTATGGACAAAAACCGGGAAACACCCCGGAAAAATGGAAGAAATTAGAAAAGGAAGTAGTATCATGAACCAGTATAAGCTTTTGACCCCCGGTCCCCTCACCACCACCGACACGGTAAAGGCCGTGATGCAGGTGGACCACTGCACCTGGGACGACGATTACAAGCAGATCACCCAGCGCATCCGCGCCCAGCTGCTGGCCCTGGGCCATGTGGCCGAGCCGGCGTACACCGCCGTGCTGATGCAGGGCAGCGGCACCTTCGGGGTGGAGTCCGTCCTCACCACCGTGGTGGGGCCCAAGGACAAGGTCCTCATCGCCGCCAACGGGGCCTATGGCCTGCGGATGACCGACATCTGCCGCCACGCCGGGGTGGCCTACACCCTCTATGAGCAGCCCAACGACCAGCGCCCCGAGGCCGGCGTGGTGGCCAAGTATCTGGCGGAGGACCCCGCCATCACCCACGTGGCCATGGTCCACGGGGAGACCACCAGCGGCATCCTCAACGACGTGGCCGCCGTGGGCCAGGTGGCCAAGGCCGCCGGCAAGACCTTCATTGTGGACGCCATGTCCACCTTCGGCGGCATCGACATCCCCCTGGCTGACTGGGGGATCGACTTCCTGGTCTCCAGCGCCAACAAGTGCATCCAGGGGGTTCCCGGCTTCTCCTTCATCCTGGCCAACCGGAAGAAGCTGGCCGCCTGCGCCGGCCAGGCCCGCTCCCTGTCCCTGGACCTCTATGACCAGTGGAAGGGGATGGAGGACGGCGGCGGCAAGTGGCGCTTCACCTCCCCCACCCACGTGGTGCTGGCCTTTGACCAGGCCCTGAAGGAGCTGGAGGCCGAGGGGGGCATCCCCGCCCGCCACGCCCGGTACGACGAGAACCAGCGCCTGCTGGCGGAGAACTTCCAGGCCCTGGGCTTCCGCCCCTACCTGGACCCGGCGGTCCAGGGGCCCATCATCACCTCCTTCTGCTATCCCGAGGGGGCCATGTTCACCTTTGACCAGATGTACCACTACATCAAGGACCGGGGCTATGTCCTCTACCCCGGCAAGGTGATGGAGGCCGACACCTTCCGGGTGGGCAACATCGGGGAGATCTATCCCGAGGATATTTTGAAGCTCAGCGCCATTCTGGCAGACTTTCTGAAGGAAACGGAGGCAGCACAATGAAACCCCAACTGATCATCTTCGACTGGGCAGGCACCACCGTGGACTACGGCTGTTTCGCCCCGGTCAACGCCTTTGCCCTGGCCTTCCAGAAGTTCGGGGTGAACCCCACCGTGGAGGAGATCCGCGCCCCCATGGGCATGCTCAAGCGGGACCACATCCGCACCATGCTGGCCATGCCCGCCATCCAGCGGCAGTGGCAGGAGAACCAGGGGGCCGCCGACGAGGCCGCCGTGGAAAAGATCTATGGCGTCTTTGAGGACTCCCTCCTGGAGAGCCTGGCGGACTACGCCGCCCCCAAGCCCGGGGTGGTGGAGACCGTGGAGGCCCTCCGGGCCCAGGGGATCCGCATTGGCTCCACCACCGGCTACACCGATCAGATGATGGCCGTGGTGACCCAGGGCGCCGCCCGGCAGGGCTATGCCCCCGACGCCTGGTTCAGCCCGGACAGCGTCCAGGGCCTGGGCCGGCCATACCCCTACATGATCTATGCCAACATGGCCCAGTTCCAAATCCCCTCCGTAGCCGATGTGGTGAAGGTGGGGGACACGGTCGCGGACATTCAAGAGGGAAAGAATGCCGGCATCCTCTCCCTGGGGGTGCTGGAGGGCAGCAGCGTCCTGGGCCTCACCCAGGAGGAGTACGAGGCCCTCCCGCCCCAGGACAGGGAGCGTGTCCTGGCCCGGGCCAAGGAGACCTTCCTGGCCGCCGGGGCCGACGGCGTTTTGTTAAACCTGTCCCAGCTGCCCCAGTGGCTGGAGGAACAGGAGAAGGAGTGACTCCTGCCGGTCCAGCGGCCCTCCCGAAAGGGAGGGCCGCTTTCGTCAAATGGGGGAGAATACTCCTTGGTAGCACTGCCACCATTCTCATGCGCTTCTGCCAGACCGTGGCCCAGTAAGATTCTGCCTTGCGGCCGAAAAGGAGAGCACCCACCGGTGCTCTCCTTTTCCCTTGCTGGGGCCGGTTCCTTTTGACAGGGCTTGCCTGCTGTGGTATCATGGGACCCTCCCATACCACGGAAAGGAGAGATAGCCATGCAATGGATGATCGCGTCGGACCTGCACGGTTCGGCTTACTATGCCCGGGCCCTGGCGGAGGCCTTCGCCCGGGAGGGGGCAGACCGGCTGGTGCTCTTGGGGGACCTGCTCTACCACGGCCCCCGGAACGACCTGCCCCGGGAATACGCCCCCAAGGAAGTGATCCCCCTGCTCAACGGCCTGGGGGACCGGCTCCTCTGCGTCCGGGGCAACTGCGACAGCGAGGTGGACCAGATGGTGCTGACCTTCCCCATCCTGGCCGATTACGCCGTTTTGGCCCTGGGGGAGCGGCTGGTCTACTGCACCCACGGCCATGTGTGGAACCGGGAGAACCTGCCGCCCCTCCGGCCGGGGGATCTCCTCCTCCACGGCCACACCCATGTGCCCGCCTGGGCCCCCTTTGGGGCGGGGAACCTCTGCCTCAACCCGGGCTCCCTGGCCATCCCCAAGGAGGGCAGCCCCCACAGCTACATGACCATCCAGGACAACCAGATCCTGTGGAAGACCCTGGAAGGGGACACCTACCACGCCCTGGTCCTGTGACGACAAACCCGCCCCTGATACGGAACCACTTCCGTGTCAGGGGCGGGTTTTGCGTGGAGGGTAGGAAAAAAGCCCGTTGGCAAGACGTTCCGCCGCCGGTTGGCAGCAGGGGCTTTTGGGTTATCGGACGATCCGCTCCAGACGGGGACCCAGGCGGCTGAGGATCTCGTTGGTGATGGTCCCGGCCTGCTGGGCCAGGTCGTAGGCGGTGATGGTCTCCTGGCCGCTGGTGCCCAGGAGCACGGCCACGTCCCCCGGGTCCACGGCGGGGATTTCCGTCACGTCCACCAGGGTCTGGTCCATGCAGATCCGCCCCACAATGGGGGCCCGGCACCCGTGGAGAAGGACCTGCCCCCCGGTCAGGGTCCGGGGCAGCCCGTCGGCGTAGCCGATGGCCAGCACCGCCACCTTGGTGGGCCGCTGGGCCACGAAGGCCAGGCCATACCCGGCGGCACACCCCGGGGAGAGGGTTTTCACCGACGCCACCCGGGCTCGGAGGGAGAGCACCGGCCGCAGGTCCGGGGCGGCCAGGTTTCGGTCCTCCCGGGCGCTCAGCAGGCCGTAGAGGGCGATGCCCACCCGGGCATAGTCCCCGCCCAGGTCGGGGTAGTTGAGCAGGCCGTGGCTGGCCAGGAGGTGGACCTTGGGCAGGGCGATCCCCTGGTTCTGGAGGCGCTCCAGCAGCTCCCGGAAGGCCTGGGCCTGGCGGTGGACATAGGCCTGCTCTCGGGGAGCGTCGCCGTCGGCGGTGCACAGGTGGGTGTAGATCCCCTGGATGCGGAGGGAGGGCAGGGCAAAGATCTGCCGGATCTCCTCCAAGTGGCCGCTGGCCTCCCCCAGGCGGTGCATCCCCGTGTCCACTGCCAGGTGGACGGACAGGGGGCGGCCATAGGCCGCCAGCTGGCGGGCGTAGGCCGCGTCCACCACCGTCTGGGACAGGCGGTACCGCCGCAGCAGGGGGAACTGGTCCGGGTGGGTGTATCCCAGGATGAGGATCTCCCCCCGGATGCCCCCCTTCCGCAGCTGGATGCCCTCAGACAGGCAGGCCACGCAGAAGGCGGACACCCCCTCCCCCTGGAGGATGCGGGCCACCGGCAGGGCCCCGTGGCCGTAGGCGGCGGCCTTCACGGCGGG
>OGGQ01001829.1_pt1 | contig 25963 bp, 14 predicted proteins | sample 1571191 | NCBI WGS metagenome assembly OGGQ01 (sample SAMEA2582061, study PRJEB24529) | metagenome | biome: Human gut stool | place: China | collected 2011
GCAGCTCGGTGTTGGGACAGGGCATTGTGGAGAGCAGCACCAAAAACCACCGCGCCCGCACCGTGGTGATACCGGATCTGGTGCACGACTACATGGGCGAGCTGTTTTTGGAGCAGGCCAGGGAGGGGAGAATCATCCGCCCGGATGACTATATCTTCTCAACCGCCGAAGGACCGGCCCACCCGGACTCTTTTACCAGGCGGCTTCGCAGAATCTATCAGAAAAATAGCTTCCCAACGGAGTATCACCTGCACACCCTGCGGCATTTCTTCGCCACCTACCTGCTGCAGAACAATACCAGCAAACAGGTGGCGGCGGATCTGCTGGGCCATGCGGACACCAGCTTCCTGGAACGCACCTACTGCCATCCCCAGATGGAGAGCAAGCAGCGGGCTGCGTCTGTGTTGGCAGAGTGGATCCAACCAGCGGAGGACGAAGCGTGGGAACGTGAGCAGAAACAAATGAATACGGAGTCTGTCGGATGAACAACAGGGGCGACGGTCACCCGTCGCCCCTGCTTTTTAATAAGAGCAAAATGAACGTTTTATTCGTCCACTATTCCTGCGCTGTTTTGATACCCGTACTCGAAAAAACACATGTCTATGATTTTGGCAGCGGGGTATTCGACTCGTTCGCTACAGTGTTGGCGCAGGGCCTCCCATTCTGCTTCATGTGACATGTAGAATTTCCCCAAAGCAATAATTGATTTTTCGGTGAAACTTTGTGCGGCTATTCCTGTGAGGGACAACGCATGCCTAAAAAATCTATCATAAGCGGGAGCGCAACCCACAGTACCAAGTAATATTTTTGTCAACAACGTTCCCGTGGCCACACCAGCACTCGCCTCAATATAGGAGATACGAACTTTTTCGCTCAGGTCTATAATGCGCCTTGCATAACTCACATCAGCCATTTTGTCTGCAGAAATGTCCCACAGGTCATTCCATTCAGGTGCGCAAATCAGTTTTACGGCCTTTGTATGGATTCTGTAGTCTTTCTGCATGAGGAATGAATTCCGTAACATTCCCCAGCTGGCAAGATACCAGGCCAAATGAAGACATAGATAATCGATGCTGTTTTCATCGTGCGACTGCCGGTGTTGTCTAAATGCTTCGTGACAATGCTCCCACGACAAATATCTGTGGTTGGAATGTGATGTGGTCGCATCGTAACAATCATAGCCACAATGCAATAGCGCGGCAAATATATTTGGATCAATGGCCTTGATAGATAGAGGGTGATTGCTTATCCGGATTTTCTACTGTCCTTGTGTGAATTCCACCCATTGTTCATTTAGATCGACAGCGGAAACCCTGTATCCGGCATTGAGCCAGGCGGAATTGAACGAAGATGGCTTTTGGGGATTTGACCATGAGGGCCTGTTCCTGTACGCGCAGTCGGGAATTTCGATTATAGTATTCAGTTCACGGAAGGACAGATGTATGGATTCTTGGCCGCAACGCTGAAGCCAACTTGTTAGAGACGCATATTTATCTCCAATTGCCATGTTTATCTCCCCCTTTATCGTTGTGGCTGTACAATACAGTTTTGCCTGGCTTATATGATAGCTTTGCGGGAGTGCTTTTTCAAGAAAGGCTCGCAAGATGAACTATCTTCGATGCATGTCGATAAAAATATAGATTCACAATACAATACTGCTATATTGTCAAAACTGCCTCTCCATTTCTTGTTGGGTTTGGTGATAGCTATCTGTCGCAGTTGTCGGTTTGCTTTGTGATACCAAAGCACAAAAGGAGTGGTCAACACATGGCAAGCATCCGAAAACGCGGCGAAAACAGCTATCTGCTGGTGGTGTCCCGCGGGTACGATTACCAGGGAAACCGTTTGAGGCCAGCACAAAAGACAGTGCACCCGCCCTTGGGTCTGACGGCAAAACAGACACAAAAGTGGCTGAACGAACAGGCAGTCCTCTATGAGCAAGAGGTGAAACATACTCCCGGTGCCCCGGTAGACCCCAGTATGACGTTGGCAAGGTATATTGAGATTTGGCTCGAGCAGGTGGCTCCCAAAAAGCTGGCGGCCAGCACACTGGCTCGCGACAAGCAGGATATCCGCCGCATACTGCCGGCCCTAGGGCACTACAAGCTGACGGAACTCAACAAGGAGATCTTCCGAGACTTCTACGATGCCATGCGCCAGGAGCGGAATGAAAACACCGGCAATCTCTTGGCAAAGGGGACGGTGGAAGGAATCCACTCCTGCTTGTGCGGCATTTTGTCCGACGCGGTGGAAGCAGGATACATCACCCACAATCCCGTTTGGCGAGCCTACAAGAAGAAGGGAATCTCCAAGGAGTGGCCGGTGGCGGATGAGGAGACGGTGCAGCGACTCATCGCGGCGCTAGAGACCCAGAGCTTGAAATACGAGGTGTACTACAAGCTAATCCTTGCCACCGGGATGCGTCGGGGCGAAGCTTGCGGTCTACGCTGGTCGGACATCGACTGGCGGCAGCGGGCGCTGCACATTCGCAGAAATGTGGTCAAGCTAAGCCGGCAGCCCATCATGGTCAAGGAGCCCAAGACCCGGGCGGGAGTGCGAGTGGTGTATCTCTCCAAAGATATGTGTAAGCTGCTGCGTGCTTGGAAAAAAGAGTGTCAATGGGAGAAAGAACAGCGGAGCGATGATGAACTGGCACAGGACGACTACCTGTTCCAACAACCCAATGGTGATCCTACGCCGCGCAAAAACTCCACGAGCTCCGCCGCTATGCCAGGCGCTTCCATCCGCAAACTGCTCTCACCGTCCGGCATCCGCCCCAGCGGGTTGAGGTCGCCGTACCAGACGAGTCTTTGGTCAATGACACAAAAATTGGGCAGATGATTGGGGCAAAACCAAACGGTGATACCCGCCCGCTGCAAAGCGGCGGCGTTGGCGGCGATTTTGGGCTGGATGTCTGCCCGAAACTGTGCAGGCTCCGGCAGGCAGACCTACACATTCCCGCCCTAATGCTGGACACGTTGCAACAGGGGAATCATGCGCTGCACAGACTGCGCCGACAGCGACGGCGCGCAGAGCAGTACCTCCCGGGTGGCCAACTTCAAATCCTCGGCAAACCGCGCAAGAGACTGTTCACGGCCCACAAAAACAGCGGATTTGCTTTGTGCAGTGTGCTCGCTCGATTCCGGCTTTCCAGCTGCGCCCCGCACCGCAGACGCTGGAGCTCTAATTCGGCATCCATACAAAAGCCTCACCGTTGCAAATGTCCGTTGAATCATGTCGGCAAAAGGGATTGAGATTGGTTCCAGAATGATAACACAGTATCCAGAGACAGGCAAGGGTGGAAGCAAAAAGAGTATGTATGTTGGATTGTAGCAAGGTCAGAAAGGGATAGAGAAAACGATGGAGTACAGCGTGTTGAAAAAATCGACACGCTGCAAAGGGGGCAACAGCCGCGTGCTGCCGCCGCAGCGGCGTTTCGGAGGCCAACCGCCGCACAAGCAGCGGCTCTTAGGCCGGAGATTGTCCACCGACGGCAATGGGTTTTGACAGTCTGACAGCGCGGGAGTTTGTGCAATCCGCACAAACTCCCGCGCTGGTTGGTGTTGCTATACAAGAATGATGAAACGTGAAAATTGATGCGACAGGGCACTTGGGAAGGGTAAACGGCCAAATGGCGGTTAGACCGCGCTGTCCGCGGGGGCTACGGCCAGCGTCAGGCTGGCGGTGGGTAGGCCCTCGGCGGTAACAGTCAGGGTCGCGCTGCCGGGGGCATACCCGCCGCGCACCACAGCCAGCGCGCGGCCGCGGTAGGCCTGGCAGCGGCCCGCCGCGTAGTTGTCGGTGGTGATGGGGTTGGCGGAACCAAAACCGGCCAGTGTGCCCGCTCCGGACAGCCCGGCGGTCAGCGCAGGGGCGGCGTTTGGCACCACGCGGCCTGCCGCATCGACGACCTCCGCCCACACGCAGGCCACGCTGTGGCCGTCGGCGCGTAAGGCGCCCTCGGCAGTCAGGCGCAGGGCCGCCGGTGCGCCAGTTGTTTCCAGCGCATCGCGGCTGATTTCGCGGCCATCCTGATAGCTCACGGCTTCCAGCTTGCCGGGGGTGTAGGGCACCTCAAACACAAAGCTCAGCGGCAGGTCGGGCAGCGTGGCGGCACCGGCCTGCGCACGAGCGGTCTCGGCCCCGTTTTGCAGCAGTACAACCTCCTGTGCGCGGGAGAACACCACAACGCGTGCAGGCTTCCCCTCGGCCCCGGGCCGGGTCCAGCAGCGCTGCACGCCGGGGAAGCCCCAGCGGCTCAGCACCTCCACCTTGCCAAAATCGGCGGGGTCATAGCTGAACAGCGCGGTGGCCTCGCTGCCCCACACGATGCTGCGGTAATCGCCCTGCGGCAGCCGGTGGCCGGTCAGGTCCAGATCGGCGTCGTCGGCCAGCCGCCAGGGATAGCCGGATTGCTGGATCGCGCCCATCTGCATGGTGGGTAGCTGCGGGTCGTCCGGGGCCAGCATCATCCCTTTGCCAAGGCCCGCCTCGCCGATGTAGTCGCAGGCCGTCCAGGTGAAATCACCCAGCAGATAGGGCAGCTTTTCGATCATTGGCCAGTGGATGCCGATCTCTTTGGCGTAGTTCTCGGTGCCCAGCATGACCCGCTGGGGGTACAGCGCGTAGTCTTGTTCGTACTTGTCCTCCATGTAGTTATAGCCGACAACGTCCAGCCCGTTGGCAAAGGGGGCCGAGCGGCGTTCCCAGCCGGTATCGCCCTTGCCGTCGCCTTGGGCATTTTGCAGCGCACCCTGCCCGGCGGACAGGATCTTGATGGCCATCTCGCGCGCGGCGGCGTCGTCGGTGCCGTTCCAGTACGAGCAGATCGCGTTGGTTACGGGGCGGCTGGGGTCCAGCGCGTGAACGGCCTCGGCCAGGCGGGCGGCCAGCGGGTAGCCGCCGCCCAGGCCCCCGCGCTCGACAATCTCGTTGCCGGTGGACCACAGGATGACCGAGGGGTGCGCCCGGTCGCGGCGGACGAAGGCCGCCAGGTCGCGCTGCCAGTCGGTGTCAAAGAATTGGTTGTAGTCGCCGGGCTGCTTGCCCATGCCCCAGGCGTCGAAGGCTTCGTCCAGCACATACAGCCCCAGCCGGTCGCAGGCTTCGATGAAAGCCGCCGACGGCGGGTTGTGGGCCGTGCGCACAGCGTTGAAGCCGATGGCCTGCAGCGCTTGCAGCTTGCGCACTTCGAGGCCGTAGAGCGATACCGCCCCCGCCACGCCGTTATCGTGGTGCAGGCAGCCGTCCTTGAGCTTGGTGGTCCGGCCGTTGATGCGCAACCCGTGCACAGGGTCCACCTGCACGGTGCGCACCCCGAACAGCACCGAATCCTCGTCGGTCATCGGGGCTTCGGCCGGGCACAGGTGGGTGGTGAACACGCCCTGCTCGGTCACCCGGGCGTGCAGGCGGTAGAGGTTCGGCGACCCGGCCTGCCACAGCGCCGGTTTTTCCAGCACAAAGCGCAGGTGGGCCACGGCGGTCTCGCCGGGGTTGACCTGCAATACCTGGGCGCAGCGGGCCACGGCCTCGCCGCCAGCTTCCGGCGTGAGCCAGACTTCCACCTCGGCCACGCGCGGTTCGCCGGTTTCGTTGCACACATCCACTTCGGCCTGCAGGTGGGCGAGGGAAGCCGCACCGTCCTGCCAGTCCAGGCTGCGGGTCCAGGCAAAGAGGCCGTCCGCGGCCAGATGCAGCTTGGGGCAGTGTACCAGCCGCACGCTGCGGAACAGCCCCGCCCGGTGTACCAGCGGGAATTGGGCTGCATACTGGGGTTGAGGTTGACGGTGATGCGGTTTTCTTCGCCAAAGGTCAGGTAGGGCGTCAGGCGCACGGCGAACGGGATATAGCCGTTGTGCTGCAGCGCGGCCCGGCTGCCGTTCACCTCGACGGTGGCGTTCATCATCGCGCCATCCAGCTGCAAAAAGACTTCCTGCCCGGCCCAGGCAGCCGGGATATCGACAAGCCTGGTGTAGTAGGCGGGCCCGGCCGTGTAAAAGCCGCTGGCCGCCCCGGCGGGGGCGTCGGCGGAAACGTCCGACTCGATCATATAGTCGTGCGGCAGGTCCACGATGCGCGGGGCGTCCCCGGCGTGAAAGTGCTGGGCCACGATGTCCAGCATCGGGTTGAAGCTGCCGGTTCCGAACCGCCAGCCGCGGTCCAGGTTGATAGAGCGCTGAGTCTGCATGAAAAAACTCCTTTGGGGTGGATTGGCGAGGAATCACAGGGGGACAGCCCGGCGGGTCAGTCCTCGGCCACGACCGGTGCGGCCTTGGGGGCGTGGGCGGCGGCAAGACGCCGGGCCGTTTCCACAATGCGCGCGCCGCAACGCTCGAGGTTTGCGCGGGTCAGCGGATAGCGCACGGCGGGGTCGCGCAGCGCGGTCAGCAGGTCGTTCTGGTCGGCAGGGCTGCCAGGCATCATCAGGTCGTTTCCGGCGCGGATGGTGCCGCTGGCGCAGGCCATCGGGTACTTCTTGCCATCCGCCGTCATACCGGCAATGACCCAGTCGGTCATCACAAGGCCGCGGTAGCCCCACTCTTTGCGCAGCAGGTCCTCCATCAGGTCGGGCCGCTGGGAGGTGTGCTCGCCGTTGAGCAGGTTGTAGGAGGTCATGATCGCCGCGGGGGCGGCCTCGCGCACCGCGATCGCAAAACCCTTGAGGTAGATTTCCCGCAGTGCCCGCGGTGAAACCTGCGAGTTCGAGTTCATGCGGTTGGTCTCCTGGTTGTTGCAGCAGAAGTGCTTGAGGGTCACCCCGCAGCCCGGGTGCTTCTGCACGCCGCGGGTCAGCGCGGCGGCGGTTCGGCCGGTGAGCAGTGGGTCCTCGGAGTAATATTCAAAGTTGCGGCCACACAGCGGGCTGCGGTGGATGTTCATGGCCGGGGCCAGCCAGAGATGCACGCCAAACCGCTCCATCTCCTTGCCGACCAGGTCGCCGCAGGCTTCGGCGACGGCGGGGTCCCAACTTTGGGCCAGCGCGGTGCCAATTGGAATCGCCGTGCAGGGCTGCTCGTACACCGGCCCTGTGAGCGCGGACGGAGCCGAAGCGCCTACCGCCGCCGCAATGGCCCCACGCATCGCTTCGGGGATCAGTTCGATCATGGCGGCCATGCTGTCGCCGCCAACCGGCACGGCCTGGCTGCCAGCCACCGCGTAGCGGGCGGCCAGGCGCAGCCCGGCGGGACCGTCAGCCATCACCAGGCCCGGAATGTCCTTTTCGGGGAAGGCGCGGCTCTCGCCCGCGGCGCCCGCTACGTTCACACCGGCACTGCCCACAATGTTGCCGCTCCCCGCGCTGCCAAAGCGGCCCACGCACAAAGCGGCCAGCTCTTCATCGGTCATGGCCTGCACGGCGGCCAGGGCTTCGGGGTCGGGTTCGGCGGGCACGGCCGGGGCGGCAACCAGCGCGGCGGGGTCCAGCGGGACCGGGACCATACCGGCGGGCAGCTGCTCGGCGGGGGTGGGGGCGGGCGACCAATCGGCAAAGTCCGGCGTGCCGCCCACCGGGGCCGCCTGCTGCACGGTGACGCGCTCACCCAGCGCCAGTGCGCCGCACAGCGCGGCGTCCCGGCTGTCGGTGCCCAGGTACAGCCAGTAGGTCCCGGCTTCAAGCACCCAGGCCCCGGCAGCGGCGTCATAGGCGGCCAGTTCGGGCAGGTCGAACGCAAGGGTCAGCGTCTCGCTCTCGCCGGGGGCGAGGGTGCGGGTCTTTTGGTAGGCGGCCAGCTCCCGGGCGGGTTCGTCCAGCGCACCGGCGGGCTTGCGCAGGTAGAGCTGCGTAACCTGCCTGCCCGGGCGTGCGCCGGTGTTGGTCACGGTGGCCTGTACGCACACGCGGGCCCCGTGGACCGTCACGGCCCCGGCCCGGAGGGCGAAGGTTGTGTAGGAAAGCCCGTAGCCGAAGGGGAACAGCGGGGTCTTGCCCGCTGCGTCAAAGTAGCGGTACCCCACATAGATGCCTTCGCGGTACAGCGTATCATCGGGGCAGGCAAAATCGCCGGGGCCCGCATAGTCATTGGCGGCGGCCCAGGTGGCGGTCAGCTTGCCTGAGGGCGCGGCCTTGCCCAGCAGCACATCGGCAAAGGCGTCCCCCACCGCGATGCCGGGCTGGGAGAGCAACAGGATGTTCGCCACCTTGTCCACGACCGGCGAAAGATCCACAACACCGCCGGTGTTGAGCACGAGCAAAAAGCGCTTGTAGGTTTGCTGCAGTGCCAGGATGTCCCGCACCTCGGTTTCGGTCAGGCGCAGGTCACCGGGGGCGTCGGTGCGGTCGGTGCCCTCGCCACTGCGGCGGGCCAGCACATAGACGGCGGTCTCGCCCGCGCCGGACAGCGGCAGGTCGTAGGTGGGCTCCGGCGGCTCGGCGCCCATCAGCCCGGACAGCGCACCCAGGCCCTCGGCGGCGACCTTCTGCTGCATGGCGGCCACAAAGGCGCGGCGGGCTTCGGCTTTGGCGGCGTCGTAGCCGTCCAGCCAGGTTTTGGTGGTCACGGGGCAGCCCGCGGCCTCCAGCCCCTCCTCAATGGTCGGGTAGTGCCGCACGTTCACATCGCCGGAGCCGCTGCCGCCCTTGACGGTGCAGCGCGCGCCGCTGCCGTACAGCGCGATGGGCTCCGGCGCCGCCAGCGGGAAGCTGCCGTCGCTCTTCAAAAGTACCAGACAGTCGGGGGTCAGGGCGCGGACTGTGTCATAATGTTGCCGTTCATACGCTTGCATGGGGGATTCTCCTTTCTTGCGGTGGGGCTTATTCGACCCGGGCCTCGGCCCAGAACGCCCGCTGCGGACCCTCGGTATAGCCGTCGGCCGTGATGGTGAAGGCAGCCTCGCCCCGGATGTCGTCGGACGCCGCGCCCACCAGCACCTGGATCTCGCCAGCCTCAACCTTCCAGTGGCCCTGCCGGTCCAAAAACGCGAGCTGCGACGCTTCCAGCCGGAAACTTACCCGTTTGGTCTGCCCGGGGTCCAGTTCCACGCGGGCAAAGCCCGCCAGCTCCCGGTTCGGCCGCACCCGGCTGGCGACCGGGTCGCGGACGTAGAGCTGTACGACCTCGGCGCCGGGGACCGCGCCGGTGTTGGTCACCGGCACGGTCACGGTCACCGCGCCGTCGGGCCCGACCGCCAGCGCGGAAAGCTCCGGCGCGCCGTAGGCAAAGCTTGTGTAGCTCAGCCCATGGCCAAAGGCGTAGCGCGGTGTGCGGGGTCCGTCCACATAGCAGGGGGTCATGCTCTCGTTTTCCATCGTCCAGCAGGAACCGTTGTCATGATTATAGTATAGCGGAATCTGGGCGGCATTTCCAGCCACCGTGCAGGGCAGTTTGCCGGTAAAGTTCTCGGCGCCGGTCAGCGCGGCGGCCAGCGCCCGGCCGCCCTCGGGGCCGGGCGCCCAGGCCTCGACCAGCGCGCCGCACACGGCGTCGGCCGCATCGCTCGAGCAGGGGCGCCCGTCAAAGTGGACGCCCACCAGCGGCTTGCCCAGCGGGGCCAGCGCGCGCAGGAAGGCTTCCTGGCAGGCGGGCAGGCCGATGTTCTGGCTGTCCAGCCCCTCGCCGGTCGTGCAGGCCAGGTTCCAGCCGTAGTGCCCGCCCAGCGTGCAGACCACCACATCCGCCCAGCGGGCCAGGTCAAGCGCCCCGGCAAAGCCGCTCTCGTCGTCCCCCGCGTAGGGGTAGCCCGCGGCGTAGCGGACCTCGGCGTCGGGGCGGGCGGCGGCCAGCGCCTGGCACAGCGTCTGAACGCCGGGGTAGCACCGGCGCACCAGCGCCTCCACCCGCGGGTCCTCCCGCCGGACCGTCGATCCCGGGTAGGTGGCCTGGTCACCGCCCGCGGCGGCGGGCGAATCGGGGTCCACCTGGATGCCCGCCATGCTCAGTGTGACGCCCAGCGAGCTCTCCTTCATCGCCATCGCGGTGTAGCCGCCGAACAGCGCCCGCGCGCTGCCGCCGTGCCAGCCGATGACCGCGATCTTTTTGCGTGCGGGGCCAAGCGGCAGCACGCCGTCGTTCTTGAGCAGTACCAGCGACTCCGCCGCGCTCTGCCGCGAGATCGCTTGCCCCAGCCCCATGCCGTAGCGTTCGCCCGCCAGCGCGGCCTCGTCCGCCGGGAAGGGGTTCTCAAACAGCCCCAGCCGGAACTTGGCGGTCAGGATGCGCAGCACGGCTTCGTCCAGCAGGGCGGGGTCCACCGCACCGGCGGCGATGGCATCCCGCAGCGCGGCGGTGTAGCCCTCGGCTGCGGGCAGTTCCTGGTCCATGCCGGCTTCGAGCGCGAGGCGGCCGGCTTCCTCCTTCGTCTTACAGAGATGGTGGACGGTGGCCAGCTGGCCGACCGAGCTGTAATCCGACACCGTGATGCCGCCAAAGCCCATCTCGCCGCGCAGCAGGTCCCGCAAAATGGCCGGGCTGCCGCACACCGCCTCGCCGTCGATGGAAGCGTAGGAGTTCATCACCCCGCCCAGGTTCGCCCGGGTGATCGCCGCCTGGAAGGGCTTGGCGTATACCTCCCGCAGTTCGCGCGGCGGGATCGGGGTGCGGGCCGCGTGGATGCCGCCCTGCCCGGCCATAAAGCCAAGAAAGTGCTTGGCCGTGGCAAGCATCTGACCGCCCTGCTGCAACCCGATCACGTAGGCCACGCCCATCGCGGCGGCGAGCGTCGGGGCCTCGCCGTAGCCCTCGCCCTGGCGGCCGAACCGCGGGTCGCGGCACAGGTCCAGCACCGGGGCCAGACCCTCGGCAAAGCCGAGCATCCGCCCCTGGCGGCCGATCAGCGCGGCCATCCGGCGCTGGAGCGCGGGGTCCCAGGTCGCGGCCTGCGCTAGCCCGCAGGGGAAGCAGCTTGCGTCGGTCACCAGTGCGCCGGTCAGCGTCTCAATGTGCAGGATCGCCGGGATGTGGTGGGGGCTGGCGGCCAGCACGGCCTCCTGGGTTTTGCGGGCCAGGGCGGCGACCTCCTGCCGGTTTTGCATCATGGTCACGGCCAGGCAGGACACCTGCCCCACGCCGTGGGGAAAGCGCTTTTCCACCGGCTTGCCCATAAAGCCGTCCATCATCGACCAGCATTGCAGCTGGGCGAACTTTTCGTCCAGATCCATCCGGGCCAGCAGGTCCCGGGCGCGCTCCTCGGGGCTGAGCGCAGTGTCAAGGTATCGTTCCACGGTACACTCCTTTCTGTGCGGGCGGGGCGGGTCATTCCGCCGTTTCCAGCCGGATTGCGGCCAGCGAGTAGACGCCGAACCCGGCGGCCTTCAAATACAGCGCGTGCACGCCGTCGGGAATGGGCAGTTCGGCGCGGTTCCAGCTCCACTCGTTGGAGGCTGCCACCGGCACGCTGCCGACGGGCTCGCCCTCGGGGTCGTCCAGCCGCACCTCGAGCTTTGCGCCGTAGCACATGCCGCGGGCCTTCACGGCCAAGGCGGTCACGCCGCGGCAGTCAAAGTACTTGTAGCCCACCACGACCCCCTCGGTCAGGGTGGCGATGTAGGAGCTGTCCCGCCCCTGGGTGGGGTCGGCGGCGTCGGGGTCGTCCTGGGTGATGTGGGGGAAGGGGTTCTGCCCGGCCTCGGCGTTCACAACCGGGGGCTTGGTCAGGTACAGGTTGCAGGCGATGGCCGCGGGGTACTCGCCGGCGGGCAGCGGGCCGCCGTTCGGCCCGCAGGAGGTGATGGCCACCTGCGGGATGGACCCGTCGGGCCGGATCGTGATGGGTTCGAGGCACCCCTGGCGGGAGTAGCTCGTCGCGTTGGTGTGCCGGTGGTAGAACACATACCAGCGGCCGTCAATCTGCTCGATGCTGCCGTGGTTGTTGCCGGTGAAGTACCGCACATGGTCCGTCAGCCCCAGGTCGGCGTTGGAGACCAGGGTGCCGCCGTAGGCAAAGGGGCCGGTGGGGGCGTCAGCGGTGGCGTAGCAGAGCTCGTGGCTGAGCTCGGAGGAGTAGATGAAGTAGTACCGCCCGTTTGCCTTGCGGATGCTGCTGGCCTCAAAGAAAGCGTGGCCCTCAAAGCCGGTGCCTTTGGCGGTCTGGGCGCCGGGCACGACGGTGACGGGGTCGGACACGACGGTGCGCATGTCAGCGGCCAGCCGCACCACCCGCGCGCCGGTGCGCCCGGGCATCATCGGTGGGCAAAAGCCGGAGTACAGCCAGGCGCCGTCCCCCTCGGCCAGCACACCGGGGTCGAACTGGTGCTCGTCGCCCGCGCGGGCGCCCAGCGACGTGCCGTCGGGGTAGGCCACGTCGCCGTAGTATTCATACGCCCCGGCCGGGGTGTCGCAGACGGCCACCGAGATCATCGAGGTACCGTCCAGCGCGTAGTAGAGGTAGTACCGCCCGTCCGGCCCCCGGGCCACGTCGGGCGCGTACAGGCACTGGCGGCCGTCGGCGTTGCGCGGGTCCTGGGTGCGGCGATAGAGCACGCCCTCATACCGCCAGTCGGACAGGTCGGTGACCGGGGCGCTCCAGCCCACATAGTCGTTCAGGCAGAAGTTGTAACCGTTGAAGCGGTCATGGCTGCCGTAGAGGTAGACACGGTCGCCGAACACATGGGGTTCGCCGTCGGGCACATACTCCCACAGCGGCAGATACGGGTTCACACCGGGATGTCTCATCAAAAGGTTCCTCCTTGTCATGGAATGGGCCGGGCGGGTCAGCCCTCCCGCACGGTGTAGGTATAGGTGCCGCTGCCCACGGTATGGCGGCTGCCGTCGGGCAGGCGGATCTCGGCATCGGCGTTGCAGGGGACGGTGGCGGTCAGCGTGAAGACGCCGTTTTCCCGACGCCAGTGTACGGCGGCTTCGCCCTGCTCGGTGAAAAAGCGGCGCTCGGCCCAGGTCAGGCGCTTGTCCGGCTGCGGCGCGATGACGAGGTGCCGGTAGCCCGCGCCCGTTTGATCGAGCCCCGCGATGGTGCGGAACATCCAGTCGTCCACACAGCCAAAGGCGTAGTGGTTGAAGCTCTCGTTTTTGGGGTGGCCTTCGGCGTCGTACATCTCCCAGCTTTCCCAGATCGTCGTGGCCCCGGCCTTGACCTGGGCGAGCCAGGCGGGGGACTTTTCCTGGAACAGCAGCGTCCAGGCCAGGTCGCGGTGGCCGCTTTCGCACAGCGCGTCCAGCAGCCAGGGCGTGCCCAAGAACCCGGTGTCCAACCGGTCGCCGTTTTGGTGGATGAGCTCGGCCAGCCGATCGCCAAACCTGTCCCGCAGCGCCGCGGGCACCAAATCAAAGGCCAGCATCAGCACATAGGCGCCCTGACGTTCGACTCGCATCCTCCCGGTCTCGCTGTCGATGAGCGCGACGGCGATGGCTTTTTTCATCGCGGCGGCCTTTTTTTGATAGAACGCGGCGTCCGCCTCGCGCCCCAGCACCGCGGCGGCCTGCGCCATCAGATCGCAGCAGCGCCAGCCGAAGATCGGGGCGGTGTAGCTGCTCGATTTGGCCATCGTCTCGCCAATTTTCTCAGGCGGGTCGCTGGCCGTGCTGGGGATCAGCCACTCGCCAAACTGGAAGCCGGTGTCCCACAGGGTTTCCTCCACCTCGTCCGGCAGTGTGGAGCCCGGCGCATGAACCTTGCAGCGGTCCAAAATGTAATCCACCCAGCCCTTCATGCTCGCATACTGGACTTTCAAAATCTCGGTGTTGCCGGTGATCTCGTACATCGCCCAGGGCACCGCGATGGCCGCATCGCCCCAGCCCGCCGAGCACACCGGCCCCAGCCGGTCTGTTTGCCCATCTGCAGGCCGCTGTAATAGTAAATCGAGGTGTCCGGCACCGTGAAGGGCACCGAGCCGTTGCCCCGCTGGTCGCAGGCCAGGCTGTGCAGCCACCGGGTCAAAAAGCTCGTGGCGTCCTCGTTGAGCAGCATCGTGCGGGCGTACAGCGCAATGTCGCCGGTCCAGCCAGCCTTCTCGCGCTGGGGGCAGTCGGTCGGGATGGACAGCGTGTTGCCGCGCTGACTCCAGCGGGTGTTCTCGTACAGGCGGTTGAGCCGCTCGTCCGAACAGGCGAAGGTCCCGGCGTCGGCCTTGTCGCTGGCCAGCACGACCGCCGTGAACTGGGCGGGGTCGGGCGCGTCCAGCCCCGTCACCCGCACATAGCGGAAGCCGTGGAAGGTGAACTTGGCCTCATAGGTATGGGCCGCGCCGTCTGAAATAAAGGTATCCTTCTGCTCGGCGACGCCCATCGCGCTCTGCACGCTGTTGTGGTAGCTGCCGTCCGGCTCGGTCGCCTCAAAATGCTCGAGGGTCAGCGCCGCCCCGGCGGGCAGGTCCGCCGTGACCCGCGCGCGGCCGGTGACCACCTGGCCGAAATCGACGATCCACTCGTCCTTTGGCGAGCGGTAGACCCGCACGGCGGGCAGCGTGCAGACCGGCCGCACCGGGCCGCCGACCTCGGGGCAAAGCGCATCGGGCGGCAGCGGCGGGTCCACGGCGCGCCCCGGCGCCCAGGCGCCGGCGTCAAACCCCGGGGCGTCCCAGCCTGGGGTGGCCAGCCGCAGGTCCTGGCTCTCGCCGTCAAACAGGTCACTCGCGCGGACCTCGCCCTCACGGCAGTGCAGCGCCCCGTCCGAGACGATCACCCGCCGCCCGTCCGCGCCGGTCACCTCCAGCTGGAACAGCACGGTGTGGTCGGGCTGCAGGCCGTCGATGGGCGGCTGGGTCTGGGGGCAGCAGTACCAGCCGTCCCCGACTTCGATGCCCAGCACGTTCTCCCCGGCGCGCAGCAGGCCGGTCACGTCGTAGGTCTGGTAGCACAGCGTCTTGCGGTAGCTCGTGTGTTCGGGGGCAAACTCCCGGTCGTCGGGGCGTTGGCCGTTGACGGTCAGCCGGTACACGCCCAGGCAGGTCAGGTACAGCCGTGCGGTTTGGGGCGCTGTTTGCAGTGTGAACGCCCGGCGGAACAGCGTGGCGGGCGGCTGGGTGCCAAAGCCCTTGTGCCGCTGGGTGTAGGCGCGCGGGGTGCGCATCCAGGTAGCCTGCCAGTCGGCGGGGGCCAGCGCGGTCTCAAACCAACTGGCCGCGGCGGCGGTCCCGCCGTGGTTGTCCCAGGCGGTCACGGTCCAGGTGTAGCGGGTGCGGGGGCAAAGGGCAGGGCCCCGGTAGGGCACAAAAGCCGCCTGGCCGGTTTCCTGCCGCCCGGTGTCCCACAAAACCGCGCCATCCGGTGCGCAGACTTGCAGGCGGCAGGCAATTTGGCGGGTATTTAGCGTTTCGCTGTGCAGCTGCCAGCCGAAGTAGGGTGCACAGCCGGGGTCGATGCCCAGGGGCGTGGGTTCATGCAAAGTGGTCAGATGTCGCAGTTCCATACAAATCTCCTTCAGCGGGCGGCCAGCACCAACCGCATGCGGTAAGGCGTGCCGGGTTTCAGCTTGTATGTATCGGTCAGCTTGACAAAGGCGTCGCCTAGGCCGTTTTGGGCGGCGTCCAGCAGCAGCGTTGTGTTGGCGGCGGTTGGGGGTAGTTCGGCCACATGGCGGGCCTTGTGCAGATCGGCCAGCGTGTAGGGCCAGGCCGCCGCGCCAAAGTCCGCGCCGCTTTCGGCGGTCAGGCCGCGCCCCGCCGCATCGGTCAGGGCCAGCGCACGGCAGCCGAGCTTTTCGCCGTGCTCCTGCGGGCGCATGTGCTCATCCTGCGCGCCCACCGGCTTTTCGTACCAGCCAAAGGCCGCGCCAAAGCACCGGCCCGCGTAGGTATCCTGGGGGCCAAGGCCCAGCCAGGCCATGCGGTCAAAGGCTGCGGGCAACTCGGCCTGCAGACCCACGCGGCGGGGCATCGAATCCCCGCCCGTAAAGCAGTAGTCCAATTCCAGGCCGGTGGCAAGGGGCCGGTAGCGGCGGGTCAGCACCCCGCCGCCGGGCAGTGCGCTCACGGCGGTCAGCGTATCGCCCTGCGCCGTCACGTCGGCGGGCAGCGAGTCCAGGCCCAGGCTCAGCCGCCCCCAGGCGTCGAGGTCCTGGTCCTTGCGCATCACAATGCCCAAAAAGCCCAGGTCGGCGTCGGTGGGCACCCGCCAGAAGTTCGGGCGCAGCGCACTGTCCAGCCGGTTCGCGCCGTCGGGCCCCGCCAAAACCGCCAGGTCGCCGGTCGCGGCGTCCACAACATAGCGGCCGTTCGCGGTGGCGGCTTCCCAGCCGCGCTCGGTGCGCTGCCAGGCGCTGTTTGCGGCGGCGGGCGCGGGCTTTGGGGCATCAGCCAGCGTCCACTGGGCGGCGGCCAGCACATGCCCGGCCTGGGCCCAAGGGGTGTCTTGCCGCAGCGCAAAGGCAATGCCCAGGCAGAGCTTGCCGGGGGTGGGCGCGTCCCAGCCCGCGGGCAGCGGCGCGGTCCATTCCACGGTCTGCCGCGGCGGGCAGGCCAGCGTGGCGCCGCCGCCTGCGACCCGCACGCCGTCCCGGGTCAGTTCCCAGGTGAAATCGTAATCCGCCAAATCCACAAAACTGTTTCGGTTGGTCAGTTTCAGCCGCCCGCCGCCCAGGTGTTCGGCTTCCAGCGGCTGGAAGGCCGCCTTCAGCGCGGCCATCTGCTGGTGGGGCACGCCGTCCGGGTTGGCGATGCCGTTGCAGCACATCGTGCCGGGCTGGTCGCCGGGGCCAAAGTCCCCACCGTAGCCATAGCCCAGCGCGGGGTGGGCCAGGGCCTTGTCCTTGTAATCCCACACAAAGCCGCCGCACCAGCGGTCGGAATGCTCAAACACATCGGCGTGTTTTTCCATCTCGCAGCCCGAGTTGCCCATGCTGTGCATATACTCGGTGGCGACGATGGGGTGGTTCTTGTAGGTCTCGTACCGGATCATGTTGACGCTCATCAGCAGTGCGGGGTCCATCTCCTCGGCCACGACGCCCAGGCGGTCGGGCACGTCCTTGCCCTCGGCGAACAGCTGCTCCCGCTGCCAGCTCGAATACCCCACGCAGACAAAGTCGGAGGCCTGCAGGTCGGCCCCGCTCTCATAGTGGATGGGCCGGGTGGGGTCCAGCGCCAGCGCGGCGGCGCGCATCCTGTGGTGGTTTTCGCCGCTGTTCGACTCGTTGCCCAAGCTCCAGATCACCACGCAGGGGTGGTTGCGGTCCCGCACCACCATGCGGCGCATCCGGTCCACCACGGCGGCGGTCCACAGCGGGTCGTTGCCGGGCACGTTTTTCTCCCGCACGCCGTGGCTTTCGACGTTGCACTCGTCCATCACATACAGCCCCAGCCGGTCGCAGAGGGTGTAAAACACCTCGTCCTGCGGGTAGTGGCTTGTGCGGATCGCGTTGATGTTGTGCCGCTTCATCGTGGTCAAATCCCGCTCGTACACGTCGGCGGGCACATGGTAACCGCCGGTGGGGGTGAAAGCGTGGTAGTTCACCCCGCGCAGCTTGATGGGCATCCCGTTGCACAGCAGCCGTTCGCCGTCAATCTCGATGCGGCGGAAGCCGACTTCCAGCGTCTTTTCGTCGACGGGCGCGCCGCTTTGCAACAGGGTCACGGTCAGGGTGTACAGGTTGGGGGTCTCGGCGCTCCACAGCCGCAAATGCTCGGGCGGGCAGGCCAGTGTCAGCGCCTGGCCCGGGGCCGCCGTGCCCTCGGCCAGCAGCGCTTCGCCGTCCCGCAGCCGGGCGCGCACGGCGTCGCCGCCGCGGGTTTCGGTCTCAATGCGCAGGCTCCCGTCGCTGTCCGCCGCGGCGTATACGTCCAGCAGCGCACACGGCGGCTCCACCCGCAGCGTCACGTCGCGGTAGATACCGGCCATGTGCCACATATCCTGGTCCTCGAGGTAGACGGCGTCGGAAAACGCCCGCACCTCCACGGCCAGCGTGTTCTCTCCCGGGTGCAGCAGGGCGGTCACGTCGAACTCGACCGGCAGCATCGAGCCCTTGCCAAAGCCCGCATACGCCCCGTTGACCCAGCAGCGGAACGCCGACTTGACCCCGCCGAAGCACAGCACGGCCCGGCCGCCCGCCGGGATGACCGGCGCGGGGAAGGTCCGCCGGTAATGCCCCACATAGACCTGGCTTTCGTCAATCTGCGGGATGTGCCCTTCTTCGGTGCCGACAAACGTCGGGAAGCCGCAGGCAAAGTAATAGGGCTTACCAAAGCCCTGTGCCTCCCAGCAGCCGGGCACCCGGATGCTGGTCCAGCCCCCCCCGGCGCCGCCGTCCGCAGCCCAGAACGGCGGGTTGCCCGCGGGCAGCGCCAGGGCGCAGCGGAACGCCCAATCGCCGTTCAGGCACAGGGCTTCGCTGCCCAAAAAGGCGGCGTGGGGCGGCAGTACGTGTTCGCCAATGTTGGTGGGGTCGGCCCAAGGGACGCGGCGAGTTTCTGCGTTTGGCATAGCGGTCGTTCCTTTCACAAAGGGCCGGGCGGCCCGGAGTTTTCCTCTATTGTACCGGGTCGCACCCCAAAGCGGGATACAAAAAATGGCTTCAGCGTATATGTATTGGCTTTTCTTTTTCAATTTGCTAAAATAGAAACATAAACGCCAATAATCAAATGTACCCGGCGGCCCTGCTGTATTATCGTATATCCAGGGCGTATATACAGGGCGCCGCCCTGTCGAAAGGAGACCTGCGCGATGACCGAAACCGAGCTGTACCGCCGCACCCAGCTGTTTGCCGAGATGCTGGGCCAGGCCTGTGAGCTGGGGGTGTGGGCCTTTGGCCCCGACAAAAAGCTGTACATGAGCACCTGCCCCCATGAGCAGGAGTTCCAGCTGTTCCTGCGCACGGGCAATTGCCTGGACCGCGCCCTGGCCGAGGCCGAAACCTGCCCAACCACCCTGTTGATGGACGACCCGCTGGGCATGTTCTGGCTGGCCGACTTTATGCGGCGGGAGGACGGCTCCCTGCAAGCTGTGATGATGGTGGGGCCGATGTTCGACGCGGTCTCCTCCTTAAAGACAATCGAACGGTCGCTGCGGGGCATGAATCTATCGGTGGCGCTGACCGGCCTGCTGATCGAGCAGCTCAAGGACGTGCCGGTGCTCTCGCTGAACAACATCCACCAGTATGCGATCATGCTGCACTGGTGCCTGACCGGCCAGACGATGACGGCGGGGGACATCCGCATCATGCTGCGCGGCGGCACCGCGCTGCCAACCCCCCGCTTGACCGAGGGTGTGGACGCCGCCTGGGACCCCGACCGCTCCCGCCTGCTCGAAGAGCAGATGCTCCAGTGTGTGCGGGAGGGTCGCATTGACGCCAACCCCTTCGGCGACAGTGCAGCGTCCCATGGCGAGCGGGATGTCTACAACCTTGGCGACCCATTGCGGGAAAATAAGGACACCGTTATCATCTTTACGGCGCTGTGCGCGCGGGCGGCCATCGAGGGCGGGCTATCGCCCCGCACGGCCAAGGCGCTGGAGATCACCTATGTGCGGACCATCGAACAGTGCACCCGCACGACCGACCTCATCACGCTGAACAGTAAGATGCTGCAGGATTTTATCCGCCGCGTACACGACGCCCGCCGGACCCCTGGCGTGTCGCTGCCCGTGCAGGAGTGCATGGCCTATGTGCAGGCCCACTTGACCGAGCCCTTTACGCTGGCCAACCTGGCCTGCCATGTGGGGTATACCGAATATTACCTGACCAAAAAGTTCCAGAAAGAGACCGGCACCAAACTGGCCGATTATATCCGCGATGCGCGGCTGGAACAGGCACGCCTGCAACTGGAAACCACCCGCCGCAGCGTGCGGGCCATCAGCGAGGAATTCCAGTTCGGCACGCCCAACTACTTCAGCACGGCCTTTTCCCGCCGGTATGGCCAAAGCCCCGCGCAGTACCGTGCCGCCCTGGGCGTGGGCAGCGCAGCGAAGCCGCAAGCAACACAAACAGAGGAGGAGTGACCCCATGAAACTGAAACCGCAGGCCGACCTGGCCGCCTTTCTCGATGCCGTCGGCCAATGCCGCAGCGATGTACATTTTAATACCGCCGAGGGCGATTCGCTCAATCTGAGGTCGGTTTTGTCACAGTATGTGTTTGCGGCGCTGGCAGGCAAGCCGGAATTGTGGCGCTCCGGCGAGATTGTCTGCGATGACGCCGCCGATCTTTTGCGGCTGCATGATTTTTTGATGTAAAGCAAAATACAAAAAATAGCGAAACCGTTAACAAATTGGTCAAACAGCTCATACTGCGCCAATCAACGCACATAAGCGCCAAAAAACAAAATGTCGGGAAGTACCCCTTGCCGTACAATACAGACAACGCAAAGTCAATGGGGCCGCAGCGAGCGCCCCGGGCAATCAGGTAAGGAGGAAACCGCTTCATGTTCAAAAAGAAAGCCAAAAATCCCGACAAAATGGGATTGCTCAACCTGTTCAAGTGGCAGAGCAGCCAGGTCTCCACGGCCTGCAACGTGCTGATCCTGGGGTTCTTCACGATCTTCTGCACCGACACGCTGCTGCTCGACCCGCTGATCATGGGCATCCTGATGGTGGTTAGCCAGGTGGTCAGCGCGGTGGCCGGCATCTTCGGCGGCTATATCGTTGACCACACCAATACCAAGATCGGCCGCGGCCGCCCGTTTGAGCTGGCCCAGATCGGCATGTGGGTCTGCACCTGGCTGATGTTCAGCTGCCCCGAAAACTGGCAGATGGGCGTCAAGTACGTCTGGGCGTTCTCGATGTACATCCTGGTCACCGCCGTGTTCACTACGCTGCTCAACTCCAACGACGTCGTCTACATGATCCGCGCCTTCCCGAGCGAGAAGGTCCTCATTAAGCTGAACTCCTTCGGCAGCATCATCACCTCGGCTGTGGCGTTCATCTTCAACATCCTGTTCCCCATCCTCATGGCCACCTACAGCCACCAGGCCGGCGGCTGGGGCAAGCTGGCCGCGATCTTTGGCATCCCGCTGCTGGCCATCGGCCTGATCCGCTTCTTCACCGTCAAGGAGGTCAACAACGTTGACGTCAGCGCCCAGGCCGAGGGCGACAAGCTCAACTTCAAGGAGTGCGTCACCGCCATCTCCCACAACAAGTACATGCTGCGCCTGTCCATCATCGCGCTGATCGCGGGCTTTGTGTCCAACCTCGGCGTCGGCGTCTACTACTTCCGCTACATCGTCGGCAATGAGGGCCTGATGGGCGTGACCTCGGCGGCCACCATCCTGGCGCTGCCCGTCATGTTCTTTGTGCCGCTGCTCTCCAAAAAGTTCTCCATCGCCCGCCTGACCCTCGTCGGCTACGGTCTGATGGCTGTCAACTACGTCATCTACTTCTTTGCCGGGGCCAACATCCCGCTGCTGATGCTCGCGATCATCCTGTCCGGCATCGGCTCGCTGCCCGCCAGCTACCTGGGACCCATGCTCCAGCTCGACTGCGCCACCTACAACGAGTACCAGGGCTATGAGCGCATGGAGGGCACGCTGGGCAGCATCAAGGGCGTGGCCAGCCGCATCGGCAACGCGCTGGGCGGCGGTGCCATGGGTGTCGCACTGAGCCTGGTCGCCTACGACCCCAACAACATCACCCCGGCGGCCCTCACCGCCATCCGCATGATGGCCAGCATCGTGCCGCTGGTGCTCTACATCGTCATCATTATCCTCATGGCCGGTTACGATCTGGACAAGCGCATGCCCGAGATCAACAAGGCCGTCGAGGCCCGCCGCGCCGAAGCCGCTGCCAAGACCGCTGCCAAGGCCGAGGACGAGGCCCAGACGTAAACCGCACATAAACAATCCAAGAGATCCCGTTCGCAAACCTTCCCCGAAAAACCGGCGGCAGCTTGGCTGCCGCCGGTTTTGGCTTACCGTGAACAAAACGGAGGAAACTGCCATGCAAATTCTGGAACAACAACTCCCAACCGGCCATGGCGCGGTGCTGACGGCCTATCTGCAGCAGGTAGGCGGCGAATTTGCCCCACTGGCCCGCCGCTCGGCCGTGCTGGTGCTGCCGGGCGGCGGCTACCGGATGTGTTCCGACCGCGAAGCCGACCCGGTGGCGCTTGCCTATCTGCAAGCCGGCTTCCAGGCCTTTGTGCTGCGCTATGCCACCGGCGCACAGGCTGCCTGGCCCAACCCGCTTGAGGATTACGAGGCCGCTGCCGCCCTGATCCGCAGCCATGCCGAGGACTGGACCCTGTACCCGGACAAGCTGGCGGTCATCGGCTTTTCGGCGGGCGGGCACCTGGCGGCCTGCGCCGCGGCTATGGCGGCCCAGCGCCCCAACGCGGCCATTTTGGGCTACCCGGTCATTGACAAGGCCACGGTGGAAACCTACCTGCCCGGTGCGCCGGACGCCGCCCTGGGCGTGGACGAACACACCTGCCCCTGCTTTGTGTTTGCCGGGCGCAACGACACCACAGTGCCGGTGGCCAACACGCTCGCCTGGTTGGGGGCGCTGACCCGGTACGACATCTCCTACGAGGGCCACATTTACAGCCAGGCGGACCATGGCTTTTCCACCGGCGAGAGCTTCCTCGGCACACAGGGGCTGTGCAGCCGCGCACCGCGCTGGGTGGCGGACAGCATCGCCTGGCTGCGGGATGTGTTCGGCAATTTCGCAGGCGGCGCCCTCACTGCGCCGCGCTGCCCGGCCCGGGTCAACGGCAACCGGGAAAGCGCCTACAACGTGGACTGCACGCTCGGTTACCTGCTGCAAAGCCCGGCCGCGGCGGTCATCCAGCCGGTTTTGCAGCCGTTGCTTGCGCGTTTGCATCTGGACGCGCTGCCCGCATCCCTCAGCGGACTGCTGTTCCGCCAACTGGCGGGTATGATTGCCATGCCGCCCGAACAACTGGCGGCGATTGACACGGCGTTGCACGCGGTGCCCAAACAACAAGCAGGAGGGGATACGCCATGCTGAAACCGGACCGCCTGTTTTCTGACGGTATGGTGCTGCAACAGGGCCAGGTCGTGCCTGTGTGGGGGCTGGCTGACCCCGGCGCGCCGGTCACCGTGACCATGCAGGGCCGGACCGCACACGCCACAGCGGACGCACAGGGCCGCTGGCAGGCGCTGTGCGGGCCGTTTGCGGCCTCCTTTGACGAGGAAATGACCATCACCGCGCCGGGGCAGCAATGCACCCTGCGTGATGTGCAGGTGGGGGAAGTCTGGCTGGCCGGGGGCCAATCCAATATGGAATTCCACATGCGCTACGACGCCGACTTTCCGCAGGAGAAGGAAACCTGCCAAAACGCCGCACTGCGCTTTTTTGACTACCCGGAAGTCTCCTACCCCGGTCAGATCGAGGAGGCGGACTACGGCAAACACTACGCCTTCTGGCGGCAGGCCACCCCGGAAAGCCTCGAGCAGTTTTCGGCGGTCGGCTACTATTTTGCCAAGGAACTGCAACAGCGGTACAAGGTGCCGGTCGGCGTCATCGGTTGCAACTGGGGTGGCACGCCGGCCGCCGCCTGGATGTCCCCCGCTGCCATCCGCGCGGGCGGCGGGCAGGTTTGGCTCGACGAATACGCCGCCGCCACCAGGGAACTGGACCTTGACGCTTACAACGCCCGCTTTGCAGCCAACCCGCAGTCGTATCAAACCGATCTGCTGGGAAGCCCGATCAGCGACTGGATGATGCAGGGCTGCACGGCAGCGCAGCTCGTGCAGAAACTGCGGGAACTGGGCATCGACCTTGCCAAAATCGACCCCGCCCCCGCGGCGCCGCCGATAGGCCCCAAGCATTTCTGCCGCCCCGGCGGGCTGTACGAGTCGATGGTCAAGGCCGTTGCGCCCTACGGCATCCGCGGGGTGATCTGGTACCAGGGCGAATCGGACGGCGATGCCCACCCGGAAACGTATGAGACGCTGTTCCCGGCCCTGATCGCCGATTGGCGGCGGCTGTGGGGGCGGGAACTGCCCTTCCTGTTTGTACAGCTAGCCCCGTTTGAGCGCTGGATGCAGTGTACCGGCGAGCGCTACGGCATCGTGCGGGCGGCCCAGCAGCACACGGCGGACACCGTGCCCGGCACCGCAATGGCTGTGACCACCGATGTGGGAATGCAGTACGACATCCACCCTAAGAAAAAGCAGCCGCTGGGCCGCCGCCTGGCCCTGCTGGCCGAAAACAAGGTCTACGGCGAGAAGGACGTCCTGTGCGAAGCCCCCGCGCTGACCGGCCTGACAGTGGCCGATGGGGCACTGACGCTGACCTTTGCCCACGCCGGGGCGAGGCTGACCCTCGCGCCCGCCGCACCCGATGGCACGCCGTTTGCGCCCGGTTTTTTCAGCGGCGTTCAGGTGTGGCAAAGCGGCGCAGCGCTGGACGCTGCGGCGCTCACGGCCTGGGCTGCAGGCGATACCGTCACGCTGTGCGGGCCGGCCATCCGCGCTGGTGTGCCCACCCGGGTCGAGCTCGCGCAGACGCCCTGGTGCCAGGTGAACCTGTACAACAGCGCGGGCATCCCGGCCAGGCCGGGCAGCCGGACGGCAAACGCCTGAGCCACCTGTGTGTGCGCAGCGTTTGACCGGGTCTTGCCTAGAGGAAAATCAACAAGGAGGAACCTGATATGCAAACTGCGATCTATCCCGGCCGCCCCTGGCTGGATACCCGGGGCAATCGCATCCAGGCCCACGCGGGCGGGCTGTTTTACGAGAATGGCCAGTGGTACTGGTACGGCGAAAACAAGGAGAAAACTGACGGCAAAAACGGAATCTGGACCTGGGGCATCCGGGCCTACCGCAGCGCCGATCTGTACAACTGGACCGACTGCGGGCTCATCATTCCGCCGGTGCAGGATAACCCCGACTCCAACCTGGCCCCGCAAAAGCACGTCGACCGGCCCCACATCTTCAAAAACCCCCGCACCGGGCAGTACGTCTGCTGGCTCAAGCTCTCGGGTAAGGAAGCCTGCTTTGCGCTGCTCACCGCCCCGGCCCTGCTGGGTCCCTACACGCTTGTCCGGGAAAACTACCGCCCGCTGGGCATGGACATTGGCGACTTTGATCTGTACCAGGCTGCGGACGGCGCCGCCTACCTCTATTTTAACGGCAACCACGGCAGCGTCTACGTCACCACCCTCACCGAAGATTACCTCGACATCACCGGCCCTGTAACCGAACAGTACGCCGGGCTGCACCCGCCCTTTGTGCGGGAGGGCATTGCGGTGTTCCGCGACGGGGACAGGTACTATATGCTCACAAGCGGCATGACCGGCTATATCCCCAACCGCAGCGACGCCGCCGTGGCCGATACTCCGCTGGGACCCTTTGTGCCGGTGGGCAACCCGCATCGGGACGACGATTCCGGCGCGAGCTTCAACAGCCAGATCAGCCAGGTTGTCCCGCTGCCCGGCAAGCCGGGGGTGTATCTGGCGCTGGCCGACCGCTGGGTGCCGGGCTACCCGGTGGATGCCCATCGCGCCGACGTGCTGACCCGGGCCATTGCGGCCCACTACGAGCCGGACAAGTACACGGTCACGCCCGAGGAAGCCCGCGAGCTGGCCGGCTGCCCGCTGCTGGGCACCGCCAACACCTCGGTGGCCGACTATGTCTGGCTGCCATTGACCGTCGAGGAGGGCAAGCCCTGCATCCGCTGGCGGGATGCCTGGACCCTTGAGGAGCTGTGAAGCCCTGTTGAATACGGAAAATAAAGGAGGCCCCCTATGCGCCACACTGTATCTCTGCCCGGCGGCTGGCGGTTTTCCAAGACCGCCAAAATCCCCGCCGCCTTCCCCGAAAACTGGCAGGCTGTGACCCTGCCCCACACCTGGAATGCCGCCGACGGCACCGACGGCGGCAACGACTACTGGCGCGGCACCACCTGCTACTGCCGCCGCCTGACCCCGCCCGCCCTGGCCGCGGGCGAACAGCTCTGGCTGGAGTTTGAGGGCGCTGCCATGACCGCCGAGGTCTACTTAAACGGCCAAAAGCTGGCCCGGCACGAGGGCGGGTATTCCACCTTCCGGGTGGAGCTGACCCCCGCGCTGCGCGCCGGGGACAACCTGTTGGCTGTGCTCGTGGACAACAGCGAGAATGACACCGTCTACCCCCAGAAAGCCGACTTCACCTTTTACGGCGGGTTGTACCGGCCTGTGCACCTGATCACCGTC